>Ga0182008_10000782_pt1 | contig 22271 bp, 18 predicted proteins | sample Sormic07211129_1_FD_120482 | JGI IMG/M metagenome (GOLD analysis project Ga0182008, IMG submission 120482) | Rhizosphere microbial communities from Sorghum bicolor, Mead, Nebraska, USA - 072115-129_1 metaG | ecosystem: Host-associated > Plants > Roots > Rhizosphere | place: USA: Nebraska...
ACTCCAAGAAAACCAAAGGCTGGAATGTATCAGGAAGAAAGACCTGAAGGCCCACCAGTAATACAAAAATTAACAGCCACCGCAGAAGATTATAAAAAAATATTATCAAATCCCGAAGCACTTGATCTTATTAACAAAAAACTAATAAAATATGGAAAACTTGAAAAAGCATACAATCTCGTTGTGAATAATGCTTTGTATCTCTTTAAGAAAGGAGACGAACAAACATATAATTTCTTGCATACTTTTAAAGTATTATTTCCTAGCCGTGATACAAATGCAATGCCAAATCCCAAGTTATTCCAAGAAGCAATTAACTCCATAGGCGAACAGGAGTTAGAAGAACTAAGAAAGCAAGGAGTACGCTTTCTATTGGAAAATCCAAGCACTGGTGTGTTCTTTATATTCAGCTTGTCAAAAATGGTAGATAGCACATGACCTAATATTTCACGAAGAATGCTATTGGTTATGCAAAGGTTTCAACTGTCCTGAATCAATGAGGGATTGAAGTAACTGCTCGAACTGCTCTTGCTTTTTTGTCAAAGCTTCGATCTGCTCTTCCTTTTCCTGCAGTTTTCCTTTTATGATATATTCATTGCTTTTACTTTGTTCCGTTAATTCCTGCACTTGTTTTTTTAGAACTATTTTGTCACTATTGATAGTTAAAAGATGTACAGCCTTCAAATAGTCTTCCAATACCTCTCTTTCTGTAGGTTTCCAGTAGGATTTTGAGATGCCTAGGTTGTGACCCATTGTAAGCTCAACATTAATAGGCTTCATTACCTGTTCTGCACGACTTTTGTAGTATTTTCTCAATCCATGAGCAGCCTTCCACTCATGACGATTAATTCCAGAAGATAACGGCTGACGAATTCCCTGCTCCCATAATGCACGCTCTATAAGTCTTTTGATTGCACTACTTTTCAATGGCTTTGGATGAGTAGCTAAACCAAATTTAGCACCATATTTCATATTAGATGTTTGCCATAAATCTCTCATAAGCCATGATTCCGCTGTTATTGCTTCTCCATAGTCAGCCCTAAAATCCATCCATTCCTTAAGGGCATTATAGGCTTCTGGGGTTATGAATGTATAATATTCCTCCTGATCTCCAGGGTATATTAGCACTTTAGCAGCGATAACTTCTCCTTTATTATCAGTTATTTGAGTAACATGTTTCCACCGTAGGTAATCCCATGCACCTAGTCTAAAACCTCCGGACGACATTGAATAGATAATTGGTTTTATCCTTCTATCAGGATATTCGACTAACTTTTGTATCTCCTCTAAAGTTGGGGCTCTGTCATTAGCTGCCTTTCGTCCATAAGGTAGACCCCGTGATATCTTCTTCCAGTTCAATGTCAAGTCATTCATTTCACAAAACAGTTTTGTGGCTTTGTAGTAGTTTGATATTGTAGATTCAGATATTTTTCTTTGCTTGCACCTTTCCTTCTGAAATTCTATGAACTTCATTAGACTATCTTGAGCCCATTGTTGATTTTCCCTTGCTTTTAATAGGAACTGTTTAGCCTGTCCCTCAAGTGGCCCTTCTAACTTTAGAAAGTCAACGAACATCTTAAAGCGACGGGGATACTGTCTTTTTGTTTCTGGAGCTTTTAGAGCATATGAAAATGCTACTATAGGATTTTGTTCTTCAATTATCGCCAAATGACTCTTCACTATATAATAAACATGGGCCTAAATAAAGCGTCAAGATTGTAGTGGGCCGGGTCGGATTCGAACCAACGACCCCCGCCATGTCAAGGCGGTATCTTAACCAAGCTAGACCACCGGCCCAGTTGAACTGATTTTCCTTTGGATAGCCTAAATATATATTCGCCGATAAAGTTAAAGGAAGGCGAGGCATGGTAAGAAACGCGGAGTTCAAAACAGACGAATACAGCAGATAGATAGATGGGTGAATGGGTAGATATGACTCCCCAACACCATGTACGAACTGCCCTTATTGAATCAAGTTAATAATGATACTTCTTTTCTCCACCCACCGTTTTAGCGAGGAGGGCAGATAATCATAATTTAATTTAATTAATTTGCTCCACCACCACTCATGCTTGCTGTCTTAATCTGAAATAGCATAACCTGTGGTGTTCGTCCCTCGATGAAGTCTGGATCCTTCCAGCCTTTTGGAAAGTATATTTTTCTGTTCTTTTCAAGATCCACTTGTAGCCCCGAATCCAGTATGATTCCTAACAGGTCATTGAATGCTGCACTATCTGCGTGCAGATCCGTGAGCAATTGCAGCGTACCTCCGGCCGCCAATTTTGCAGGAATGATTCTCATCAACGATCCGATTGATGATTTTTCTTCAATGGTTGTGAGAGAGGCAAGATTCTGCGGTAGGACCAGAAGGAAATTATCGATCGACTTGTCCGTTATATTCGGCAGGAGCTTCTGCGTATCCCCCCAAAAGGCCGAGGCATTAGGAGGATCTAGATCGGCAAACTTTAATTTTGCCCTCAGTACTTCGTTTTGATCCCTTCCAATTCCGATGAAATATTCCGCCCAGTTGTTTGTAGCAATCTGCTGCAACATCTCCCCCCTGCGCATTGCAAATTCCAAATTAACTTTAAGGTATAAATTCCTGGTCTTGGAAATCATCCTGTTAATCTGAGTGGAAGGATTTCCTTCATGGAAGAACTGATATATCATATTCCACCTCTGCCGGAATGTATCCGGAAAGTGCCGCATGCCGATCAACTCTTTGAAAAGATCAGTTTCGGCAAAGTCTGAGAAGAATGCATCAGTTCTAGAGACTGCTTCAAACTTTGGAAGATTCAGTTCGTCGTACAGGTTGGTAACCCTATCCCAGGCCCTAATGGGATCTGAGCTCATGTAAGTTACAGCAAGGTCTGCAATCCATAGAATTTCGGCAAGTAACTTGATTTTACCGCTGTCATGTTCTTGCTTATCAAGTAAGGCCATTAGATGGGTAAACTTTTCCCTAGCATGCGTTTGTTTGTAGTATGGAAACTCCGTATGCCAAATTAAGGCCTCTACGATGCTGCTTTCGGATGGTTTCCGTATCTTAACACTCTCCGGGTGCGTTGTAGAGAATTCTATGGGTGGTAACAGCGTGGATTTATATTCTCGAAAATAACTTTCAAAATCAGCCTCGTCCATGGTAAAGTAAGCATCAAGAATCCTTGTTTTGCGTATTTCATCTATAGTCCTGGAGACTTTGGGTCCTTTCTGCTGACATGTCGCTTTGGTGCCTTCATGCTTTGGAACCGTCATTTGAACGGGATCATAATCGTGTAACAGACCCGCCACCAGAATCAGTTCACAGTCTTTTGAACCGAAGCTATGGCCATGGAATTCCTTTGGCAGCATCTGCAAGGACATGTATGTTACCTCCAAACTATGGTGGAAATTATGATATTCACTTGAGCCTTCTCCAAGGCCCTGTCTGGCATATGAATTTTTGAGGAAATGTACAAGGGATTTGATTTTATGAATCCTGTCTTCAGAAACCCCTTTCTGTGCTGCAATCTCGATTATGGCATTTATCAAATCATAATCCTTTACGTTGGCCAGATTGGCATTTATGTCGTTGATATTACGCTTCTTTGAACCGGGGAAACGCCTTACTACTTTTCTGTACATGATCCGAAGGGGCAGACTCTTATTAAGATAGATTCCAAGGATGGCGATCTCCCAAGGATACTGGACCCTCGGCTTTTCACGCTCTATGATTTCATCCGCAGCGAGGACGAGTTTTTTGTTAAGATCTGCAATGACAGAACTTAATTCCAAATTGTCAAGGTTCAGCACTTCCTTCTGTTCTGCCAGTCGAGCGCGTTCTGTGTTCATTACGATCCATTGCGGGATTTTTATCCTGTAGACATAGCGCTTCCGGCTTGATCCAATCCCTGAAAGACGTTCCTTAAAGGTAACTGCAACGTTCCTCTTACCATATGTGAATGGCAGGTCCCGGTCACGTACCACTTGTAACATGATCTCCCTATCAGCGGACTGAAATCCCAGCAGTATACGCCAGTATTTCCCCTTATCAAGCCACCGAGGAACTTGAGTCTCCCTATCCCAGAAGTCTACCGGTCCTAGCGGAACGTACCCTTTTTCGTATTCCCTGGTTTGAGGGTTATAGGAGCGATATTCGTAATCGCCTATGAGCGGATCAAGCCTGCGAGACATGTCCCGCGCCTCATTTACCAAATTGGCTGACCTAGTAAATTCAACATAGGCCATGACCCCCCAGATCGTACCTAATGCACTGAATAATGCGGATAAACCGGATATTATATCAATCCCTTCATGCAGGAAATATCGTGGTGCGAGGGGAATTCCAAACCACCCTGTAGACAAGATGCCCGAAAATGCCAGTGTAATAAACAACCACCGTACAAGGTCGTTATAATAGAGGCTAAATGATTTACCTTCAGATTTACGCTTGACGTAGGGGTGTTTCTTTTTGCAACTGCACTTGATGTCAGGTCCGAATCCCAATGCCTACGCCTGCCCCTATAAAAATACCGATAGAAAGACGATTATATTTATGCATTTTTAAAAAGGGCTTATAAAAATATACTATTAACTAACGGTTTTCATTGGTTCCAAGGTAAGAATTGGCGTGTATTCATAATGAGAAAGTTTTAGGCAGCTCCAAATACTCAGGCGATGAGGGAAATTTACCTAGGGAAGTTGGAGAAATGGAGCCTAAAAGAAAGATTGAGATTTTGTTGTTGACTTGTTTATTGATCGGAGAAAATGGATTTGTAAAAATAGATAGATAGATGAGACGGGGGCATAATTCTCTTCATATTTTTTCCAATTTCCTTTATTGTGAAATATCTTCTGCTGCCAAGCTGCATCTATTTATAAGGACATCAATTGTTGCTGGGCTTATAGGAGTAATCTTGTAGTCTTTTCCAATAATGTATTTTGGAACAGTTTGACTATCGAACATTTTTACGGATAATGCATGAGCATGATCACATTGGGTATAGCTCCTTTGGTTTTGTAGATTTGGGTTAGCAATAGTAGAAGTATTATATACTGCATTAGCAAAACCAATTATTGTTAAAATTGATACAGATATTATAATGAGAAGAATTGAAAATGCTTTTTTGTATGCATATACAGATATCGAAGTCATCATTGTCATTATTATCACCATTGATAGAGCATTGTGTTACTATTAGAGTCTTCTAGAAACGTTTTATGATAACTAACCAGCTGGTAGTATGACAATATCTATAACAATAATACTACCGCTGCTGTTGCATACCTGCATATTTATTTGCATATTTAAAATAAATGCAAGTACATCTATCCTATTTGACAGGATTCATACATGCAATATTACCTCAAGCTGATTGTTAAATACGCGATAAATGTTATTATTGTAAACAAACACAATTCTATTCTAAAAATAAAATATAATGCCTATCTATCTAAAAATATGCATTGTATATTTATCATAAGCAGCTTCTAAATGACATATTCTGGTATGAGCTTAACATATCTACCAAACTTGTATAATTAAAGTTATGGATAGAAAGAAAATATTGTCAAAGAGTTTGACATTGCTTGTAACAGTGACATCGCTGTCAGCAGTATTATTGGTAGGAATTAGTATTTTCGCTACAGCAGGTATGTCGTCAGCAAGTAACTACAATAGCATAAGCTCCTACAAAAAAATGACATGTTTGGACAAAGTCCTTGAATTTGGCCAAGAAGGAGTGATACGTGATATGGGTGGCTTCAATGGCGGATTATTTGAGTGTTCACAAATAAAATGGGCTGGTTCAATCTATGGAGTCGTTACTAAATAACCATAATCATATCTAGGTGATAGAGAATTATGACAGGACTCGTAATTTCAAATCAGGCAGCAGTATCATTATCATTATTAGTTAGTATTCTAACACTTTCTATTCTACTGCAGCAGTTTCCCTCATTAGTAACAGCGCACGCTGCTGCTGCTGCTACTATTAACAACTCTATTAAGATGACAAAACAACAATCTTTCGTTGATTCAAATGGTAGGCTAAATGTTATAGGCGTAGTGGATAATAATGGGAAGATGCCAGTTGCTGTCACAGTTAGTCTTGACACTATAGGTAAATCAGGTCTCACCAAGGTTATGACAGACCCAACTTTTGGTAATATTATATACCCATTCACTGGTGCACCATTTAAATTTATAATTGCAACAAACCAATCAGTGAAAGGTACAGCATTTATCTCTAGCGTAAAACAGGTTCCGGTACCAAATTACAATGTCATAAGGTTGAATTACTCTAACCTGCCGTCAACTAGCAACAATAAAGCTCTAGTTGGGACTGTCCAGAATATAGGTCCATTTGACTTGCATGATGTAAGTGTGTATGCGTCGGTACATGATAGAAATGGAATACAAATTGATTCTGTTAAAAGTAATATATTGCATTTAATAAAGCCAGGTCAAGAAGCACAATTTATCGCGCTTCCTGATTACACTACTGCTCCCCATATATATTATTATAGCTGTGCTGGTGTTTCGCTTGGTAGTGACCCAATGACGGCATTAGATATTGGTAAAGGTCAGTCTATTTTGTATGATATAATTGGTGTAGTAAGAATAAGCGATTTTAAGTATAATGCAGCTAATGACAGCATTATGTTTGCAGTAAAGCATTATAACCCAGATGGAGGACCTATGAGTTTGAAGCTAGTAAAGAATTCAGGAAGTCCAACGGCTGTATCTGTCATGATGGATGGGAAGATGTACAAAAATAATGATGATAATATTAATAATAATAACTCATTATCAGTAAAGACGATAGATGCAAAAACAGTACATATAGACCTCTTTGTTCCATCAGGGGATCATTCCGTCCAAATCAAGGGAATTAGGAATGCAGCTTAATTATTATTATTATTATTTCTAGTGATAACTCCTAATCGAATAAGAATAGCTGCATTAGTGAGAGCAACAGTTAAGTCTTGTTACTACTTCACACATCAATGAAGTAAATATGCAATTACTTAGTATGCAATTAGTTAAAAATCTAATAGAAGCCTTCCAATCATACAATACGACGAACTTATGGTCTTATCATCTTTTGATCCGTATTATTTGTGTTCCAATCGATATTCTACTCCACATTGCTCTGAACAGAATTCATTCGAATTACTGTCACTACCAATATTGTCACCACAGTTTTTACAAATCGCTTTTTTTTCCATATAGTTAAAACGGTAGATTCTCTAATTATTACATCTTTCTGTACCATAGAATCCAGAACAAGGTTCAACAGAAAACAGAGCCAGCCTGTTGTTTTTAGCAGCGTTTTGAAGGTAAGAGAAACTACAATACAAAACAATGGCATAGAGACTGAAGGACGATAAGATGCTTGAATCTGAATTCAGCAATATACTGTAACCTATGAGAAGCTTCTCCTTGCTAGACTCCCAGTTGAGTACCACAAATGTTTTTCCGTGATGTTTTTTAACTTCGCTTATCATTACTTTTTATTTGCTTTTCCAATTCTTGTATTGAATAAATCGGCAGAGAACAGGTAAAGTTTCTGCAGACAAATACACATTCGGATGTGTTTTCTCTATCAAAATTTCTTCCCTTGAAGAGCAGGTATTTTTGTAGCTTCTCTAACTGTAACTTATCCTCGATGATCGTAATGATCCCATTTGGAATATAGTGGCTATTTATCCAATTTGACATTTGACGAGAATCCTCTTTATCCTCGGTTCCCCTTATTATCATTATCTCGGTTGGAGCCTGTATGTATAGATACATTGATGTAAGTAGTTGGCCAAATCCAAAAGGATTTTCTGCTGCAAGTCTGGCTGCCGCCTTAATGATAAGCTCTGCCTTCTCTGCATATTCGTTGTTCTGGACAATATGGTATAGCCTGAGCAGGTTGGACGCAGCTATCGAATTACCGCTCGGAGTTGCAAGATCATAAAAATTCTTTGTTCTGACGATAAGTTGTTCATGATCATCGGAAGTAAGGAATAGGTTGCCGTCTTCACGATCCCAAAAATGTTGCAGCATAAAGTCAGTATAAATTATTGCTTTTTCAAGATATTCAGTCCTAGAATGAACTTCAAAGACATCCAGCAATGCGTTGACGTAAAATGCGTAATCCTCAAGGTAGGCATTCAGTTTGGAAATTCCATCCGTAAACGTCCTTCGTAATCTGCCGTCGCCAGTTGCAATTTTAGTTTCAATGAATCTTACAGCGTTCAGTGCATGATCAAGATATTTTTTGTTATTGGTAAGACGATATCCTTTTGCAAAGCCGGATATCATCAATCCGTTCCATGCAGTCAGAATTTTATCGTCTCTTTGTGGCTTTACTCGATTTTCCCTTAGTCTAAACAGTTTTTTAGAAGCATCATTTATGATGCCTTCAATTATATCGGATTGCTTACCATATTTTTGTGATAGATGATTTAGCGATGTTACAATGTTGAGGATGTTTTTGCCTTCAAAATTGCCGCCTTGTGTTACTCCATAGTATTCACAGAAAATGTCAGAAAGACTTTCATCTCCGAGAGCATTTTCAATTTCATTTTTTGACCAGGTATAGAATTTACCCTCATCGCCATCAGAATCGGCATCCTGAGCAGAGTAAAAGCCCCCTTCTGGAGAAGTCATCTCCCTTATGACATAATCAAGACTGCTCTGTACCACGTGCAGGTATCTTTCCCTGCCAGTTATCTGATATAGTTCTGAATAGAGCTGTACCAGCAGTGCGTTGTCATAGAGCATTTTTTCAAAATGTGGGACAAGCCATTTTTGGTCAGTCGAGTATCTTGCAAAGCCTCCCCCAATGTGGTCATGAATACCACCGGCAGCGATTTTGTCTCCCGTGAGCATCACAAACTCTTTGAAACGATTAATTCCTGAAATATCATAGTATCGTAACATAAAAAGGAGATTAGAAGGATTGGGAAACTTTGGCGCCTGTCCAAAACCACCATAAACGGGATCTCCCATTTGAAGTAATCCTACAGCCGCCTCGTCTAGAATTGATCTATCAATCTTAACATTTCCTGCTCCAGATTGAACGTCTTTTGATGTCTGCGATAAGGCCTGCATGAACTCGCCAGTTGCAGAATGAATTTGCTCCCTTTTAGTCTTGTACGCCTCAGCTAGCTGATTTAAAACAGTTCCAAACCCAGGCATACCATATCTGCTTTGTTTTGGAAAATACGTTCCCACGTAGAATGGCTTCTGATCAGGCGTCAAAAACACGGATAATGGCCATCCCCCATTTCCAACAACAAGTTGACAAACCCTTTGGTAAATGTCATCTATATCAGGTCTTTCTTCTCTATCCACTTTTATATTGATGAAATTGCCATTCATTATTTTGGCAATTTCTTCATCTTCAAAGGACTCGTGAGCCATGACGTGACACCAGTGGCACGCGCTGTATCCTATGCTGAGGAAGATTGGTTTGTCCTCATTCTTTGCCTTCAGTAGAGACTCATTTCCCCAGGGATACCAATCAACAGGATTATAGGCATGCTGCAAAAGATAAGGGCTACTTTCATTAATTAGTCTGTTGGGTTTAGATTTATTATCGGCATAATTCCGATGTGCTTGCATTGATAATACATAACTAGTAACAATGGTATTTAATATTAGTTAGATCTAGTAAAATGGTATCTTCAACCGTCCTCTTAAGTGGCGCGAGTATAACACAGCACAACAATCCATCCATCCCATGCTGTCCTGTGAAGCAGTGATGCATAGTTCACAAGTGTCAACTATCACTCCAGCGGGAGGTGCATCCAAGCACAAATTTTAAGAAATCGGAAATCCTTTCCAATAACTACGAGTTCAACGATTTAATTCTCGAAAATCGACCAGCAATCAATAACGCTAGGTACAGTATTTATCTTTGCAGTGTATGGCGAGAATAACAACATGCCTGCCTTTAAATATATAGCATAGTTAGGCTTTAGCGACACCTGCCGTGCAAGTTCTAAGAAACTAACTTTGTAGTTCTATTAAAGCACGATTAATTACAGATGCAAATCCACCATATTGTGTTAGAATGGTGACTGCTGATTCAATCGCGTCATCTCCTCTGAAACCTTCGTCATATTTCGTTTCTATCATGCCTTTGTCAGTTTTTATAAGTACCGTAAGCAATGAATAATTTCCTAGTGAAGGATCATTCTTTCCAATATACTGACGGATCTCCATATGCTCGACAATAAATCCTTGAATCTCAATCTTGCCATTTGCTAACAGAACCACAGATTTATCTGGATCGTTCTTGATTAGATCACAGTCAATGTCGCTTATCTTGCTCATCTCTTTCTATAGTGCAGAAATCTTACCCACTCAGGAAACCAAAGATTGTTTTCGGAAATGCCTATACCCCGTGCAAGTACTTCAGGAGAATTGTAGTATAAAGAATCGGCTCCGATTTCTTTTGTAATATTGTCATTTAGTTCATCTATGGAAGACACTTCGCCGACATACTTGTTTGCAATCAGATCCCTGTTTTGTGAATAAAGCCCAATTTGTCTTCCATCTACTGTAGGAACATAACTTACGACAACATCGATACGTTTCGCACCTGCATTACGCAAATAGTAAATCGTTTCTCTAGCTGTAATGCCTGTCTGAATAGTTCCCTGAACTGTTGCTATTTTTCTGTTTTGGACTAAGTTTTTTATAACAAACTTGAGAGATCTACCTGTTGTAAGTAATTTGTTTTTGCTCACCTGTTCAGAGAAATCTATCATATGATCCGAATCATCATATCTGTCTTTTATTATACCCTCTGAAATTTCAAAGGTTTTTGAATATTTTTGATACTCGATACTGAAACCCAGCGTCATGGGACGGGTGTAATCTGGTTCTGCATATGCTGAATCTATGTCTAGTTCTCTTGCCAAAAAGTTTGCCTGCTCTTTACCAATGTTTTTTCTTATTCCATAGATACTTTTACCATTGACTACTGCGGAGACATGTGATTCTCGAATAAATTCAAATGGATCCATCATCAGCTTCGCGCTTGGTAAAGTTGTCAGCACCTCCAATCCATCTTTGCTTAACCTTATCAGTTGACCCGGCCTGACATCGTCAAATTCCATGTCAATAAATGAAGTGCGCAACGAATTCTCTGAGGCGATAATATACGATTCTTTGGTCTTGTTAGTAGCGGCTACAAGTGGCTTGAAACCAGTACTATTTCTATAAGCATAGATGTCATCATTTACTTTCATAATCAGATTTCCTCGTAAGTGTCTGTCTAAGAACTCAGCTCCTCGTTGCGAATCTTGCTTCCCGACTAATAATTCTCTAAAGATATGATAAACTTTAAAGAGCGAGTCCGAGTCCTTCGCATGTCCTATGTAAGGATGTAAATGCAATTTCTCTGTATCCACAAAAAAGCCGTCGAAGACAACATCTATGGTGTTCATACTATGAAATTGAGGAGATCTCTTAGATAGATATCCTATTCCATTATTGCCATACAGTTTTTCTTCATCGGCCATTTTTAAAATATTTTCATCTGGCAGAAGCGAGCCTTCCCTTCCTGCTACTCCTTTTCCGACTATCATTTTCCAGTAGGCTTTCCCTCTATGTTGGAGCATTCGCATAGAATGTGAGAGATAGTAGACCATGTTTTTGTCTGTCTGTGGTACTAGATCGTAAATAGCAACAATTCCAGCCACCCCTGCTTCAGATTCCGTCCTACTTGATGAAATAAAATCTTATCTGTTGTGTTGGTTTATGTCAGTTCCGATCACTCTAGTCATATCACACTATAATAGTTTAGTGCATATGAAAGACAGGTTCGATCGAGATAAAAAATGATAATAATAAGAAAGTTGCAAAGTTGAAAGAAATTAATCCGGGTCATTAATCTTCTATAATGTATTATGCTTATTGGCCTGATAGGCAAAGCCAATGTAGGCAAGTCCACCTTCCTTAATGCGGCTACTGAACTCGCTGTACAGACTGCCAATTATCCGTTTACAACCATTAATGCAAATTTTGGGGTAGCCTATACAAGAGTGAAATGTGTATGTAAGGAATTCGGAGTTCAAGATAATCCTGTTCATTCGATCTGTGTCGACGGCAATCGGTTCATTCCGGTAAAATTGCTTGATGTAGCTGGTCTTGTACCAGGAGCTCACACGGGCAGGGGTCTTGGGAATAAGTTTTTAGATGATGCAAGACAGGCAGATGCTCTTATTCATGTAGTAGATGCATCTGGTTCCACGGACAGTGAGGGTAAGCCAATTCCTGTCGGTACAGGGGACCCATTACTTGATGTTAAATTCGTAGAGGAGGAATTTGATTTCTGGCTTGCTTCTGTTGTCGGCAGAGATTGGAAAAAGGTTGCAAGGGAGACCGAGGGTCAGGCGCAAAAACTGGAACAGATGCTTGCTAAACGGTTATCTGGTCTTGCAATCGGAGAGATTTATATTGTCAAAGCTCTGGATGAACTGGGATTACGCAACAAAAAGGCTACTCTTTGGGATGAAGAAGATGTTTTTAATTTTTGTAAAAAAGTCAGATCAAGATCTAAACCAATTGTAATTGCTGCAAACAAAGCTGATTTACCATCAGCAGAGGATAATATTAAAAAGATCAGAAATCTTGGTCGCGATGTTGTTCCATGCGTGGCGGAAGCAGAGGCTCTGCTGAGAAGAGCGGCAAAGAAAGGGATCTTACACTACTTGCCAGGTGATAATTCATTTGATATTAAGCCGGGAATCTTGCTGAATGAACAACAAAAGAAAGCTCTTGACATTGTACGATCGTCGGTTACAAAATATGGATCAACTGGAATACAGGAAGTTATTGATCTAACATGCTTCAGACTGTTGAAAATGATCGTCGTTTATCCAGTCGAAGATGAATTGAAACTAATGGATAAAAAAGGAAATGTTCTACCGGAGGCACGTTTGCTGCCCGACGGTTCAACTGCAAAAGATTTAGCAAACACAATTCATGCTGATTTAGGAAAGGGGTTTCTATACGCTATCGATGCTAGAAGCAAACATAGACTAGGAGCAGAATATAAGCTTAAGAACAATGATGTTATCAAAATGGTTTCTGCAACAAGTAGGGGCTAATGCCATAGTATGCTGTGCCTTGGAATAGAGAGCACCGCTCATACATTTGGATGCTCTGTCCTAGAATTTTCATCAGATAAGGGGAACATGGGCCGGGTACTCTCAGATGTACGTGATTCGTATAAAGCACCAGATGGGACAGGAATTCATCCTCGCGAAGCCTCAAGACATCATGCTGAAACATCTCCGTCTACTTTGAAGCTGTCGCTGGAAAAGGCAAAAATCTTGATCGAAGATGTAGATGTCATTGCTTATTCTGCCGGTCCTGGGCTAGGACCGTGCCTTCGTATAGGTGCCGTCGTTGCAAGAACCCTTGCCACCTATTACAAAAAACCACTTGTACCAGTTAATCACGCGCTAGGACATGTTGAACTGGGATCAATGCTGACAGGTGCGTCTGATCCATTGGTCCTGTTAGTATCAGGAGGGCATACTATGATAATTGCATTTTCAGGGAACAGGTGGAGAGTATTTGGTGAAACACTTGATATTACAATCGGACAGTTGCTCGATCAGTTCGGAAGATCTCTGGGTTTTGCTTCGCCTTGCGGCAGTACGATAGAACAGCTTGCAAATCAATCATCTGGAAGTTATTTACATTTACCATACGTTGTAAAGGGAAATGATGTGTCCCTTTCGGGATTGCTTACCTCTGCAATAAGGCTTGCTTCAGACAAAAATAATGTATTGCCAGACTTATGTTATTCATTACAAGAGACTGCGTTTGCAATGATTACAGAAACGATAGAGCGGGCGATGTCGTTCTCAGGTAAAAAAGAAACAATGGTTGTAGGGGGTGTTGCAGCGAACAAGAGGCTTGCCGAAATGCTTGAAAGTGCATGTAATAGACTTGATGGAAATCTGTTTGTCTGTCCGATCAAATACGCAGGAGATAATGGAGCACAGATCGCATGGACAGGAATACTTGATTACGTTATATCAAAAAAGCAGATAAGCGTTGAAAAATCGTTCATACGTCAGTCATGGCGCATTGATACAATAGATGTCGATTGGAGAAAATAAACCGTTAGCCGGTTTTATTTAGTTTTATCTGATTCCCTATGGCCTTTGCCCATTTGCCAGTACTAAAAACGCCAAATTTGTATACCTCGTTGCCTATGGCTATTACAACCTTCTTTACAATGAATCCTTCGGTTCTCACTGAAGATATCTTATCAAGGGAAACGTTTAGGACTACATTCCCCGTCTTTTTTGACAAAGTTGCCATCGTTCCCTCTGTCTCCTCGAAAAGGATTCGCTGGTTTGTGAGGGTTAGTATACCATTTTTCAAATTATCCTCAGCACAATCTTCTTGTAGAATTCTCTTTTCTCCAGGTGTTGGTTGAGCAGAACTCATAATTTTTTATCCTTCCCCTCGAAGATATATTGCTATTGCAAGATAATAACACACTATTAAAAAGAGGTGCAGAAGCTGATATTTATCTCATAAATTGGTACGATAAAAAAGCCATCTCAAAGATTAGGACCCCTAAACCATATCGTCATGTGTCTTTGGATAATGAAATTCGCAAATATAGGACCATTCATGAAGCCATTATGTGTTCTGCTGCAAAAGTGGCTGGCGTTGTTTCACCTTTTATTTATTTTATGGACCCCTTACATGCTGAAATCATAATGGAGTTTGTAGAAGGGAACAACATGAAGGATGTCTTAACATCTCAATTAAGCTATAAAATGGGAATCTATACTGCATTACTTCATGTTAATAACATCATTCATGGAGATCTTACAACTTCTAATTTTATTGCTGGTAAAAAAATAGCGTTAATCGATTTTGGTTTATCATATTATTCTAACCGCATGGAAGACAAAGCAGTAGACATTCGATTAGTAAAACAAGCTTTTAGTAGTGCACACATATCTATCTTCGAGGATGCCTTTGCTAGCTTTACGAAAGGTTATTTGTCGGTAACGGGCGAAAAGAAAACGCACAAAGTTCTAGAAAACGTTGAAGAGATCGAGAAACGTGGGAGATATGCGAGAGTTGTATAAGTATTTTGTGAAGTTACCAATCTAATTTATGAAATGTGCTCCATCTGATCTACGTTAAGAGCAGTCGCATGGTATCTGGCTAGCAGCAGCCAATGCATATAGACTTGAAGTCTCGAACGACGAAGAGAGAAAGATGTCTGTGGCCGTCTACAGATATGTGGAATTTGATATTATAGTTTTTATCTTGGCAAGATTTCATACGCTATAGGTGTTCACTTTGCCCCATAAGCACTGATCATAATTGAGCAGCTGAAAAACCACCTACTTATTAAATTGGTAAACTCCCGACAGTCTACAATAGCTCCGTACCAAAAAGTTCCCCGACGGGTCTTTACGCTAGAGCTAATATTAGCTCAAGCCAATTAAGTTTAGAAAAGCTGAAAAGATACAAAGACAATCTAACAATTCTTGTAGCAATTTATCTGAAGTCTGAATCACATGAAGTACTTAGAAGGGCCTTTGATCACTTTTCGTGCTCAAAACCGAGCTTAAAACCAGTTCCAGGCCTCTTCTAAACAGCCTTCACAGCCTTCATCGAACAACTGCTTATCTTCGCATGTTTTCAAACCTTAATCGCTGAATTATTGTCACCAATAGTATTATTGCCTTTTTCTTCTTTTGGAAAAACCATGTTAACATACTTGTAAGTCCAATATATTGGATTATCAAAGAAGAAAGAACTATACCAAAGGTTATGGTCGCAATTGTATCTTTAAGGTTGCTTTCGGGTAGTGATGCAACAAGTGCTGCTGATATTGCTACACACACTCCACCAAGTACAACTATATGCCTCCACGCCTTAGCCAAAAATATTGGGATAGTATACTGAGATGTAAGAAATATTTCTCCGCCTCAAGCAGAAGTTGTGTTAGTTACTGCTGCTCCAATATCATAAATTGTTACATCCACAATAGAATTTCCTAATGTTTATTTTTCGGGCCACTATTAATAATCTATGTATATTGCGCCATCTGTTCCTGATTCATTATATATGTGTAATCAAATTTATTTGTCTCTGCACCTACGGAAATCTCCCTCCCTATGTAACTAGTGTTTTAATCTTTTTAAACACAAATACATATTTGCTAGTTGTTCTATAAAATGGTTTTTATAAATATCCGTAAGAGAATATATTCAAAAATAGGAGTAATAGAAGAGATCTACTTTGTTGGGAAAAATATTGTATGAGATGTGAGGTTTACATTTACCATGATGGTATGTTCTGTCCATGCTGTGGAATGCAGCTAAGACAATTACCGAGCAGCAAGAAGGATAAAGAAAGGATCAGAAGTAGACAGTGAAGAAACAAGATACTAATAGGAAAACAAGGAAAACAACTGCAGAAGAGTAAAAATGATAGAAACGAAAGTATTATTGTCAAAATTGATAATCCTATGGCTAAATTTGACAATTGATTGGAAAAACATCCCACTACTAAAAAATGAATATCAGTATATCAGTAGTAGTAACCATTTTAGTCGTTGTTTTTATAAACGTCGTGGTGCATATTCCTGACTACCAGAATACCATTCCGCAAATTTATCTAGCGCTTTAACACGATGAGAAAAATCTTTTTTTCTATTCTGAATATGTAACTGACCAAAAGTCAAAGCGGATCCATCTGGGATGAAGATCGGATCATAACCCCATCCACCTTCTGTAATTCTGTTGGAAATCTTACCTTTTATTTCATCCTCAAAGGTCTGGGAATTTTCACCATCACAAAATACAAAAGTTGCCTTGAATGACGCAAATCTGTTCATCGAGGTTTCCAATAGTTTTATGATTCCGTTGTTTCCAATAGTCTTGTATACAAAAGATGAATATTGACCTGGAAATCCACCTAATTCATCAATAAATAGACCATCATCTTCCACGATAACAGGTTTTGATATTAAGGCAAAGGCACTTTTCGATTTTTCGACTGCGATTTCCTTAATTGAATCTGATTGTATTTCAATCAGTCTCTGGTTCGAAAATTCAACAACCACTCCATACTTTTGTTGTAGGTGCGAGTGAATCTCCAAATACTTACTACGATTGCTGCTTACAAAGTGAAGTGATTTCATTATGAATAAGTAGCTGTTTTAGGAATAAAAAATGTTTTTTACGAAAAATAGATTGTTATATACAGTCGGCAAGCAAAAATATTGGATTCACTGACTACCCATATAATAGGTATGCATTATGAAAATATTACTAGGTTGTAATCTAAACTGCCATAATAACATCTATCCCCAAATATTGTGAAAATCTTAAGCAGGTCTGCTTCGTTATCGTTATGGGGTAACTTAACAAATCAAAGCTGTTGGATAGGGCTTTATTATACAAAATGGCTAGTTTGTCATTGCCGTAGTAGTTGGAGCTATTGGGAGTATACAATACAGCGTCATAGTATTTCTTGTCCATCTCGAAACCTATGAACCTGCTTTATCTCAAGTTCCTACACGCAAATGCAGTTGTATCAATTCCCATGAATGGTTCGCAGGTTGTCATGTCTGGCTATATGCCATGCAGCTTGATGCACATTTCAGGCAGCTTAACTGGGAATGGTGAGGGCTGATCCGATTTGACTTTTGGTCAGTTACAGATCATTGATAGAAAAATAGAATTTTCACATCGTCCAAAAGCTCTCAGTAACTTTGCACAATGGTATAAGCCAAAGTACGAATGAAATATCAATACCGTTGTAAAAACACGCTCTGAACCTATGTCGTAGGTCGACATGTACCAGCATATTTGCAGGACTCATAAATCAACGCCATAAAACAAATTGATCTATGATCATGTAATAGATCATGGGGTTATCTTTACGACTACCATGCCTGTAGATTGAGTCCTTCCTTACTTATCGTTACCAAAGGCTCTCTCCACATAACAAAAACTCAATAGGGGTCTCTTAGATAAGAAGGTGGTTACCTTACTATGACTGCTCCCTTCATCCATGGATGAATAAGACATACGTAGTTATACGTTCCGGCTTTTTCAAAAATGACTGTGAATGTGTTGGCGGATCCGGGAAAAGATTGTTCTTGGCCTTTTGGAATTAGCCAACCAGAATTAACATATTTTTCACCACCAGTCATGGTATAATGCGAATTTGGACTCATGACTTTTACATTATCTTTTGAATCAATTGCAACGGGTTTAAAGGCTCTCGCATTAAGCCCTACAACAGCATTAATTCCATCCTTACTTGGCACCAACGTTGGTTGGCTGTTAAGGCTATGATCTAAAGGCACAAATTGTGTAGAATTTGGAAAAGAAAAAGGTGCAACCACCCCGGTCAATGATTTATTGTCCAATACGAAGGTAACAGTATGGGGTTCAGCTACTAATGTTGGATTGTACCAAGTTATGTTTTGACCGACTTTGATCTCTGTTTTTTTCGGAAAGAATTGATCTTGCACAACAGCAGCATCTCCTCTTCCAGCCTCTACTTTGAACACATTCCCTGCTATATTCGCAGGGTTAACTTTGACTGCCGTTGCCGTCGTAGAATTTCTACTAATAGTCACGGCTTCTACTTTATGGATGAAGAATGTCTGATTTATCGCTGCTGTTACCAATACAATTATGAAAAACACAATTGCCATTTTTCGTTGGTGTCTTGCCAACATTGTTGAAACACAAATATAGGGTATTCTGGTAAGGAATGCGTTCATTAGTACTGACATTCATCTTCATTTTATCCTATGTGTATATAATTTTATATAATTTCAAACAAGACACAGTATTGTGTTAAGTCATTAACTGACAGTAAATACGGTTTTTTGGGGACCCATTGGCTGAGTTCTTTTTTTAGCATGTTTTAAGCACAGATGTTGCAGGATATTTCTGTCAAAGATTTCCTAGGATGAAAAAATTCAGATAGACAAAAAGGATCGACTCCTACTTCCATTCATTATAATATAAACGTTGTTCATCTGTCATTTCATCAATTTTTAGATCCATGGCGTCAAGTGCATAATGGGCTACACTTTGATCAATTTCATTAGGGACGGGATAAGTCTTATTTTCTATTCTGTCATAGTTTTTGGTTATGAATATAATTGATAAGATCTGGTTGGCAAATGAGAGTGCCATTACTTCAGGCGGATGCCCTTCGGCTCCGATTAGGTTAACTACTCTTCCTTTTGATATAAGATATATTTTCTTACCCAGTATGTTCAATGCTTCAAGGTTTGGTCTTACCATAATAGGTGCCTTATCTTGGGAGTAAACATAGTTGACATCAATCTCTGTATCGAAATGTCCTGCATTAGCAAGAATTGCTCCATTCTTCATTTTTTTAATGTGTTCTTCTCTTATAACATGTATTTGACCAGTACAGGTTATGAACATATCTCCACTTGACGAAACATCAGATAGTTGTCTGACACTAAAACCATCCATATGTGCCTCAAGTGCCCTTACGGGGTCAACTTCTGTTACAGTTACTATTGCCCCCATGCCTCTAGATCTAGATGATACTCCTTTGCCTACCCATCCATAACCACATACCACTATATGCTTTCCAGCTAGAAACAGTCCAGTCGTCCTCAAAATTCCATCGATAGTGCTTTGACCCGTCCCATATCTGTTATCAAACATATGCTTTGTATTAGCGTCGTTTACTGCTATTATGGGATACATTAATCGTCTTTTTGATTCTAGCGACTTCAGCCTTTTTACACCAGAAGTTGTTTCCTCTGTTCCACCGTGTATGTTTTTTATCTTTGATTTGTGGGCCGCGATATGTAATTCGGCACCATCATCCGTTAGTATATGTGGTTGAAATTTAAGAACTTGCCGAATACACTCTTTATACTCCTTAATTGTTTCCCCTTTCCAAGCAAAAGTGATTACACCTTCAGAAGAGAGGAATGCGGCTATATCCTCCTGAACAGACAAGGGATTTGCCGAACACAAGGCTATCTCTGCACCTAACCGCTTTGCAGTCATCACTAAAACAGATGTTTCTTTTGTAACGTGTAAACAAAGGCCTAGTTTGCAACCTAGAAGTGGTCTGCTCTGTTCGTTTTTATTTCGAATCCTATCAAGTATTGCCATGTGGTTAGAAGCCCATTCGTGAGAAAATTTCCCATTTCTTACAAGCGTGAAATCTGATGGCACTTTATTAAACAAGCAATATCTTTACACAGGATAGGATATTAAAAAATATAGCATCAATATAAAAAAACGACTGATAAAAAGAACCGTCACTTATGTATTGTTCCTCCAAATATGCTGAATCGTAGATGCATTAATGTTCACAACTGTAGACGTAATTTTGTTACTTTTTGCTTGTTCTGTAGTATTTTCTGTCTGGAACAAACGTCTTACAGCTACAATTGCCTATCAAACATTTCATTTTATCTTTACTAGTATTTCTTTCATGATCAATCTTTTGATGTTTACATCTAAGGCATCTGACAAATAGATCAGTTTCAGTATTCATTGCTTATGTCTGATTTTTTCAGCTCAGGAACCAGTAATCCCATTAGCAACAAGTACTGAATAACAGCCAAGACCACATTGTTCACAAATTGGTTTCAACCCTTTGCTGTCTGCACTTCCTATGCAGCATGGTTGCTTTACCCTTCCCATATGATCTAATGAAAGTATGGCCCATGAGGGACATTGAACTGGTATGGTGCCAACTCCTCCCCAATTACCTTTCATCAAGGACAATTGTTTTTCGCCATTAATCACAAAGTCTGGGTACTTTCTTCTTAATTCTATAATGATATCAACCATTTCGCTACGTCTCTCTCCGAACGGGATCCATAGGGGGTCGTCTTTAATAAATGGTGTATGAAATTGAAATCCTATCTTGTTTACCTTCCCCCTCCATTCTTCGACTAAATCTGTTATACTATTGTAATTTACGGAATTGATTGTCATCGTGATCCAGATATCTTTCCAAGCGGGTTTGCCATGACGAGGTGGACCCTTTGAGTAGTCCAAAATATTTTGTTTAGTCTTTGCATATGAGCCCCTTCCTCTAATACTATCGTGTACTGTTTCTGTTCCATCCAAAGATATCCAATAAAAATATAGATTTTCGAATCTCTTTAAAGGATACGTCCCATTTGTTACGACACACACCCTTCTTGGCATTTCTTCACAGAAAACTTGAATTATGTCTGGTCTCAATGTCGGCTCCCCACCAACCAAAGTCACAATGTAGATGTGTTGTTTTTTAAAAGTTTGTTTAATTATTTCTCTCCATCTTTCTGCACTTAGATCTTGGTCATTTTCCTTTCTGTTCAACCACCAATAACAGTGAGTGCAATGTAAGTTACAGACGTTGATAATATCTACTGAACCGTATAATGCTGGTTTTGCATGTAAAAGTTTGATGCTAGCGTATTTTTTAAATATGCTAAAATAAAATGGTGTCTCATGAATAATGTCAGTTATACCTCGGCCATAAATTAGGTCTACCATATATTCAATATACCCATGAACTATGCTAGTAAATAAGTTTACTTTGCAGATATCTCCAGTTTTCAGCCAAAGTACATTGAATTCAACAATAATAGTAATTTACTTTACACAGGCCAGGTCTATCTTCACTTTTCATCATTTGGCCTGTCTCTAGCTAGCAATGTAAAAAGAACCAAACAAGAAAAAGGAAGAAATTTTAGGGTGCATCACGGGATATCGGAATGTGATTCTAATTCCTCACTACGATCAAAAAATATAGATTCACAGTCGCAGTGACCGTCTATCCTTACTTGACGTCCGCATTTTGGGCATATAGATAAAGGCACCGGCTTTTTGTCGTCATCTTCATACCTGAAGATTATGGCAGACATTATATTTATAATGCGATTATCGTTAATAAATTTTTACTATAAAATAGATTTTTATTACATTTTATAGTGAATTACAAGAAAGGATTCTAATGTATTAGACGTCTCTCATACTGGTTTCAAATTTCTGAATTGCATCCACTATCATCCACTATCATATAAAATGGGCTTGCTTCCAATGTCATGATGCTACTAGTAGGTCCTGTCGAAGCTGTCAATGTTGAACATACAGTTCTTAACAAAAAACAAACGCTTTGTTAGTAAATAGTCTAGAAACGCGCATTACGTCCTAGCCCTGTTCAGTATGCATTCGCGCTCCTATATTACTTCGGCCCAGTAGCTTTCAGAATATTTATTTAAAGG
>Ga0182008_10000784_pt1 | contig 22244 bp, 16 predicted proteins | sample Sormic07211129_1_FD_120482 | JGI IMG/M metagenome (GOLD analysis project Ga0182008, IMG submission 120482) | Rhizosphere microbial communities from Sorghum bicolor, Mead, Nebraska, USA - 072115-129_1 metaG | ecosystem: Host-associated > Plants > Roots > Rhizosphere | place: USA: Nebraska...
CGACGGTTTCATCCATCGCAGCTGGATGAAGGGTACGGGCCTGCCGGACCACGCCTTCGACGGCCGTCCGATCATCGGCATCTGCAACACCTGGTCGGAGCTGACCCCGTGCAATGCACATTTCCGTCAGATCGCCGAGCACGTCAAACGCGGCGTGATCGAGGCCGGTGGCTTCCCGGTGGAGTTCCCGGTGTTCTCCAATGGCGAGTCGAACCTGCGTCCCACCGCCATGCTCACCCGCAACCTGGCGAGCATGGACGTGGAAGAGGCGATTCGCGGCAACCCGATTGACGGCGTGGTGTTGCTGACCGGCTGCGACAAGACCACCCCGGCCCTGCTGATGGGCGCCGCCAGTTGCGACGTGCCGGCCATCGTGGTCACCGGCGGGCCGATGCTCAACGGCAAGCACAAAGGCCAGGACATTGGCTCGGGCACCGTGGTGTGGCAGCTCAGCGAACAAGTGAAAGCCGGCACCATCACCCTGGATGATTTCCTTGCAGCCGAAGGCGGCATGTCGCGCTCGGCGGGCACCTGCAACACCATGGGCACCGCGTCGACCATGGCCTGCATGGCCGAGGCACTCGGCACTTCCCTCCCCCATAACGCGGCGATTCCGGCGGTGGATGCGCGGCGTTATGTGCTGGCGCATATGTCGGGCATGCGTGCCGTGGAGATGGTGCGCGAAGACTTGAAGCTGTCGAAGATCCTCACCAAAGAGGCGTTTGAAAACGCGATCCGTGTGAACGCGGCCATCGGCGGCTCGACCAATGCGGTGATCCACCTCAAGGCCATCGCCGGGCGCATCGGCGTCGAACTCGACCTGGACGACTGGACCCGCATGGGCCGTGGCATGCCGACCATCGTCGACCTGCAACCTTCGGGGCGCTTCCTGATGGAAGAGTTCTACTACGCCGGCGGCCTGCCCGCCGTGCTGCGCCGCCTGGGTGAAGCCAACCTGATCCCGCACCCGAATGCCCTGACCGTCAACGGCAAGTCCCTGGGCGAGAACACCAAGGACTCGCCGATCTACGGCCAGGACGAGGTGATCCGCACCCTCGACAACCCGATCCGCGCCGACGGCGGCATCTGCGTGCTGCGCGGCAACCTGGCGCCGCTGGGCGCGGTGCTCAAGCCCTCCGCCGCCAGCCCGGAACTCATGCAGCACCGTGGCCGTGCGGTGGTGTTCGAAAACTTCGACATGTACAAGGCGCGCATCAATGACCCGGAGCTGGACGTGGACGCCAACTCGATCCTGGTCATGAAAAACTGCGGCCCCAAGGGCTACCCGGGCATGGCCGAGGTCGGCAACATGGGCCTGCCGGCCAAGCTGCTGGCCCAGGGCGTGACCGATATGGTGCGAATTTCCGATGCACGCATGAGCGGCACGGCGTACGGCACGGTGGTGTTGCACGTGGCGCCGGAAGCCGCTGCCGGCGGACCATTGGCCACGGTCAAGGAAGGCGACTGGATCGAACTGGACTGCGCCAACGGCCGCCTGCACCTGGACATCCCCGACGCAGAGCTGGCGGCACGCATGGCAGACCTGGCGCCTCCGCAGAACCTCATCGTCGGCGGCTACCGCCAGCTGTACATCGACCATGTGCTGCAGGCCGACCAGGGCTGCGACTTTGACTTCCTGGTGGGTTGCCGTGGGGCGGAAGTCCCACGGCATTCCCACTAATTGGGATGCTATGATGCCGCGTCTTTAAGCCAGAGCCTCCCCGTCGTCATGGATCACCAGCCGCCCAAGCCGCGCAAGAGCCAGCATGCCCAGATCGTTCAGGACTTGGGCATGCACATCGTTTCCGGCCGCTTCAAGCCCGAAGAACGGCTGCCCATGGAGGCCACGCTCTGCGAGGAGTACCAGGTCAGCCGCTCGGTGTTGCGCGAAGCCACGCGGGTGCTCAGCGCCAAGGGCCTGGTGTATTCCAAGCCACGGGTGGGCGCGGTGGTGCGGCCGCGATTGAAGTGGCACCTGCTCGACCCGGACGTGTTGTCCTGGTTGATGCAGTCCACGCCCCACAGTGAGTTCTTCAACACCCTGGCCGGTGTGCGACGCATCCTCGAGCCGGAGATCGCCGCCATGGCCGCGACCACGGCTACCGATGAAGACATCGCCACCATCGAAAAAGCCTACCTGGGCATGGAAACCGCGCAGACCCACGAACAGCTATTGCAGGCCGACCTGGACTTCCACCGCGCCATCGCCGACGCCACCCGCAACGACCTGCTCGCCTACATGTGCAACATGCTGTCGCTGCCGTTGCGCGAGTCGATCAACATCACCAACCGCCGCCCGGACATCCAGGGCCTGAGCCTGCCCCGGCACAAGGCGATCCTCACCGCGATCCAGAACCGCGACGCCCTCGGCGCCCGGCATGCATCGCTGGTGCAGCTGGATGACACGCGGGTGGCGTTGGATACGGTGATGAACGTGCTTACGCCGCTCTGACTTCAAGGGGTACACAGAACCAAATGTGGGAGGGGGTTTGCCCTCTCCCACATTGAAACTGTGCTAGGCATTAGAGGGTGTAGGCGATGCCCACCTGCACCGTGCGTGGCGCGCCTGGGTAGGCGTAGAAGTTGCCGAACGCGCCTTCCTCGAAATCACGGTTGAACAGGTTCTTCACATCCAGGTTCAGGCGCACCTTGTCGTTGACCTTGTAGTAGCCGAGCAGGTCGACCACGGTGTAGGCGTCCATCGAGAAGGCGGTGTTGGAGGTCTGGCCGGCACGTTCATCGACGTATTTGGCGCCCGCGCCCAGCCCGAGTCCCTTTAGGCGGCCGTCCTGGAACTCGTAGACATTGAGCAGGCTGAAGCTGTTGCGCGGGATGTTGGCCAGGGGTGAGCCGACGCGGATGGTGTTGTCTTTGGTGACTTCGGCGTCGACGTAGGCGTAGCCGCCAATCACGCGCCATTCAGGGGTGAGGTTGCCGGCGACGTTGAGGTCGAAGCCGCGGCTGCGCACCTGGCCAGCGGCGACCTTGTAGTTGGCGTCTTCAGGGTCGGTGGTCAACACGTTCTTCTTGTCGATCTGGTAGATCGCTGCGTCCACACTCAACTGACGGTCCAGCCCTTCCCACTTGATCCCCATTTCATAGGACTTGCCCTTTTCCGGCTCGAAACCGGCACCGTCACGACTGGCGCCGGTGTTCGGCTTGAAGGACCGCGCGGCGTCGGCGTAGACCGCCAGGGTGTCGGTCAGGTCATAGGTCACACCGACACGGGGCGTGACCGCGTTGTCGCTGGCCTCCCAGCTTTGCCCGTCCTTCACATAGGTCTCGTACTGGTGCTCGAAGCGTTCGAAGCGCGCACCCGCCAGCACCTTCAAGCGTTCGGTGAGGGCCACCTGGTCCTGAACGAACGCGGCATAGGTCTTGAGGTTTTCTTTGTCATGGGTCGGCGTGCTGGTGAGCGCAGGGCGCGGCTTGCCGTAGACCGGGTTGAAGATATCGCTGGTGTAGGCGGCGGACGAACGCTGGATGATCGACTTGTAGTCGTAATCCTCAAACTCGACGCCGGTCAGCAACGTGTGATCAAAACCACCCGTGGAAAAATGCCCGGTGAGGTTGAGCTGTGTGTCTTTGTCGGTCCATTCCAGCTTGCGGTAGTTGAAGTTGCGGTTGAGCGTGTGGCCATCGGCAGCCAGGCTGTTGGCCTCGATGGCGTTGCCCTGCAAGGTGCCGTCCAACCATTGGAAACCACCGCCCAGGGTCCAGTTGTCATTGAGCAGGTGCTCGAAACGCAACTGGGCCATGCTGTTGTCGTTGTGCAACTTGCCGACGTCTTTATCGCCCCAGAAGGTGTCGCGCGAAGGCGTGCCTTTCTGATTGGCAAAGCGTGTCAGCCCGCGGTCCAGCGGGTGGTTGTTGCGCATGAAGTCGCCTTCGAAGATCACCTTGGTGTCGTCGCTGGCCTGCCAGGTGAGCACCGGGGTGACGCCGTAGCGCTCGGTCTCCACATGGTCGCGGAAGGTGTCGCCGCCCTCGCCCACCACGTTCAGGCGATAGGCCAGGCGGCCCTCCTCGTCCAACGGGCCGGAGGCATCCAGGGTGCCGCGCTTCATGCCCTGGTCATTCAATTGGCTGCCGAGAGTGACCGTGCGTTCGGCCAACGGTTGCTTGGTCACCACGTTGAAGGTGCCGCCGGGATCGCCACGGCCATAGAGCATGGTCGCCGGGCCGCGCAGCACTTCCAGGCGTTCGATGGTATTGGCGTCCGGCATGTTCGGGTAGCCACGGTTGATCGGGAAACCGTTGCGGTAGAACTCGCCGGTGGTAAAGCCGCGCACGGTGAAGGTGGTGAGGCCCTGCCCGCCGAAGTTGTTGGCGCGGCCGACACCGCCAGCGTAATCCAGGGCGTCTTGCAGGCGGGTGGCGCCGATGTCTTCGACCACCGCCCTGGACACCACGCTGATGGACTGCGGGGTTTCATGGATCGAGGTGTCGGTGCGCGTCGCACTGGCTGAACGTGTGGCGTGGTAGCCCTGCACCGGCCCTTGGGCGGTCTCGTAGTCCGCCTCGCCGGTGACATTGGTCGCTTGCAACTCAAGGCTGGCTTTCTCGGTAGCAGCAACCTCTGCCCAGGTGAACGGGGAAAACGCCTGAAGCACGCAGAGGGAAATCAGGGTACGACGCATGGGTGTGGAACCTAGTGAATGAGCCAGATGGGACGGCAAACCTGCCAAGAATTCGCGAGGGATGGTATATCAAGTCATTCGCGTTTGACATCTATTCTCATTCGCTATTTTTCGCGCATCGACTGTGTATCAGCGCTGACGCAGGCAAAAAAAAGCCACTCAATCGAGTGGCTCATCGTTGACGCGTGACCTCAGCGATAACGTTCCAACCAATGCGCGTAAGGCGCAGGCAAGGTCCACGAGGACTTCTCGACCCCCAGTTCCTTGGCCGCGAAGTACGCCCAATGCGGGTCGGCCAGATGCGCACGCCCTACCGACACCAGGTCCAGGTGCCCGGCCTGCAACGCGCCTTCGGCCAGTTGCGGGGTGCCGAAGCCCCAGGCCGAAGTAACCGGGATACCGGCTTCGCGACGCACGCGCTCGGCGATCGGCCCCATGAACGCAGGCCCCCACGGGATGTGGGTGTCGGGGATGGTGAAACCGACGCTGACGCTCAGCAGGTCCAGGCCACCGGCCTTGAAACGGCGGGCCAGTTCGATGGACTCGGTGAGGGTCTGCTCGTCGCGACCGTCGTACTCGATCACACCGAAACGTGCGGTGAGCGGCAGGTTTTCCGGCCAGACTTCGCGCACGGCAGCCAGGGTTTCCAGGAGGAAACGGCTGCGGTTGTCGAAGCTGCCGCCGTAGGCGTCGGTGCGCTGGTTGGAGTGCTCGGAGAAGAAGCTCTGGCCCAGGTAGCCGTGGGCGAAATGCAGCTCGATCCATTCAAAACCGGCGTCGCGGGCACGGCGGGCGGCGTCGACGAAGTCCTGGCGCACCCGGGCGATGTCGTCCAGGGTCATGGCGCGAGGCACCTGTGGCAGGTTGGCACCGAAGGCGATGGCCGAGGGTGCGATGGTTTCCCAACGGCGGGCGTCGGAGGCGGCGATATGGTCGTCCCCTTCCCACGGACGGTTGGCGCTGGCCTTGCGGCCGGCGTGGCCAATCTGGATGCCCGGCACGGAACCGGCAGCCTTGATCGCCTGGACCATCGGCACGAACGCCTCGGCATGCGCATCACTCCAAAGCCCCGCGCAGCCCGGAGTGATCCGCCCTTCCGGCGCGACGGCAGTGGCTTCGACCACCACCAGGCCGGCACCGCCACGGGCCATGCTGGCCAGGTGCACGAGGTGCCAATCGTTGACGATGCCATCATCGGCCATGTACTGGCACATCGGCGGGATAGCGATGCGATTGCGCAGGGTGACATCTTTTAGTTGGAACGGTTCGAACAATGCGGCCATGGGGCAACTCCAGTGAGCAGGTGGTTGATTCGATAGTTCGATGGTAATCGAACTATGGTATTCAACGATAGCCCCCTGTTATGATTCGTTTCATGCGAGCCTTCAAACACCCTCCCCTGCAAGACCTCACCCTTGAGCGCGTGCTATACGCCCTGAGTGATCCGGTGCGCCTGGAAATCGTACGCTACCTGGCCGGCGTGCCCGAGGCTACCTGCGGCGAATTGGACGGTGGGCGACCGAAGTCGAGCATGTCTCATCACTTTCGGGTGTTGCGCGATGCCGGGCTGGTGCAGACCCGAAGTGTGGGGACCACGCACATGAATGCATTGCGCGCGGACGACCTGGAAAGCCGCTTCCCCGGCTTGCTCGCGAGCATTCTGGCCCAGCACTGAGGCCCATCTGTCCGTTTCATCTGGAAGCGGTCACTGGCTCGCCATCCAGATACACGCAGTCTTTGCCATTGTGCTTGGCGGCATACAGGTTGCGGTCGGCGCATTTGAGTACCACTGACATATCGGCACCCACCGAGAAATGCGTCATACCCGCGCTGCACGTGTAGTGATGGGGCGGCGGGACACTGCCACGGATCGCTTGCAGCAGCCGCACGGCAAAATCAGTGGCCGCCCCAGGGTCATCTCCCACCAGCAACACGCCGAACTCCTCTCCCCCGATCCTGCCGAAGCTGTCGCTGCCCGGCGTGGCGTTCAGGCAGTGCGCCATCGCACAGAGAATCTTGTCACCGACATCATGGCCAAACTGGTCGTTTTTCAACTTGAAGCTATCAATATCCAGCATCATGAAATAGCCGCACTGCCCCTCGGCGATCACCTTGGCGAAACGTTCGATAAAGGCCCTGCGGTTCAGGATGGAGGTCAAGTAATCCGTTTCTGCCAGTTCCCGGAACTCACTCTCGACCAACAACACAGAGCGCAGGTTCTTCACGTAGGAATAATTCAGGATAAAGCCGATCGACACCGACGCCAGGCAGAACATCACCAGGTAAACCTCAACCCCGGCGTAGATCGACATATGAACAGCTGGCCACAGCATCGACCAGATCAATGCAGCGCCTATCAAGAAGTCCTGGACTGCGATAAAGAGCAAGGCACTGCTCAGCACCAGAATCACCGCCAGCGGTAGAGCAAATACCTGCAACGCCTGATCGGTCTGCATCACCAACGCAAAGCCGCCGGCCAACACCGCCATATAGACCACACCGAACGCCCGCCAGGCCAGGAAATTGGCCAACCGCCGGTGAAATCGACACAACGCTGTCAAACAGACGGTAATGAGCACGGTGTACCACCCGAACTCCAGCACCGGATCCACCAAGAGCACCCACCACCAGGCAATCAGGCCTATCCATTCCGCCTGGGCAACAGCGGGCGACAATAACCTCTGCATCCTTGGCCTGAGCTTTAAGTCAGCCGGCATCTCAACACTCCCTGCGCATAAGTTGCCTATATTTTGCTGGCTTGGCCCAATTCGATACTAAGCAGGGTGATTGCAAATGAATACGCCATGAAACGGCGCACCAACTTTACAAAGGGCGGCAATACTTCCAACTGCGTCTTGGAATGCACTTTAAAGCAACCTTTTTCAACACCCTCCTGAACCAGACGAATCACATGGGTCTTGGACACTGAAAGTCGCGTCGCCAGTGAAAGATAAGAAGACGTCCTGAAACTTGCGCCCTGACAGTCCAAGGAACAGGCATCGTTATAAATCGCCAACATCAGCATATGTCCGGCATCGCGGTTAACCAGCCAGTCACATTCCGGCAGCAATACATCGATGGTCAGCTTATTTGAAAGAAGGGTGGCAAAACCTTTGAAATAAAGTGCCAGGAAGGCTCGGTCGTCCAACTCACTCATCCGCTGGACCTGCGCTTCACTGGGGCACATTGGTCCCAGCGGCTGCACCACGGAATTGAGCATCGACCTGACTTCATGGCAGGCCTGCGCCGATGGGCTGAACACTCGGAAACGGCTGTCGTCAGGGTGGCCGGCGACCTTCATGAACCCCAGTGCCCGGAACAGCAGGAAGATCGACTCCAGGCTGTTTCTGGAACAGAAGCCGCGAGCCACGCAGAACGCTTTCACGTCGGACAACAACGGCGCGGGCTTGGAGAAATATTCACTCAGCAGCGTGAAGGACACCATCAAACGGTTGAACTTCAACGCTGTCTTGTAGAAAAACGGTCGTTTTGAATAGGGAACCAGCAGAATGGCGTAGTGCGCGCGAATACTGCATTCAAATTCCCCGTGACGTTCCAACACCCGCGCGGAATGATCCAACGCCCACTTCAACGAACTGACGCACATGAGAAAGAGCCCTGATCAACCCACTGGAATTCACTGATCGATGGCGCAGCACTTCTGCAACCAGGTCTCACAACAACTCACGTCGTAAACACCACCAGTGATGGCGTTTTGCCTCGAGCGCAATGTATCGCGATTAACCCGACAGACATCATCGCTACCAAAATTGTTCCAAAACGTATTGGCGTCCCTAAAACAACCCACTCATACACGCCCATGACAGCTGCGGTGCTTCGCTGCTTTTAAATATATCCAAGCGTTGTGATGAAACTGTTCAATCGACCTGTTCGCCGATGCCATTGAATCCTGGCGGCACTGGAAGAATTGCGACGACTCTCATGGGAGCCGGTGAGCGCTACTTAAACGATTCAGGCCCTGGGGCGAACCTTTCACCGCGACCCGCGTCCGAGCTAAGGCACCGTTGCCTGCCACTCACCGCGAGGTCTCCGTTTGAAAGCCGCCATCCTCAAAAAGTACCGCCTGATCATCAAAACCATGGGCTACGTTGGCTGGGCGCTGTTCTGGCTGCTGCTGTGGGACGTCGCCGTCACCGTGGACTTCATGTTGTTTCTCACCTACAAGATCAATCTGCCGCTGATGCCTCTGACCCTGCTGGGTTCGGCGCTGGTGGTGCTGATCAGTTTCCGTAACAGCAGTGCCTACAACCGCTGGTGGGAAGCCCGCACACTGTGGGGCGCGATGGTCAACAACTCGCGCAGTTTTGCGCGCCAGGTACTGACCCTGCTGGACGACCCCGACGACGAAGTGAACCCGGTCAAGGCCACCCTGCTGCGTCGTCATGTGGCCTATGTGAATTGCCTGGCCGCGCACCTCAAGGGCCAGCCGTGCCCCGAAGAAGTCCGCGCGTTTATCCCTGGTGACGAGTTTGCGCGCAACGGCGCCACCAACAACTTTGCCAACGATATCCTTACCGGCTCGGCGGCGTTATTGGCCCGGGAGTACAAGGCCGGTCACCTCGACAGCATCCGTCTGGCGCGGCTGGAGTCGACCCTGGTGGACCTGTCCAACGCCCAGGGCGGCATGGAGCGGATCGCCAACACCCCGCTGCCCTACCCTTACGTGTACTTCCCGCGATTGTTTATCTCGCTGTTCTGCCTGATCGTGCCGGTGGGCCTGGTGGAGTCCCTGGGTTGGTTCACCCCGCTGGCCTCGACGGTGGTGGGGTTCATGCTGCTGGCCATCGAGCGCATCGGCACCGACCTGCAAAGCCCCTTCAACTCCAGCGAACACCAGATCCAGATGGACACCATCTGCGAAACCATCGAAAAAAACCTGCAGTCGATGCAGCGTGATGCGCTGGGTGGCGAGCGCATCGGTTAAACCCTCCCTCAGCCCTCAAGTGCGTGCCCGCGCAGTCGATATACAGAGGGTACGCATGGGCCACACTCCTTAAAACAACACATGCGACGCTCGACGCTACTGTTTTCTCCTTGCCAAAATTATAAATACCCGCGGGTGAAGTCATGAATATCAAGCAAAAGCTGACCTGGGCGTTTGCCGCCATCGCGTGCGTCCCGGTTATTTTGGTCGCTGTATTGGTTGTACTGAATCTGCGCGAGGGGGCCCAGGCCAATTTCCTCGACAGCAGCGGCCGCGAGATCCGCCAGATCGACAATGGCATGAAGCAGTTCTTCGACGGCATCAGCCAGAACGTCGAGTATGTGGCCAAGGACCCGCGCGTTGTCGCGGCCAAGGACCTCAAGAGCTACGCCGGCGCCGATGCCGCGCAAATCCCCCTCACTCCCACCAACACAGCGCTGCTGGAGATTTTCGACCAGTTCGCCAAGAGCCATCCGAGTACCGCCTACCTGTCCCTGGGCCTCGCCGACGGCGGTTACGCCAGCTGGCCCGACGACACCAAGCTGAACAACTACGACCCGCGCGTACGCCCCTGGTACCAGGCCGCCATCGCCGCGCCGGGTAAAACCGTGCGCACCGGGGCCTACTATTGGGCGCCGGACGACGTGACGCTGATCGGCACCGTGCACACCGTCACCGACGCCGCCGGCAAGATCCTCGGCGTGGTTGGCCTGGACGTGTCGCTCAAGCAGCTCACCGAGTTGGTGCGCAACATCAAGCTCGGCGACAGCGGCTACCTGATGCTGGTGGAAGGCAACGGCAACGTGCTGGTAGACCCCAGCGACGCCAAGCACAATTTCAAGCCCCTGGCCGATCTGGGCCCCAACTACGCCGAGCTGGCCAAGCGCGGCGACGGTGTGAGCCAGATCGATATCGATGGCGTGGCCTACATGGCCAACATGGTCAGCTCCAAAGACCTGGGCTGGCGCTTTATCGGCCTGATCAAACGCGACGAAGTAATGGCCGGCGCGACCCGCCTCACCTGGTTGATCGCGGCGATTGCCGCCGCGCTGGCCGTGGTCTTCGCGATTGTCGGCGCCAGTTTCGCCAGCGTGATCGTACGTCCGATTCGCGGCGTGGCCGACGGCCTGCAAGAGATCGCCGAAGGTGAAGGCGACCTGACCCGCCAGCTCAAGGTGCAAGGCAAGGACGAAACCGCCAGCCTGGCTGGCTGGTTCAACCAGTTCCTGAGCATGATCGCCCAGTTGGTACAGCGCATCGGCAACGCCTCGTCCGACCTGCAAACCGCCGCCGCCGACACCAGCGAAGTCGCGCACAACATGAACCAGGCCGCCGGTCGCCAGCGTGAAGCGGTGGAACTGGTTAGCACCGCGTTCAACGAAATGGTGGCCACCGCCAATGAAGTCGCGCGCTCCTGCAGTGCCGCCGCCACCAGTGCCGACGAAGGCTACCGCGATGTGCACGACGGCCAGCAGCACATCGGCGAAGCCACCGGCAGCGTGCTTCAGCTCAGCGAAGACCTGCAACGCTCGACCCAGACCATGCAGCAGTTGGAGCAGGACAGCAAAAACATCAACACCATCCTCGACACCATCCGCTCGATTGCCGAACAGACCAACCTGCTGGCGCTCAACGCGGCCATCGAGGCCGCCCGTGCCGGTGACCAGGGCCGTGGCTTTGCGGTGGTCGCCGACGAAGTCCGCGCCCTCGCCCGTCGCACCGCCGACTCCACCGGCGAGATCGACAGCCTGCTCGGCAACCTCGCCCGTCGCACCCAGGAAGTGACCCAGCAGATGCAAGGCAGCCTGCTGGTGTCCCACACCAGCGTGGAGCGCATCCAGCAGGCCCGCGACAGCTTCGACAAGATCCGTGGCTCGGTGGACTCGATCCGCGACCAGAACACCCAGATCGCCACCGCCGCCGAAGAACAGCACCAGGTGGCCGAAGAGATCAACCGGCACATCGCGCAGATCCATGCCGATGCGCAACTGGTCGAGGGGTTTGCCCATTCGGCGCAGACCGGGTCGGGTCGGCTGACGGATATTTCGGGTCAGCTCAAAGGGTTGGTGGGACGCTTCAAGTTCTGATCCATCCTCCGCAGGGGCCGGCTTGCCGGCTCCACAGGATCGGTCACCCCACCTGAAGCTCCGTGGAGCGCCCGGTGGCCTTGAAGAACACCAACACGACAATCCCCAGCGCAAGCCAGCACGTGCCGCCGACCTTGGCATAGATATCAGAGTTGACCAGCACATAGCTGATGATCACAAAGCCGATCAATGGCACCAGCCCATGCACCAACCGACGACCGGCGCCGCGGTAGTGCCAGGCCACGGCGACATGAAGCAGCAGGAACGCACTCAGCGCACCAAAGTTGCACATCGACGCCAGCAGGTTGATCTGTCCCACGAAGAACAAGCCCAGCACCAGGCTCAAGCCCGCGACCAACAAGGTGGCGCGCTGCGGCACGCCGGTGACCGGGTGCACCTGGCTGAGAAACTGCGGCAGTTGGCGATCGCGGGCCATGGCAAACAGCAGGCGCGAGGTGGCGGCCTGGGCCACCAGGGAATTGGCGATGGCGGCGCCGATGGCCACGGCCAGGGCGATCACCACTTGCAACCACGGGCCTGCCACCAGGCGGCCGATTTCGTAGAACGCGTTGTTCGACGCATCGGCATCCGGGTACTGCACCAGGTTGGGCTGCAACAGCGCGGCCAACCAGGTTTGCACCATGAACAATGCCGCTACCAGGGCCAGTGCCCACAAGGTCGCACGCCCCACCGCCCGGCTACCGCCACGGGTCTCCTCCGACAGCGTGGAGATCGCATCGAAGCCCAGGAACGACAGGACCGCCACCGACAATGCGCTGAAGATCAGCGGCAGGGAAAACTCAGCCGGGTTGTACAGTGGCTTCAGGGTCCAACTGGCACCATTCACGCCGTTGCTGATCGCGATACTGGCCAGCACCACAAACACCACCAGCACCACCAGTTGCCCATAAAGGAACAAGCGATTGGCGCGCGCAGTGGTCTGGATACCGCGCAGGTTCACCAGAGTGTTCAGTACCACGAAAAACACGATCCACAATGGCTGAGGCACCGAGGGGATCACATTGGCCATGGCATTGGCACCGATCACATACAGCAACGTCGGCACCAGCAGATAATCGAGCAGGATCGCCCAGCCCGCAAGAAACCCCAGCTGGCTGTTCAGCCCACGCCCCACATAGGCATACACCGAACCGGCGACCGGAAACGCATGGGACATCTGCTGGTAGCTGATCGCGGTGAACAGCATGGCGACGAAGCCGATCAGGTACGTCAGCGGCACCATGCCGTGGCTGGCGTCGAACACCCCGCCAAAGATGGAGAATGGCGCCAGCGGCACCATGAACACCATGCCGTAGATCAGCAGGTCGCCCAGGCTCAGCTGGCGCTTGAGTTGTTGGGTATATCCGAAACGCGCAAGCTCCGCGCTGTCACCGGGGGTGGAAGGATCGATCATGATGACGCTCCGCAAGGGTTGGACAGAAGCTTCACTCTAGGGCGTTACAGGCCGGCAGCTGTATCCTGAAAAATACTAGGTTTTGGCCTTGGCAGATTGTTTGCTTGGAAAACCGCGCAACCCAACGCCCGGAGGCGCCATGCACACCGACCTGATGCGATTCAGCGAGCAACTCGCCCACACCACGACGCTGGACGCGTGCCTGGCCGAGGTTCAGGCCGCCACCGACCAACTGGGTTTCAAGACGCTGATCTACGATTACGCCCCCGTGCCGGTGAGCCACGAGGGGGCGCTGATCACACCGTCGGTGTTCAAGACCCTGAATGCCCCGACCGACATGCACACGTTGTGGTGTGAGCGCGGCTATTACCAGATCGACCCGGTGCAGCAATGCGCAGCCCGCCGGACCACGCCATTTGTCTGGTCATTCAGCGCGGACACGCACTGGAACGGCGCCCTCACCGACGCCCATCGCCCGGTGGCTCACTATATTCGCGACTATGGCTTGAGCACCGGACTGACCGTGCCGCTGCACTTGCCCGATGGCGGCTTTGCCACACTGACCGCCATTGTCGACGGCACGCCCGACGGCGCCGAACGACAAGCCCAGCACAACCTGGGCGAGATGCTGGTACTGGCCCATGCCTTCCAGTCCAGAGCCAGCGAGTTGCTGGCGCCGGCCGAACGCTGCTGCACCCACGTCCACCTCACCCGCCGCGAACGCGAGTGCCTGCAACATTCGGCCAAGGGGCTTACGGCCAAGGGCATTGCCGCCACCCTCAACCGGTCCCAGGCCACGGTCAACCTGCACCTGGTGGGTGCCGCGCGCAAACTGGGCGCGCGCAACCGCGTGGAAGCGGTGGTCCGTGGCCTGCATTACCGGCTGGTGGAGATCTGAGAACCTATAACTTTTGCCAGTGCCCCTGACGGCACGCTTTGACTAGCCTGTACCTCATTGATCCCCAGGAGGTACACAGCATGCAGGTTCGCGAAGGTTATGCCGAGTTCCGTGGGCACCGGACATGGTTCCGGGTCACGGGCGATCCGGACTCGGGGCGCCTGCCCCTGATCGTTGCCCACGGCGGCCCCGGTTGCACCCACGACTACGTCGACAGTTTCAAGGACCTGGCCGCCACCGGTCGGGCGGTGGTGCACTACGACCAGATCGGCAATGGCCGCTCGACCCATCTGCCGGATGCGCCCCGCGAATACTGGGTGGTGGACCTGTTTCTCGCCGAACTGAACAACCTGATCGCTCATCTGGGTATCCGTGATTACGCGCTGCTCGGCCAATCCTGGGGCGGCATTCTGGGGGCCGAGCATGCGGTACGCCAGCCGGTCGGCCTCAAGGCACTGATCATCGCCAACTCGCCGGCGTCCATGGCGCTGTGGTCCGAGGCCGCGAATGAGCTACGCCAGGCACTCCCTGCGGATGTGCAGGCAACGCTGCAACGCCACGAAGCAGCAGGCACCACCTCCAGCGCCGAGTACCGCGCAGCATCGGACGTGTTCTATGCGCGCCATGTATGCCGCATCCAGCCGATGCCCGCCGAAGTGGCGCGCACCTTCGCTGCCATCGATGCGGACCCCACGGTCTACCACGCCATGAACGGCCCCACCGAATTCCACGTGATCGGCAGCATGCGCGATTGGACGATCATTGATCGCTTGCCTCGCATCCAGGTGCCGACGCTGTTGATTTCCGGTCGCTACGATGAAGCCACCCCCGCAACGGTGCAGCCATTCGCCGACGGAATCGCCAACGTGCAGTGGCAGATATTCGAGGCGTCCAGTCATATGCCCCACGTGGAAGAACGAGAAGCGTGCATGGCCTGTGTGGCGGCATTTCTGGAACAGCAACCGAGCTAGCATGCCGGGTCAAGCCGTGGGCCGTGCGGGGGTGTTCTCACCCGCGCGCGCGGCTGATCCGCCAACTCGCCAACTGATAAAGCCCCAGTAAACCGCCCGCCAGCAGCAGTGTCCATTGCACACTCAGCGCCGCCGCCAACAAGCCTGCAAGTAACCCGCCGATGGCTTCAAAGCCGAAGCGCATGGCGATATAGAACGCGATCACCCTGCCCCGCAACGCTTCGGGCGCGGCGCTTTGTAGAGTCATGTTGCTGCTGACATTGCTCGCCGTGATGCCAAAGCCCAACCCCGCCAGCGCAACCAGCGTGAGCCACAGCGGTGGGTCGGCCGCCACCGCGCATAACGAAACCGCACAGACCACCGCGCCCATGGCGATGATGCGGCCCAATCGCGAGGTGCTGCCAGCGAAAGCGAGAAAGATCGTGGCCAAAAAAGCCCCCGCGCCCGCAGCGCCCCATAGCCAGCCCAGGGTCTGCGCGTCGCCGCTGAACGTGTGCTTGGCCAGAATCGGCAGCAGCACCGTGTAGCAGGAGGCGAGCAGATTCACCATCACCACACTGATCAGCAAGCGCCGGATGGACAGTGTGCCCCACAGGTAGCGCAGGCCTTCGCGGAAAATCTCCCCGGTCGACCCCTTTGCCCGCACGGGCGCACGACTCTGCACCTTGCCCAGCCCGATCAGCAACATACCGAAGGCGATAGCGGTGAGAAGGAAGCAACCGGCCTCACCGCTCCAGTTGATCAGCAAACCGGCCAGCGGTGGGCCGATAAAGCGCGCGGCGTTGATCAGCATTGCATTGAGCACGAGGGCATTGGGCAGGTCGTTGGTGTCATCGACGAAGCTGGCGATCAAGGCCTGGCGCAGAGGCGTTTCCAGGGCGTTGAGCAAACCCAGCAGAAGCGCCATGGCGATGATCACCTCACGGCCCATCCACTGCTGCCAGGTCAGCACGGCCAGGGCCAGCGATTGCAGGGCCAGGGCGGCCTGCACCGCCATCAACAGGCGACGCTTGTCGTGGCGGTCGGACCAGGCGCCCGCCAGCGGCCCGACCAACAGCTGCGGCAACAGCGTCAAAAACGCAATGGCCCCCAGCAGTACGGCCGAGCCCGTCAGGTGGTAGGCCAGCCATGACAGCGCGACCTGTTGCACCCACTTGCCCAGGGTCGAGAGACCCTGACCGACAAAGTAGATCTGGAAATTGCGATGGCGCAGCGCGCGGATGGGCGTGGGCCATCGGGAGGTAGACGCAGGATTCAAATAAACTCACAGCCCTTTTGTTTCAGGGATTCAAGGACCCAGGAGCGGTCGTTTTCGCCCAGTGCAATCTGTTCCAACTGCTTCTGTTCGGCGGCATGTTTGGCACTGGCGCGATCATACACCTCACCGACCTGCTCGAACGGCACGCAGAGCAATCCATCTTCATCACCGATCACCAGATCGCCGGGTTCGATCACCATACCGGCCAGGGCAATCGGCACATTCACCTCGCCAGGTCCGTCCTTGTAAGGGCCGCGATGGGTGATACCGGCGGCGAACACCGGGAAATCCCCGGTGCCGATGCTGGCTGCGTCGCGAATCGCGCCGTTGATCACAATACCCGCCACACCTTTCTTGATCGCGTACGCCACCATCATCTCGCCAATCAGCGCATTACTCAGGTCACCGCCGGCATCCACCACGATCACGTCGCCGGGCTCGGCGATGTCCAGCGCGTGATGCAGCATCAGGTTATCCCCCGGCCGCGCCTTTACGGTGAGCGCCGGCCCGACCAATACGCCCGTGCGATGCATCGGTTGCAGGCTTGCGCCGCCGGCGGTAAGGCGGTGCATGGAGTCGCTGATATTGGCGACAGGCACGCTCCGGTAACGCTCGACCCACTCAACGGCGACCTTGCGTTGCTGCTTGAGCACTCTGAATCCGATGGACATGGGGTATTCCTCTGATGATTTTTGTTTGTTTTGAAACACCATTTCGAAATTAACACCACAAATTCAAATCAACAAGACTCAAGCCCAATCCAGACATCAAATGACCAGCGGTACAACTCCTGAAAAAACCAGCACAAAACCCTATCTGGCAAGGTTGAGTACTGTATTTGGCCGATTTTGAAGCGACGATAAAAAATTATTTATTGCAACGCTGTTTCATTATGATAATTTCCAGTCACTACCGCACACCGACAAAAACACCAAGGTGCACAGAAATGACCCGAACCCTCCTGCTGACCGGCCCGGAATTGACCGCCGACGCCATGACCCACGCCGCCTCCCACGGCGTGCGCGTCATCCCTACCACCCCCTACGCACCGGCCGATGAACTCATCGCGATCATTGCCCGCGAACAACCGGACGCAATCATCGTGCGCCAGGGCCAACTGACCCGGGAGATGATCAACGCATCGGCCGCACTGAAGATCATCGCCAAGCACGGCGTCGGCTACGACAGCATCGACATCGCCGCCGCCGCCGAACGTCAGATCCCGGTAACTATCGCCCTGGGCGCCAACGCGCAATCGGTGGCCGAACACGCCTTGGCATTGATGTTCAGCGTGGCGCGCCAGACCGCCCTGCTCGACGCACGGATGCGTGACGGGCATTGGGACAAAGCCACTTCAGTGGGCATCGAACTGTCCGGCAAGACCCTGGGCCTGGTGGGCCTGGGAAGCATCGGACGGATCCTGATGGAACTGGTGGCGCCGCTGCGCATGACCATCAAGGTGTTCGACCCGTACTTGCCGGAACTGCCGAATGTGGAGCGCGTCGACGACATTGATGACCTGCTGACAAGCTGCGATATCATCAGCCTGCATTGCCCACTGACCGAACATAACCGCAACCTGTTTGGCGCGGCGCAGTTCAAGCGCATGCGCCCCGGCAGCCTCCTGATCAATACGGCGCGCGGTGAACTGATCGACACCGAAGCCTTGGTCCACGCCCTGAGCACCGGGCAGATTGCCGGCGCCGGACTCGACACGTTCAACCCCGAACCCCCTCCCGCCGATTCGGCGCTATGGGGCCTGCCTACCCTGGTAGCCACACCGCATGTGGGGGCCAATACCGCCGAAGCGCGGGACCGAGTGGGCCTGCTGGCCCTGCAACAAATCATCGATTTCTGGGACGGCATCGCGCCGCCGCCGCGTGCTGTGGTCAACCGCCACCTCTACGCACACTGACATCTCCCGCCGGTTACATGCGGGCTCATCACGCATCTCCAAAAAAAACAATACGGGAGAGAGTCATGCCTATCAGTTCTACCGACATCAGCGCCATCGAGCGCTCAACCATGCGCAAGGTGGCGTGGCGACTGCTGCCGTTCCTGATCCTTTGCTACCTGCTGGCGATCATCGACCGCGGCAACATCGGCATGGCCTCGCTGCAAATGAACCAGGACCTGGGGCTGACCCCGGCGATCTTCGGCTTTGCCAGCAGCCTGTTCTTTGTCTCGTACTTCCTGGTGGAAGTGCCGAGCAACCTGGCCTTGCAGCGCTTCGGCGCACGGGTGTGGATTGCGCGGATCATGATTACCTGGGGCCTGATTTCCGCCGGCACAGCGTTTGTTACCGGCGCCAACTCGCTGTATGTGATGCGCTTCCTGCTGGGCGCGGCCGAGGCAGGATTCTTCCCGGGCGTGCTGCTGTACCTCACTTACTGGCTGCCAGCGGCATACCGTGGGCGCATGGTCGCGATTTTCATGGTGGCGATTCCCGGCGCCAACTTCATCGGCTCACCACTGTCCGGCTTGTTGTTGAGCCTGGACGGCTGGTTCGGCATGCGTGGCTGGCACTGGCTGTTCATCATCGAAGGCATTCCCGCTGTACTGCTGGGCATCGCCTGCCTGTTCGTGCTGACTGATCGCCCGGAACAAGCCAAATGGCTGAACCACGAGCAGCGCCACTGGCTCACTGGCCGCCTCGACGAAGAGCGCAACCGCAAGACCGCCATCGGGCATATCTCCCTGTGGAAACTGCTGCGCCACAAGCACATCTGGGTGCTGGCACTGATCTATTCCGGCGCATCGGCGGCCGGCAGCACAATGAGTGTATGGGCGCCGCAACTGCTCAAGACGTTTGGCCTGGACAACCTGGAAATCGGCATGGTCAACGCCATCCCCTACGGGCTCGCGTCCATCCTGATGATTGTGTGGGGCCGCAGCTCCGACAAGACCGGTGAACGCCGCTGGCATACCGCACTCACCCTGTTGCTGATCACCGGCGGGTTGCTGCTGGCGCTGGTGACCTCTTCGCTGGTCGCCACGGTGTCCATGTTGTCAATGGTGCTGATCGGTGCGTACTCCATGAAAGGGCCGTTCTGGGCGCTGGTCTCGACCTGGCTTTCATCCTCCACCGCAGCCGCTGGCCTGGCCGCCGTAGGCGCGATGGCCAACCTGATAGGCGGCGGCATCATGGTCAACGTGTATGGAACCATTCATCACGCCACAGGCAGCTACGCCCTTGCATTGCTGCCGCTGGCGGCGCTGTGTGCCGCTGGTGCGATCATGGTGTTGCTGATGGGGCGCAAGCAGATGAGCGAAACGGCGCAACTCAACAAACCTGCCAGCGCGACCTGAAAAAGCGGGAGGGGCAGCACGAAGATTCGACTGCCCTTGCCCCCACCGCTTTGACCGCGCCGACCAATGGCAGTATTTTGCAGCCTACCCGCCCACCCCCTCACAAGGAGCAACCCATGGTAAAAACCCGCCCACGCCCCGCAGTCACTGGGGTGGCCTCGGCTGATCGGGTGCTCACCGTGCTGACTGCCTTCCGCATGGGGGATACCGCCCTGGAACTGGCCGAACTCGCCGCACGCACCGGACTGATCAAAAGCACCATCATGCGTTTGATGGTTTCGCTTGAGAATCACGGCCTGATCACCCGCCTGGCCGATGGTCGCTATCAGCTGGCCACCGAAATCATGCGCTTGAACACGGTGTACCAGGACGGCCTCGATCTTGAACGCCACATCACTCCGCTGCTGCACCGCCTGACTCAGGAAACCGGCGAAACCGCTTCCTTCTACGTACGCCACGGCGCTTATCGGATGTGCCTGTACCGCGTGAACTCCCCTCACCATCTGCGCCTGCACCTGCAACCCGGGGACACTCGCCCCATGGACGGCGCCGCCGGAGCCGAGGCGTTGCGCACACCCTATGCGCTGGCCGCGAAAATGATCAAACCGATTTTCTCCCATGGCGCCACCGACCCCCATGCCTCGTCCATGGCCCTGCCCATCTTCGGTCCAGGGGAAAACCTGATCGGCGCACTGGTACTGTCCGGCCCCGCCAGCCGCCTGACCGCCGAACAGGCGCAGACGCTGCACCCGCTGTTCCAGCAAGCGGCCGTCGAACTGACCCGCAGCCTGGGCGGCGACGCACTTGCCAGCACCGAGGTCCCGCAAAAAAAGCTGCGCGGCAAGAAATCCGACTAAAACGCCGGCCTGCCAGGTGCGAGACGCATCGCACCTCGAGCGACATTCGACCACATGCCATCATCGCAGCACCTGTAATAGTCTATTGCAGGACTCTAATGTACTAACCAGTTACTTATCTTGCTAAAATCGCGTCTTTGCCCTCTCACATTCGAGTCCTGTCGACATGAAACGAGCATCGCGCGCCACTGGCGCCTCTAGAATCCTACTGCTGGGCCTGGGCGTTATCATCGCCCTGCTCGGCCTCGCGCTGGCCATCGGCGGCGGCAAACTGGTGAGCCTGGGAGGCTCCTGGTACTTCTTGATCGGCGGTGCGGCCATGGCCGTGTCCGGCTTGCTGATTGCCCGACGCAAGCCGGCGGGCGCGTGGCTGTTCGCGGCCTTCCTGGTCGGCACGGCTCTCTGGGCGGTGGCGGATGTGGGGCTGGTGTTCTGGCCGCTGTTCTCCCGCCTGTTCATGTTTACGGTGATCGGCCTGGTGGTAGCGCTGGTGTACCCGCTGCTGGCCAACCGGCCTGCACGTGGCGCCTATGGCGTGGCGGCGGTATTGGCGGTGGGCGTGGCCGTGGCGGCGGGCAACATGTTTGTCGCCCACCCGAGCGTGGCACCCACCGGCACTGGCCCAGGCATCACGCCGGTGGCCGCGGCCGACGCACAGAAAGACTGGGCGCACTACGGCAACACCGAAGGCGGCAGCCGCTTCGCCGCGCTGGACCAAATCAATCGCGACAATATCAATAAGCTCAAAGTGGCCTGGACCTACCACACCGGTGACGTCGCTCTCAGCGACGGCAACGGTGCCGAAGACCAGCTCACCCCGCTGCAGATCGGCAACAAAGTGTTCATCTGCACGCCGCACAACAACCTGATCGCCCTCGACGCCGACACCGGCAAAGAGCTGTGGAAAAACGAGATCAACGCCAAATCGGCGGTGTGGCAGCGTTGCCGTGGCATGGCCTACTTCGACGCCACTGCGCCGATTACCCAGCCGACCCAACCGAACAGCTCACCGATCATCGCCGCCAGCGTGCCCGCCGGTGCGCAGTGCCAGCGCCGCTTGCTGACCAACACCATCGATGCACGCCTGATCGCCGTGGACGCCGACACCGGCCAGTTCTGCGAAGACTTCGGCACCCACGGCCAGGTGGATTTGAAAGCCGGCCTGGGCAACGTGCCGGACAGCTACTACCAACTGTCATCGGCACCGCTGATCGCCGGCACCACCGTGGTGGTCGGCGGCCGCGTGGCCGACAACGTGCAGACCGACATGCCCGGCGGCGTGATCCGTGGCTTCGACGTAATCACCGGCCAGATGCGCTGGGCGTTCGACCCGGGCAACCCGGAAGACAAAAAAGCCCCGGCCGACGGTAGCACCTACGTGCGCAGCACGCCGAACAGCTGGGCGCCAATGTCCTATGACCCGCTGATGAACACCGTATTCTTGCCGATGGGCAGCTCATCCACCGACATCTACGGTGTGGAACGCACCCAGCTCAACCACAAATACGGCGCGTCGGTACTGGCGCTGGACGCCTCCACCGGCGCGGAAAAATGGGTGTACCAGACCGTCCACAATGACCTGTGGGACTTCGACCTGCCGATGCAGCCGAGCCTGATCGACTTCACCCCGCCGGGCAGCGACAAGGCTGTGCCTGCGCTGGTGATCGGCACCAAGGCCGGGCAGATCTACGTGCTCGACCGTGCCACCGGCAAGCCGCTGACCGAGGTGAAGGAAGTGCCGGTCAAGGCCGCCAACATCCCTGACGAACCCTACTCGCCCACCCAGCCAAAATCGGTCGGCATGCCACAGATCGGCGCGCAGACCCTGACCGAATCGGACATGTGGGGCGCCACACCGTTTGACC
>Ga0182008_10000786_pt1 | contig 22211 bp, 15 predicted proteins | sample Sormic07211129_1_FD_120482 | JGI IMG/M metagenome (GOLD analysis project Ga0182008, IMG submission 120482) | Rhizosphere microbial communities from Sorghum bicolor, Mead, Nebraska, USA - 072115-129_1 metaG | ecosystem: Host-associated > Plants > Roots > Rhizosphere | place: USA: Nebraska...
ACCCTATCCCCTGCTGGAGAACACCCTTGAGCGAAGCGAAACTGGAAATCCTCGCCAGCCGCGCGGGCCTGGCCGTCGATTGGATCGACGCCAACGGCCGCCCGCAACGCGTACAACCCGACGCCCTGCGCGCGGTGCTCAAAGGCCTTGGTCATCCGGCCGATAACGACGCCGAGATCGACGCCAGCCTGCATGACCTGGAGCAGGCACAGCAAGACAAACACCTGCCGCCATTGCTGACTGTCGACAGCGGCGACGGCCTGGACCTGGCACGGTATTTCGAGCCGGACACCCTGTGTCGCGTCCACCTGGAACAAGGCGAAACCCTGGAACTGCGCCTGGATAGCGATGCGGTGTTGCCCGGCGTCGTTGCCTTGGGCTACCACCAGGTGCAAATCAACGACCAGAGCTTCACCCTGGCCGTCGCCCCCGCCCACTGCTACAGCGTGGCCGAAGCGGTGGACAGCCGCCCCGCCCGCGCCTGGGGCATCAGCGCGCAGCTCTACGGCCTGCGGCGTCTCAACGATGGCGGTTTCGGTGACACTCTGGCCCTCGAACACCTGGCCCGCTCAGCCGCCGAGCGGGGCGCCGATGCCCTGGCCATCAGCCCGATGCATGCGATGTTCAGCGCCGACCCGCAACGCTACAGCCCCTACTCGCCATCGAGCAGACTGTTTCTCAACAGCCTGTACGCCTCGCCCGCCTGTATTCTGGGCGAGCGCGAAGTGCGCAATGCCATCGAGGCCCTGGGTATTGCCGATGAGCTGCACGACCTCGAACAGCTCGACCTGATCGACTGGCCCGCCGCCGCCCAGGCCAAGCAGCGCCTGCTACGTGCGCTGTATGAAGATTTCCGCCACGGTCACCACCCGCAGCACGCCGACTTCCTGAGCTTTCGCCAGGCCGGTGGCGAGGCGCTGGAAAACCATTGCCGCTTCGAAGCGGTCCAGGCCATGCGCGCGGCCGCCGGTGAAAGCCTGGATTGGCGCCACTGGCCGCAGGACTGGCGTACCCCGCAAAGCCCCGCGCTGGCGGCATTCGCCGACGAGCACCGCGACGAGATTGGCTACTACGCGTTCACCCAGTGGCTGATTGCACGTTGCCTGGAGCGCGCTCAACAGGCCGCGCGTGGCAGCGGCATGGGCGTCGGCTTGATTGCCGATCTGGCAGTGGGCGCCGACGGCGGCGGCAGCCAGGCCTGGAGTCGCCAGGACGAATTGCTCGCCGACCTCACCGTGGGCGCCCCCCCCGACATTCTTAACCGTGCCGGCCAGGGCTGGGGCATTTCCGCGTTTTCGCCCGAAGGCCTCAAGCGCCACGGTTTTCGCGCCTTTATCGAGATGCTGCGCGCCAACTTCGCCCATGCCGGCGGGCTACGCATCGACCACGTGATGGGCTTGCAACGCCTGTGGGTAATCCCCATGGACGCCTCGCCCAAGGAAGGCGCGTACTTGTATTACCCGGTGGACGACATGCTGCGCCTGCTGGCGCTGGAGTCCCACCGTCACCAGGCCATTGTGCTCGGTGAAGACCTCGGCACGGTGCCCGACGGGCTGCGCGAAAAACTTATCGGCCGTTCCATACTCGGTATGCGCGTGCTGCTGTTCGAGCAAGGCCATGACGGCCAGTTCAAGCCGATCCTCGACTGGCCCGACAACGCCCTCGCCACCACCAGCACCCACGACCTGCCGACCCTCAACGGTTGGTGGCACAGCCGCGACATCGACTGGAATATCCAGCTTGGCCTGATCGACGCGCCGACCGTGGAGCAATGGAGCGAACACCGCCTGCGCGAACGCCAGGCGCTGCGCCAGGCCTTGAGCCAGGACCCGCAGAACTTTGTCGATGAGATCCGCAACGAGACCGACCACATGATCGACGCCAGCGTGCGCTACTTGGGCCACACCCGTGCGCCGCTGGTGCTGCTGCCGCTGGAGGATGCCCTGGGTATTGAAGAACAGGCCAATCTCCCCGGCACCACCGACACCCATCCCAATTGGCGCCGCCGCCTGCCGGGCGAGGCCGCAAGCCTGCTCGACAACGCCGGCGCCGCGCGCCGCCTGGAACTGCTGGCCGTCGCGCGTAACCAAGCCTACGAGCGTGACCGATGAAAGCACTGCCCCTGCGCGCCACTCAGCGCCTGCAATTCCATAAAGGTTTCACCCTGGACGACGCGGTACCGCTGGTGCCGTATTTCGCCCAACTGGGCATCAGCCATTTGTACGCCTCGCCACTGCTCAGCGCGCGTGCCGGTTCCATGCACGGCTACGACGTCGTCGACCCGACGCGGGTCAACCCCGAACTGGGCGGTGAGGACGCGCTGCGCCGTCTGGTCGCGGCCCTGCGTGAACACGACATGGGCCTGATCCTGGATATCGTCTCTAACCACATGGCCGTGGGTGGCGCCGATAACCCTTGGTGGCTGGACCTGCTGGAATGGGGCCGCTTGAGCCCCTACAGCGAGTTCTTCGATATTCAGTGGCACTCTCCCGACCCGCTGCTCAAAGGCCAATTGCTGATGCCGTTCCTGGGCAGCGACTACGGCGAAGCCTTGCAGAGCGGTACCTTGACGCTGCATTTCGATGCCGACCACGGAACGTTCTACGTCGAGCATTACGAGCATCGCTTCCCGATCTGCCCACGGGATTACGCGCTGATTCTGGGCAACGACGAACCGCTCAAACCGCTGGCGGACCGTTTTGCCGCACTCGCCTACCAGGACGATGCCTACGCCGAAGCCGCGTGGCTCAAACAGGCCCTGGCCGAGCGGGCCACCGAGGTCCTGCCGGCCATTGAGCAGCGCTTGGCCCAGTTTGACGGTCGCCAAGCCGAGGGCTTCGAACGCCTGCATCAACTCTTGGAGCAGCAAGCCTATCGCCTGGCCAGCTGGCGCACGGCGGCGGACGATATCAACTGGCGGCGCTTTTTCGACGTGAATGAGCTGGGTGGCCTGCGCGTGGAACGCAGCGCGGTGTTCGAAGCCACGCACGGCAAGATTTTCGAACTGATCAGCGAAGGCCTGGTGGACGGCCTGCGCATCGACCATATCGACGGCCTGGCCGACCCACGCGGTTATTGCCGCAAGCTGCGGCGCCGGGTCGACACGTTGTCCCCCGAGCGGCACCTGCCGATCTTTGTCGAGAAGATCCTCGGCGAAGGCGAAACCCTGCGTGAAGACTGGCAAGTGGACGGCACCACCGGTTACGAGTTCATGAACCAGCTGTCCTTGCTGCAGCACCAGCCCGAAGGCTTCGAGCCCCTGGCCGAGCAGTGGACGCGCCTGAGTGAACGGCCTTCGGCCTTTATCGAAGAGGCTCGCCTGGCGCGCCAGCAGATTCTGAACGGCTCCCTGGGCGGCGATTTCGAAAGCGTGGCCCAGGCGCTGCTGCAGGTAGCGCGCGACGACGTAATGACCCGCGACCTGACCCTGGGCGCCATCCGCCGCGCGTTGCAGGAGTTGATCGTGCACTTCCCGGTGTACCGCACCTACATCAGCGCTCGCGGCCGCAGCGCTGCAGACGACAAGGTGTTCCAGCAAGCCATGGACGGCGCGCGCAGCACCTTGAGCGAGGGCGACTGGCCGGTGCTCGATCATTTGGAAAAATGGCTCGGTGGCCAGCCGTGGCGTAACCGCCCCGTGGGGCGTGAACGCAAGATCCTCAAGCATGCCTGCGTTCGCTTCCAGCAACTGACTTCGCCGGCCGCCGCCAAGGCGGTGGAAGACACCGCGTTCTATCGCTCGGCGGTGCTGCTGTCGCGCAACGATGTGGGCTTCAGTACCGAGCAATTCAGTGCGCCGCTGGCCGACTTCCATCAGGTCAATCAGCAGCGCCTGCAGGCGTTCCCGGACAATCTGCTGGCCACCGCGACCCACGACCACAAACGCGGCGAAGACACCCGCGCGCGCCTGGCGGTGCTGAGCGAATGCGCGCCGTGGTACGTGGCCCAAGTTGAAGAGTGGCGCAATCTGGCCGCGCCGCTGCGCGATGACGCCAGCGCGCCGTCGGCCGGTGATGAGCTGATTCTTTACCAAGTGCTGGTGGGCAGTTGGCCGCTGGACCTGGACCCAGGCGCATCGCTGGAGACCTACCAGCAACGCCTCTGGCAGTGGCAACAGAAAGCCCTGCGCGAAGCCAAGTTGCAAAGCAGTTGGAGCGCGCCCAACGAAGCCTATGAACAAGCGGTCGAGGCGTTCCTCTCGCGCCTGTTATTGACCGATGCCGGTCGGCCGTTGCGCACCGCGATTGGCGCCGCCGCCCAGGCGATCGCCCCGGCCGGCGCCTTGAACGGCCTGGCGCAAACCTTGCTTCGCATGACCGTGCCGGGTGTGCCGGACCTGTACCAGGGCGCGGAGTTCTGGGACTTCAGCCTGGTGGACCCGGACAACCGTCGCCCGGTAGATTTCACTGCACGCCAACAGGCGCTGAATGCCTCGCCGGGCACCGATCAACTGCTGTCCAGCTGGCATGAAGGGCCTATCAAGCAGGCGCTGATCAGCCAGGTGCTGGGCCTGCGCAATGCCCATCCGGAGCTGTTCCGCCAGGGCAGCTACACGCCCCTGGAAGTGGTCGGTCAGCATGCCGAACGGGTGGTTGCGTTCAGCCGCGAGCATCAGGGCAAACAGCTGGTGGTGCTGGTCCCACGCTGGTCCCACGCGCTGCTTGAAAACAGTGTGCAGCCGCTGATCCCTGCGCAGGTTTGGGGCGACACCCGGGTGAAATTACCGTTCGCCGCGTCAACGCAAAACTGGAAGGGACTTTTTCAGACAGGCGCAGTCACACCAGACAAGGAGCTGTTGATCAGCACTGCGCTGGGGGAATTCCCGGTCAATGTCTTTATTAATTCTGATGATCAAGAAAGCTGAACATTTTCTGTGAGGAGCATTGCGATGAGTACTGAAGACAAACGCATCCGCGAATTGGCGCATCAGATCTGGGAGTCCGAGGGCAAGCCCCACGGTGAGGACGCGCGTCACTGGGAGATGGCGCGCAAGCTGGCCGAATCCGAAGCCTTGACGCCCAGCAAACCCAAGCCTGCGGCCAAGCCCAAGGCCACCGCCAAGCCGGCGCCCAAACCCAAGCCTGCCGCGGCCGCCAGTAAGCCCGCCGCCCCCGCGGCAAAGAAACCTGCGGCAGCGAAAAAGCCCAAGCCTTAACCAGCCTATCGATGCCCGACCCTCCTGCCGATCCAGTCGGTGGGAGTTCATCTTCACTCTCTACCGTATTCGCTGAAACTTTGTCAGCACGGCCGCACTCGGCCCGAAAAAAGACCCCTTCCAGGAGCAACACCATGAGCAAACCGGATAAAACCCCATCGACGCCGGGCAATGAGCCGTCGCGGATTCGTGAAGGTTTGCCCTTCCCCCTCGGCGCTACGTGGGACGGCCTGGGCGTCAACTTTGCACTGTTCTCGGCCAACGCCACCAAGGTCGAACTGTGCCTGTTCGACGACAGCGGTGAAGTGGAACTGGAGCGCATCGAGCTGCCGGAATACACCGATGAAATCTTCCACGGTTACCTGCCCGACGCCCACCCCGGGCTGATTTACGGCTACCGCGTATACGGCCCTTACGATCCAGCCAACGGCCACCGTTTCAACCATCACAAATTGCTGATCGACCCCTATGCCAAGCAACTGGTGGGCGAACTCAAATGGTCCGAAGCGCTGTTCGGCTACACCATCGGCCACCCCGATGACGACCTCAGCTTCGACGAACGCGACAGCGCGCCATTCGTGCCCAAGTGCAAGGTCATCGACCCCGCTCACACCTGGGGCAACGACCAACCGGTGCGCGTGCCCTGGGATCGCACGATCATTTACGAAACCCACCTGCGCGGCATCAGCATGCGTCACCCGTCCGTAGGCGAATCGGTGCGTGGCACCTGCGCCGGCCTGATGGAAGACGATGTGCTCAAGCACATTCGCCAGTTAGGGGTTTCTTCAGTGGAACTGTTGCCGGTGCATGCCTTTGTCAACGACCAGCACCTGCTGGAAAAAGGCATGACCAACTACTGGGGCTACAACAGCATCGCGTTCTTCGCCCCGGACCCGCGCTACCTGGCCAGCGGCAAGATTGCCGAGTTCAAGGAGATGGTCGCCCATCTGCACGAACAGAAGCTGGAAGTGATTCTGGACGTGGTCTACAACCACACCGCCGAAGGCAATGAACGTGGCCCAACGCTGTCCATGCGCGGCATCGACAACGCCTCTTACTATCGTCTGATGCCCGATGACAAGCGCTTCTACATCAATGATTCCGGCACCGGCAACACCCTGGACCTGAGCCACCCGTGCGTGCTGCAAATGGTCACGGACTCCCTGCGCTACTGGGCCACGGAAATGCACGTGGACGGTTTCCGTTTTGACCTGGCCACCATCCTCGGGCGTTATCGCGACGGCTTCGACGAGCGCCACAGTTTCCTTGTGGCCTGCCGCCAGGACCCGGTCCTGCGCCAGCTGAAAATGATCGCCGAACCCTGGGACTGCGGCCCCGGCGGCTATCAGGTGGGCAACTTCCCGCCGGGCTGGGTGGAATGGAACGACCGCTTCCGCGACACCGTGCGTGCTTTCTGGAAAGGCGATGACGGCCAACTGGCGGACTTCGCCGGGCGCATGACCGCCTCCGGCGAGATGTTCAACCACCGTGGGCGCCGGCCGTACAGCTCGGTGAACTTCATCACCGCCCACGACGGTTTCACCTTGCACGACCTGGTGTCGTACAACGATAAGCACAACGAAGCCAACGACGAAAACAATCAGGACGGCAGCAATAACAATCTGTCCTGGAACCACGGCGTCGAAGGCCCTACCGACGATCCGGAAATCAACGCTCTGCGCCTGCGCCAGATGCGTAACTTTTTCGCCACTCTGCTGCTGGCCCAAGGCACGCCGATGATCGTCGCCGGTGACGAATTCGCCCGCACCCAGCACGGCAATAACAACGCCTATTGCCAGGACAGTGAGATTGGCTGGGTCAACTGGGACCTGGATGACGACGGCAAAGCCCTGCTCAAGTTCGTCAAGCGCTTGATCAAACTGCGCCTGGCCTACCCGATCCTGCGTCGTGGCCGCTTCCTGGTGGGCGATTACAACGAAGACATCGGCGTGAAAGACGTCACCTGGCTCGCGCCGGACGGCAACGAAATGAGCACTGAGCAGTGGCAGGACAGTAATGGCCGGTGCCTGGGCATGCTGATGGACGGCCGCGCTCAGGAAACCGGGATTCGCCGTGCCGGTGCCGACGCCACCTTGTTGCTGGTGGTCAACGCCCACCACGACATGGTCAATTTCCGTCTGCCACCGGTGCCCGAAGGCGAGTTCTGGACGTGCCTGCTGGACACCAACGACACGGCGATCAAGGCCCAGGAGCGCTTTGACTTCGATCACGAGTACGCCGTGACAGGCCGCTCACTCCTGCTGTTCGAATTGCAGCGCGACGACGAGGTGTGAAATGGCCTGGCAGGGAAGCCTTCACGGCTACCGCAGCTATGCGGACACTGAGGCGCTCGGCACAGCGCTGAGCGCCCTGGTGGCGCAGGGGGCGGATCAACTGCCCCTGCCCGGCAGCGGCCGCACCCAGGAGCGATTCAGGGCGCTGGCCGTCGTGGCCGGACACGACTTGCGCCTGTGCAAGTTGTTTGAAGGCCACACCGATGCCTTGGCAATCATGGCCGAACTCGACAGCCCGTCACCGCCCCGGGGAAGTACCTGGGGCACATGGGCCGCCGAGCCGCCCACGGCCAAGGTGCACGTTCAACACGACGGCCATCGTTTGCGGGTGCACGGGCGTAAAGCCTGGTGCTCCGGCGCGGCGGTGGTCAGTCATGGTTTATTGACCGCCTGGGATGAGCAAGGCCGCCAGCAATTGGTGGCGGTGCCTATGCAACAACCGGGCGTCAGCGTCACCCATGAAGGCTGGCACGCGGTGGGCATGGCCGCCACCGGCAGTGTCGAGGTGATCTTCGACAATGCCGGCGCTATGGCGGTGGGCGGTCCCGGTGACTACCTTGCCCGCCCCGGTTTCTGGCAAGGCGGAGTCGGCATCGCGGCGTGCTGGTACGGCGCGGCCCAACGCCTGGGCCAGGTGCTGCAACAGCACTGCGCCCGGCGCGCCGAGCCCCATGCCTTGGCGCACTTGGGCGCGGTGGACAGTGCGTTGCACGCCGCCGCCTGTGTATTGCGCGCGGCGGCCGAATGCATCGACCGCGAGCCCGGCGCCGATGCCAGGGAATTGGCCCGGCGCGCACGCGCCTGCATCGAAGACAGCGTCGAACAGGTGATGCGGCATGTCGGCCGCGCCGTGGGGGCCGGGCCGTACTGCCAGGACCCACACGTGGCGCAGTTGATGGCCGACCTGCCGGTCTATATCCGTCAGAGCCACGCCGAACGCGACCTGGCCGCCCTGGGCGAATGGGTCGCCGCCCAACCCACAGACAGGTGGCAGCTATGAAAGCCAATCCCATCGTCGGCCAGGGCACGCCGCTGCAGCATTGGCAGACCTCACCGCGCATGGCGGCGCTGGCTACCATCAGCGTCGAAGCGTTGGTTCCCGAGGGGCATCGCGCGGTGATTATCGCGCCCCACCCCGATGACGAAGTGCTCGGCTGCGGCGGCCTGTTGCAAGGCCTGGCGGCGCTGGAGCGGCCCATCCTATTGATTTCGGTCACCGACGGCAGCGCCAGCCACCCCGGTTCCCAGCGCTGGCCGGTGGAGCGCCTGAGCGTGGTGCGCCCGCAGGAGTCGGCGCAGGCCCTGCATCGCCTGGGCGTGCCGCTGCACAGTCTCAAATGGTTGCGCGCCGGGTTCAGCGACAGCCAAGTGGCGGCGCGCGAGGACGAGCTGGCCGCGTTTATTCAGCGTTATGTGAAACCCACCGACGTGCTGTTCACCACTTGGCGCGAAGACGGCCATTGCGACCACGAAGCCGTCGGCCGTGCCAGCGCGCGGGCCGCCGAAACGACGGGCGCGCGACTGTATGAACTGCCGGTGTGGACCTGGCACTGGGCAACCGCGGAAGACCGTATGGTGCCGTGGCATCGTGCGCGCAAGATCCCCCTCACCTGTGAAGCGGTGGCTCGCAAGCGCCACGCCATCCACGCATTCGCCAGCCAACTGGAAGGCGACCCGCAGATCGGCCTGCCGCCGGTGCTGGCGCCGTATGTGGTGGAGCGCCTGCTGCAACCTTTTGAAGTGGTATTCGTATGAGTGTGGCTACACCTTATTTCGACCAATTGTTCGCTGAAAACGATGACCCCTGGGCTTTTCGCCAGCGCTGGTACGAGCGGCGTAAACGCGCCCTGACCCTGGCGCTGCTGACCAAGCCACGCTACGCGTCGATCTTCGAGCCCGGCTGCGCCAATGGCGAGTTGAGCGTCGAACTGGCAGCGCGCTGCGATCGCCTGCTGTGCTGTGACACTGCGGCGGCGGCGGTCGCTCTGGCGCGCACGCGGCTGTTGGGCTGCCCCCATGCACAGGTGCGCCAGAGTCGATTGCCCGCGCAGTGGCCTGCCGGCCAGTACGAGCTGATTGTGCTCAGCGAGCTGTGCTATTACCTGGACGCCGACGACCTGGGCCGCCTGATCGAGCGCGCCCTCGCCTGCCTGAGCGCCGATGGGCAGATCCTGGCCTGCCACTGGCGCCCGCCCATCGAGGGTTGCCCGCAAACCGCCGAGCAGGTGCATGCCCTGCTGGAAGCGCGGCTGGGCATGCCGCGTATCGCCTGCCATCACGACCACGACTTTCTCCTTGACCTGTGGAGCCGCGACGGCACCTCGGTCGCCACCCTTGAGGGCCTGCGATGATCGGCATTCTGATTCCGGCGCACAACGAACAAGCGCTGTTGGCCGAGTGCCTGGACGCCGCGCTGAAAGCGGCCCGTCACCCCGATCTGCTGGGCGAAACGGTGCAGATCCTGGTCATGCTCGACAGTTGCAGCGATGGCAGCGCCGCGATTGTCGAGGCCTACCCGGTGCAGTGCCTGGAAGTTCAGGCACGCAATGTCGGGCACGCCCGGGGCGTCGGCGCGCGCCATCTGCTGGACCTGGGCGCGCGCTGGATCGCCTGCACCGATGCCGACAGCCGCGTGGCCCCGGACTGGCTGGTGGCACAATTGGCGCTGGAAGCCGATGCGGTGTGCGGAACCGTCACGGTGGACGCCTGGAGCGAAGGGTTCGACCCCGCCGCGCAGATCCGCTACCACCAGGGCTACGAAGCGCGTGACGGTCATCGGCATATCCACGGCGCCAACCTGGGCGTGAGCGCCGACGCCTACATCCGTGCCGGTGGCTTTGAGCCCTTGGCCTGCCATGAAGATGTGCAACTGGTGCGTGACCTGGAGCGCTGCGGCGCATCGATTGCCTGGAGCCATCGTCCGCAGGTGATCACCAGCGCACGCCTGGAAGCCCGCGCCACGGGCGGTTTTGGCGATTACTTGAAAAGTCTGTTGGCCGGCGCTGAAAAAAACGCCGTGGCGCCACGGTAAAGCGCGGGATCCTTGTCTATGCTGAGGACGCCTTGCTGGTAATTCAGGGTTGAATTGCCATGCACCCATCACGGCGGAGTCCGTGGTGACTATAAGAGAGTCGTCCCGTCAACGGGGTACGACCGCGTCTCACTCGACAAGGATGTGACACCCATGAAGCCTGCCTCGCTGAGCGAAGGCCGTCGCGGCCCCGCCCAAATCTGGAACAGTGCGCCGCAACTGGCGCAAATCCCCCTTGTCGCCCCCACCGCCCTGGTACCGCCCGGCGCGCGCGTGGTGGTGGTTGCGCCCCACCCTGGCGACGAAGTGCTCGCATGCGGGGGCCTGCTGCAACTGTTCAGTCAACTGGAACACCCTCTGCAACTGATCTCCATCACCGACGGCAGCGCCAGCCACCCAGGCTCCCTGGTCTGGCCGGCGAGCCGCCTGAGCGTGGTGCGCCCGCAGGAAAGCGCCGAAGCGCTGCGGCGCCTGGGCATGCCGTTGCACAGCCTGAAGTGGATTCGCGGCGGTTTCTGTGACAACGCGCTGGCGGGCCGCGAACCGCAGTTGAGCCAATTCATTGCGCGCTACCTGCACCCTGGCGATGTGGTGTTCACGACCTGGTGCAACGATGGCAACCGTGACCACGACGCCGTCGGCCGCGCCACGGCCAGGGCCTGCGACCTGATAGGCGCACGGCTGTATGAATTGCCGGTATGGGCCTGGCACGGCCCGGTCCGCCAGGCGGCAACAGTGCCTTGGACGAGGGCGCGCAAAGTGCGCCTCGACACCTGGAGCGTGGCGCGCAAGCTTCACGCGGTACACGCTTATGCCAGCCAACTGGCCGGCGATCCGGAGATCGGCCTGGCGCCGATCCTTGCCCACGTGCTGCTGGAGCGCATGCGCGAGCCGTATGAAATCGTATTGATCTAAGCTCGTCTGTACCTGTTATTTCTGACAGTAGCGTGGGATTGCAAAGCTGACTACCGTTGAAAAAGCGCTGTACCCCTTCAGGTGCAGTCGAGAAAGCCATGCCAACTCCCTGCATTGGCCGGTGTTTTCGAACAGGTAACCCGCACTCCCTGCTCCGTATCGCGCAACGCGTTGTCATGGTCTGGCCCGCACCCCTCGCCACGGGTGCTGGAGTAACCGAGCCTTTCAGCGAGGACGAATCATGCGTACACGGATGCTTCTTCTGCTGCACCTGCTTGCACTGGCGGCGACGCCATTGGCCTCTTATGGCGCATGCAGCATCAACAACACCCCCGGCAATGACACTTCCACCTGTGACAGCGGATCGACTCCCGGCTTCGTCGACACCGGTGGCAATAACAGCCTCACGGTGAGCGGCACGGGCCAGGTGTCAGGGTCCGTGACCTTCGGTGCAGGCAACGATAGGACCGAGATCAACGGCCCGGGCGCCAAAATCGTTGGCGGACTGAGCCAAGCATCGGGCATCGACGACTTCATCATGAGCAGCGGCGAAGTCAAGTTTGTGGATCAGGGTGACGGCCTGGATACCTTCACGATGACAGGCGGTGTGATTGTCGATGAGTTCAGCGCCGGCGATTACGCCGTCATGACGGGAGGCACCATCGGCAACGTGAATATGAGGCTCGACGACAATACGTTTCTTATGTCCGGCGGCAAAATCCTGCGCAACCTCATCACCGGCTTCGGCAAAGACTTGATCAGACTTTCGGGCGACGCAGAAGTGGTGGGCAATATCAGCGTCAGCGGCGGCGACGATATCGTGGAAATCCTGGGCGGCAAGGTCGGGGGGAGCGTCCTGCTCAGCGCCGGCAAGGATAGGTTCCTCTGGTCCGGGGGTACGCTGGGGAAGCTCGTGGACGCTGGCTTGGATGACGATATTGCGGTGCTGCAAAACCTGCCCCTCACCAACGAGACGAAAACCACGCTGGACGGCGGCCTGGGCAACGATACGCTGATCTTCGATCACAGCCAGGTCAGCAATAATCCAAGCCAGTACGTGAACTGGGAAACCGTGAATTTGACCAATGGGACGACGTTTACTCTCTAGTGTAAATTCGTGCTGGGCGACAGCGCCTCGAACACCGGCACCCTGACCATTGATAAGACCAGTGCAATCCTGACCGGCACGGGCTTCATCAACTCCCTTGGCGGTAAGCCAGTGACGCTGGACAACCAGGGCCTGATCGACATGACGGGCAATACCCGCGCCAGCGACTCACTGACCGTCAGCGGCACCTACAAAGGCAACGGCGGCCGGCTCGCGCTGCAAAGCGTGTTGGGCGCCGACGGTTCGGCCAGTGACAAACTGGTGGTCAACGGCGGCCCGATACAGGGCACTACGCCGATCGACATTAAGAACCTGAACGGTGCCGGCGCACAGACCGTGCAGAACGGCATCCTGGTGGTCGAGGCCATCAACAATGCCAGCGGCGCGGCCAGCGCATTCAGGCTCGGCAATTCCGTGTCCGCCGGTGCGTACGACTACTACCTGTTCAAGGGCGGCGTCACAGCCGGCACCTCGGAAAACTTCTACCTGCGCTCGACCGTCCCGGCCAAACCGACCGACCCGGTCATCACCCCCGTGCCTACGCCCGACCCCGAGGGGCCGCCGCTGCCGCCCAACCCCGGCATCACGCCGCTGCCGATTTATCGGCCGGAAGTGTCGGTGTACGCGGTGCTGTTCCCTGCCGCCCAGCAGATGGTGCAGGACATGCTGGGTACCTACCACGAACGCATGGGTGACCAGAGCCAGCAACAGCAGACCGGCGCATTTCCGGCCGGCTGGGGCCGTGTGTATGGCAACAGCCGCCGCCAGGGCTTCGCCGGCACCGTCAGCCCGAAGCTGAACAGTTCCGTATCGGGCTTCCAGATAGGCAGCGATGTCTACGCAGGCCAGCTCGACAACGGCCTGCAGCACCGCGTGGGGTTCTTTGTCGGCCACAGCACCCTCAAAGGCAACGTCAAAGGGTTCAGCGATGCCCGGCTGGACCAGGACACGGGCAAGACGACCCTGCGCGGTGACAGCCTGGGCCTCTACTGGACGTTGATCGGCGCCAACCAGGCATACCTCGACCTGGTGCTGATGGGTACCCGCTTCGACGGTCACAACGAATCAGACCGTGGCGTGAAGATGAAAACCCGTGGGCATAACCTCACCGCTTCGGCCGAAGTCGGCTGGCCGCTGCCGATCAGCGACACCTGGGTGGTTGAACCGCAGGCTCAGGTCATCGTCGGCAAGACCCGGCTGGATCGGCAAAACGACGGCATCTCCGATGTGTCCTATGACGCCGATACCAGCCTCACCACGCGCCTGGGCGTGCGCCTGCGCGGCGACTATCAGGTCAGCGGCATGCCGTTGCAGCCCTATGCACGGGCCAACGTCTGGCACACCCGCGCCGGCCAGAACACCGTGCGGTTCGACGATGTCACCGACATCGACACCGAACAGAAGTCCACCACCCTGGGGCTGAGTGCCGGCGCCGCGCTCAAGGTTGCCATGGGCGTCAGCCTCTACAGCGAGGTGGGCTACAGCCGGAACCTGGACAGCAACACGTTTAATGGCCGCCAGGGCACGCTGGGCCTGAGAATGGAGTTCTAGCAAACCTGTGTATCGCAGTGTGTATAGCGCCCACTGCGATACAAAACCTTTAACCCGGCGAGTTTTCCGAAACAGGCCAGATACAGCGCGGCGTTCAACTGGGTGCCAGGTATCCATCGCGCCGCAGGAGGCTCGCCATGCACAATCCATCGACACGCCGCTTCATACGTCATCCACTCGCCCTGGCCTTCGCGCTGTTGCCCTTGGGCATGATCGGCCTGGCCCGGGCCGAAATGCCCGAGGTGAACACACCGATGCAAACCGCCCCGTCATCCGGGCTGGGCGCGCTCAAGCACATCAAGGCCGGCCTGCTGGATGTGGCCTACGCGGAGGTCGGCCCTGCCGACGGCCCGGTCGTAATCCTGCTGCATGGCTGGCCCTACGATATCGACAGCTATGCCCATGTCGCGCCATTGCTCGCGGCCAAGGGTTACCGCGTACTGGTCCCCTACGCCCGCGGTTACGGCGGCACCCGGTTTCTGTCGGACGCGACCCCGCGCAACGGTCAACCGGCGGCGTTGGCCAGGGATGTGATCGACTTTATGGACGCGCTGAACATCCGGCGCGCGGTGCTCGGCGGCTATGACTGGGGCGCACGCTCAGCGGATATCGTCTCGGCGCTGTGGCCCGAACGCGTCAAGGCGCTGGTCTCGGTCAGCGGCTACCTGATCGGCAACCAGGCCGCCGGCCAGAATCCCCTGCCGCCCAAGGCTGAGCAGCAATGGTGGTATCAGTTCTACTTCGCCACCGAGCGCGGCGCCGCCGGTTACCGCAAGAACACTCACGATTTCGCCAAGCTGATCTGGCAGACCGCGTCGCCGAAGTGGGCCTTCGACGACGCCACCTTCGAACGCAGTGCCAAAGGCCTGGACAACCCCGATCACGTGGCCATCACCCTGTTCAACTACCGCTGGCGCCTGGGTCTGGTGAAGGGCGACGCCCACTACGAACCCCTGGAACAGCAACTGGCCAAAGCCCCTGCTATCCAGGTTCCTACCATCACCCTGGAAGGCGATGCCAACGGTGCTCCGCACCCGGCGCCCGAGGACTACGCCAAACGCTTTACCGGCAAATACCAGTTCCGCCTGATCAACGGCGGCATCGGCCACAACCTGCCGCAGGAAGCGCCCGAGGCATTTGCCAAGGCGGTAATCGACGCCGATCACCTGTGATGAAGCACCAATGGCTGACGCCCTTTTCCCGTGGGTTGCAGGAGAAGCAGTATCCAGCGATGTGAAAAATTCGTTAACTAATTCTGTCCCAAGGCTTTTTCCTACAGACTCAATCTGCCAAACTCACGCGAATAATTCTCAACACCTTTATCATTAGCCACGGACGGCACGCGGGAGAGTCAGTTTCATGTCTGTGCAATCACCTGGCGGCAATGTTTTTTCACTCAGTCTGATGACCTTGGCGGTGTGCCTGGCCACCCCACACGCGGCGCTCGCCGCCGACACCCCGGCACCGGCCGCCACGCTGGAATTGGGCGCCACGCAGATCTCCGGCGAAGGCCAACTGGGTGAAACCACCGAAGGCACGCAGTCCTACACCACTGGCTCGATGAAGACCGCGACCAAGCTGCCGCTGACCCTGCGCGAAACCCCACAGGCGGTCACCGTGGTGACGCGTCAGCGCATGGACGACCAGGCGATGACCAGCATCAACGACGTGGTCAACGCCACGCCGGGCCTGTTCCTGAACTACTCCAACGGCCCTGGTCGGCAGTCCTACACCTCGCGTGGCTTCGATATCGATAACCTGATGTACGACGGTATCCCAAGTGGCTACAACGGTGCGTCGGTGGGCGCGCAGCCGAACCTGGCGATGTTCGACCGCGTCGAAGTGGTGCGCGGCGCCACCGGCCTGGTCACTGGCGCGGGCAACCCGTCAGCCGCCATCAATATGGTGCGCAAGCGCCCGCTGGATGAGCAGAAGGTCACCCTCACCGGCGCCGCCGGCAGCTGGGACGATTATCGCGGTGAACTCGACGCCTCCAGCCCGCTCAACGACAGCGGCACCCTGCGCGGCCGAGTGGTGACGTCCTACCGTGATGCCAACAGTTTTATCGACAAGGCCGAAAACAGTCATGGTCTGTTCTACGCCGTCACCGAAGCCGATCTGAGTGAAGACACCACCCTGACCCTGGGTTTCTCCAATCAGAAGGATAAGACCAACTACTTCTGGGGCGCCTCGATGATCGGCCAGGACGGCCACCACCTGGATCTGTCGCGGTCTTACAACCCCGGCACCGACTGGGAAAACAAGGATCAGGAAATCAACACAGTCTTCGCCGAACTGCGCCAGCGCCTGGCCAATGACTGGAGTCTGCAGGTCAACGCCAACTACGCCGAACAGAACGCATTGTTCTCCGGTTCGTATCAGTCGCGCTGGGTCAACAACACCCTGGCACGCACGGTGTACCAGGCCAAGTACGATGAAAACCAGGCCGGGGTCGACGCCTTCGTCAGCGGCCCGTTCCAGGCATTCGGGCGCAGCCATGAACTGGTAGTCGGCGCGAGTAAGCGCATCTACGACATGACCACCCACAACTACAGCCCCTACGACACCAACTGGCCGCTGACGGCGGGCAAACCGGACTTCGTGCACACCAACAACGAGCGCGAAGTCACCACTCAGGACAGCGTCTACGTCACCACCCGCCTGAGCCTGGCCGACCCGTTGAAGTTGATCCTCGGCGGACGCCTGGACTGGTACGACTACGATAACCGCGATGGCGACGGCGACTACCACGTCACCCGCAACCTCACCCGCTACGCCGGCCTGATCTACGAGCTGGACGATAACCACTCGGTGTACGTCAGCTACAGCGACATCTTCACTCCGCAAAAAGAAAAGGACACCGGCGCCGCGCCGCTCAAGCCTATCGTCGGCAAGAACTATGAGGTCGGCATCAAGGGCGAATACCTGGGCGGTGCGTTGAACGCCAGCGTCGCGCTGTTCCGCATCGACCAGGAGAACCGCGGTGTGCAGGTGGTGGTACCGAACTGCCCGCAGGCCTCATGCTACGAAGCCTCCGGTGAGATCCGCAGCCAGGGTATCGACTTCGAACTGCAGGGCGCATTGACCGAAAACTGGCAGGTCGGCGGTGGCTACACCTACGCACGCACCCACACCATCAAGGACGACGCCAAACCGCAGTTGGTCAACAAGCAGTTCGATACCGACGTCCCGGAACACCTGTTCAAGTTGACCACCCGCTACAACTTCCAGGGCCCACTGGAAAAACTGCGGGTGGGCGGCAACATCTCCTGGCAGAGCCGCCTGTACAACGACATCGCGTTGGCCGACGGCAGCACCTACCGCCTGCAACAAGGCGCCTACGCCGTCACCGACCTGATGGCCGGCTACAAGGTCAACGACCACCTTGACCTGCAGGTCAACGCCAACAACATCTTCGACCGTCGCTATTACTCCACCATCGCCAACTCGGCGAGCTACGGCGGCGACGCCTACGGCAACCCGCGCAACATGATGCTGACGGCCAAATACAGCTTCTGAGGTTCCAGGCAACGCGCGCCGGCGGACACTACCGCCGGCGCTAGTGCTGACGGCGGCAACGCATCAGCGTTGCCCGCACCACCAGCTTGTGAAACGGGCGAATCAGCACAATGTAGACACGCCCCAGTCGATTGTGGGTGTGCACCGCCGTCGTGGCGATCAGGACTTCACCCTGCTCGTCGCGCCGTCGAAGCAGCGAAAGACGAAAATCCAGGTGGCTGTCATTTTCCCCCAACACCATCTCGTCAGCGCTTTGCTCAAGCACCGGGAAAAAGTCGATATGGGCTTTATCGGAATGCGCGCGTCGCACCTCGCCGGAGGTCCGTACGCCCAACGGCCCCATCACACCATCGCGGATCGCTATCAACACCTTGAACCACACAGGCGGCGAACCCAAGGCGCGTACGGCGAGGTCATTGATGGAGACGTCAGCCGCTTCGATAGGCACGACAAAACTGTCAAGCAACTGCGCGTTCGCGTACCAGTCACGGATCAGGCTTTCTGGCGGTGGATCGATAGGCCGGGCAAGCATCGTCATCTGAGGGGGTTCCCTGAATGAATGCAGCTGAGTCGTGAGACTGGTCGGCTGTCAGGCCACCATCGGGGGCAAGCCCCCTCCCACTTATTGTTCATCAAATCGTCGCGTCTCTTCGTTAAGTTGGGGGCACGATACCCTGAACCGCCTCCCGGATGGGGTGATAAGTACGCGGAGGTTGCAGTACTGATAGGAGTGTCACAGTCCTGAAATTGCGCATTGCACTTGCGCACACGTTCATCGCCATTGCGTCATCAACGGGCCTCATAGTAAGAGGCTTGCCAGTAGGAGCCCATCAATGATTCGTAAAGCCCTGCCCTCCGACGCTCGGCTGAAGGCGCAGGGGTTTCAGCTCGTGACACTTAGGGTCCTGAAAGGCTGACACCTAACCCTGTGGTGAGCAGGCTTGCCCTGCGCTGGGCTGCGAAGCGGCCCCCGAGACAGGCGCCGCGGTGCCCCAGGCAAAACACATTGCTCAGATTGGGGCCGCTTCGCGGCCCAGCGCGGGGCAAGCCCGCTCACCACAACAAGCCTGCTGACAAAAGCAACCTCGTTTTCGCAGGTCTTACCTTCACTAAAGATCTGTAAACATCTATGACTTATCCGACTGACTTTGGCCAGAGAGAAGCTCTAGAGATTGCCCTGCCGCCCCGCCCAACCTTATGCTCGAACGCTCCCCGCTCACCCGCACCCGGAGCCGCCATGGACCTCGCCACCCTCGCCCTCTTCCTCCCCGCCTGCTTTGCGCTGAACATGGCGCCCGGCCCGAACAACCTGCTGTCGGTCAGCAACGCGACGCGCTATGGCTATCGCACCTCGTGCCTGGCCGGCGTCGGCCGCCTGTTGGCGTTCGCCGGGATGATCGCCCTGGCCTCGGCCGGCCTGGCGGTGGTGCTGCAAACCTCGGAGCTGCTGTTCTACGCGATCAAGCTGCTCGGCGCGGCGTATCTGTTGTATCTGGCGGTGCAGCTATGGCGCGCCAATCCCGAGGCGCCGGCCGGCTCCGCGACCGCCAAAGTCGGCGTGTGGGCGCTGGCGCGTCAGGAGTTTCTGGTGGCGGCGGGCAACCCCAAAGCCATCCTGATCTTTACCGCCTTCCTGCCGCAATTCGTAGTGCCCGATCAGCCCGTCACGCCGCAATTCGCCGTGCTCGGCGCGATGTTCCTGGTGCTGGAATGGATCGCTATCTGCCTCTACGCCTTTATGGGCCTGCATATGCGTCGCTGGTTTGCCGAGCCGCGTGGCAAGCGCTGGTTCAATCGCTGCTGTGCAGGGTTGTTGTCGGCGGCGGCGTCCGTGTTGCTGATGGCCCGCCGGGCGTAAAGCGCGTGGTCTAGACTGTGTCCACCCCTTCACGGCGGAGACCGATCATGCCCAGCAAAAATACCGTCTGCCTCTGGTACGACGGCACGGCCGAAGACGCCGCGCGCTTTTACGCCAAGACCTTTCCAAACAGCAGCGTGGACGCCGTGCACAAAGCGCCCGGCGACTACCCGTCAGGTAAGCAGGGCGACGTGCTGACGGTGGAATTCCGCGTGATGGGCCTGCCGTGCCTGGGCTTGAACGGCGGGCCGATATTCCCGCAGACCGAAGCATTTTCGTTCCAGGTGGCCACTGACGACCAGGCCGAGACGGATCGTTACTGGCACGCGATCATCGACAACGGCGGCCAGGCCAGTGCCTGCGGTTGGTGCAAGGACAAGTGGGGCGTGTCATGGCAGATCACGCCGCGGGCGTTGACCCAGGCGATTACCCATCCCGACGCCGCCACCGCCAAGCGCGCCTTCGACGCGATGATGGGCATGGGCAAGATCGACATCGCCGTCATCGAAGCGGCGGTGAACAGTCCCCAGCTTGGCAAAAAAATCTAAAGATCAACCTCCGGCGGCCGTCACCCTGGCATCCCCGAATGGACTCAATGAGGCTCATGTGCGCGTTTTAACTTCTGTATTGCTTGCCGGTGGCATCGCCAGCCTGTCCGGTTGTGTCACCCAGTCCGGCAAGGTCGAGCAGATGCTCGCCGACACGCTGGCCCAACCGCTGGTGGAAAACAGCATCGTGCGCGAAGGCGACCTGCTCAGTTTCGAGCTGCTGATGCCCGACTCCACCGGCGGCGTGCGGCGCACCATGCAGTTCGAGGCGGCGTGCTCGACCAGGCAATTGCACCTGCTGTACCTAGATGGCTCCCAGCGCGTGTACCCGCTCAAGGCCGGGCGCTATACCGAGGCGCGCAAACTGTCTGACACGCTGTACACCGCGTTGGCCGCCAACCAGACATTCGTGCGTGCCTGTGCCGAAACGCCAGCACCGGACTGGCGCCTGGTCCAGACCGATGCGCGCGATAACTGGGTGCTGCTCGACGCCGCCAGCCTCAAGACCGTGCAGGGTGAAACCCGTTTCTGGGCCGCCTTCGATAACCCGACGGTGCTCAATGAACTGCCCTATGACGCGCCTTATGCGCAAAAACGCCAGCACTTTGCGGTGTCCTGCGCCAGCGGCACGTACAAGGAACTGGCCGGCTACGACCTGGACGTGCGCAACCGCGTGAGCGATGGCCGCGTCGACAGTTTCCCGACGCCACAACCCATCGCCGGCAGCGACGCCGACTATGTATTGCTGTTCAACACGGTGTGCGCCAACCCCGAAAAAATCGCCAAGCTGGCGCCCTTCAAGCCGCGCCTGAAAGCGCCGGCGATCATCGCCCTGTCGTCGGTGCAGCCCCAGGTGCTGGCCGCGCTTGCGCCGTTCAACCAGGACAAGCCCGCGCGCACCTTGAAGTACGTGCACTTCACCGGCACATCGACCCTCAAAGGCAAGACGTCCAACAGCACCAGCGAGCACTTCATCAGCCAGGACAAGGCCAGTGGCCAACTGCAGATCGTCCATCGCGGCGACGGCTATGAGTCCCAGTCGGTGAGCTGGCGCAACCTGGTCTCGCTGGTATCGAAGACAACGTACGGCGGCACCGGCATGGCCGAAAGTTCGACCTTGACGCAGTTGAGCTTGACCGGCAATTGGAAAGCCCTGCCCGTCGGCGAAACCGTGGTCTACCAGACCACCCGCTCGACACTCAACAGCCTGGTGGGCAGCTATAACAAGGTGCAGACCAACCGCTGCGTCGTCGAACGCCAATTGCCGGCCCGCGAACTCAACCCCAACCTGCTGGGGAACGCCAAGGCCTTGTCATGCCGCACCGATGACGATAAGTACAACCGCGTCGAACATCTGTTCTACCTGAGCGATTACGCCTACTTCTACGAATCGAGCACGGACAAGAACGAGTTTTTCTACGCCGATACGCGCATCGATAAGTTCGAATAACAGGTAACACTTCAGTGTCTGGCTTTGGGGCCGCTGTGCAGCCCGGCGCAAGCAGGCTTGCTCACCACAGGGAAGCGCGGTGCGACCACTCTCTGTGGTGAGCGGTTTCTTGTGTTGAACGGGCCTTTTTAGTGAGCAGTCCTTTTGTGGTGAGCGGGCTTGCCCCGCGCTGGGCTGCGCAGCGGCCCCCTCCGATCCACCGCGTACTTTCAGGTAAACCCCACCGCCTGGCTTTGGGGCCGCTGCGCAGCCCTGCGCAAGCAAGCTTGCTCACCACAGGGAAGCGCGGTGCGACCACTCTCTGTGGTGAGCGGTTTCTTGTGATGAACGGGCCTTTTTTAGTGAGCAGTCCTTTTGTGGTGAGCGGGCTTGCCCCGCGCTGGGCTGCGCAGCGGCCCCCACCCATCCACCGCGTACTTTCAGGTAAACCCCACCGCCTGGCTTTGGGGCCGCTGCGCAGCCCGGCGCAAGCAAGCTTGCTCACCACAGGGAAGCGCGGTGCGACCACTCTCTGTGGTGAGCGGTTTCTTGTGATGAACGGGCCTTTTTAGTGAGCAGTCCTTTTGTGGTGAGCGGGCTTGCCCCGCGCTGGGCTGCGCAGCGGCCCCCTCCCATCCACCGCGTACTTTCAGGTAAACCCCAGCGCCTGGCTTTGGGGCCGCTGCGCAGCCCTGCGCAAGCAGGCTTGCTCACCACAGGGAAGCGCGGTGCGACCACTCTCTGTGGTGAGCGGTTTCTTGTGTTGAACGGGCCTTTTTAGTGAGCAGTCCTTTTGTGGTGAG
>Ga0182008_10000787_pt1 | contig 22209 bp, 19 predicted proteins | sample Sormic07211129_1_FD_120482 | JGI IMG/M metagenome (GOLD analysis project Ga0182008, IMG submission 120482) | Rhizosphere microbial communities from Sorghum bicolor, Mead, Nebraska, USA - 072115-129_1 metaG | ecosystem: Host-associated > Plants > Roots > Rhizosphere | place: USA: Nebraska...
GCGGCACCTTCTCGTCGACGATGCGCCGGCCGATGTCCACCAGGTTGCCGTACTGCACGCCGCTCGGGCAGGTGGTCTCGCAGTTGCGGCAGGTCAGGCAGCGGTCGAGGTGCAGCTGGGTGCTGCGCGTGGGTTCCTTGCCCTCGAGCACCTGCTTGATCAGGTAGATGCGCCCGCGCGGCCCGTCGAGCTCGTCGCCGAGCAGCTGGTAGGTCGGGCAGGTCGCGGTGCAGAAGCCGCAGTGCACGCATTTGCGCAGGATGGCCTCGGCCTCGCGGCCGTCGGCGCTGTCCTTGAATTCGGGGGCGAGTTCTGTTTGCATGGTGGGGCTTGTCTTGTTCTTCTAGGGATTGTCGGGCGGCGGGGTCGAAGGCGGCGCACCGCGCCGGAACCGGCGCGTGAGCGAGGCCAGCAGCGCCTGCAGGTAGGCCGAGCGCCGCAGGTCGCGCCGGAACGGCGGCAGCGACAGCGCGAGCAGCAGCGAGGCCAGCGGCACGACCCAGACGAAGCCCACGTACTTGAAGCCCGCCGCGCCGACCACGCCGCCCGCGATGAACATCGCCAGCAGGCCGCCATAGAAGCGCAGCGCCGCGCGATTGGCGCGCACCCGCTGCGCCGGCGGCGTGCCGGGCTGGTTGCGGTAGACCAGCCGGCCGAGCTCGAGGCCCAGGTCGGTGACGTGGCCGGTCATGTGCGTGGTGCGCATCCTGCCGTGCGACATGCTGGAGCTCAGGCCGTTCTGCAGGCCCATGATGTAGGCCAGCAGCAGCACGGTGAGCGGCACCGCGAAAGGCGTCGGCCAGCTCAGCGTGACCGCGCCCAGCAGGCCGAAGACCAGCAGCAGCGCGGCCTCGAGCATCAGCGGCATGGCGAAGGCGCTGCGCAGATGGTGCTGATGGGCCCAGTGCACGATCACCGCGGTCGAGGCGGCACCGACCACGAAGGCCAGCAGCGCGCCCAGCGCCCCCAGCAGCAGCGAGACGCTGCCCAGCACCAGCCCGTCGGCCAGCTGCGAGGCGAAGCCCGACATGTGCGAGGTGTACATGTGCACCACCAGCAGCCCGCCCGCATTCACCGCGCCCGCATTGAAGGCCAGCAGCAGGCCGAAGATCCGGTCGACCGAGGCCGTGCGATGCCGGCCGGTGAGGTGGAGCAGGCGGCGCATGGCGCTGTCGTCAGGACGCCGTCGCGTCGCGGCGGTACAGGCGGCCGCGGTCGAACACGCCGGCCGGGTCGAACTCCTGCTGCAGGGCCGCATGGATGCGCATCAGCGGCGCCGACGGGCGCTCGAAGCGCGGCAGTGGCGATGCCGTCTCGCCGGCCGTGCGGAACAGCGTGGCATGGCCGCCGGCCGTGGCCGCCGCGGCGCGCAGCCGCGGGCCCTCGGCCGGTGCCGCGTGGTACCAGCGCTGGCCGCCGTGCCACTCGACCAGGGGCGGCGCATCGCCGCCGAGGTCCAGCACCGGCGCGGTCTGCGGCACCGACAGGCGCCACAGCTCGTGCCCGCCGGCCGCCTCGGTGAACCACGGCAGGCGCTGGTCGCGGCACAGGTCCCAGTCGGCCGCGGCATCGGGCTGGCGCTCGCCGCCCAATTGCGCGCAGGCCGCATCGACCGCCGCCACCGCCCCGCGCAGTCGCAGGTAGAGCACGCCCCGGCCCTGGTCCTCGACCCAGCAGCTGGCGTTGAGCGGCAGGGGCCGGCCGCCCCAGCCGTTGAGCAGATCGAGCGCCTCGGCCTGGCCGCATTCGAAGCGCAGCGTGGCCTCGGCCGGCGCCACCGGCAGCACCTTGAGGCTGACCTCGGCGATCAGCCCGAGCACGCCCAGCGAGCCGGCCAGCACGCGCGAGACGTCGTAGCCGGCCACGTTCTTCATCACCTGGCCGCCGAAGCCCAGCACCTCGCCGCGGCCGTCGACCAGCGTGACGCCCAGCACGTAGTCGCGCACCGCGCCCACGCTGGCGCGCGCCGGCCCCGAGAGCCCCGCGGCCACCATGCCGCCGACGGTGCCGCCGGCCCCGAAATGCGGTGGCTCGAAGGGCAGGCACTGGCCTTGTTCGGCCAGCAGCGATTCGAGCTCGGATAACAGGGTCCCGGCGCGCACCGTGACCACCAGTTCGCTGGGCTCGTAGCTGCGGATGCCGGCCAGCGCGCGGGTGTCGAGCAGTTCTCCCTGCGCCGCTTCGCCGTAGAAGTCCTTGGTGCCGCCGCCGCGGATGCGCAAGGGCGTGGCGTGGGCATGGGCGGCGCGGATGCGCTCGGCGATCGTTTGAAGCTCGGAGTCCATGCGGTCGATGGTACCGCCGGGGCTCGGCGCGATGGCGCGGGTCAGTCCTCGAAGAAGTGCACCGGCAGGCCCGGCGCCGCGACCCGCGTGGCGAACACGCTGCCCGAGGCCGGCAGGCGCGCGCGCTCGGCCTCGCTGCGGCCCTTGGCCGCGCTGGTGACGAACAGCGTGCGCAGGTCGTCGCCGCCGAAGCAGGGCATGGTCGGGCATTGCGCGGGCAGCGCCAGCGTCTCGATCCTTCGGCCCGCGGGATCGAGGTGCACGAGCTGCGCGCCCTCGAACATCGCGACCCAGTAGTGGCCCGCCGCGTCGACGGTCGCGCCGTCGGGCCGGCCGTCGTAGGGCTGGGCCGATTCGGGCGTCCAGCCCGCGGGCTTGGCGTCGAAGCGCGCGAACACGCGCGGGTTCGACATGGTGTTGGTGTCCATCGCCCAGTCCCAGGCCTTGACCGCATGCGAAGGCGTGTCGGCCCAGTAGAGCGTGCGCGCATCGGGCGAGAAGCCCAGGCCGTTGGCGGTGGTGGCCTCGCCCGCCATCCGCGTGAGCACCGGCGTGCGGCCGCCGCGCGCGTCGAGGCAGTAGAGCGCGGCGCTGGGCCCGTCCTTGGCCTCGTTCACCGTGCCGGCCCAGAAACGGCCCAGCGGGTCGCACTTGCCGTCGTTGAAGCGCAGCGTGCGGGTGTCGTAATCGGCGCGCGCCAGCAGCGCCAGTTCGCCGCCCCAGGTCTTCGCGCGGTAGATGCCGTCGCGCAGCGCCAGCACCAGGCCGCCGCTGCGCGCGGGCGCGATGCAGCCCGGTTCGCTGGGCAAGCGCCAGCGCTCGACCGTCGCCGAAGCGCCCTCGCCGCGCGTGCGCAGCACCTCGCGCGCCACGATGTCGATCCAGTAGAGCGCGCGTTCCTGCGGATGCCAGAACGGGGATTCGCCGAGCTGGCACAGAGAGTCTTCGATTGCATTCCACATGCGATGCATTCTGCCGCGCGTCCCGGACCCCGGTTTGACAAAAGCGCCAAGCCGATTCGATAATTCGCTATGCGCACATTTGTGCGTTATGCGCACAAAATCAATCGCACTGCCTTTTTTTTTCGTCAAGGACGCCCATGCCCGCCATCGACCACGCCCGCCTTCCCTACCGCCTCGACGGGCACGCGGATGCGCCGGTGCTGGTGCTGGGCAACCCGCTGGGCACCGATGGGCGGCTCTGGGATGTGCAGGTCGAGGCCTGGCAGCGCGACTTCCGCGTGCTGCGCTTCGAGCTGCCCGGCCATGGCGGCACTGCGGCCTGGCCCGCGCCCTTCGACATGGGGGCGCTCGCCGAGGCGCTGCTGGCGCTGCTCGACGACCTGGCCATCGCGCGCTGCCACTACTGCGGCCTGTCGATGGGCGGCGCCATCGGGCTTGCGCTGGCCGCGCGTGCGCCCGAGCGCGTGCAGGGCCTGGTGCTGAGCAACACCGCCGCGCAGTTCGGCGCCGCCGACTTCTGGCGCCAGCGCCTCGCGCGCGCCCGCGACGAGGGCGTGATGGCGCTGTTCGAGGCCAGCAGCGCGCGCTGGCTCACACCGGCCCAGGCCGAAGCCGAGCCCCACACGGTGGCGCTGCTGCGCGACATGTTCTCGCAGGTGAAGGCCGAGGGCTACCTGCAGTGCGGCCAGGCGGTGATGGACTTCGACTTCCGCCCGCGCCTCGCATCGCTGGCCGTGCCCGCGCTGGTGATCGCCGGCACGCACGACCTCGCGACCCCGCCGCAGCAGGGCCGCGCGCTGCACGACGGCCTGCGCGCCTCGCGCTACCTCGAACTGCCGGTCGCGCACCTGGGCAACCTGGGTGCGCCGGCCGCCTTTGCGGACGCGGTCATGCGTTTCGCGAGCTCGACCTGATCCCTTTTTCTTCCTTGCCTTCCAGGACCTGCATGCCCGATCAACGACACGCCACCCAGACCGCCTGCTTCGCGGTGCTCGACCGCTTCATGGACGCGCTCAATGCGCACGACGCCGCCGCGATGGACGCGACCATGCACTTCCCGCACGTGCGCTTCGCGGGCGGGCAGCTGCGCACCTACGAAGCGGCAGGCAGCAACCCGATGGACCTGTTCCAGAAGCTCCAGGCCGAGGACGACTGGCGCCACAGCAGCTGGCGCACGCGCGAGCTCGTGCAGTTCAGCGAGACCAAGGCGCACGTCGCGCTGAGCTACACGCGCTTTCGCAGCGACGGCTCGGTGATCGGCATCTACGAATCGCTCTACGTGCTCACGCGCGTCGACGGCGCCTGGGGCATCCAGATGCGCTCGAGCTTCGGGCCCTGAGCGGGCCATCCACCTTCCTCCTTCAGCGAGTCTTTTTTTCATGAACACACGCTTCTTCCTCCGCGCCGTCGCCGGTGCCGCCCTGCTCGCCTCGGTGGCGGGCCTGGCCTCTGCCCAGGCCGCGTTCCCCGATGCGCCCGTGCGCCTGGTGATCCCCTTCCCGCCGGGCTCGGCCTCCGACACCATCGCGCGCACGCTGGCGAGCGCGGCCGCGCGCAGCCTGGGCCAGCCGGTGATCGTCGACAACAAGGCCGGCGGCGACGGCATCATCTCGGCCTCGGAAGTGGCGCGCGCCCGGCCCGACGGGCTGACGCTGCTCTACGGCACCAACAGCGCGCTGTCGGCCTCGCCCGCGCTGAAGAAGAAGCTGCCCTACGACCCGGTGGCCAGCTTCGCGCCGGTGAGCTCGCTCGGGCGCTACACCTTCTTCCTCTACGTCAACGCGGGGCTGCCGGCCAAATCGGTGGCGGAACTGATCGACGTGGCGAAGAAGCGCCCGGGCCAGCTCAACTTCGCGACCGGCAACACCACGGCGCTGGTGTCCTCGCTGCAGTTCAATTCGATCAGCGGCATCCGCATGGAACACGTGGCCTACAAGGGCGAGCCGGCCGCGATCCTCGACGTGCTGAGCAACCAGGTGCAGGTGATGTTCGGCAATCCGGCGCTAGGCATTCCGCACCTGGCGACCGGCAAGCTGCGCGTGCTGGCCACCACCTCGCGCGCGCGCAGCCCGCTGCTGCCGGACGTGCCCACGCTCACCGAGGCCGGCGTGCAGGGCTTCAACATCACCTCGTGGGCCGGGCTCTTCGCGCCCGCGAACACGCCGGCCGACCGCGTCGCCAAGCTGCGCGCGGCCTTCCACGACGCGATGAAGGACCCGGTCGTGATCGGCACGCTGGAGAAGCAGGGCTTCGAGCTGGTGCCCAGCGACGGCGCCGGCCTGACCCAGCTGGTGAAGGAGCAGCTGGTGCGCTACGGCGACACCATCCGCGCGGCGGGCATCCAGCCCGAGTGACGGGGCGCGGCGATCGCGTCGGGCTGGGCTAGACTTTGCGCCCTCTCAGCCCGCCGATTGCACGCCCTTGGAACCGCGCCCCGTCGAATCCAGCACCTACGTCGACGCCTTCGCGCGCGGCCTCTCCGTGATCGGCGCCTTCGATGCCGAGCACCCCGAACTCACGCTGTCGGAAGTCGCGGCCATCGCGGGCGTCAGCCGCGCCGCCGCGCGCCGCCTGCTGCTCACGCTGTGCCACCTGGGCTATGCGCTCAACAACGGCCGCAGCTTCAGGCTCACGCCCAAGGTGATGCGGCTGGGCTATGCCTACCTGTCGGGCCTGCCGATCACCGACATCGTCGAGCCCTACGTGGTCGACCTGGCCGAGAAAACCGGCGAGTCGTGCTCGGTCTGCGTGCTCGACGGCCACGAGGTGGTCTACGTGGCGCGCGCCTCGACGCGGCGCGTGATGTCGCTCAACCTCTCGGTCGGCACGCGGCTGCCGGCCTGGGCCACGGCCACCGGCCGCATCCTGCTGGGCGGCCTCGACGAGGCCGATCGCGCCGAACGTCTGCGCCAAAGCGACCTGCGGCCGCTCACGCCGCGCTCCGAGACCGACATCGGCCGGCTCGAGGCGCTGATCCAGCGCGCGCACAAGGACGGCCACTGCTGGGTCAACCAGGAACTCGAAAGCGGCCTCACGGCCGTGGCCATGCCCCTGCGCGACCGCAGCGGCCAGATCGTGGCCGCGATCAACGTGGCGGGCCATGCGGAGCGCAACTCCAAGCAGCGCATGCTCAAGGAACAGCTGCCGCTGCTGACCGAGGCCGCGGCCCAGATCAACGCCGCCCTGCGCGCCACGCGCTGAGCCCCTGCCGCACCGCGGCACGCGCGCCCTCCCCGGACAAAAAAAAGCCCGCGACGCCGAAGCGCTGCGGGCTGAACATCCGAGGAGACTCTCGCGTAGAAACTCGTTCCGTTCTTCTCCCCTTCCAGGAACACCGCGGAACCGGCTCTGCCGGGCCGCCGGTGTTGCCCCCTTGAGGGGGAAGGGCCAGGCGACACGCAGTGCGCCTGGACCCTCGGGGGTGTTACCTGTTATATGCGGTCTCGCCATGCGAGGAGATGTCGAGGCCTTCGCGCTCTTCTTCTTCCGTCACACGCAGGCCGACGACCAGGTCGGCGATCTTGAAGGCGATGAAGGCCACCACGCCGGACCACACGATGGTGAACACCACGCTCTTGACCTGCACCCAGACCTGGGCGCCCATCGAGAAGGTGTCGGGGGTCAGGCCACCCGTGCCGCCCAGGCTCTGCGAAGCGAACACGCCGGTCAGGATGGCACCCAGGATGCCGCCCACGCCGTGCACGCCGAACACGTCGAACGCGTCGTCGGCGCCCAGCATGCGCTTGAGGCCGCTCACACCCCACAGGCAGACCAGGCCGGCCAGCAGGCCCAGCACGATCGAACCCATCGGGCCGACGAAGCCGGCAGCCGGCGTCACGGCGACGAGACCCGCGACGGCACCCGAAGCGGCGCCCAGCATCGAGGCCTTGCCCTTGTGCATGCTCTCGCCCAGGATCCACGACAGCGTCGCGGCGGCGGTGGCCAGCACCGTGTTGATGAAAGCCAGGCCGGCCGCACCGTTGGCCGCACCGGCCGAGCCGGCGTTGAAGCCGAACCAGCCCACCCACAGCAGCGAGGCACCGACCATGGTCAGCGTCAGCGAGTGCGGCGTGAAGGCTTCCTTGCCGTAGCCCAGGCGCTTGCCCACCATGTAGGCACCGACCAGGCCGGCGATACCGGCGTTGATGTGCACCACGGTGCCGCCGGCGAAGTCGAGCGCGCCGTCCTTGCCCAGCAGGCCGCCGCCCCAGACGATGTGCGCCATCGGCAGGTAGCTGAAGGTGAACCAGATCACGGCGAACAGCAGCACGGCCGAGAACTTGGCGCGTTCGGCGAAGGCGCCCACGATCAGCGCCACGGTGATGGCGGCGAAGGTGCCCTGGAAGGCGATGAACACGTGTTCGGGGATGGTCGTCAGCGCGCCGAAGGTCTCGGTGGTGACGCCCTTCAGGAAGATCTTGTCCAGACCGCCGATGAAGTTGCCGTCGCCCGAGAACGCCAGGCTGTAGCCGTAGATGGCCCACAGGATGCTGATCAGCGAGAAGATGACGAAGACCTGCATCAGCACCGACAGCATGTTCTTCGAGCGGCCCAGGCCGCCGTAGAACAGCGCGAGGCCGGGGATGGTCATCAGGATGACCAGCAGCGTCGAGGTCAGCATCCAGGCGGTGTCGCCGGAGTCGACCTTGGGAACCGGGGCCGCGGCGGGTGCAGCGGCAGCGGGGGCCGCCGCGGCGACCGGGGCGGGCGCGGCGGCCGGTGCGGCGGCTGCGGGCGCCGACGCGGCGGGTTCAGCCGCGGCCGGTGTCTGGGCGAAGCCGGAGACACCGGCGGTGAGCACGCTCAAGCCGAGCGCCAACGAGACAAGCAGTTTTTTCATGTCGATTGTTCTTTCGTGCCGTGATGCGCTGGAATCAGAGGGCCTCGCGGCCGGTTTCGCCGGTGCGGATGCGCACGACCTGCTCCAGGTTGTAGACAAAGATCTTTCCGTCGCCGATCTTGCCGGTGCGCGCCGCGCCCTCCACGGCCTCGATCACGCGATCGACCAGTTCGTCGGCCACGGCCGCTTCGATCTTGACCTTGGGCAGGAAGTCGACGACGTACTCGGCGCCGCGGTAGAGCTCGGTGTGGCCCTTCTGGCGGCCGAAGCCCTTGACTTCCGTCACGGTGATGCCCTGCACACCGATCGTCGAGAGGGCTTCGCGCACCTCGTCGAGCTTGAATGGTTTGATGATGGCTGTGACCAACTTCATGGAATTTCTCCTGGAGATGAAAGGGGGCGGCGCGGCAGCATGGGCCGCGCCTTGTTCTTTGTTCAGAGCGTCTTGCTGAGCGTGACGATGGCGCGTGCCTTGTTCACGTCGCCGAAGAAGGCCTTCTTGTTGGCGCCCTGCACGCCGCCGTAGAGCGCCACGCCGCTGCCGAAGTCGTACGACACGCCCACGGCGTAGTCGACATAGTTGGGCACGCCCAGGTCCTTGATGTCGCTGGCGAAGCGCGTGTAGCCGACGTTCGCCTTGAGCGTCAGCGAGGGCGCCACTTCCTGGGCGAAGCCGAGGTTCAGGTAGCCGGTGTTCTGGCCCTTGAGGCCCGAACCCGAGTTCTCGCCGGCCCAGCCGAAGTAGTCCTTGGAGATGGTGTGCGAGTACTTGAGCGTCAGCGGGCCGTAGCTGCCGGCGACATAGAGCTCGGTCGTGTTGCCGTTCTTGTTGCCCGGGTAGATGTAGGTCAGCGCGCCCAGGTCCCAGCCGATGCCGCCGGCCGAGAACTTGTAGCCGCCGTAGAGGTCGCTCTCGATGCTGTTGCCCGGCAGCCAGTCGACGCTGGAGTTCCAGTTGCCCACGTACCAGCCGGTCTCGCCGAAGGCGTAGTCGAAGCCGCCCTGGATCGCCGGCTTGACGGCCTTGCTCTTGCTCGAATCCTGGTCCTGGCCGCGGAACTTGTAGTTGCTGGTCAGGGCGACGTTGGCCGAGAGCTGGGCGCTCGCGAACATCGGCAGGGCGGCAAGGGCAGCCACGGCCAGGGCCTGGGCGGTTTTACGGTGCATCATCGAACGGCTCCTCGGGGAATTGGAAGGTAGGGGGGAACCTTCTCAAAGCAGGGAGCGTGCCAAATGCGCCAGACCGCCTGTCACCGGGCTGGCCATCGGGGGAGAAGACGGTTGCGCCGCGTTACCGGCGTGTTTCAAATCCAGGCTGCGCACCAATGTGAGCTGTGCCCCCACGAGGCCGCCACCGCGCACCATGTTGGGGAAAGGGAGCGGAATGAGTCTGTCTTTGGTGCAAAGCCGTGCCTTGCTGGGGCTCGAAGCGGCCAGCGTCACCGTCGAGGTGCATCTGGCCAACGGCCTGCCCAGCTTCACGCTGGTGGGGCTGGCCGAGGTCGAGGTCAAGGAGGCGCGCGAACGCGTGCGCTCGGCGATCCAGAACGCGGGCCTGGAATTCCCGCACAACAAGCGCATCACCGTCAACCTGGCGCCGGCCGACCTGCCCAAGGATTCGGGCCGCTTCGACCTGCCGATCGCGCTCGGCATCCTCGCGGCCAGCGGCCAGATCGATGCCGCCCGGCTGGCCGGCCACGAGTTCGCGGGCGAGCTCTCACTCTCGGGCCACCTGCGGCCGGTGCGGGGCGCGCTGGCCATGGCGCTGGCGCTGCACACGCGCGGTGTGGCTACCCGGCTGGTGCTGCCCGCCGACAATGCGCAGGAGGCCGCGCTGGTGCCCGGCGCCGAGATCTATGGCGCGCAGCACCTGCTCGACGTGGTCGGCCAGTTCCTGGCGCAGGCCGAGGGCGCGGCCGCGCCCGCCGCCGAAGGCTGGGCGCGCGTCCATGCGCAGCCCGGCGCGCCCACCGCGCCCGGGCCCGACCTGGCCGACGTCAAGGGCCATGCGGGCATCAAGCGCGCACTCGAGATCGCGGCGGCCGGCCAGCACGGCCTGCTGATGGTGGGCCCGCCGGGCTCGGGCAAGTCGATGCTGGCCCAGCGCTTCGCCGGCCTGCTGCCGCCGATGACGGTCGAGGAGGCGCTGGAGAGCGCGGCCATCGCCAGCCTCGGCGGCCGCTTCGCCATCGAACGCTGGATGTGCCGCCCGACCGCGAGCCCGCACCACACGGCCAGCGCGGTGGCGCTGGTGGGCGGCGGTTCGCCGCCGCGGCCTGGCGAGATCTCGATGGCGCACCAGGGCGTGCTCTTCCTCGACGAGTTCCCCGAATTCGCGCGCGCGGCGCTCGAGGCGCTGCGCGAGCCGCTCGAGACCGGCACCATCACCATCACGCGGGCCGCGCGGCGCGCCGAATTCCCGGCCCGCTTCCAGCTGATCGCCGCGATGAACCCCTGCCCCTGCGGCTTCCTGGGCTCGGCCCTCAAGGCCTGCCGCTGCACGCCCGAGCAGGTGGCGCGCTACCAGGGCAAGCTCAGCGGGCCCCTGCTGGACCGCATCGACCTGCACGTCGAAGTGCCGGCGATCCCGCCGCAGCAGCTGCTCGATGCGGCGCCGGGCGAGTCGAGCGCCGCCATCCGCGCACGCGTCGCGGTGGCGCGCGAGCGTGCGATGGCGCGCCAGGGCACGCCCAACCAGGCGCTGCAGGGCACGGCCATCGACCGCCACGCCTCGCTGGCGGCCGAGGGGCTGCAGCTGCTGCACACGGCCGCGAGCCGGCTGGGCTGGTCGGCGCGCAGCACGCACCGCGCGCTCAAGGTGGCGCGCACCATCGCCGACCTGGCGGGCGCCGAGGCGGTGCAGCCGGCGCACGTGGCCGAGGCCGTGCAGTACCGGCGCGCGCTGCGCTGAACAGCGCGCGCGCTCCTAGAGCAGCCCGCGCTTGGCCAGGTTGCGCATCAACGCCGTGATGCCGAAGGTCCAGCGCGGCGCCTGGTCGGCGTGCACCACGCGGTTGACCAGCGCGCCGAGCTCGGGCGCCGAGATCGTGACCTGGTCGCCCACCACGTGGGTGAAGCCCTGGCCCGGGCCGTGGCGGTCCTGCGTGGGCGCGAACATGGTGCCCAGGAACAGCATCAGGCCGTCGGGGTAGTCGTGGTGCTCGCCGATGGCCTGGCCGACCAGGTCGAGCGGGTCGCGGCTGATCTTCGACAACGAGCTCGAACCTTCGAGCGTGAAGCCCTCCGGGCCCTTGACCTGCAGCGCCACCGTGATGCGGCGCACGTCCTCGATGCCGAAGCCGGCATCGAACAAGCGGATGAAGGGGCCGATCGCGCAGGAAGCGTTGTTGTCCTTGGCCTTGCCCAGCAGCAGCGCGCTGCGGCCTTCGAAGTCGCGCAGGTTGACGTCGTTGCCCAGCGCCGCGCCCAGGGTCTGGCCGCGGCTGTTGACGGCCAGCACCACCTCGGGCTCGGGGTTGTTCCAGACCGAGCCCGCATGGATGCCCACGTCGGCGCCGGTGCCCACGGCCGCCAGCACCGGGGCCTTGGTGAAGATCTCGGCGTCGGGGCCGATGCCCACTTCGAGGTACTGCGACCACGCGCCCTGCGCGATCAGCACCTCCTTCACCCGCGCGGCCTCGGGCGAGCCCGGCACGATGCCCGCGAGGTTGTCGCCGAGCACGCTGCCCAGCGCCTGGCGCGTGGCCTCGGCGCGCGAGGCATCGCCGCGGGCCTGCTCCTCGATCACGCGTTCGAGCAGGCTCTCGACGAAGGTCACGCCGCTGGCCTTGACCGCCTGCAGGTCGCAGGGCGCGAGCAGCCAGGGCTGCGTGGCGTCGCGGGCGCTCTCGTCGCTGTTGGCGATCACCGCGTCGAGCGCGGCGATGCGCGGCGCGATGCCGTCTTCCAGCGCTGCGCGCACCGCGACCGCCGGGGCATCGCCTTCGAGCAGCTGGCTCAGGGTGGGCGCCACGCGCGAGAGGTCGTGCAGATGGTCGCCATGCACCGCGACCAGCACCGGCCCGACTTCGGGCAGCCAGATCCGGCCGACCAGCGTGGCGGTCGCGGCGTCGCGCGGAAGGGCGGAGGAAATGTCGAGGGCGAGGGGCATGGTGTGTCTCTGGAGTCTTGGAATGGAAGAACGCGACGCGCGCGGACGAAGGCCCGGGGCGGCGCAGTCCGCAACGATAACGCCTGCTGTTGGACCTGCGAAGCGAGGGGCTTTGGCGAGCCGGTTTGCGCTGCATCATCTCCCGGCTTCGCGCCATGCGCACAATCAACCCTTCTGCGCGCGCCGCACCTCCCCTCTCTTCCGCACCGACACCCATGCTTGGATTCCTCCCCCCGTTCGTCCGCGGCGTCATCGCCGGCCTGCTGCTGGTGATCAACACGCTGTTCTGGTGTGCGTTGCTGCTGCTGCTCTCGCTGGTCAAGCTGCTGCTGCCCTTCGCGGCCATACGCCGCGGCATCGACCCGGTGCTCAACGCCATCGCCACCGCCTGGATCGCCTGCAACAGCGGCTGGATGCGGCTCACGCAGCGCACCACCTGGGACGTGCAGGGCGTCGAGGGCCTGGCCTACCGCGGCTGGTACCTGATGAATGCCAACCACCAGTCCTGGGTCGACATCTTCGTGCTGCAGCACACGATGAACCGGCGCATCCCGCTGCTCAAGTTCTTCCTCAAGCAGCAGCTGATCTACGTGCCGGTGATCGGCCTGGCCTGGTGGGCGCTGGACTTCCCCTTCATGAAGCGCCATTCGAAGGCCGACCTGCGCAAGAACCCCGCGCTGCGCGGCCAGGACCGCGAGACCACGCGCCGCGCCTGCGAGAAGTTCGCGCTGGTGCCCACCAGCGTGATGAACTTCGCCGAGGGCACGCGCTTCACCGCCGCCAAGCACCAGGGCCAGTCCTCGCCCTACCGCCACCTGCTCAAGCCCAAGGCCGGCGCGCTGGCGCTGGCGCTGGACGCGATGGGCGAGAAGTTCCAGTCGCTGATCGACGTGACCATCGTCTATCCCGAGGGCGTGCCCAGCTTCTGGGACTTCCTGTGCGGCAGCACCACCCGCGTGGTGCTGCGCGCGCGCGAGGTGCCGATCCCGGCCGAACTGGGCCGGGGCGACTACGAGGCCGACTCGGCCTTCCGCGGCAGCTTCCACCGCTGGCTGGCCGAGCTCTGGGCCTTCAAGGACGCGCAGATCGAGACGCTGCTCGCGTCCGCGAAGACCAGGGGTTAAGGCGGCGTGGCGGCGCGCACGCGCGCCACGTCCTTCGCCAGTTCGGGCCAGGGCACGGCCTGCGGCGCGAAGCGCGCGCGCATGTAGCCGGCCAGCTCGGCGATCTGCGCGTCGTCGAGCGCCTCGCGGAAGGCGGGCATGAAGCCGATGTCCTTCGAGGCCGGCTCGCGCACCCCGTCGAGGATGGTGCGCAGCAGGTTGTCGGGCCGGTCGCTCGTGAGGTTGCTGTTGAGCGCCAGCGGCGTGTTCACGCCCAGCAGCGTCGGGCCGTCGCCGTCGTGGTGGCAGGCCGCGCAGGCGTTGTCGAACAGGCGCTGCGGCGCGCCCATCAGGCGGCCCTTGCGGGCGGCCGCGGCCTGCACGGCCTGCGTGGCGAGCGCCTGCGGATCGAGCACCTCGGGGTTGAAGGAGGCGAGGTAGGTGCTCATCGCGCGGATGTCGGCGTCGGGCACCTGGGCCAGTTCGCGCACCACCTCGGCCATCGGCCCGCCGGCCGTGCCGTGCGCGGGCGCGTGGCCGTTGCGCAGGTAGCGGTAGAGCGATTCGGCATCCCACGGCACGGCCGATTTCGAGCGGCCGGTGAGCGCGGGCGCTTCCCAGCCGTCGGCCATCGCGCCCGACAGGAAGGCGCTGCCGCCCTGCTCCGCGCCCAGCGCATTGCGCGGCGTGTGGCAGGCGCCGCAATGGCCCAGGCCGTTGACCAGGTAGGCGCCGCGGTTCCATTCGGCGCTCTGCGTGGCGACCGGCGCATAGGGCGCGGGATCGTGGAACAGCGCGTTCCAGCCGGCCATCAGCGGGCGCACGCTGTAGGGGAATTTCAGGTCCGACTTCGGCGTCGCGGCGACCACCGGCGGCAGCGACATGAAGTAGGCGTAGAGCGCCTGCAGGTCGTCGTCGGTGGTCTTGGCGAAGGCCGTGTACGGAAAGGCCGGGTACAGGTGGTGGCCGTCGCGCGAGACGCCCTCGCGCATCGCACGCTGGAAGGCGCTGAAGGACCAGCGGCCCAGGCCGGTCTCGGGATCGGGTGTGAGGTTGGTGGTGTAGATCGTGCCGAAGGGCGTGTCCATCGCCCGGCCTCCCGCATTGGGCGTGCCGCCCGCGCTCGTGTGGCACACCGCGCAGTCGCCCATCGCGGCCAGCACCCGGCCGCGCTCGATGGTGGTGGCGCTGTAGACCGGCGCGGTGAGCGACACCGGCGCGATGGCCGAACGCCAGCCCAGCAGGCCGGCGACCACGCCGAGGCCGCCGATGACCAGCGCTGCGCCGGTGGCCCAGACGCCCTTGCGTTGCGGCCAAGGCGCATCTGCCTTGCTCCTTCCCCCTTTGGGGGAAGGCGGGGATGGGGGCACGACAGCCTCCCCTCGCCCAGGGCGCAGGCCCCCACCCCCGCCCTCCCCCGGAGGGGGAGGGAGTGAAGCCCGGTTCAATGCGGCCAGCACCGTCTCCGGCGTGAACGGCGGCGACCGAAAGCGCACGCCCGTCGCATCGAAGATCGCGTTCGCGATCGCGGCGGTGCCCGGCACCGAGGACGATTCGCCCGCGCCCAGCGGCGCCTCGCCCTGGCGCGGCATGTGCATCACCTCGATCACCGGCACCTGGCGGAAGTTGAGGATCGGGTAGCCGCCCCACTCGCGGTTGGCGACCACGCCCGAGGCGGGCCGGCCCGCCATGACTTCGCCGGCGGGCGCGCCGCCGGCCTGCTGCGGCGCGAAGCGCACCTCTTCCATCAGCGCGCGGCTGGTGGTCTGGATCACGTTGCCGTGGATCTGGTGCTCGACGCCTGCGGGGTTGACCATCATCCCGGCGTCGTGGCCCACCACCACGCGGCGCACATGCACCTCGCCGGTCACGCGGTTGACCTCCACCTCGGCCACCCAGGCGGCCCAGGCCGCGCCGAAGCCCGGCCACTTGCTGTGGATGTAGCGCGCGTAGGCGAAGCCTTGACCGAAAAGGATGTCGCCACCTTCTCCGAGCCCGCCGTCGGCGTTCTCCTGCGGCCCGGTGCGCATGCGCCAGCCGGCCTTCTGCGCCGTGGCCTGCACCAGCTCGGCGGCGCGCGGGTCGTGCAGGTGGCGCAGCCGGAACTGCACCGGGTCGACGCCGGCCGCGGTCGCGAGTTCGTCGATGTACGACTCGTGCGCGAAGGAGCTGGGCAGGGCCGACACGCCGCGCAGCCACGAGGCGCGCACGATCGGCGCCATGTCGTTGACCTTCACCCGCAGGTTGTCGACCGTGTAGGGCGGGCGCGCGGTGCGGTCGCCCATCTCGTAGGCCTGCGCCACCGGCTCGACCGTGCGCGTGAGCAGCAGCGCCAGCGTGGGCGCGCCGTTCGACGGGTACGAAGTCTCGAAGTCGTAGGCGGCGATGCCGCCCTCGGCATCGAGGCCGCCGTTGACTTCCATCAGCTGCGCCGCGCCCTTGGGCTCCCACGCGTGCTCCTGCTCGCGCGAGAGCTGCACCCGCACCGGCGCACCGACGGCGCGCGCCAGCAGCGCGGCGTCGGCCGCCACGTCGTCGGCGCCGTTGCGGCCGTAGCAGCCCGCGGCCTCCATGCGCACCACGTCGATCTGCAGGTCCTGCAGGCCCATGAGCTTGGCGAGGTCGGCGCGCAGCACATGCGGGTTCTGCGAACCGGCCCACACCTTGAGCTGGAAACCGTCGGCCGCTTCGACGCACCAGTCGGCCAGCGCGCACGACGGCCCGATCGACGCATGCATCTGGTAGGGCCACACATAGGTGCGGCGCATCGGCTGCGCGGCGCGCGCCAGGGCGCCGTCGACATCGCCGTCGTCGACCAGCAGGCGCTGCGTCGCGGGGTTGTCGCGCAAGGCCTGCGCCACGTCCGACAGGTCGGGCATGCCAGGCCAGGCCTTCCAGCGCACGCGCAGTTCACGCATCGCCTGCTCGGCGTGTTCCTCGCGCTCGGCCACCACGCCGACGAAGTCGCGCAGCACCACCACCGCGCGGATGCCGGGGATGTGCGCGATCGAGGCCTCGTCGACCGACTCCAGCGTGTTGCCGATGTAGTCGCCGTGGTCGGCGCCCGCATAGGGCGGGCGCACCACGCGGCCGTGCAGCATGCCGGGCACGCGCATGTCGTGCACGAACACCAGCTCGCCCGCGAGCTTGGCCGGGATGTCGACGCGCGACTGGCGCGTGCCGACCAGCCTGTAGTCGGCCGCGTTCTTGAGCGGCGCATGGAGGTCGAGCGTGAGCACGGTGCGCTGGCCGGCGACCAGCGCGCCGATCGGCAGGCGCTGCGCCGCGTCGGCCTTCAGGGTCACGACACCGTCGTCGATGCGCAGCGCATCCACCGCCACACCGAAGTGCGCGGCCGCGCGCGCCAGCAGCCAGGCGCGCGCCTGCGCCGCGGCGGCGCGCAGGGGCACGGCATGGATCTGGATCGAGGCACTGGCGATGGTCGCGCCCTGATTGGGCGCGCGCGCCGTGTCGCCCAGCACCATGTTCAAGGCCGCCAACGGCAGGTCGAGCTCTTCGGCCGCGATCTGCGCCAGCGCGGTGCGGATGCCCGTGCCCAGGTCGACGTGGCCGTTCAGCGCGGTCACGCTGCCGTCGTCCCACACCGCGAGCAGGATCTCGTCGCCCTCGGCCGGGTTGCCCGCGACCGCGATCGGCTGGCCCTTGGCCGGCGCCATCGGCGGCGGGGTGGGCCGGCTCACGACCAGCACGCCCTCGGCCGAGAGGAAGTCGCCGCGGGTGTGCGGCAGGTCGGCGCGCCGCGCGCTCATGCCGCGCCGCCGGCGATGCGTTCGGCCGCCAGCTGCACCGCGCGCACGATCTCGACGTGCGTGCCGCAGCGGCAGAAGTTGCCCGAGAGTTCGGCGCGGATGCGCGCCTCGCTGGGCCGCGGCTCGCGCGCCAGCAGGGCCGCGGCCTGCATCACCATGCCGTTGAGGCAGTAGCCGCATTGGGCGGCCTGTGCGTCCTCGAAGGCCTGCTGCACGGGGTGCCATTGGGCACGCGAGCCCAGTCCTTCGAGCGTGGTGATCTCTCGCCCATGCACACCATGCGCCGGAATCACGCAGCTGCGCGCCGCCACGCCGTCGACCCAGACGGTGCAGGCGCCGCACTGCCCGAGCCCGCAGCCGTACTTCGGCCCGTTGAGGCCGAGTTCGTTGCGCAGCACATGGAACAGCGTCGCCTCGTGCGACACGGCCAGCGTGGTCGCGCGCGCGTTGACGACGAGGGCGAGTTCGACCAACGCAGCGCCTGGCCTAGCCGATGTCGGAGGACTGGATGCGCTTCACGCCCTTGGACGCCATCTGCTTCCAGGCCGCGGCCAGCGAGCCGTTGAGGTCGATGCCGCGGGTCGCGTCCTCGATCACATAGGCCTCGAAGCCGGCCTTGCGCGCATCCATCGCGGTCCAGGCGACGCAGAAGTCGGTGGCCAGGCCGGTGACGAACACGGTCTTGATGCCGCGCGCCTTGAGGTAGCCGGCCAGCCCGGTCGCGGTCTTGTGGTCGGCTTCCTCGAAGGCCGAGTAGCTGTCCATCTCCTTGTGGAAGCCCTTGCGGATGATCAGCTGCGCGGTCGGTACCTTGAGCTCCTTGCCCAGCGCGGCGTCGTCGGTGCCCTGCACGCAGTGGTCGGGCCACAGCACCTGCGTGCCGTAGTTGAGCTTGGTGGTCTCGAAAGGCTTCTTGCCCGAATAGGTGCTCGCGAAGGAGGCGTGGCCCGCGGTGTGCCAGTCCTGCGTGACCACGATGTTCTCGAACGACGGCGCCAGCGCGTTGATCACCGGGATCACCTCGTTGCCGCCCTTGACCGCGAGCGTGCCGCCTTCGAGGAAGCAGTTCTGCACGTCGACCACGATCAGCGCGGCCTTGCCGCCGGGCTTGAGCTTGCCGGCGGCGAAGAGCTGCGGCGACAGCGCGACCAGCCCGAGGGCGGCGCCGGCTTGGAGAACGGTTCTGCGGTGCATGGTGGAACTCCTGACGAGGTGATGAGGAAAGGGATCAGACGCTGAGATAGGCGCGACGGACTTCGTCGTTCGCCGCCAGTTCGGCCATCGTGGCCTGGTAGCGGATCTGGCCCTTCTCGAGCACGTAGGCCCGGTCGGACACCAGCTCGGCGAAGTGCATGTTCTGCTCCGACAACAGGATGCTCACGCCCTGCGCCTTGAGCTCCAGGATCATGTTGGCCATCTGCTCGACGATCACCGGCGCCACGCCTTCGGAGGGCTCGTCGAGCAGCACCAGGTAGGGGTTGCCCATCAGCGTGCGCGCGACCGTGAGCATCTGCTGCTCGCCGCCGCTCATGCGGCCGCCGGGGCGGTGGGGCATCTCGCCCAGGTTGGGGAACAGCTTGAACAGCCGCTCGGGCGTCCACACGGGTGCAGCGCTGCCGTCGTTCCAGCGCCGTTCGGGCTGGCGACCGACCTCGAGGTTCTCCATCACCGTGAGATCGGTGAACACGCGCCGGTCCTCGGGCACGAAGCCCAGGCCCAGGCGGGCCGCGACGTGCGGCTCGCTCTTGGAAATGTCCTGGCCCAGGAAGCTCACGCTGCCCTTGCGCTTGGCCAGCATGCCGATCAGCGTCTTGAGCGTGGTCGACTTGCCCGCGCCGTTGCGGCCCATGAGCGCCACCACCTCGCCGCGCCGCACCTCGAGGTCGACGTCGTAGAGGATCTGTGCGGCGCCGTACCAGGCGCACAGCGATTTCGCCGACAGCAGTGTCTCGTGCGTGCTCATGCTCAGGCTCCTACCGCGGCATTCACTTGCGCGGCTTTCTCTGCGATTTTTTCGAATGTCTTGCCGCTGCCGAAGTAGACCTCCTGCACCTTCGGATGGTCGCGGATCTCCAGCGGCTTGCCCTGCGCGATCAGCCGGCCGCGCGCCAGCACGATCATGCGGTCGGCATAGGCGAACACCACGTCCATGCTGTGCTCGGTGAAGAGCACGGCCATGCCGCGCTGGATCACCAGCTCCTTGGTCAGCGCCATCAGCGAGTTGCGCTCCTTGGGCGCCATGCCCGCGGTGGGTTCGTCCATCAGCAGCAGCTTGGGCGCGTTGGCCATCGCGATGGCCAGCTCGACGCGCTTGACGTCGCCGTAGGCCAGTTCGCTGCAGGGGCGATCGGCCTGGCTCTTCATGCCGACCTGCTCGAGCAGCGCCAGCGCATCCTCGCGCCGGTGGTCGGTCGCGCGCCGCCACATCGAGAACAGCTTGCCGTCGTGCGAGAGCAGCGCCATCTGCACGTTCTCGACCACGGTCAGCGAGGCGAAGGTCTCGGCGATCTGGAAGGTGCGGCCCACGCCCATGCGCCAGATCTCGCGCGGCTTCAGGCCCACGAGCTCCTGGCCGCCGAGCTTGATCGAGCCCTGGTCGGCCTTGAGCTGGCCGTTGACCATGTTGAAGGTGGTGGACTTGCCGGCGCCGTTGGGGCCGATCAGCGCCAGCAGCTCGCCGGGCGCGAGGTCGAAGCTGATGCCGTCGACGGCCTTGACGCCGCCGAAGGACTTGCCCAGGTTGGTGACTTGCAGGAGGGTCATCGGGAATCTCGTTGGAAAGCGGTGCGCGCAGGCGCGCAGGGCAAGGCGCCCGGAGCGGCGACGGCGTGGAAAGAAAGCCCCCTGACCTTCACGCCTTCACCTCCCCGAGCGCCGGTGCTTCGGCCTTGGCGCTCTTGCGCCGGCGGTCGACCATCTGCTTGATCGAGCCCGCGATCCCCTGCGGGAACAGCAGCACGAGCAGCAGGATGATCGCGCCGAGCATCGCGCGCCAGTAGTCGGTGTTGCGGGCCACGGTGTCGTGCAGCCAGGTGAAGGTCACGGCGCCCACCACCGGGCCGGCCAGGGTCTGGATGCCGCCCAGCAGCACCATCACCAGGCCGTCGACCGACTTGCCGACCGCCATCGATTCGGGCGAGATGCTGCCCTTGGAGAAGGCATACAGCGCACCGGCCAGGCCGGCCACCGTGCCCGCCACCACGAAGGCGGCCCACTGCATGCGCTTGACGTCGATGCCGATCGCGTCGGCGCGCAGCACCGAGTCGCGGCCCGCGCGCAGCGCATAGCCGAAGGGCGAGAACAGCACGCGGCGCAGCCACCACACGCCGCCGCCCACCAGCGCCAGCGTGACCCAGTAGTACACGCGCTTGTCCGACAGCCATTCCGAAGGCCAGACGCCGGTCAGCCCGTTGCTGCCGCCGGTGAAGCTGTCCCACTGGTAGGTCACGGCCCAGGTGATCTGCGCGAAGGCCAGCGTGAGCATGGCCAGGTACACGCCCGACAGGCGCACCGCGAACCAGCCGTAGACGAAGGCGCCGAGCGCGGCGATCAGCGGCGCGGCCACCAGCGCGAGTTCCATCGGCATGCCGCTGGAACGCACCAGCAGTGCCGCGGCGTAGGCCCCGAGGCCGAAGTAGGCCGCGTGGCCGAAGGAGTGCATGCCGGCCGGGCCCATGATGAAGTGCAGGCTGGCGGCGAACAGGGCGGCGATCAGCAGGTCGATCATCAGCACCACGGTGTAGGGCGCGTTGGCCGTGAGCAGCGGCACGGCCGCCAGCACCAGCGCGAACAGCGCGGCGCCGATCACGTAGCCGCGGCCCGCGCGGCGCAGCGGTTCTTCCTGCATGCCCACGTAGCGGCTGGGCGCCTGCGCCCGGCCCATCAGGCCCCAGGGGCGCCAGACCAGCACCACGGCCATCACCAGGAAGTCGACCACCAGCGTGAGCTTGGAGAAGGAGACGGCGAAGCCGAAGATGTTGACCACGCCCAGCCAGATGCAGATCGCCTTGAGTTCCGCGATCAGCAGCGCCGCGACGTAGGCGCCGGGCAGCGAGCCCATGCCGCCCACCACCACCACCACGAAGGCGGCGCCGATGGTGTTCAGGTCCATCTCCAGCGTCGCGGGTTCGCGCGGCAGCTGCAGCGCGCCGCCCAGGCCCGCGAGCAAGGCGCCGAGCGCGAACACGGCGGTGAACAGCCAGGCCTGGTTCACGCCCAGGGCGCTGACCATTTCGCGGTCCTGCGTGGCGGCGCGCACCAGCGTGCCGAAGCGGGTGCGCGTGAGCAGCAGCCAGACCAGGCCCAGCACCACCGGGCCGACCACGATCAGGAACAGGTCATAGGAAGGGAACTGCCGGCCCAGGATCTCGACCGAGCCGCGCAGGCCGGGCGCGCGCGGGCCCAGCAATTCGTCGGGGCCCCAGAGCCAGAGCACCGCGTCCTTGATGACCAGCACCAGCGCGAAGGTGGCCAGCAGTTGAAAGAGTTCGGGCGCCTTGTAGATGCGGCGCAGCAGCAGCACCTCGATCAGCGCACCGAGCACGCCCACCACCACGGCGGCGAGCAGCAGGGCCGGCCAGAAGCCCAGGCTGCCGCCCAGCTTCTCGACCAGCGTGTAGGCCACGTAGATGCCCACCATGAAGAAGGAGCCGTGCGCGAAATTGACGATGCGCGTCACACCGAAGATCAGCGAAAGACCGGCCGCCACGAGGAACAGCGAGGAGGCACCGGCCAACCCGTTGAGCAACTGAACGACAAAACCTGAAAAACTCATCGGGGATCCTCTTGGGGACGCGGGTTCTATTCGCAAGGGCCCGCAGGGACAGGGCCCCGGGGTCCGGCCGCGGCCGCGACATCACTTCGCGGCCGGCGGCGGTCTACAACAATCAGTCGGCGGGACGCATCTTCTTGACTTCTTCATCCGAGGGCTGGAACTTGGCACCGTCGAGGTAGACGTAGTCGACCATCACGCCCTTGCCGCCTTCGTTCTTGGTCTTGCCGACGTAGGCACCCATGGTGGACTGGTTGTCCTGCGGGCGGTACATGAACTTGCCGAAGGGGCTGTCGACCTGCAGGCCCTTGAAGGCCGCGATCAGCTTCTCGGTGTCGGTGCTGCCGGCCTTCTTGATGCCGACCGC
>Ga0182008_10000788_pt1 | contig 22203 bp, 20 predicted proteins | sample Sormic07211129_1_FD_120482 | JGI IMG/M metagenome (GOLD analysis project Ga0182008, IMG submission 120482) | Rhizosphere microbial communities from Sorghum bicolor, Mead, Nebraska, USA - 072115-129_1 metaG | ecosystem: Host-associated > Plants > Roots > Rhizosphere | place: USA: Nebraska...
GGTAGATCTTCCCGAACCGAATGAAGCGTTCATGCCTCATGTCGGCAGCCTACACATAGACTATTGCGTTGTAGTGAAAGTCACAGCGTCAAGGTACTCAATGTACACATGTTCACTGAAATGTTAAACCGGGCCCGTTCAAGGGCCCATTTGGGTGCCTAAGACTGCCGCACTTTCGTCTTTCACGCCAGTCGCAGTTGGCTCACCGCGCGGCATTACTGCACCCAGCGCTGCAGGATTTGCTGCAGATCGGTACGTTTGAACGGCTTGGCCAGGTAATCGTTCATTCCCGCCGCCAGGCAAGCTTCACGGTCGCCCTGCAAGGCGTTGGCGGTCAGGGCAATGATGGGCAGGTCGGCGCAGCCGGGTAACCGGCGAATCTGCCGAGTGGCTTCGTAACCATCGATCAGCGGCAGGCGGCAATCCATCAGGATCGCCGTGAAAATCAGGCTTTCGGCGCTGCGGATGGCTTCGGCGCCGTCGGTGGCCAGGCTCACCTCGTACCCGAGGCTGCGCAGCATGGCTTCCACCACGGTGCGGTTGACCGGATTGTCCTCCACCAGCAGCACGTGACGGCCTTCGCCGGCGGCGCCTTTGCGCTCGGCATCGGGGGGAGCGGAGGGCAGGCTGTGCTGGTCGATGGCCAGCGGGAGCTCAAGGGTAAACACCGAGCCACGGCCTTCTTCACTCTGGGCGCGCAGTGTGCCGCCCATGCGTTCGGCCAGCGTACGCGCGATGGGCAGGCCCAGGCCCGTGCCGCCGTAGCGCCTGGATATGGAGCTGTCGGCTTGCTGGAACGCATCGAACATCAGTTCCAGGCGTTCGGCGCAAATTCCGATTCCGCTGTCGCGCACGGTGCAGGTAAACCACACCAGCTCATGGTCGAGGGTCTGCCAATGGGGTTCGACGCTCACGCTGCCCTGCTCGGTGAACTTCAACGCGTTGCCGATCAGGTTCACCAGAATCTGCCGGATACGCGTGGGGTCGCCCCGCACCCGCAGCGCCTCCATGCCCGGCGGGATCGGCAGTCGCAGCGCCAGCCCGCGCTGCTGGGCGCTGTGCTGGAAGGCTTGGGCGCAGCTGTTGATCAGGTCGGCCAGGTTGAAGGGGATATGTTCCAGCTCCAGGGCCGCCCGTTCGATGCGCGAGAAATCGAGGATGTCGTTGATCACCTTGAGCAAATGCTCGGTGGATTCGGAGGCCAGCGCCGCATATTCGGTCTGTTCCTCGGTCATCTCGGTGGTTTCCAGCAACTGCAGCATGCCCAGCACGCCGTTCATCGGAGTGCGCAATTCATGGCTCATCATGGCCAGGAAATCCGATTTGGCGTTATTCGCGCGCTCGGCCTCTTCGCGGGTCTGGATCAATTGGGCCATGGCCTGCTGTTGTTCGCGACTGGCCTGGTTGAGGCCTTCGGCCAGGTTGTTGATATGCCGCGACAGATCGCCCAGCTCCGAGTCATCCACGATCGGCAGCGCGGTCTTGTAGTGGCCCTGCTGGATAGCTTTTACCGCAGTGCCCATGGCGCTGATCGGCTGTGACAGGCTGGCGGCCAGGCGCCGGGCCAGCAGGAAGGTAAACAGCAGCGTGAACAGCGCCAGGATGCCGGCCTTGAGCAGGATCTCCTGCTGGCGCTGGCTGAACGCATCGTTGGACATACCGACGATGACCCGACCCAGGTAGTCCGCACGCGGCGCCTTGGTTTCGTTGAGGTTGTCCTGAAAAAAGTCGTTGCCCAGCTGGATATGCTGCAGGCGAATCGGCGCCTGGAACACTTTTACCGACAGCGAGCGATCATGTTTTTCCGAAGGCTGTTCGACGTACACCAGAATATTCTCGGTGCTGTCCTGAATCTCCAGGAAACGTACATGAGGCGTCGCCAGCGTGGCGCGCAGCAGGCTCTCGAGCACGTCGGTGTTGCCGGAAATCACCCCATATTCAGTGGCCGGCGCCAACTGGTTGGCGATCAGTTGCCCGGTGTGGTCCAGCTCCTGGCGCAGGTCCTGGATGCGCACGAAGGTAAAGAAGCTGATCAGCAGCAATGTCAGCACCAGCGCCGGGCCCAGGGTAATGAGCTGGGTGCGGGTATTGATGTCCCAACGACGGCGCAGGGTCATGGGCGTTTTTCTCCTTCGGCCAGTTGCGCCGCGACCTGGGCTTCATCGACCTGTTCGATCCCCAGCGAGCGCGCCACTTGGGCATTGCCCACCACTTTGAAATGGTCCGGGTACACCGAGCGCGGCCAGTTGGCGGGGGCATGGTCGAGCAAACGGTCGAGTACCGCCAGCCAGTCGGTCTGGTCGCTGTAAGTGCTGGCCAGGCTACCGGCCCGCACAAAGCCGGCGTTGGGGCCCACCAGCGGCAGTTGCTGGGCGTAGCTGCTCAACAACAGGTTTTTTGCGGTTTTCGGGTTGTACAGCTGTGGATCATCCAGGCCCAGCAGTACGTCGCTGTTCCTGAACAGGCTTTGCAGAGGGCGACTGTCACTGGTGTTGTCCCAGCGCTGGGGCACGATTTCCAGGTTCAGGGGGGCGGCATGCTGACGCAGTTCGGGCAGCAGGAACTCGCTTTCGGCGCCATACAGAACGCCGATCCGGCGTGCCTGGGGCAGGATGCGCGTAATCAGGCGCAGCTGGCGCGCCAGCGGCGGGTCGCTCCATAGCAGGCTGACATGGGCATGTTGCGCAGCGCCCGGGTGCTGATGTGCTTGCAGCCGGCTGATGCGCAGCACCAGCGTCGGTGGGCCCTGATCGTCCTGCAGGCGCCAGTCGAGACTGGGCAGGTCGAGCAGGATCAAGCGTGTGCTGGCGGGCAGGCGGCCGGGCGCGGGTAAGTCTTTGAGCGGGGTGAACGTCACATGGTCTTCGGGGCGTTGCCGCGCCAGGGCCTGAGTAAAGGCCTGCACCCCGTCACTGTCTTCGGCGGCCGTCAGCAATACCTCGGCGGCCCATGCCGGTGCAGCCAGCAGCAGGCACGCCAGCAACGAACAGCGGCGCCAGAGCGCGGAGATGAAGGAGAAGGTCATCCGTGACGGGGCGGCCATGCTAGAACTCCAGCTCCGCACTGAAGTACAGCACGTGGCGCTGGTCGTAGGTGTTGTCGGCCCATGTGGTGGGCTGGTCGTCGAGGCGCTGCTGCAGCATGCCGGCCAGTTCCACATTGGCTTTGCCCAAGGCAATGCGTTTGGCCACGCGCAGGTCGACCCGTTCGAAGCGGTACTGGTTGAGGGCGTCGTCGCCATAGTAGAACAGCGCGCTGGACCAGCCGCGACCCCATTCACGCAGCCAGCCGGCCGAGCCACTGTTGCGTGCGGTTTGCGCCTTGTCCCTGGGGTTGCTGGCGGTGGCGTCGACGTACGCATAGGTCATGCGCAGGCGGTCGGCGTTGCTGACGCGCCAGTCCAATTGGGTTTCGGCGCCGGTGAACCGCGAACTGTTGGCGTTGCTGGCGATGTATTGGTTATTGCGCAGCGGCGAGCTGATCATGTCGGTGATCTCGTCATAGAACAGCTTCACGTCCATGTTCAGGCCGACGTCGGCGAAAAACCCGTTGTAACCCAATTCCCGTGAGCGCATCAGCTCTTTATCGAGGTTGCCGGGGCCACGTGTTTTTACGAAGTATTGCGCGGAGCTTTGTCCGAACGCCGGCGAGCTCAAGTTAGTGACGCGGTAGCTCCAGTTGACGTTGTTCTCGAACATGTCCGGCGAGCGGATCGCCTCGGAGTACACCGCGCGCAGGCCGTGACGCGGGTTGATCAGGTAGTTGACCGCCACCCGGGGCGTCAGCGAATTGCCGCTCAGGTGAGTGTCTTCATACATGGCGCCACCCTGCAGCAACAAGTGTTCGCTGGCGCGCCATTCCAACTGGCCGAACAGGCGCCAGGTGGTGTCGTCCAGGGTGCCGTTGAAATAGGTGTCGGAGTCGGCACGGTCATAGCGATAGTTCATGCCACTGACCAGGCGCAGGCTGTCGGACAGGCTGAGGGTGTCCTGAATCCCCAGGTCGTAGCGGCTTTCCCGGGTGCTCTGGTCGATGTCGCCGCATACGCTCTGGTTGGCGCCGTTGCGCCATTGGTCCAGCACCTGGTTGGCCAGCGCCTGCTCGGCGGCGCTGCCTGGCGGGGCGCTGCCCTGGCTGTAGGTGTCCATATGCCGGGCCAGCTTTTCCGCGTAATTGGGGTTCAGTTGCCACAGCTGGGTCAGTTCCGGGCTGAACGAGACCTTGGCGTCGCAGGCTTTCCAGATCTGCCGGCGGTCCCACCGTTGAGCGGAGCCCTGGATATACAAACTGTGTTCCGGGTTGAAGTCGAAATTCCAGCGCAGGGAACCGGCGTAGTCCTTGGACGTGACGTCGGAATTGGTACCGCCCTCGGTAATGCCGGCGAACACCGGGCTGTAGGTGTAAGGGCGCTGGTTGGTGCCTTCCTTCGCATCCAGTTGCCAGTCGATGCTCTGCTGCGTATTCAACGTCTGGCTTACGGCCAGGCTGAAGCGGTTGAGGCGACGGCCATCGCGGCGGTCGGCACCGGCGGCATCGCTGTCGAAACCATCATCTTGTTGCCCGGACAGCGACAGGCGCAGGTCGCCGGTTTCCCAGCCCGCGCCCTGGCTGGCATAGAAGTCGTTGATGCCGCGCTCGCCGCGAATCACTTTGACCCGCGAGCCATGGCTGTTGGCCGGTGAGCGCGTGAGGATATTGACCACCGCCATCAAGGCGTTGGCGCCGTAGCTGACGGTGTTGGGGCCACGGAACACCTCGATGCGCTCGATATCTTCCATGGCCACCGGAATATCGCTCCAGTCCACTGTGGCCAGGCCTGCGCGGTATACCGAGCGGCCGTCGATCAACACCTGCATGCGCCGGGCGTCGCTGGCGCTGGTGCCGTGGTAGTTGACCGCCGACTGGTTGCCGGTGGTGTAGCCGACCATCATGCCGGGCACCAGGCGCAGCAGCTCGCTGATGTCGCGCGCACCGCTGGCCTTGATCAATTCGCTGTCGATCACCGTCATGCTGCCGGGCACGGCGGCGGCCGACTGCTTGAGGCGCGTGGCGGTCAATACCTGCGGCAGCGGCTGGCTGTCGAGGAACAAGTCGTCAGCCAGTGCAGCGCTGCTGCACAGCAGCATCAGCAGAAGAGACGAACGGGGAGGAGGGCGCAGATGCACGGTGCGGCCTTGATCATGACGGATAGCCGCCCATGTTAACCGAGGCGCGGCCATTTGCCAGTCGTCGGCCCTGCAATTACTTCACCTACCCGTGGCATTTTCCGACAAGCGCGCGAATCGACAGGGGGGCTGGCCGCAGGCGGGTCGCTCCGTATAATGCCGCCATCGCCACTGGTATGGATTAACGGATTGCATATGACTCAACAGCGCCCTATTGCGGTCCTGGGAGGCGGAAGTTTTGGTACCGCCGTGGCAAACCTGCTGGCCGAGAACGGCCATGCGGTGCGCCAGTGGATGCGTGATCCCGAGCAGGCCGAGGCCATTCGTGTACACCGCGAAAACCCCCGTTACCTCAAAGGCATCAAGATTCACCCGGCAGTCGAGCCGGTCACCGATCTGCTGGCTACCCTCACGGACTGCGAGCTGTGCTTCGTCGCGCTGCCGTCCAGCGCCTTGCGCACGGTGCTGGCGCCCCATGCCGAGCGTCTCGCGGGCAAGTTGCTGGTCAGCCTGACCAAGGGTATCGAGGCGCAGACCTTCAAGTTGATGAGCGAGATCCTTGAAGAAATCGCGCCCCAGGCGCGCATTGGCGTGCTGTCCGGGCCGAACCTGGCGCGGGAGGTGGCCGAGCACGCGCTGACCGCTACCGTGGTGGCCAGCGCCGACGAAGCGCTCTGCGAGCGTGTCCAGGCGGTGCTGCATGGTCGCACGTTCCGCGTTTATGCCAGCAGCGACCGTTTTGGTGTCGAATTGGGCGGCGCGTTGAAAAACGTCTACGCGATCATCGCCGGCATGGCGGTGGCGTTGGGCATGGGGGAAAACACCAAGAGCATGCTGATCACCCGCGCCCTGGCGGAAATGACCCGCTTCGCGGTGAACCAGGGCGCCAACCCTATGACGTTCCTCGGGCTGGCCGGCGTGGGCGATCTGATCGTCACCTGCTCCTCGCCCAAAAGCCGCAATTATCAGGTGGGGTTTGCGCTGGGCCAGGGCTTGAGCCTGGATGAGGCGGTCACGCGCCTGGGCGAAGTGGCCGAAGGGGTCAACACGCTCAAGGTTCTCAAGGCCAAGGCTCAGGAGGCCGGGGTGTACATGCCGTTGGTTGCCGGGTTGCACGCTATCCTGTTTGAAGGGCGCACCTTGGACCAAGTGATCGAGCTGCTGATGCGGGCCGAGCCCAAAACCGATGTCGACTTTATTTCCACCAGTGGTTTCAACTGAGGAACGCACCATGAACGATCCCAAAGCTGCTCCCAAGTACGAATCCATCGGCCTGCGCATCCTGTGGATGCTGGTGTTCGCCCTGGTCTGGCAGGTGGCGCAGTTCCTGCTCGGTGCGCTGGTAGTGGTGCAACTGGTTTATCGCCTGATCTACGGCGCGCCGAACCTGGGCCTGATGAATTTTGGCGACAGCCTCAGCCAGTTCCTTGCACAGATCGGCCGGTTCGGCAGCTTTCATACCGAGCAAAAGCCCTGGCCGTTCGCCGACTGGCCGGCGCCACGCGCACCCGAAGGCGAGGCGCCCCACAGCGTGCCGGCGGCGCCGCACCCGGTGCGCGATGAAGAGCCGAAATTGTGAAGCTGTGGATCCTGCGTCACGGTGAGGCCGAAAGCCAGGTGCGCACCGACGCCGAACGCAACCTCACCGAGCATGGCCGCGCAGAGGTGCTGCGCAGCGCCGCACGGTTGATCGGCCAACCCCTCGACGCGATCATCGCCAGCCCTTACACACGGGCGCAGCAAACCGCTCAGCTGGTGCGCGAGGCGCTGGGGTTTGAGCCGGATATTGACACCGTGCCGTGGCTGACGCCCGAAGGCGATCCGCGGCAAGTGCTGGCCCACCTCGACGGCGAGCAGAACGTGCTGCTGGTCAGCCATCAGCCGTTGGTGGGCAATTTGATCAGCTTCCTCCAGCACGGCCATTGGCGCCAACCGCAGCCGATGTACACCGCCAGCCTGGCGCAGTTGGAAGGCGAGTTCTTGCTGGCGGGGTCGATGAGGCTGGTGAGCGTGCAAAACCCCTAGCGGTGCGCCTTCCTTGCGTTAACCCGCATCATCGATGCGACTTATGGCGCACATTTACACGCCGGGAGCGCGCGCATCGAGACGATTGTGTGGCAGGATTAGGGTCATCATAAAAACACCAAAGGACACCTGCATGAGCCTGTGGCGCACCCAACCGAATATCGAACACCTCAATGCCAGCCAGAAAAACACCATCGGTGAATTGCTGGATATCCGCTTCGAAAGTTTCGACGACGAGTCCCTGACCGCGAGCATGGTGGTTGACGCGCGCACGCATCAACCTTTCGGCCTGCTGCACGGCGGCGCGTCGGTGGTGCTGGCCGAGAGCATCGGCTCGATGGCGGCCTACCTGTGCGTCGACACCAGCAAATACTACTGCGTGGGCCTGGAAGTGAATGCCAACCACCTGCGCGGTGTTCGCAGCGGCCGGGTGACGGCGGTGGCCAGGGCTGTGCATATCGGGCGCAGCACCCAGGTGTGGGACATTCGCCTGAGCAACGAGGAAGGCAAGGCCACATGCATATCGCGCCTGACCATGGCGGTGGTGCCGCTGGGCGAGAACCCACCGGCCCGATAGGCGTGGCGTGAGTGTCACCATTCCTGGCAGTTACAGTCATTGCTGTGCCGGCCGTGCGTGATGACAATCAAGTCCTGATATTGCAGATGGATCCGGTATGTCGCAGCACGTGTTTTTCGCTCACGCCAATGGCTTCCCTTCGGCTACCTATGGCAAGTTGTTTGCCGCGCTGGCGCCGGAATATATCGTGGCGCACCTGCCGCAGCATGGTCACGATCCACGGTTTCCGGTGGACGATAACTGGCACAACCTGGTGGATGAACTTATCCACCATTTGGAGCAACAGCCGCAGCCGGTATGGGGCGTGGGCCATTCCCTGGGGGGCGTGCTGCATTTGCACGCCGCCCTGCGTTGCCCGCAGCTGTATCGCGGGGTGGTCATGCTCGACTCTCCGGTACTGACCCGCGCCGACCGCTGGGTGATCCGCGCCGCCAAGCGCTTCGGGTTTATCGACCGCCTCACCCCGGCCGGGCGCACCCTGGGTCGGCGCGAGGAATTCGCCGACCTGGACGCCGCGCGCAGCTATTTCTCCGGCAAGACCCTGTTTCGTGGCTTCGACCCGGACTGCTTCGAGGCCTACCTGCAACATGGCCTGCAACCGGTGGGCGACCGCTTGCGCCTGCGCTTCGACCCAGCCACCGAGATCAGCATCTACCGTGGTGTACCCCATACCAGCCCCGGCCAGGTGCGCCAGATGAAAGTACCGCTGGCGGTGGTGCGCGGCCGGCAGAGCCGCGTGGTGATGCGTCACCATGCCAGCGGCGTCGGCCGCCTGCCCCTGGGGGAAATGCTCACCATGCCCGGCGGCCATATGTTCCCGCTGGAACGTCCGCAGGACACCGCCACCCTGATCAAAACCCTGTTTGCCCGCTGGGACGCCCGTGAGCGCAGCTGCGCATGAGCTCGCCGGTCGAAGAAGTGCGCCTGAGCCTGCCTCATATCGAGTTGGCCGCCCATCTGTTCGGTCCCGAGGACGGGGTGCCGGTCATCGCCCTGCATGGCTGGCTGGACAATGCCAACAGCTTCGCGCGCCTGGCGCCGAAGTTGACAGGGCTGCGCATCGTGGCCCTGGACATGGCCGGCCACGGGCACTCGGCGCACCGCCCGCCGGGCGCTGGCTACGCCCTGTGGGATTACGTCTACGATGTGCTGCAAGTGGCCGAACAGTTGGGCTGGAAACGTTTTGCATTACTTGGCCACTCCCTCGGTGCCATTGTCTCACTGACGCTGGCCGGCGCCTTGCCTGAGTACATCACGCACCTGGGCCTGATCGACGGCGTGATCCCGCCCACTGCCCCTGGCGAGAACGCGGCCGAGCGCCTGGGCATGGCGTTGCAGGCGCAATTGAACCTGCGGGACAAACGCAAACCGGTGTACGGCACCCTGGAGCGTGCAGTCGAGGCCCGGATGAAGGGCTTGGTGGCTGTGAGTCGTGAAGCTGCACAATTGCTGGCCCAGCGTGGGTTGATGCCGGTACCTGGCGGTTACACCTGGCGCACGGACAGTCGCCTGACGCTGGCTTCACCGCTGCGTCTGACCGACGACCAGGCCATGGCCTTCGTACGGCGAGTCAATTGCCCTGCGCAATTGGTGGTGGCTGCCGACGGCATGCTGGCGAAACATCCCGAATTGCTTTCCCAGCTACCCTTTACAGTGACGACGCTGCCGGGCGGCCATCATTTACACCTGAATGATGAGTCCGGCGCGGTCCTTGTTGCAGACTGTTTCAATCGGTTCTTCTCCGCGCCTTGACTTGGGGCGGTCAACTGCCGAGGCTGGGCGGATTGAAAGGGAGTCAACCATGCGCAATTTCAACACCGAGCTTAAAACCGCGGCAATCTTCAATGGCCAGGGCTTACCTGTCCGATGAGCCTGCGTAACGACTGCATCCGTCTGCTGGGGTTGTGCGCGTTCAGCCCACTGGTGTTCGCCGCCGACGTACCGGGCAGCCAGGACTTGCCCGCCGTGGCCCGCCAGGTCGACGCGCAGATCGTCGATTATCGCCCCGCTGAAGAAAAGGAACGCATCTACCCCCTGGGTGCCATCCGCAAGATCAGCGGCCAGCTGCGTTACGAAGGCCAGGCCATCGCGCGGGGCCGGGCCACTGCCATTACCTATGAATTGCCTCCCGAACACTCCTCCAGTGCGGCCTTCACCGCCACGCGCGAGGCGTTGCAGGCCCAGGGCGCGCAGTTGCTGTTCTGGTGCCAGGCCCGTGACTGCGGTGAAAGCAGCCTATGGGCCAATGAGATCTTCGGCAACGCCAAGCTGGTGGGGGCCGACAGCCAGCAGGAGTACCTGCTGCTGCGCCTGGCCGAGCCACAGGCCAATTCACTGGTGGCCCTGTATGGCATCACCCGTGGTAATCGCCGCGCGTACCTGCATGTGGAGCAACTGGACGCCGGCAACCCGTTGGGCAACCTGCTGCCCACGTCGGCCACCCTGCTGCGCGAGCTGAAAAGCACCGGCGAGCTGGACTTCCCCGCATTGAGCGATGAGCCGGACGATACCTGGCTGACCCTTATTTCCCGTGGCTTGAACCTCGACACCACCCTACGCGTGAGCCTGAGCGGACCGAACGCCGAAGCCTGGCGCCAGGCGCTGGTCGACAAGGGCGTGCGCGCTGCGCGCATGGAGAGCGGCAGCAGTGAAACCAAAGGTCTGCATGTGCATCTGATACGCTGACCGGTACCGGGCGAACGGACCCGCGCCGTTCGCCTAAGCTTTCTTCCTACAGCCTCCTTTTTTCAGAGATACCCCATGCTCAATAACGATCGCCTGCTGGTGCAAATCCTGCTGCTGGTGCTGTTTGGTGCCAGCTTCTGGGTGATGGCGCCGTTCTGGTCGGCGCTGTTCTGGGGCGCGGTGCTGGCGTTCGCCAGTTGGCCTTTGATGGTGTTGTTGACGCGCTGGCTGGGCGGTCGTGAGTCGCTGGCCGCCGCCATTCTGACCTTGGGTTGGATGCTGCTGGTGGCAGTGCCGCTGGTGTGGCTGGGGTTCAATCTGGCGGACCATGTGCGCGATGCCGTGGCGTTGATCAAGGATATCCAGGTCGATGGCTTGCCCGAGGCGCCGACATGGCTGGGTTCGATCCCTTTGGTGGGTGAGCGGCTGGTGGCGATGTGGGACAGCATCGACCAGCAGGGCGCGGCGCTGATGGTCAGCCTCAAGCCGTACCTGGGACAGGTCGGCAACTGGCTGCTGGCACGCAGTGCGCAGATCGGCGGCGGGATTCTGGAGCTGACCTTGAGCCTGGTCTTCGTGTTCTTTTTCTACCGCGACGGGCCGCGCCTGGCGATGTTCGTCCACCGTTTGCTGGAGCGCCTGATCGGTGATCGCGCCGGCTACTACATCGAATTGGTGGCCGGCACGGTGCAGCGTGTGGTCAATGGTGTGATCGGCACCGCTGCCGCCCAGGCGGTGCTCGCGCTTATCGGCTTCCTGATCGCGGGCGTGCCGGGCGCGCTGGTGCTGGGCATCGTGACCTTCCTGCTCAGCCTGATTCCCATGGGCCCGCCGTTGGTATGGATTCCGGCCACGGCCTGGCTGGCGTGGAAGGGCGATTACACCTACGCGGTATTCCTCGGCGTGTGGGGCACGTTCGTCATCAGCGGCGTGGACAACGTGCTCAAGCCTTACCTGATCAGCCGTGGTGGAAACCTGCCGTTGGTGATCGTGCTGCTGGGCGTGTTCGGCGGCTTGATCGCCTTTGGTTTTATCGGCCTGTTCATCGGCCCGACCCTGCTCGCCGTGGCCTACAGCCTGTTGATGGACTGGAGCGCGACCCAGGCACAGGGTCGTCGGGACGACAAGGCGCTTTAAGCCCTGGGCAACCGCATCACTGCGGTCAAGCCGCCGCCGGGTGTTTCCTCCAGGCTCAAGCGGCCGCCCAGGCGTTCCACGGCCTGCTTGGCAATCGTCATGCCCAGGCCGACGCCGCCGGAGTTGCGGTTGCGTGAGCCTTCCAGGCGAAAGAACGGCTCGAACACCGCTTCGCGTTTGTCCGTGGCGATTCCGGGGCCGTGGTCGATGACGCGGATGACCAGCGCTTCACGGCTGTCCTGCAGGTCCACAAGCGCCGTTCCTGCGTAGCGCAGGGCGTTATCGATCAAGTTGTTAAGGCAGGAGCGCAAGGCCATCGGTTGCACTTGAAGCGGCGCGCAGGTGCCGGCAAATTGCACGTCGCAGCCCTGGTCCTGGGCGTTTTCACTGATCGATTCCACCAGCGCCTGCACGTCCAGCCAGTGCCGGGTTTCGCTGGTGCGTTGTTCGTGCAGATAACTCAAGGTCGCATCAAGCATACCGATCATGTCGTCCAGGTCCTGGCGCATCTGGCCCTGGAGCCGGGTGTCTTCAATCTGCTCCAGGCGCAGCTTGAGGCGAGACAACGGCGTGCGCAGGTCATGGGAAACGGCCCCGAGCATGCGCGCGCGTTGGCTGACCTGCTCGCGGATACGCCGCTGCATCAGGTTGAAGGTCGACGCGGCCTGTTGCGCTTCCAGCGGGCCGGATTCGTCGAGCGGCGGGCTGTCGAGGTCCAGGCTCAAGCGTTCGGCGGCTTCACTCAGGCGCTGGATCGGCCGACTGAGCAGCTTGGCGCCGTACCAGGCGGCGACGATCAGCGAGATGAATTGAAACGTCAGCGGCACCACCGGGCCGCCGAACCAGGAGCGTTTATGCCTGGGCAGCGGTTTCATCGTGCCGTCCGGCTGCTCTACAAAAGTCTCTTCGGGCGGCGGCGGGGGCGGGCCATAGTGGTGGAACCAAAAGAACCCCAGCACGTGGGCCAGCACAATGGCCACCAGCAACACGCCGAACAGCCGACCAAACAGCGTATTGAAGGGGCCGCGCATCAGCCGATGTCCCGCGCGTCGAACAGGTAGCCTTCGCCCCGCACGGTCTTGATCAACTGCGGCGCCTTGGGGTCATCCCCGAGTTTCTGCCGCAGGCGCGAGACCAGCAGGTCGATGCTGCGATCGAATGCCTCTATGGACCGCCCGCGCGCGGCATCCAGCAATTGTTCACGGCTCAGTACCCGGCGCGGACGCTCGATGAATACCCAAAGCAGGCGGAATTCGGCGTTGGACAGCGGCACCACCAACCCGTCGTCGGCCACCAGCTGGCGCAGCACGCTGTTCAGGCGCCAGGTGTCAAAGCGAATATTGGCACGCTGCTCACTGCGGTCGTCGCGCACGCGGCGCAGAATGGTCTGGATGCGCGCCACCAGCTCGCGCGGCTCGAAGGGCTTGGACATGTAGTCGTCGGCTCCCAATTCCAGCCCGATGATGCGGTCCGTGGGTTCGCAGCGCGCGGTCAGCATCAGAAACGGAATATCCGACTCTGCCCGCAGCCAGCGGCACAGCGACAGGCCATCCTCGCCCGGCAGCATCAGATCGAGCACCACCACGTCAAAGGTTTCGGCGTGCATGGCCTGGCGCATCTCGGCACCGTCGTTGACGCCGGTGGCCAGAATACTGAAGCGCGCCAGGTAATCGATCAGCAGTTCACGAATCGGCACATCGTCGTCGACCACCAGCGCGCGGGTGGTCCAGCGCTTGTCATCGGCGCTCGCCGGACCTTTTTGCTCGTCGTTCACAGGGGCGCAAGGGGTTTGCATAATGCGGTCATCTGCCAGGTGGTTGCGGTCAGCATAGGCGCCCAGCCCCATGGCTGGTAGTGCAAGTCGCAGGGTCGTGCGAGCGAGGCTAGCGGCGGGGCGTGTTGGGGGCGTGTCTTGAATGTATCGACTTTGAAATATATGCCCCGAATGCCCGTCAGAGCACGCTTGGTCAGTATTTACCGATCATCGGATCCCGCAATGGCGTCGCTTGCGCTACAATCCGCGCCGATTTCGACTTGCCTGAGAGCCTATTCCAATGTCCGCCTGCCAGACTCCTATCATCGTCGCCCTGGATTACCCCACCCGTGACGCCGCACTGAAGCTGGCTGACCAGTTGGACCCAAAGCTTTGCCGGGTCAAAGTCGGCAAGGAATTGTTCACCAGTTGCGCTGCGGAAATCGTCGGCACCCTGCGTGACAAAGGCTTCGAGGTGTTCCTGGACCTGAAATTCCACGATATCCCCAACACTACCGCCATGGCGGTCAAGGCTGCGGCTGAAATGGGCGTGTGGATGGTCAACGTGCATTGCTCCGGCGGCCTGCGCATGATGAGCGCGTGCCGTGAAGTGCTGGAACAGCGCAGCGGCCCCAAACCGCTGCTGATCGGTGTGACCGTGCTGACCAGCATGGAGCGCGAGGACCTGGCCGCAATCGGCCTGGACATCGAGCCTCAGGAGCAGGTGTTGCGCCTGGCGGCCCTGGCGCAGAAAGCCGGCCTCGACGGCCTGGTGTGCTCGGCGCTGGAGGCCCAGGCGTTGAAGGCCGCGCACCCGTCCCTGCAACTGGTTACCCCCGGCATCCGCCCGGCGGGCAGTGCCCAGGACGACCAGCGCCGCATCCTGACCCCGCGTCAGGCACTGGACGCCGGTTCCGACTACCTGGTGATCGGCCGTCCGATCAGCCAGGCGGCGGATCCGGCCAAGGCGCTGGCGGCAGTGGTTGCCGAGATCGCCTGATCACGCCGAGCGCGAGTCACTGACGAGAACGCCTGCATCCTGAACCAACGGGATGCAGGCGTTTTTTTTGGCCAGCGCGCTTAGACCTTCAGCACCAACTTGCCGAAGTTCTCACCGTTGAACAGCTTCATCAGTGTTTCCGGGAACGTCTCCAGCCCCTCGACGATATCTTCCTTGCTCTTGAGCTTGCCCTGCGCCATCCAGGCGGCCATTTCCTGCCCGGCGGCGGCGAAGTGCGCGGCGTGATCCATCACCACAAAGCCTTCCATTCGCGCGCGGTTGACCAACAGTGACAAGTAGTTGGCCGGGCCTTTGACCGCTTCCTTGTTGTTGTACTGGCTGATTGCGCCGCAGATCACCACGCGAGCCTTCAACGCCAGGCGGCTGAGCACCGCGTCGAGAATATCGCCGCCGACGTTATCGAAATACACATCCACGCCCTTGGGGCACTCGCGCTTGAGGGCGGCGGGTACGTCTTCGTGTTTGTAGTCGATGGCCGCATCGAAACCCAGCTCATTCACCAGGAAAGCGCACTTGTCGGCGCCACCGGCGATGCCCACCACCCGGCAGCCTTTGAGCTTGGCGATCTGGCCGGCGATGCTGCCCACGGCACCGGCGGCCCCGGAGATCACCACGGTCTCGCCGGCCTTTGGCGCGCCGGTCTCCAGCAGGGCGAAGTAGGCGGTCATGCCGGTCATGCCCAGGGCGGACAGGTAGCGCGGCAACGGCGCCACTGTCGGGTCGACCTTATAAAAACCACGCGGCTCGCCGAGGAAGTAATCCTGCACGCCCAGGGCACCGTTTACGTAATCGCCGACGGCAAATTTCGGATGGTTCGACGCAATCACTTTGCCTACGCCCAGTGCGCGCATCACTTCGCCGATGCCGACCGGGGGGATGTAGGACTTGCCTTCATTCATCCAGCCGCGCATGGCCGGGTCGAGGGACAGGTATTCGTTATGCACCAGCACTTGGCCGTCCTGGGGCGTGCCCACCGGGACTTCCTGATAAGTGAAGGTATCCCGCGTGGCGGCGCCGACCGGGCGTTTGGCAAGCAGGAACTGGCGGTTGGTCTGGGCGGTCATGGCAGGGACTCTTTGGAAAGGAAGCCTCAGTGATAGACCTTGAATGGCCGGTGGGCAAGCGCAGCGAAGTGTGCGAATGCTCCTCGATAGGCTGCATTGATGGTGGATACACAGGCTTTATCACTGCGGTTCATACAGCGCCAACCGGCCTTTTGATAGTGCTGACGCAGGCTGCGCAACCTTGGCTAGACTCGAGCCACGCTTAAATCCTCCAGAAGGACACCCCTGCATGAGCATGACGTTTTCCGGCCAGGTCGCCTTGGTCACCGGCGCCGCCGCGGGTATCGGCCGCGCCACCGCCCTGGCGTTCGCCGCCGAAGGTTTGAAAGTCGTGGTGGCCGACCTGGACGTGGTGGGCGGCGAGGAGACCGTCTCGCTGATCCGCCAGGCCGGTGGCGAAGCATTGTTCGTGCGCTGCAACGTGACCGTGGAAGCCGAGGTGCAGCAGTTGATGGCGCAGACGCTGGCGGCCTATGGGCGTCTGGACTACGCGTTCAATAACGCCGGTATCGAAATCGAAAAGGGCAAGCTCGCCGACGGCAGCCTGGAGGAGTTCGACGCCATCATGGGCGTTAACGTCAAAGGCGTATGGCTGTGCATGAAGCACCAGTTGCCGCTGCTGTTGGCCCAGGGTGGCGGTGCCATCGTCAACACCGCGTCGGTGGCGGGCTTGGGGGCGGCACCGAAGATGAGCATTTATGCCGCGTCTAAACATGCGGTGATCGGCCTGACCAAGTCGGCTGCCATCGAGTACGCGAAGAAGAAAATCCGCGTGAATGCCGTTTGCCCGGCGGTGATCGATACCGATATGTTCCGACGCGCCTATGAGGCCGACCCGCGCAAGGCCGATTATGCTGCGGCAATGCACCCGGTGGGGCGTATCGGCAAGGTCGAGGAAATCGCCAGCGCGGTGCTCTACTTGTGCAGCGATGGGGCGGCATTCACCACCGGCCAAGCATTGGCGGTGGACGGAGGCGCGACCGCCATCTAAGACCGCATGCCGCGCACGGTTCGAAAACGTCTGGGGCGCTGTGGGGCTTTTCCAGAGCTGGCACAACGCCGTGTGCGAATGTGTATCACAAGGTAAATTATCCAATAAAATCAATACTTTAATAAATCTTAGCGACCGGCCATCACCTGCTTCTGTGCTTAACTCGTTGAGTTGAAAACAAACAGTTGAAGTGAGTGGCTCATGGATTTAGGGATCGATCGACAAGCCCTTGTACCGGTGGTGCAGCAAATCGTCACGGCCGTGGCTCAATGGATTCGTAACAACCAGGTCAGCCCCGGGACACGCTTGCCGTCCGTTCGGCAGTTGGCCCTGGATAACCTGCTCAGCCAGTCCAATGTGATCGAAGCCTTCGAGCGCATGGTCGCTCAAGGCGTGCTGGCGCATCGGCAAGGCGCGGGATTCGTGGTGGCACAGCCACCGGTCACCACTGAATGCCAATGGTATGAAGGCGCCGAGCTGACGTGGGGCGCGTTTGCCGACAACCCGTTGGGTGAATTGAAGCTGGGCTGCGGTTGGCTGCCGGATGCCTGGCATGAAAGCGATGACATCAGCTACGCGATTCGTGAAGTGACCCGCACCGACACCGCCGGCCTGTTCAACTACAGCACGCCCCTGGGCCTGCCTGCGCTGCGTGAGCAATTGCTCAGGCGCCTGACCCGGATTCACATCGCCACTCGCGTCGATTGCATCCTGACCACTGCCGGCGCCAGCCATGCCCAGGACCTGCTGATACGCGTGCTGCTCAAGGCCGGTGACAGTGTCGTGGTGGAAACGCCCGGATACGGCAACCTCTACCGACAACTGGCCTTCCACGGCGTGCAACTGCTCGAAGTTCCGCGCACCCCAGGCGGGCCGGATATCGCGGCGCTAGAAGCCCTATTGCAGCATCACCGGCCCAAGTGCCTGTTCGTCCACAGCCTGTATCACAACCCCACCGGCTCCAGCCTGTGCCGTGCGGTGGCCGAGCGCTTACTGGAACTGGCCCGCCGCGAGAACTTTCTGATCATTGAAGAGGACGTCTTCGGCGACTTGCAGCACCCCAGCTGCACGCGACTGGCGGCCTTGCCCCACGAGGGGCGGGTGATTTACGTCGCGAGTTTTTCCAAGACCTTGAGCAGCGCTTTGCGCGTGGGCTACCTGTGCGCGAGTGCGACGCTTGTCACCCAACTGGCCAGCCTCAAGACCTTGACGGGCTTGGGCACTTCGCGGTTTGCCGAAGCGGTGGTGGGCACTCTGCTGGCCAATGGCACGTACCGCAAATGGGTGCAGCGCCTGCGCAAGCGTCTGAGCGTGGAGATGGCCGCCACACTGCAGGTGCTCGAAGACGAAGAGTGGGAGGTGTTCGCGGTGCCCGCCGGCGGCATGTTCGTATGGGCGCGGCCCGGTGCGGCGGACCACCCGCGGCTGCAGGCGTGCGCGCGTCGGCTCGGCGTGTTGCTCTCGCCTGGGGCACTGTTCAACCCCACGGGCGAATACAGTGAGTGGCTGCGCATCAATGTGGCCTATGCTGCTGATCAGCGGGCGCTGGCGTTGCTGCGCGCCATGGGGCCCGCCAGATCGACCTCGACGGTTCTGAAAACGACGGGTTTGTAGCTTTTTGCCATTATTGCGGCGTCAGTGACTTGTGTTCAGGCCTCAGTCGTTGCGACTCTCGCTTCCAGTCAACCGGGCTTGATGGCATCTGCCATTGCAAGAGGATCACGTGCAATGATTTCGGGCGTGCAACGACGTTTCGCCAACCTGGGCATGGCGAAAAAGCTAGGCTTGGGTTTCATCCTGGTACTGCTGCTGACGGCGGTGGTGGCGGCCATTGGCGTGTGGTCGCTGCAAACCGTCGGGCAACGTTTCGAGGGGCTGAAGGCTATGTCTTCGCTCAACAGCGGTTTGCTCAAGGTGCGCTTGATCGAACAGGACTACGCCTTGCATGCCGACCCCAAAGCGGTCGACGCGTTGCATGAGGCCGTGGATGCGCTGGCCGCTAAGGCAACCAGCCTTAAAGCTCAATCCGCCGCCAACGTGCCGGCCATGACCGACGTCGAGCAGGCGCTGGCGGCGTATCGCAAGGCGTTTGACGAATTTGTCGAGCTGACCCAGGCCAAGGACCTGGCGCTGGAAATGGCGAGTTGGTCGGTGTCCAGCGTCGCCAATAACCTGGATGTGCTGCAGGCCGGCCTGGCCGATGACGGCGCTTATGGGCTCAAGGAAAGCCAGGGCAAGGAGGGCGCCGAATTCATCGAGCAGGCGGGGCAGGTCAGCCAGGTGTCGCGCCTGATGCTGCAAGCCATGAACGAAGCCCATGTGCGCCTGGACCAGAGTCGTAAAGTCGACGAAGACAACACCGAGCAAGGCAAGATCGAGCAGGCCGATCAGGCACTGGCCCAGGCCGAGCAATTGAAGGCTTCGGTCAAGGACCCGGGTTACCAGACCGTACTCGGCGAAGTCTCGGGGCATATCGCCGCCTTCACTGAAAAACTTGGCGAGTACACCGGCCTGCTGGCTCAGGAAAAGACGGTCTACAAGCAACTGCATGATCGTGCGGAGCAAGTGGTCAGTCGGGTCGACCAGGCCTATGGTGCCGAGGACGTGTCGATGCAGGCGCAGTTGAAGAAAAGCGCGCTGCTGATCATCGGCTCGTCGGCCTTGGCGTTGCTGGTGGGGTTGGTGGCCGCCTGGGTGATTACCCGCTTGATCGTGGCGCCTCTGCGCAGCGCGATCGCGGTGGCACAGCGCATCGCCGACGGCGATTTGAGCGGTCGAATGGAGGTCGACCGCCGCGATGAAATCGGCCAACTGATGCAGGCCATGCAACAGATGAGCAGTGGGTTGAGCCACATGGTCAGTGGGCTGCAGGCTGGTATCGAACAATTGGCCAGCTCCGCGCATTCGTTGTCCAGCGTCACCGAACAGACCAACATCGAGGTCAGCAGCCAGAAGGAAGAAACCGAGCAGGTTGCCACGGCGATGAACCAGATGACCGCTACCGTGCATGATGTGGCACGCAACGCCGAAGAGGCAGCGCAGGCTGCCCAGACCGCTGATGAAAAAGTCGACAGTGGACAGCAGGTGGTGCGCCAGAGTTTGCAGCGCATCGAATTACTGGCCACCTCCAGCACCGGGGCCAGCGCCAGCATCGAAAGCCTGAGTGCAGAGATCCAGCACATCGGCACAGTGTTGAGTGTGATCAAAAGTGTGGCCGAGCAGACCAACCTGCTGGCGTTGAACGCCGCCATCGAGGCCGCGCGCGCGGGCGAACAGGGCCGGGGGTTCGCGGTGGTGGCCGACGAAGTACGGGCGCTGGCCAAGCGTACACAGCAATCGACGGAAGAGATCGAGCGGCTGGTCAGCACCTTGCGCAGCGCCGCGCAGGCATCGGTGCAGCAGATTCAACACAGTGGCGAGTTGGTGAAGCTGGCGGTCAGCGATGCGTTGGAAACCGAAAGCGCCCTGGGCAGCATCGCGGTGGCGGTGTCGCTGATCCAGCAGATGAACCAGCAGATCGCCGCCGCCGCCGAGCAGCAGAGCTCGGTGGCCGAAGAGATCAACCGCAGTGTCACCAGCATTCGTGCGAGTGCCGATCAATCGGCGTTGAGCATGCAGGGTAACGCCGCGTCGAGCATCCAGTTGGCGCGGTTGGGCGCCGAACTCAAGGGGATGGTCGGGCACTTTCGGCTTTGATCGCGGCCACGGCCACGATCAAAGCCAAGGGCACTCAGGCGTGATTGGCGAGGAAGGTCAGCAGCGCTTCGTTGACGAACTCCGGGTTTTCCCGCGAAGAGATATGCCCGGCGTGCGGAATCAGGATCACGCTGCAACCGATCAGATCGGCCATTTCTTCAGACTCCGCCGGGGCGCGCGGCGTGTCCTGCTCACCACACATGACCAGCGTGGTGTCACTGTCCAGCTGCGGTAACTGGCTGAGAATATCCTCGCGACTGAAGATCGCTCGACCCAGCGGCACGATGCTGTCCAGCAGGCGCTCCCTGGGAAACGTTTGCAGCGACTCGCGAAAATTGCGGTACAGCGCTGATTCGCGATCGATGCCCGGACGGAAGAAGATCGGTGCGATTACATCCAGCAACGGCTCGGGAATGGCGCCGGCTTCTTCGATCATCTTGAACAACGAGAAATAGTATTGGCGCGTGGCCTCGGGCTCGGCGCCCAGGTAGGTGTCCATCAGCACCAGGCTGTTGACGCGCTCAGGGGCCAGCAATGCCAGGCGCGCGCCCCACATGCCGCCGACCGACAGGCCCGCCAGGTTGACGCGTGGGATGTCCAGGTGGTTCAGCAGTGCCAAGCCCTGGCGCGCGAGGTCGTCAAGGGAATGGGTTTGAGAGGGCAATGGCCCGGAATCGCCATGGCCCCATAGCTCGGGCACGATCACGCGGTACTGTTGCGACAGGGCTTCGATCTGCGGCGCCCACATGTCGAGGCTCCACAGGTAACTGGACCCCAGCAGGACGACGGGCCCCGAGCCCTGGTCGAGATAATGCAGCGCTTGTCCATCAATCACGGCAACAGGCATAGCAGGCCTCTAACTTCGTGGAGTGAGGGGCACTTTTTTACGCGAGTCAGGGGTGCAGGGATAGATGCAAAGTGATGGCATCTGGCGAACAGGCGTTCGCCAGGCGGGGAGGGGAGATCAGTCGTAGATGACTTTCTTTTTCCACTCGGCATCGGCGTCGACCACTTTCAAGCCTTCGGTCAATTCATTGACCTCGTCTTCGGCGGGCTTGCTATTGGTCAGCACGGTGGAGTTGGCGCGGGCCAGCTGCGATTCCAGCATCTGCAGCTGTGCGCTGTAGAACGCCGGTTCCGGCTGTTTGCGCAGGTACTGCACGCCACGCTCGAAGGCCAGGCGCGCCTGGCCCGGCTGGCCTTGCTGCAGGGCATGCTGGCCGAGGTTATTGAAGAATTCGATGTGCAGCAGCACCAGAATGTGGCGGATTTCCCTGATCCAGTGCTTGGCTTCACTGGCCGGCAGGTAGCCGTCCTGAGCGGCGCGAGTGACCTGGCCGTGCAGGGCCTCGAGCAGGAAGCGGACATCCTTGGCCTTGGCTTCGGTCTGGATCGGCGCGGGTGGGTTATTGACTGGAATGGATTCGCCCTGGGCTACCAGTGCACTCAACTCGGCGATGCGTGCCTTGAGCGCTGCATTGGTTTTGTTGAGGTTCAACAAGCGCTGGTTGACGTTGAGTTCCAGGCGGGTGAGCAGCAGTTTGAGCGCCGGATTCATCAGCTGGCCAGGGAACGTCTCAGTGATCTCACCGCAACGACGCAGACGATCATTGAGTTCGATCTCGACGCGCTTCTTTTCCAGCTTGTTGTTTTCCACCACGTGGTTCATATAGCCAATGGCGATCAGTATTGCGATCCCGGCTATTACCAGCAGGGTGATCATGAGTGGTGTCACCGGTGTGACCTCTTTATAGGGTTTACAGTGGAGTGTAGTGACTGGACCTTGCGGCGGATAGGTCTTATCGACCAGTTGTCGCCTCGTTCCCTGGATGAGTGCTTCCTATATAGATGGATGCTCGCCGCATGGATGCACATTGCCATCATTTGTTCAGGTGAACTATAGCGTTTTGTCGAACGCCAGAATATAGGCGTCAAGGCACGGACGCGCCAAATCCCCTCGCGGGGCGCTAAAGGGGGGCGAAGTCATTGATTTAAATAAATTTATGCTTGGGGGTTGACGACCTTTCAATCCATCCATAGAATGCGCGCCACTTAACGCGTAAAGCACACAGCGAAACGCGGCTAGGTA
>Ga0182008_10000789_pt1 | contig 22196 bp, 14 predicted proteins | sample Sormic07211129_1_FD_120482 | JGI IMG/M metagenome (GOLD analysis project Ga0182008, IMG submission 120482) | Rhizosphere microbial communities from Sorghum bicolor, Mead, Nebraska, USA - 072115-129_1 metaG | ecosystem: Host-associated > Plants > Roots > Rhizosphere | place: USA: Nebraska...
GCAGCCGGTGGGCCTGGTGATGGATGACGTGGTGCAGGAAAACGCCATGCTCAAGGGTTTTCCCGTGTTTGACGTCGACCAGGTGGAAGTGCTGCGCGGCCCGCAAGGCACCCTGTTCGGCCGCAACTCGCCCGCCGGCGTGATCAAGTTCGATTCCGCCAAGCCCGTCTTCAAGACGGAAGGCTACCTGAGCGGCGGTTTCGGCAAGGATGGCATGAAGAACCTGGAAGGCGCGTTCAACGTGCCCGTCAGCGACACGGTGGCCCTGCGCTTTTCCGGCCAGACGCAGCGCCGCGACGACCGCGTGCACAACCCGCGTCCCACCGGCACGCGCGACTTCGAAGGCTATGAAGACAGCGCCGCCCGCCTGCAGGTACTGGTCAGGCCCACGCGCGACTTCACGGCGCTGTTCAACGTGCACGCGCGCAACCTCGACGGCACGGCCACCCTGTTCCGCGCGAACATTCTGAAACAGGGCACGAACGACCTGGTCGACGGCTTTGATTACGACAACTACCCCACCGACGGCATCAACCGCCAGCACCTGAAAACCAAGGGCGCCAGCATGCGCCTGAAATGGGACTTGCCCGGCGTGACCCTGCATTCGATCACGGGCTACGAAAAACTCGATTTCTACAGCCGCGCCGACGTCGACGGCGGCTATGGCGCCGTGTACGCGCCGCCGATGGGCCCGGGCTTCATCCCGTTTGTCGTGGAAACGGCCGACGTGATCCCCAACCACAAGCAGATTTCGCAGGAATTCCGCGCCGAATCGTCTGCCCGCGGCCCGCTGCAATGGATAGGCGGCCTGTTCTACTTCAAGGAAGATATCCAGATCGACAGCATCAGCTTTGACAGCCTGGCGCCCGGCAATCCGCAAAACAGCGCCTACGCCACGCAAAACCAGAGTTCGAAGTCGTACGCGGCGTTCGGCTCGCTCAACTACACGGTCTCGGACGCCCTGAAGCTGCGCGCCGGCCTGCGCTACACGAGCGACAAGAAGGATTTCTCGGCCAAGCGCGTGGAAGCGACCACGGCCGGCCCCTTCAACCTGCACGACACTTCGCATAATGTCAGCTGGGACCTGAGCGGCACCTATGTGTTGACGCCGGCAACGAATGCCTACGCGCGCATCGCCACCGGCTACCGCGCGCCGTCGATGCAGGGACGCCTGAACGGCCTGGCCGACCGCCCTTCGTTTGCGGGCGCCGAGAAAGCGCTGTCCGTCGAGGCGGGCATCAAGCAGGACCTGTTCGACAAGCGCGCGCGCCTGAGCCTGGCCGTGTTCCAGTACCGCGTGAAGGACAAGCAACTGACGGCCGGCAGCGGCGCCGTCAACATGAACCAGCTGATCAACGCAGACAAGGCCACGGGCCGCGGCGTGGAACTCGATTTCCAGGCGAACCTCAGCGATTCGCTCAGCATGACCCTGGGCGGCAGCTACAACCACACGGAAATCCAGGACAAGAAGCTGTTCGTGCAAAGCTGCGGCAACGCGCAAAACAACCCGGCCAGCGGCTGCACCGTGACCGACCCGCTGGGTCCGTTCAAAGGCACGGCCTACATCGACGGCAACCCGCTGCCGCGCGCGCCGGAATGGCAAACCAACTTCACCCTGAAGTACAGCATTCCCCTCGCCAATGGCGAGTTCTACGCCTACACGGACTGGGCCTATCGCACCAGCTACAACTTCTTCCTGTATGAAGCGAAGGAATACAAGGCCAAGGAACTGCTCGAAGGCGGCTTGCGCGTGGGCTACAAATGGGACAAATACGAACTCTCCGCGTACGGCCGCAACATCACCAACCAGATCCAGTCGCTGGGCGCGATCGATTTCGATAACCTGACCGGCATCATCAACGAACCGCGCACGTATGGGGTGCAGTTCAAGGCGACGTTTTAATGGCGGGTAGCGGATACCTGACTGTGTCTGCGGCCCCTTCGCTCAGGCACAAGATGGCGTAATGAGCATCACCTGTGCTAGAATCTCGCCGCGCTGCCCGGATGGTGAAACTGGTAGACACTGGAGACTTAAAATCTCCCGCCTGTAAGGGCGTGCCGGTTCGATTCCGGCTCCGGGCACCAGCGCACAGAATTCAGAAACATCGAGAAAGCCATTAACCCCAATACAAGCAAGGGGTTAGTGGCTTTTTTTACGTCCCAAGATTCCTGGTAACCCATATTCACCCCGACAAAAACCTCTAGCGATTACGCCAGATTTACGCCGTGATTACGCAGGCGACGTCCTCATAGTGGAGGCGGGCCGCTTCGACATCAAGCACCTGGCCGAGATACAGCACATGCCGGCCTACGCGGACGAGTTATGGAAGCTGTACGCCGGCGACACCCTGCTGGCCGAATGGCGCACGCCCGAGGCAACACCATGAGCGACGACCTGTACGCGCTGAAAGCCTGGGCCGGCACCCTCCTGTCCAAGCCGCAGCCCGCCCAGCGCCGCACCATCCATCAAAAGTTGCCCATCGATCTGCGCCGCAGCCAGGCGCAGCGCATCAAGGCGCAACAGGGGCCGGATGGCACGGCCTACCCGGCGCGCAAGCGCCGCAAGGAACTCAACAGGAAGAATGGGCGCATCAAGCGGCAGAAGGCGGCGATGTTCGCCAAGATTCGCACCACCAAACACCTGAAAATAAAGGCAACTAGCGACCAGATCGAAGTAGGCTTCTTTGGCTGGTTGGCGCGCGTGGCGCATGTGCACCAATTCGGACGTCAGGAACGTGTCACAAAAAAAGGGCCCTCATATAAATACCCGGTGCGGCCACTGGTGGGATTGAGCATTTCAGATAAATCACTGGTACGCGAGGCTCTCCTAAACCACATTTTTCACAAAAACAGATAATAAAATACTCATAATATTTTAATTTTTACAACCATCTTCGTGGTTTTATTTCCCGCCATTGTTACAAAGTGTGAATTTCACAATGAAATAGAATGATATCATTATTTATATTTTTAATAAAATCAATAAGGTTAATTTAAATTTTCTGAAAAATTCAATTAAAAATACAAACGAGGAAAAGATGCCTGCGAATAATTACCATTATAAATTTAAATTTATTCTATAGAAACCTTTAATATCTATTTTCATACTATCCACACTGCTTCCAATAACAAATTTTTCCGATGCACAAACCAAGTATCGTTTTAATAGACTTCTAGACGGCGGAGATAGCAGTCCGCAACCCGACGAAAAAAGTTCGGATCTGTCTGAAAATATTATCGTTAATGAAGAACGAATCATTGAAATCCGTGAAAAACGACTTCCAAATTACAAACCTCCACGGCTATTTTCAGCCCCACGCTTCCGGAGGTAGACCATGAAAAAATTTTATGAATTTATTGTTGCTTTCTTTGTTTTTGGATTAATTGGTTGTTATTCTGAGAAATTTATAGACATTAGCAATGAAGAAGGCTACTCCAAATTGATCGGAAAAACCTATGAAATTACAGGACCGATAATTGGCCATGGAATCAGAAAACACTCAAATGCGCCAGTTGACTATATCACGTTGATGCCTCCCCCTGGCATAGGTGGACATCAGATTGCATTTTCCAATTCAGTTCCTATTGGATCAAAAATTAAGATTGTCAAAGTCTTAAAAAGCAATCGATTGATCGACTCAGATATAACTTTAATTATTGAGGTCTACGAAGGCGATTTCACATCAAATGTTCCTATAAGAATTGATCTAACAAGAGGTAATGAAGGAAGTAAGTCCACGTTATTGAACGAGAAATTTTATAGAAAGATAGACAACTAACGAATATAAAGCCATTAACTCGCTTATCAACCCGCCCCCGCGTGCATCCGCACGCGGACTTCGGCAACATGCATTGCATGAACGCCGACCTGTCCGACCTCCTCCGCTTGCTGCAAAACCTGATCCGCCTGGGCACCATTGCCGAGATCAACGGGGCCAAGGCGCGCGTGCGGCTCGGGCCGACACTCACCACCGAATGGCTGAACTGGGCCACCCGGCGCGCCGGCAGCACGCGCACCTGGTCGGCGCCCACAGTCGGCGAACAGGTGATCGTCTTTTCCCCCGGCGGCGACCTGACGCGCGGCATCATCGTGCCGGCGCTGTATTCACAGGAATTTGACGCGCCCGAGACCAGCGACACCATCCACACTACGCACTACCCTGACGGCGCCGTGGTGCAGTACGACCATGCGGCCCACGCCCTGACGGCGACGCTGCCCGGCGGCACCGCTACCATCACCGCCGACAAGGTCACGTCGAACACACCGAGCACCATTTGTACGGGCGACCTGACCGTCATGAAAAAACTGATCGTCATGCAAGCAGCCACCGTCAACGGCGCCACCGCGCTGAACGGCGGCGTAAACGCCAAGGCCGGCGCCGCTGGCGGCGACCAGTCAGGCGGGCCGCTGCCATGATGGGCATGCACACCGCCATCGGGCGCAGCCTGATGGGCTTGGGCCACCTGCACCAGTCGGTTGCCGGCATTTTGACCACGCCTACCAGCACGCGCATCCGCTATCTGCACTAATTCGGCTTTGCCGCGATTGTCAGCGCGCTCGTTTCCGACATTCGGGAATGCCTGCGTCGCTGGCGTTTTTACAACAACACCCATCGCTCCGCCTCCTCTCCCGCACCTCCGTACTGATATAATACTTACAATCAAGTAACATTCCGAAATGTGCGCCTTCAGGCTCCCGCAACCGTCTGTGTACTGCTAGCCCATGCGCTCCCTTTTCGACCACGAGATCATCAAACAGCTGCACAACGGCGCCCGCTCGCGGGTCTACCGCGCCAGGGCCGCGGATGGCACGGCGCTGATCGTCAAGAAGCCCAATCAGCAGTTCCCCTCTTTCCAGCAACTGGCGCAATTCAAGCGCGAGTATGCGATCGCGCGCCGCTGCCGGCATCCGGGCGTGGCGCATCCGCTGGCACTGCAGCTGCACAGCGGGTGCTGGACGATGATCGTCGAAGATTGCGGCGGCCAGGCGCTCGACCAGGTGTTGCGCACGCAGGTGGCGGCGCGCAGGACGCCGTCGCAGCCCGCATTGGCGCTGGACGTTTTTTTCGACATCGCGCTGCAACTGTGCGCGGCGCTGGAGGCGGTCCATCATCAGGGCGTGATCCACAAGGACATCAACCCCGCCAATCTGGTGTGGAACGATGAACGGCGCCTGCTGCAGCTGATCGATTTCGGCATCGCCTGCGAACTGCCGTACGAAAGCCATGGCATCGCCAATCTCCAGACGCTGGAAGGCACGCTGCGCTACATGGCGCCGGAACAGACCGGGCGCATGAACCGGCGCGTCGACTGGCGCGCCGATTTCTATGCGCTGGGCGCCACCTTCTACGAATTGCTGGCCGGGCAGGCGCCGTTCGAGACGCGCGACGAGATGGAACTCGTGCATTGCCACATTGCGCGCAGTCCCGACTGGTCGCACCCGGCACTCGCCAACTTGCCTGGCCAGCTGCTGCCGATCATCCAGCGGCTGCTGGAAAAAAATGCCGATCTGCGCTACCAGAGCTTGCAGGGCTTGCGCAGCGACCTCGAAGCATGCCGCGCGCAAAAGCCGGCGCAGGCGCTCAAGCTGTCCAACCACAACGGCCGCTTCCTCGTGCCGCAAACGCTGCACGGGCGCGAGGATGCCATCGCCGCGCTGCTGGCGGCGTTTGAACGCAGCGCCGCAGGCAGGTGCGAGATGCTGCTGGTGGCCGGCCATTCGGGCATCGGCAAGTCAGCGGTCGTCAACGAAGTGCAAAAGCCCATCATCGCCCGGCGCGGCAGCTTCCTGTCCGGCAAATTCGACCAGCTCCAGCGCGACGTGCCGTATGCCTCGCTGATCCAGGCCTTCCAGGAGCTGGTGCGCCAGCTGCTCGGCCAGCCCGAGGAAGCGCTGCACCAGTGGTCCGCGAAACTGCACGAAGCCTTGGGCAGCGGCATCGGCATGCTGGTCGAACTGATTCCCCAACTGGCACTGATCGTCGGCCCCACGGACGCGGTGCCCGCGTCGGACCCGGCACAGGCCCAGCTGCGCCTGGACCGCCTCTTCCCCCGCTTCGTCGAAGTGTTCGCCTGCGCCGGGCATCCGCTGGTGTTGTTCCTCGACGATCTGCAATGGGCCGATGCGGCCACGCTGCGGATGATCGAACTGCTGATGGTTTCCTGCGACAAGAGCCACATGCTGTTCATCGGCGCATATCGCGACAACGAAGTGAGCGATGCGCATCCGCTGATCGCGCTGCGCGACAAGCTGCTCGCCCGCGAGGTCCGCCTGTCGACGCTGTTACTGGGCGCCCTGACCGAGCCGCAGGTGGCGCAAATGGTCTCGGCCACCGTGCGCGTGGCGGCCCACGACTGCGCGCCGCTGACCAGCATTTGCTACCGTAAGACGGCCGGCAATCCCTTTTTCCTCAACCAGTTTCTCGCGTCGCTCAATGAGACGGGCCATCTGCGCTACCGGGCCGAGGGCGATTGCTGGGACTGGGACCTGCCTGCGATACAACAGGCCAAATATACCGACAACGTGGTCGAGGTGCTGCTGGAGAAAATCCGCCGCCTGCCGGCAGTGACGCAGCATCTGCTGCAACTGGCCGCCTCCTGCGGCAACCGCTTCACGCTCGATACGCTCGCGCTGACAGTGGATCGTGCACCCCGGAAAACGCAGCAAGACCTGTGGCCGGCGCTCAGGGCAGGCTTGATCCAGCCGCTCGACGAACGCTATAAGTACGTCAGTGGCGACAGCGATGCGGCCAACAGCGGCGTCGCTTACCGCTTCCTGCACGACCGGGTGCAGCAGGCCGCCTACCTGGTCGCCGACGACGCTACGCGCGTGGCCAACCATCTGCTCATCGGCCGCTTGCTCCTGCGGCATACGGCGCCGGAGCGTCGGGACGTAACGCTGTTCGAGATCGTCGAGCAGCTCAACGCCGGCCGCGCGCTGATCAAGGATGCGGACGAGCGCGTGCAGCTGGCGACGCTCAATCTCCAGGCCGGCGTCAAGGCACGGCGTTCCGCCGCGTTCCAGTCCACGCTGGAGCACATGCGCATAGGTCTCGAACTGCTGCCGGCGCAGGCGTGGAGCGCTCACGCCAACCTCTGGCTCGACCTGCAGCTGGGCGCAGCCGAAGCGGCCTACCTGTGCGGCCAGTTCGATGCCGCCGAGGCGATCTATCCGCTGGTGCGCGCGCGTACCTTGAGCCCCTTGCAGCAAGTGCGCTGCATCGCCATCCAGGCGCACCAGTATCAATTGCAAGGCCGCCTGCTCGACGCCATCGCCGTGCAGCGCGACGGCCTGGCCCTGCTGCACATCGACATTCCGCACGAGGTGGCGCACATGAAAGCGCGCTTCAGCGACATTCTCGCCGACATCGGACAGCAGCCTGGCGCGCACGCGCCCGACACCCTGCTGGCGGCCGATGACATGTGCGAACCGGACGCCGTGGCCGCGATGCAGATGATGCAGGGCCTATGGATGGCCAGCTACTACGCCGGCCAGCAGGATCTGAGCGCGCTGATGGTGGTGTCGATGACGCGGCTGTCCATGCAGCGGGGGAACAGCGATTTCAGCGCTGTCGCCTATGTCGGCTACGCGCTGATGCTGGTTCTGTACCACGGCGACGTCGCGCGCGGATACGCCTTCGGCGCGATGGCGATGGCGCTGGCCAGGCGCCGCGCCAACCTGCAGACGCGCACGCTCACGGGCCTGATGTTCGGCGCGCTCAGCAACCACTGGACGCAGCCGCTGCGCAGCTCCGACGCCCTGTACGAAGAAGCGTTTGGCTGGGCGCTGGAAATCGCCGACTTCGTGCAGGTCGGCGTGGTGGCGGCCGTGCGCGCCACCGACCGCATCATCCTCGGCGACTACCTGCCGCATCTGATGCACGACATCGAGCACGACCTGGCGCTGATGCGCGCCAACGGCCAGCAGGCGATGGCCGATTGCTGCGTCGCCGCCGCGGTCCAGCCGATCAAGTGCCTGATGGGGCTCCTGCCCCGTCACGACAGCTACGACGATGGGGCCTTCAGCGAGGCGCGCTTCCTCGATCAATATGGCGGCTCGCAGCTGTACCGCGCCTACTTCTTGCAAGGGAAGATACGCAACGCCTACCTGTTCGACAGCGCCGACGCCGAGCTGCTGGCCGGCCAGCTCGGCATCGTCACCCAGATCATGCGCGGCCAGGCCAAGGTTGCCGAATGCAGTTTCTACGCCGCGCTGATCCTGGTCCGCGCCTTGCGGCGCGATCCTGTGCGCCCCGATGCGGGCGATGTGCTGGCCGTGATCGGCACGCTGCAGGCGAGTCTTACCAAGTGGGCCACGCAGGGCTCGGACAATAGCCATGCCAAACATCTGCTGGTGATGGCCGAGATGGCACGCTACCGGGAAGACCTGCAACTGGCCACGCGCCTGTACCAGCAGGCGATCGACGCGGCCGGCCTGGCGGGCTACGTCAACGTGCAGGCGCTGGGCAATGAACTGTGCGGCGAATGCTGGTCGGACCATGGCCACGCGCGCGTGGCCGGCGTCTTCATCCGGGACGCCATCGCGCATTACGGCCAGTGGGGCGCGCAGGGCAAGGTGGCACAGCTGCGGGCTCGCCACGGCGCACTGCTGTCAAGGATGGAAGACCGCGGCACGCACGGCAGTTCCGCGCTCGACCTGGTGTCGCTGCTGAAAGCGTCGCAGATTCTGTCGAACGAAGTCGGCCTGCGTAACGTGCTGACGCGCCTTATTTCCATCGTGTGCGAAAACGCCGGCGCGCAGGTGGCGCGCCTGCTGCTGCTGTCCGAAGGCAGCTACCAGCTCGAGGCCAATATCGATGGCGATGGCATCACCGTCCTGCAAGCGCGCCCGCTCGACCTGAACGCCGCCAGCGACCCGCAGTTCCCGCTGTCGCTGCTGCGCTACGTGATCCGCACTGGCGCCGAGGTGATCGAGGACAGCATCACGGGCGTCTCGCGCTTTGCCCCCGACCCTTACGTGCAGTTGCAGCAGCCGCGTGCCGTCATGTGCCTGCCGATCCGGCACAGCGGCCAGACCGGCGGCATCCTGTACTTCGAAAACCGGCTTGCCGAAGCCTCGTTCACGCAGGAGCGCGTGGCATTCCTGCGCATGCTCGGCGCACAGGCGATGATCTCGATCTCCAGCGCCAGGCTGCATGACAGCCTCGAACGGCGCGTTGCCGAACGCACGGAACAGCTGGAAGACGCTAACCGCAAATTGGCGACCTTGTCCATCACCGACGGCCTGACAGGGCTTGCGAACCGGCGCCATTTCGACGACGTGCTGCGCGCCGAATGCGCGCGCGCCACGCGCGTCGGCCAGCCGCTTGCCGTCGTCATGCTTGATGTCGACTACTTCAAGCTATTTAACGACCGGCACGGCCACCAGGCCGGGGATGCATGCCTGATCCGGGTCGCGCAGGCGCTGGCGGCCGGCATGCGGCGCGCGGGCGACCTGACGGCACGCTACGGCGGCGAAGAGTTTTCCATCGTGCTGCCGAACACCGGCGCGGCCGAAGCGCGCCAGACCGGCGAAGCGCTGCGGCGCGCCATCGAGGACCTGGGCATCTGCCATGAAGGTGCGGATGGCCAGCAGGTGACGATCAGCGTCGGCATCGCGATCCAGCCGCCACCGGGTGCCGCCGATCCGGACGCCCTGCTGCGCCTGGCCGATGCCGCGCTGTACCAGGCCAAGGATGCGGGGCGCAATTGCGTGGTGCTCAGGATTCTGCCGGCTGCGTGACCGGCATGCGGCGCGCTGCGCTCACGGCATTGGCCGACACCTCACTCGCTGCCATGACTGTTGTCGCGCGCCTGTTCCCGTTCTTTTTCGCTGGACGCCAGCCCGTTGAAGAACAGATTGAGCAGCACGGCAACGATGGCGGCCAGCAGGATGCCGCTGTGCAGCAACGGCGACAGGGCTTTCGGCATGTGCTGCGCGTACTGCTCGGCCACCAACGGCAGCATGCCGAAACCGATAGCCAGGGCCACGATGAACAGGTTGTTGCGGTTGCTCTTGTAGTCGACGCCGGCCAGGATGCGGATGCCCGTGGCGGCGACCATGCCGAACATCACCAGCCCTGCCCCGCCCAGCACGAACGCCGGCACGGCTTCTGCCGTCTGCGCGATCTTCGGGATCACGCCCATGACCAGCAGGATGAGGCCGGCCGCCACGCAGACCCAGCGGCTGCGCACGCCCGTCACGCCCACCAGGCCCACGTTTTGCGAAAATGAGGTGTACGGGAAGGTATTGAAGATGCCGCCGATCAAGGTGCCCAGGCCATCGACGCGCAAGCCGCGGCTGATGTCGGCCTGTTCGATGCGCTTGCCCGTCATCTCGCCCAGGGCCAGGAACATGCCCAGCGACTCGATCATGACGACGATCATCACCAGGCTCATGGTCACGATGGCAACCAGGCCGAAAGTCGGCATGCCAAACTGGAACGGCGTGACGATGGCAAAGGCCTTGGCGCCGGCCACCTTGGCGAAGTCGGCCTTACCCAGCGCAAACGACAGGGCCGTACCGGCGATGATGCCGATCAATACGGCGATATTCGACAGGAAACCCCGGCCATATTTGGCCACCAGCAAGATGACGGCCAGCACGAAGAAGGCGATGCCCATGTTGTCCAGCGCGCCGTAGCCGGGGTTGGCGATCAGGGGCGCGGGGCCGGCTGGCCCGGGCAAGCCGGCCGCCGTGGCGGCAGCGACCATCTTGAGGAAGGCGGGATCGGCGATTTGCGCCATGGCGGGCGGCCCGCCCATGGCCCAGTTTACGCCCACGCGCATCAGCGACACGCCGATCACGGCGATGATGCTGCCCGTGACCACGGGCGGGAACAGCGCCAGCAGGCGGCTGATGAAGGGCGCGATCAGCATGGAAACGACGCCGGCGCCGATCACGGCGCCAAAGATGCCGGTGATGCCCAGGGCCGGGTTGTTCGCCATGGCCAGCATGGGGCTGACGGCGGCAAAGGTAACGCCCATCATGACGGGCAGGCGGATGCCGAAATGCTTGCCGACTCCCAGGGACTGGATCAGGGTCACGAGGCCGCAGCAGAACAGGTCGGCACTGATCAGCGCCGCCACCTGCTCGGGCGGCAGCTTGAGCGCGCGGCCGACGATCAGCGGCACGGCGATGGCGCCCGCATACATGACGAGCACGTGCTGCAAGCCCAGGGTGAACAGTTTGCCGGCCGGCAGCACTTCATCGACGGGAGACGGCGCGGCAGGCGCGGTACCAGGCACGTTGCGGTGGATGGATTTCAGACGGGGAGAGGCCATTTACGCTCCATTTCCTGGGTTACCGCGGCCCGGATGGGCGCAGGTGAAAGGGAAAGGCAAGACAGAAACGGGACGGCAGGAACACACCAGCGGCCGATGATGCATGCGAAGCTCCTTGGATGGGATGACCAAGGTATGCCATGCACGCATCGTGCCAGGTGGGATTGTATATAGAAATTGTGGCAAAACATCACCGGAGAGCGGCCAGTTTGGCGAAGGGTGCACCGTTTTCTCTCACGCCGCCCCGTGCCTGCACCAGAAGGCGGCACATGGTGGTTGCGCTGGCAGGGCACTGTTGACTGACGACGGCAGCCTGGAGCGCCGATAAAGCCTGCTGCGCATCGTCATTTGCGGCCTGCGATGCCTACTGCCTCGGCGTTCTTGTGCTTCGTGCAGTTGCGCTTCCTGGGCCAGCGGGGGCGCGATCCCTCCTTCCGCCCGCTACGTTTTTGTTTCGCGTTGTCAGGCCTTGCTAGCTGCCGGAGCAGGCATCGAGCAGCGATTCCAGCTGGCGGACATGGGCGGCTCGCAATTGCTCGCGCGCCAGCAAGGCTTGCACTTGCTCGAAAATGCCGTGTGCTGGCACTGCCGGCAAGACGGGCGCAACGGGGCGCGTGGCGATGCATGGCATGCTCACGGGCCAAGCTTCCACGTTCGATGCTGGCGCGCAGGCCGCACAACCGGTCAAGAAACTCAGCAGCAATAAGCTAGCTAAACTGTTGGCGAGGCTGCCTGCATGTCTTACGGCACTTTCACGCGGCCGCCTCATGGCATTTCGCTGGCGATCAGCGCCTCGGCGGCACGGCAGGCGTCGCCTTCGGGCTGCAAGGCCAGGATGCGCGCGGCAGCCGCTTGCGCGTCCGCCTGCCCGGCTTGCGCCGCGGCCTGCGCCTGCCTTACCCGCGCCGACCGGCGCGCGCCCTCCTCCCGCATCGCGTTCAGCGCCTGGTTCTGGCGCCGCAAGACGCCCTGCACCTCGCTCACTTGCGCTGCGCACGCGGCACGGCCCGTTTCGCGGCCCCAGCGCTGGGCGCAAAACACGGCCGCGCCCAACAGCAACAGCATGGCCGCAATGCTCAACGACGGCTTCATGCCAGCACCTTGCGCGCTGCCTGGTACAAGGCCAGGCGTTCGGCCAGGCCGTTCACGCCACCGTTGATGCGGCGCGTCACCCGTTCCTGGTCGCCCGCATCAGCCAGGCGGTTCAAGCCGCGCGATTGCCAGAACCAGCCCGCCGAGCGGCACGCGAAAGCCGTTTGCTCGAGCAACTGCGGCGCCGCCAGCAGATCCTGGCCCAGCGCCACGCCGCACGCCGCATAATTGGCGCGCCCCGTCACCTGCAGCAAGCCGCGCCCCTTGAAGCGCACGCCATCGCCGGCGATCACATTGCCCAGGTCGGCGCGCCCTTCATAGGCCGCGCCGCTGGCCAGCTCGCGCACATAGCGCAACTGTCCCGATTCGTGGCCCACCTGCGCCAGGAACGACGCCTGGCGCAGCGGCGTATCGATGCTGAACTCGGCCATCGCCGCATTCAAGGGCGCGAGGAACAGCGTAGCGCGGCGGCCAGCCAGCGGCATGATCTGCATCAATTGGGCGCCGGTCACAGCATGCCCCGCACATCCTTGACGGCAGCGGCCGCATCAGCCGCCAGTTCGCCGATATCCTTGCCGCGCCGCTTGTCGAACCAGCGCACGCAGGCGCCCAGCACCCACCAGGCGGGCAACCCCGCCGCTACCATCAGCGGCGCGGCGATGAACAGAAATCCCGTGGCCGGATCGCCGCCATACAGGCCCGCCACCGTCTTCGCACTGTCGAACAGGCTGGGCCACCACGACAGCACGGCCGCCACGAGCACGGGACCGAGAAAGGTGGAAATGATGATGCTGGAACAAAAACGAATAAATGCCTCCTTGGTGGATTGGGGCCACATGAACATGAAGCCCAGCGACGTAGCGGCGGCGCCGGCCAGCACGGGCACGCCAAACAGTTTGATCAATGCGCCGCCAGCGGCGGTGGTTTCGAGGGCCATGATTGCCTTTCAGGTGGTGGAAATAAAAAAACCCGCCGAAGCGGGTTTGCATGTAGCAAGCACAGTGTTTATGCCACCTTCACGATGACACGGGCGCGCCCATCGTCTTCGATGGCGATGACCTTGCCGATGGCGCGCATGTATTGCTGGAGTGTCATGTCCTCCTCATTGATGGCAATGCCCGCAATGCCTACACCGTCCTGTACCGGTACGATGAACTGGCCGGGAACCGCCCCATGGATGTTGCATGGCACCTGGCCGGCGAACGCGATGCGATCGACCGTCTGGCGCAGCGCTTCGAGTGCTGCATCGAAGGCAAGCCCGGGAGCCTGCCGCGCTGCCCACGCTTCATCGGTGTCGCCTGCCAGCGGCACCTCGCGGTACACGGCGGCCTTGGCCGGAACCGCTGGCGTGACCAGCGTCAAGCCGTCGTAGACTGCTTCGACAGCGGGTTGCGCCTCGCTGACCAGTTGCGATTCAACGCGATCAAAGGTACGCGTCACGGATGCCGGACGCTGGCCAAGTTGCTGCGACCATTTGTCGCCGCCCACCATGCAGGGATCGGTGGATTTCACGGCAAACGAGATGGCGTCAGCCCAGCGATCGGTAAGCTTGCCATCTGCGCCGATGCCGATCACCTGTCCTGCCGCGACGCTGCCGCAGGCAGGACCCTTGAACATGTATTCGGCATAATCGGCGCCGCTGGCATTGATCGTGCCGGCGGCATTGATGCTGCGGCCGGTGGCCTGGACGCCCACATACAGCACGGCGATGCTCCCTGCCCATGATGCCGTACCGGCGCCAGCCAGTACCGCCAGGGTCGCCGTCGCCGGTTCGCCAGTACGGCCCACGTACAGTATCTCTCCCGCCGGTGTCGTGTCCTTGTAAATAGTATGGATATCACGCCCCCCCGCGCTTGTGGAGGCAGGACCGCAGCGCATATTGCCCGGCCACGCTACCTGGCCCGTGCCAGTAACGCCCAGCAAAGGTGCAGAGAAATTTCCGCTGTTTTCGTCATAGGCCCGCAGATTCATTTTATAGCCTTGAGAGTACAGGCTACCGCTTCCCGCGGAAGTGGACCAAAGAAAACGGCCGGGAAACGCAGCGCCGGCTATGCCACCAACACCAAGTGCTCCCACCTCGTAATATGTGTTAGCCATCAATGGCTTGCCATCGTTCGGTATCGACAAGCTGCTTTGCTGGCCACCGCGCGTACCGGCATGAATGATTTTAGCGCCATTCAACGTCGAGTTAGCCTGCAACTCGACGGCTCCTGGCCGCACTGTCATGCTTGCTGTACCGCCAACGTTCAACGCATACACAGCGATCGCATCCCACGAATCCTTGGGCGGCTCCGTACCAAGGAACTCCAGTTTTTGCTGAAACCACATATTTGAATCGATGTAGCAGGACAGCGTGGAAAACTGCACCGCACCCACGTAAATGACGCCATCGCTGCCTATCCTTACTCCCTGAATGTCGACATGCTTACCATCGCCGGTACCATACCAGGAACCACGAATCTTGCCGTCGTTATCACAACGCAGCAAAATTACCGTTTCGATACCATTGGAAAAACCTTCATAGGATGAATACGAGGTCGCGCCGGAAATCCGGATAGTGGCTTCGCCACCCAAGGCAGCCACATTAAACTTGGCAATACGCCACCAGCCATTGCTTAGCCCAACATTCTGCTGCTGGCCGGGACCACGCACCGCCATGGTGATGAAGCTGGGCGTCGTGATAGGGCCTGACATGGTGCCGCCAGTTAAAGGCAGCGCATTGTACGGTCCCGCCGCAAACGCCCGATCCATGTCATTCAATTTCTCGTTGACGTTGGGCATACCGTCATAAAATTTATCAGCCATTTAAATTCCTTCGATTTGTAGTGGTGCAGAATAAGTGTCAAAGTACGGCGTAGTTACCGCGTCGATATTGCTGGCCTTGCCATACAGCATGTAGTCCTGCTCCAGCAGCGGGTCCGGGTTTTCCGGGAACAAACTGAACAGCATTGCCTGGCCCTTGCCGTTCTCGCGCAGGATGCGCATGAAGCGCGCGCGGTCCATCGGTGTCAGGTGCGTCAGATTGATGCTCAGCTTGTCGCTGGTCGTGCCCAGCGCGGTTTTCAGGTTGCCTGCACCCGTACGGTAATTTTCACTGCTATCCTGGGTCTGCAACTGGGCGCCATACTCGGCGTTATATTGCGGTGACCAGTAGTTGCCTACCACCAGACGCGAGATTTCCAGGTAGCCTTCCGGGCTTTGCGGCGCAGACACGTCGATCACTATCTGGCGCACGCGCACAGGCGCGAACCATGTCACGCCGTCGGCGCCGCCACCACGCGCCCAGGTGTTCACGCCGCCCCACTGATAGCCGTTCCAGCCGAGCGGCAGCACGCCCCAGGGATAGGAGCCATGCACGGCGGCCGGGCACGGGAAGATGCTGCCAGTGTCGAACACCGGCACGGCATCGCCCGGCTGGGCATAACCGCGTACGCGCATGCGCGCGCTGCTGGTCATGTTGGTGGAAATTAGCGCCACGCAGGCGATGGCCTCCTGTGTCGGCCAGGTAGCGGTGATGATCTGTGCAGTGCCGCTGGCGCGCAACACGGCATTCTTGCTGTCGCGCTGCAGGTTGGCCGGGCCCAGTTCGCCGGTTTGGCTCGATGCAGTCAGCACCGCGCGGTCAGCGGCGTTGTCGTGGATGATGCGAAGATTGCTCATGGCAGCAGTGCCCCTTTCAGGATGAGGTAAGTGGTTGGCGAAATAAACCCAGTGGCAACGCCGATAGGCTCGGTAATGGACGGGCGGCGCCACATGCCCCGATAGAACTCGACATGCCAGCGATTGGTGCCGGCGCTGGGATCGTATGACGGGTCGGAGTTTGGACAACCCATCACAGCAGACCGGATCAGCGGCGAGATCGTCATGACAGCCCCATGTGCTACAACAGTTTGATCAATGCGCCGCCAGCGACGGTGTTCTCGAGGGCCATGGTTGCCTCCAAGGTGGAGGAAATGAAAAACCCGCCGAAGCGGGTTTGGGAGGTGGATGACGGATTTGCTACACGGCCTTGACCATCACGTAAGCCCGGCCGTCCGGCTCGATCGAGATCACGCGGCCGACGGCGTGCAGGTACTGCTTCATGCTCAGATCGTCCTCGCGCACGGCAATGCCCTTGATGCCTGCGCCGTCCTGCACCGGCACGATGTAGTCGCCAGGCTGGGCGCCCAGCACGTTGACCGGTACGCGGCCGGCGATGGCGATACGGTCGACTGTCTGGCGCGCGGCTTCCAGCGCCGCGTCGAAGGCGGCCATGGCTTCGGCGTCCTGCTGCACGGCAAGTTCATGGGCGGCGAGTGCAGCGGCGAACGCTGCCTGTTTTTCTGCCCACTCGTCGCCGGTGTCTCCAGGCTCGGTGACCACGTCCTCGTATTCCGGTGGGTTGGTGCCCGGTACTGCCTGCTGCGCGACCACGTCATCACGGCGGAGGGGTTGAGTCGGCGCCGGCCCTGCCTGGGGCGATGGTCGCTGCCCTACGTCATTCGCCCAGGAATCGCCACCGACAAACGAGGGCGCTGTCGATTTGATCGAGAACATGACAGCATCGGACCATTGGTCGGTGACTGTATTGTCGGCTGTAATACCGACTATTTGGCCGGGGGAGACGACACCGCAGACCGGGCTTTTTAAAATGTATTCGGCATAATCATTGCCAGACGTATTGACTGTACCTCCGGCTGATACGCTACGACCTGTAGTGGAGTTCTTGCCTACATATAGTACCGCTACCGGTGCCGACCAACTTCCTACCCCTTCAGAGGCTAAAATACCTACACTTGGCGCGGGGGCGTTATCAACGCCAAAATATATAATCTCTGCTCCTTGCCCTGTCCCACGGCAGATGTTATGTCGCAGTAGAGAAGGGTCGCTACTTCCTGCCTTGAGCAAAGGAACATAAACCGTGCCATTTCCAGTAATGGAAAACAGTGTTGGAGTGAAGTTCCCCGAACCCACATCACGAGCCTTAAGCGCCAGTTTGTATCCCAATGCGAATGGGCTGGCATTTTCACCTACGGATACCACAGCATTGAAGAAGCCGGCGTATGAGATACCCGTATTGCCGGATACACCAATACGAAGGGCTTCTGCCTCTTGTTTAGCTGCCATTGAGTGCGCTTTTGGCGCGCCTGCAAGGTACGACACTGAAGACGTGTTACCGTCTTGCGCACGCACTTCGACAATGCTGTCAAAGCTCGTACCTTGCAGAGTGGTTGGGGCGTTACCCATACCACGCGAACGAGGGGAGCGATACAAAGGCTCCGATGGGCTTGCGGAACTATCCCATACTGGCGTGCCAGTCACTGTGTTCACCGCTACCGGACTGGTATAGGTAGCGATCTGCATTCCCATCAATTGGAACGATGCCTGAGCAAAACCACCTGCCAAAAAGAACAGGTACACCGAGACTTTGCCATCTGATTCCAAGTACGCCAAGAATCGTACATTAAGCGGGATGAAGCGGCTGGACGACCATTCGACGTTCACACCTTCAACTGCCGTAGCGACACGACTGCCAATGATGATAGTCATTGCTGTCAAATCATAAGCGCCCCACCCCCCTACCATTGCATCAATACGCAGCGATGAGTACGTGCTGGAAACCGTAGGCTCCAAGGTTGCGATTTTATACAGACGCTGACCTTGACCACCTTGCAGGTAGTTGTATCCATACTTGTTCGCCATCCCTTCACCAACACTGATAGGGAATTGTGACTTAATTGGCGTTGCACTATCAATCCACGCGGCATCCATATAGCCATTCGGCCCACCAAGCGGCGACCGCCCCACGGCTGGCGCATACGACGCCACCACGGCGCCCCGTCCAGCCAGCTCGTTCAAGCGCTGGATCGTGTCCTTCTGACCATAGTAAAAAAAATCACCCATTACAGTTCCTCTATTTCAATGTTGGTGGCATAAGCCTGGAAAGATGGCGTGGTGATGGCGGCCAAGTTGGCCAGGCGCCCATACACCTGGTGCGCCTGCTCCAGCTCAACGTCATCGCTATCCGGATACAGACTGATGAAAAGCGGACGCGACAGGCCGTTGCCGCGCACGATGCGCCACAGTTCGGCACGGTCCAACGGCGTCATGTGATCGAGCGCGAGCGACAGCTTGCGGTACATCACGCCACGCTCCACTTTCTGTTCGCCGGCGCCATTGCGGTACTGGCTGCTGGTATCGACCGGCGCAATGCCGGCACCGTATGAAGCGTTCTGTTCCGGACTCCAGTAAGCCCCTGCCACCAGGCGCGCAGCCTCGATATAGCCGGTAGGATTGTCGGGATCGGCCAGGTCGATCACCAGTTTTCTGATGCTGCGCATCTGGAACCAGCAACGGGCGTAGGTACCGCCGCCATAACTGTAGGCATTCAAGCCCAGCGGCAATGCGCCCCAATCCCACATGCCCAGCCGCGCATACTCGCACGCTGGCATGACACCCGTATCGAATGCAGGCGCAGCGTCGCCTGGCTCGACGTAGCCGCGCACGCGGATACTTGCCCCTGGGGTCAGGTTGCAAAACGGCAGGGCCACGCCACCGACAATTTCCGGTGCAGGCCAGGTCGCTACGATGCTCTGCACCGTACCGATTGAACGCAGCACCGCAGACTTTCCTTCACGCTGCAGATTGGACGGTCCCAAGGTGCCTGCCTGGTTCGATGCAGTCAAGATCGCGCGGTCGGCGGCGTTGTCGTAGATGACGCGTAAATTATTCATGTGCCCTCCTGTCCTGGCCAGACGATGGCATCGAGCGCTTCGAAGGAAGTAGCGACAGCGATCTGCTCGCGCAGCTTGCGACCAATGGCGAATGCACTAGCAACATGCTCACCGAGCGCAGCGCCAACGGCAATCATGCCAGCCGCATCGAGCGTCAAGTGGGTGTTATCCGACAAGGTCCAGTCGATGCTGTATGGCTGGCCGGCAGCCTGCGCCAGCAGGGCAAGCTGTACGGCTCCAACGATGCGATCCTTGTCTGCCTGATACGTGGCACAGCAGCACACAAAGTCCGCAGCCTCGGCAAGAGCACGCGCCCGCTTGATGCGCGCCCAGGTACGAGCTTTGACGCTATCCAGCGTTCTTGCATCTATCCACATGTCTGCCGCCGCATCGTATTCGTAATATTCGCTGGGCCGTGGCGGCAATGTCTTGCCGGTGCGTTCGTTCGTGTAAGTTCCATCACTGTTGACAATGATTGTTTCCATTAAAAATTCCTTGCGATCACGGTCGCCTGACATTGTTTAAGATAAAGCTTCCCCATATCTGCCGCCCAGTAGGATGAGTCGGTCGCAGAAACACCAAACTGGACTGTGCTACCAGGACTGACCTCAAGCGTTAGCCCGTAGCCTGTCGCTGCAGGACCGTCGCCTCCCTGCCGTTCCCGGACTCCGCTCATCCAGGCCCACACCCCGCCATTGATGCGGTACCAGACGCTCAGTTGGTCATCAATCACGGCTGTACAAACGATCGAAAAGAACACCTTGCCAGAGCGGATTCGACGCTCGGCAGGCCAATCTGGGGCGTTATGCTTGAACAGAACCTCTAAATTCGTAAATACAACTGCGGAACTGATTGAGTCGTTTTTAATAAATACCCCGGACGCAGAAGACTGCAGCGAGACCGATGGATAGCCAGGTTCGAAGAAGGCAGTTGCTGCAGCTGCTGTGCCGACAGATACCCGCGCGGATGAGAGATCGCCGGAAAATGTTCCTGATGCACCTTTCAATTCGCCAGTAAAAATTCCGCTTGCGGACTCTAACTCTCCAGAAAACGTTCCGGAAGCTGCTGAAAGTTTGCCCGAAAAAGTCGCCTGTCCACCATTGATGAGCAAGCCCGGCATGGACACATAACCACCACTTCCCAACTCTACATAGCCGCCTGTTGCCGGGTTACCAAGCAGTAAGCCCTGTTCACTCAGGTGAAAGCCAATGCCGCCGTTGCTCGGCCAAACATAGGCATTGCCTGGATAGCCGGGGCCCCCGTGCAGCGTCGTGCCATACAGGTCGCCAGCGACCACACTCCCCAGGTTCGCCTTGATGGCGCCAAGCGTGTCGCCCACAATCGCCTTCGCCGCCACAGTCCCATCGACCAGCAAGCTGCCATTCAACACCGTGCCAAGAACCGTCCATGCGCCATCGACAAAGAACTTCGTCACCGCATGCGTCGCGTCGTACAGCGTGACCACGTCGCGGTTGACCGGCGCGCCATAGCCTGCCTTGCCGATCTCATAGACAGCCGACGCATCCGACCAACTGGCATAGCCGGGTGCCGTCACCGTGACGGTGCCGCGCTGGCCGGTGGCGCCATCGGCGGCCAGGCGCGCAGCGGCGGCCCACTCGCCTGGGGCGATGTCGTCGGTCTGCGTGCGTGACACGGCCGTGGCGCCGGAGGTGAACAGATAGGCGCCGCCCGCCGCCGGTACCTGGGCCGACCAGCCGTTGTTCAGGCCCGTCAGCGCACCCGTGGCAAACGTGAAGGTGCAGGCGGCCGAGGGCAACGCGGGCGCAATACTGGTCGCGCCGCGCTGATAGATACGCACGGGCGCCACATTCAAGCCGTCGGTGCCGTCCTTGGCCAGCTGCACCTCCGCCGACCATTCATTGGCGGCGATATTGTCCGTGGCATTGCGCGAGCTGGCCGACGCCACGCGCACGTACAGCGGCGCCGTGCCGGCCGGGATATTCTTCGACCAGCCATTGGCCAGGTCGTTGCCGGCCGGCGTCGTGATGGCCGCCGTGGCAAAAGTGAAAATCACGTCGCCGGGCGTATCGGCTGGCGGGGCGGCGGCACGCTTGTAGGCGAAAGCCTGGCCCGTGTTCAGGCCAGCCAGGCCCGTCTCGCCGGCGGCGCCGTCGAAGACCTTGCTGACCATGTAATTGGCGATGTAATCGACGCCGAATTCACGGATGCGCGCCTGCACCAGAGCCGTGTCGGTCGTCATGCTGGCAAAATCGACCGTGGCCACGTTGCCGTTTACCCGCAAGCTCGTGCCGGACGATACCGAAAACACGATATCGCCCACCACATTGACCGGCTTGGCGGTGATGGCGATCGAGCCGGGCGTCCCCTCGCCCGCGCTATTGACGCGAAAGACGGGCGTGCTGGCGGCCATCAGGATCGCCTTGCCGTCGGCAACGGTACTGAAGCGCTCCGCCGTCGCCTGCAGCAGCGTATCGCGTTCCCCCACAATCGCGCTCATGCCAGCACCCCCACCGTCACTCTGCCCGTCAGCCAGAAACGCGACAGCATCACCACCACACCAGGCACGCCATCGTGCAAGCCAAAGCGCTCGGCGCGCAGGGTTACGGGCTGTCCCAATTCCAGCATCATCATTTCGGGTTCTCCATCGAATTCGTAAATGGTGCGCGGCACCTTGCTCAAGGCCAGGCGCCGCTGCGCTTCCGCGCGGGCATCGGCCCGCGTCTTGAGGCAGGTATCGATCTGCACCGGGTCGTCGGACAGGCGGTAACGCGCGCGCACCGCCTCGTCGACCACGGTTTCGGTCAGCCATTCGGTGGCGTACAAATCCGCATGCGCGGGCGGAATGCTGGTCGTCAGGCCCGCCTGCAGCGTGTAGTTGCGGTCGAAGCCGATCTTCACGGCCGCCGTCACGGGCAGGCGCTGCGCGGGACGCAGCGAACGCTCGCGCATCTGTTCCGGACCGATCGCCACCGGCACGCCGGCGGCCGGCAGCGCGATCTGCACCAGGCGCAGCTGGCCGGTGCGCGACATGACCGCCTGGGCGCCCACGCTGGCCGCCAGCTGCTGGATGGCCTGCGCCTGGTTCGTGCGGTCCGCAACATACAGCCCCACCGGCTGCGGGTGGGC
>Ga0182008_10000792_pt1 | contig 22181 bp, 21 predicted proteins | sample Sormic07211129_1_FD_120482 | JGI IMG/M metagenome (GOLD analysis project Ga0182008, IMG submission 120482) | Rhizosphere microbial communities from Sorghum bicolor, Mead, Nebraska, USA - 072115-129_1 metaG | ecosystem: Host-associated > Plants > Roots > Rhizosphere | place: USA: Nebraska...
CCGCTCGATCGCATGCGCCACCTTCGCGGGCGTGGCCGCGCGCCGCACGCGCACGATCGTCCACACCACGGGTGCTCCGATCGCGAGCACCACGACGACCCACGCGATTGCCGGCGCCGCGGGCTCGCTGATCCAGCGCGCGTCGCCTAGCCAGAACGCGGCGAGACCAACCAGCAGCGCGGCCGCCGCGATCGAGAACGCCGCGCCGCGCGCCCCCATGGTCGCAACGAGGCGGAACCGCTCGCGCGCCACGAGCTCTCTGAGCGTCACGAAACCGGGCGGCTCGTCACCGCGTAGACGAAGAGATTCACACCCATGCGCAGCGCTGCCTCGTGCAGTGCAGGCGGATCGTGATACACCTCGGTGTCTTCCCAGCCGTTTCCGAGATCACTCGAGTAGCTGTAGTACACGACGAGCCGGTCGCCGATGAAGATCCCGAATCCCTGCGCCGGCTTGCCGTCGTGCACGTGGATCTTCGGAAGACCCTTCGGGAAATCGTACACGATGTGATAGATCGGATGCGACAGCGGCACTTCCACCAGCGGCCGATCCGGGAACACGCGCGCGATCTCACGGCGGAAGCTCGGGTCGAGCCCATAGTTGTCATCCGCGTGCAAGAACCCGCCGTGCTCCAGGTAGCTGCGCAGTCGCACGACCTCCTCGTCCGAGAAGTGCACGTTGCCGTGTCCCGTCATGTGAATGAACGGATAGTCCCACAGGCGATCGTCCATCAGCGTCACGCGCGCCTCGGTGCGAGACACGGGGAGCGTGGTGCGCGCGGCGATGGCCGCCAGCAGATTCGGGAGGCTCGAGGGATTCGCGTACCAGTCGCCCCCGCCATCGTATTGGAGGCGCGCGACTGTCATCCGGGGCGTGCGCGCAGCCGTGATCGCGACGGTCATCGATGCCGCCAGCAACAGCGCAACGGAGTTCCTGAGGAGCGATCCGCGTGTGCTCATGACTCTCAAGGTAGCAGTGCCGCTGGGCGTCTCGCGCGCGATCACTCTTCTTCCTGTGACAGGCGATAGGCCACGTTCCGCGCGATCCCCTGTTCGGCGACGAGCGCGCGCGCGACATCGCGTGCGCTGACGCCCGCCGCGCGAAGCTCACGCGCGTGATCTCTCGCAGCGTTCTCATCCGGTGACATCGTCGCGGCGCCCTCGATCACGATCACGACCTCACCGCGCGGGGGGGATCCCTCGTAGTACCGCGCCAGCTCGGCGAGCGTTCCCCGCCTGACGTCCTCGAACTGCTTCGTGAGCTCTCGAGCCACCGATCCCAGCCGAGCACCGCAGCCGGCCTCCGACAGCTCGTGAAGCGTGCGCGCGACGCGTGGTGCCGCTTCGTACAGCACGGCCGTGTGCGTGAGAGTCGTGATCGTCTCGAGCGCCCTCGCCCGCTCGGCGCCCTTGCGCTCGAGAAATCCGAAGAACGTGAAGCGGTCCGCGGAGATTCCGCTTGCGACCAGCGCAGACAGCAGCGCGGACGCGCCCGGAATCGGCACCACCCGAATGCCCGCATCGATCGCTGCGGCGACGAGCCGCGCTCCGGGATCGGAAAGCAGTGGCGTGCCGGCATCCGAGATGAGCGCCATCGATTCCCCGGCGACCATTCGCGCAACGAGTGCATGCGCTGTGCGTGCCTCGTTGTGCTCGTGATACGAGATGAGCGGCGTCTCGATCTGGAATCGTTGAAGCAGCGGACGCGAGTGCCTCGTGTCCTCGGCGAGCACGACCTGAACCTGTCTGAGCGTGTCGATCGCGCGCGCCGACATGTCTCCCAGGTTTCCAATGGGTGTCGAGACGATGTAGAGCATTCCGGGCGCGTCGTTCATCTCAGCGGGTGTCCGGAGAAAAAAACGGGTCCGGCACGAGCATGCGCCGGACCCGCAAAGTGCATCGTCGAACGGCCGCTTGGAAGCGGCGGCCGCGATCAGGCCGTGCTTGGCGCCGCGGCGGGCGCCGCCAGATGATGCTTCAGCTTCGATTCGTACTCGCGCTTCGGGTGCGCGCCGAGAATCGTGTCGACCACCTTTCCGTGCTTGAAGAACAGCACGAGCGGAATGGAGCGGACGTTGAATCGAATTGCCGACCTCTGATTTGCGTCGACATCGAGCTTCGTCACCTTCACCTTGCCCGCGTACTCCTTGGCCAGCTCATCGAGCACGGGCCCGATCATGCGACAGGGACCACACCAGGCGGCCCAGAAGTCGACGATGACCAGTCCTTCGCTCTTCTCTACTTCCTTCTCGAAAGTGGCATCGGTAACTGCCAACGCGTTCGACATGCTTCATCCTCCACAGCGGGCCTCGCGAGAGCGCTGCCCCACGTTAAATTGTGCGCTCACACCAGTTAGGGAGCGCGATTCTCATGCCACCCAGTACTCGTCGTGGAGCACGCATCGCGCACATTGGCATCGCCGTACGCGCGATCGACGAGCTGCTTCCCTTCTATCGAGAGCTCCTGGAGCTCGACGACTATCCGCTCGAAGATTCCGACGGTGCACGCATCGCCGGCCTCTCGGCTGGCGAGTCTCTGGTCGAACTCCTCGAGCCCAGCACGGCGGACTCCCCGATCTCCCGGTTCATCGACCGTCGCGGCCCAGGCATACATCACATTTGCTTTGCCGTCCCCGATCTGGACGACGCCCTCGCGCGCTGCCGCGCGAAAGGAATCACGTTGATCGATGACACGCCACGCGTGGGCGCCGAGGGAAAGCGAATCGCCTTCCTCCATCCGGCATCCACCGGCGGTGTGCTCATCGAGCTCACAGAAGACTAACGCGTGGTCGCGAGCGCGCGTTCCCGATCTCTAGTGCCGCTCTTTCTGGGAACAGAGGTCCTGGAGGGGCGCCAATTGAACGTCCAGCACGTACCAGCGGTCCGAGGGGCCCTGCACCGTGGTCAACTTGGTCTCGCGCGTCTGCGTTCCGCGCGTGAGCTCGAGCGTGTAGTCGTGCTCACCAGGCTTGGGCGTCACGTCGCCGCTGATGTCGTATCTGTCATGGGTGAGGTAGCACATCATCGTGAGCTCGCGCTTCTCGAGCTGCGAGCGGTCGACGACATCGCGCGCCGCACCTCGCTCGCTTCCCCAGATCGCGGAGAACGCCTGCAGATCCTGCGCGCGGGCCGCCGCGAGGAACTGCTCGACCGCCAGATGCGACGATGCGGCGCCGGTCATCTGACTGACACCGCCGCCACCACCACCTCCTCCACCGCCGGTGCTGCACGCGGCGAGGGCCATCGACACGCCCGCCGCAATCGTGATCACCTTTAATCGACTCACCGCATTCTCCGCTGTCGTCGTGGGCGAACCTAACTACGCATGGCCATGCCAGCAACTCACCAGCGCCTCTACATAAACGTCGACCATGTCGCGACGCTTCGCCAGGCGCGACGTACCGACGAGCCGGACCCCGTCGCCGCCGCCGCTCTCTGCGAAGATGCGGGCGCCGACGGGATCACCGCGCATCTGCGCGAGGACCGCCGTCATATGCAGGACGACGACATCGTCCAAATCGCAAGCTCGGTGCGTACCGTCTTCAATCTCGAGATGGCGCTCACCGAGGAAATGCTCTCCATTGCCGAGCGCCTGAAGCCGTACCAGATCACTCTTGTACCCGAGCGACGGGAAGAAGTGACGACCGAAGGCGGTCTCGATGTCTCCCGAGAGCCCATACGGCTCCGCGATGGCCTCGCGCGCCTGAAACGCGCGGGGGTGCGTACCAGTCTATTCATCGATCCGGATACGGGAGCGGTTCAGCGCTCCCGCGATCTGGGCGCGGATGCCATCGAGCTGCACACCGGTACCTACGCACACGACCCGTCGAACAGTCGCGCACTGCGCGACCTCACGGACGCGTCGGAGTTGGGCCGCTCGCTCGGCCTTGCCGTACACGCGGGACATGGACTCACCGTTCGAAACGTCGGACCAGTCGCGGCGATCGCAGCCATTGAGGAGCTCAACATCGGGCATTCGATCGTCAGCCGCGCGATCTTCGTGGGACTGGCGCAATCGATCGCGGAAATGCGTGCGGCGATGCTCGCCGCGCGCGCCGCACCGCGTTGACCCGTTGGACGAGAAGGCCTAGCTTGCCCGTGCGCACATGAGCGGAGCGGAAATGACGTCGCCAGATGGACTGCTGCACTACTTCGTGCTCGAGGCGACCGACTACATCGATCGCCTCGACTCTCTCGTCACCGCCTCCGGAGACGAGGGCCCCGACGCGAGCGCCTTTGGGCGCTATGCGCGCAATCTGCGCGGCAGTGCGACCATGTCGCGGCAAATGGGGATCGCAGAGCTGTCGAGCGCTCTCGAGCGCCTCGCGCGGGCCCTCCGCAATCGCGCCATCAAGTGGGATGTCGGCCTCAATGGCGCAGTCGTGACCGCGATCGACGATCTCCGCATCCTCGTGCGCGCGATTCGAATTCCCGGTGCCGACGAGAACGCGCGCGTACGCGCCCGGGTAGAGGAGCTCGCCAGGCTCATTCCCGCCTCCGTCAGTGCTTTCGCCACACCGTCGCAGAGCCAACCGAGCGGGGCGATGTCCTTTCTCGCGAGCGAGTCCGCGGAGCTCGCGCGCGCTCTGGATCATCTGGTCAGCGCTCCTGACGACGCAGAGGCTCGCGCGCGTCCCGCCGAGCGCGTGCGCGCACTTCGCGGCGTCGCCGAGCTGAAGGACGTGCCCGCGCTCGGCGAAGTCGTGGAGGCCGTCGAGAACACGCTCAAGACGCTCGAGCTCAGCTCAGTCCAGACTCCGACGACGAAGCAGAAGACGCTGCTCACCGCGTCCGCCGCGATTCTTCGGCGTGTGGCGCGCGACATCGCGACGCGCGGCCGCGTCTCCGATGAGATCCCCGAGCTCGCGTCATTCAAGGCCGCGCTCGCAGCCGCCGAGCCGGAGGCCGGCCGCGCCGATCGCATCGTTCCCATTGCGCAGCTCTTTCACGATGATGAGGGCCCGCACGTTCTCTCGGCCGCCGCGCAGCCGCCCACCAGCGCGGCCGAGCGCTTCCGTCTGGAGGTGGTGAGCCTGGCCGAGCACCTCCGAGGCGTCGTGCAACAGGCGCGCGCGAACCGTGCGCCCGATCAGCGCGAGCGCAATCAGCGCGAGCTGCGAGGAGCGCTCCGTGCGCTGGGCAGCGCCGCGAATTCCTTTGGTGAGAAGCAGGTCGCGCGATTCGCCGCCGAATGGAGCGTACGCGTGCCGACGTTGAACGATGCGCAGATGGAGGCACTCGATCGCGCGGCGGCGCTGCTCGCGAATCCGGCGACACGGCCCGAGGAAGTGGCGCGCGGGCTCGAGCGCTTTGCCGCACCGCGCTCCGTGTCGTCCGGAATTCGTGGCGCACCCACGCCGGCACCGCTCGCGGACTCCGACGTCGCTGCGATTCTCCGCACTCCCACTCCGGTCAGCGCCGTTCCCGTCACGCGACCACAGGACGCCGCTCCTCGCGCGCCCCAGGCTGCACCCCGCGCGACGGCACCGGCGCCCGTGCCGGCCGCGCCGGTCGCAGCAGCCCCGGTGCCGACGGCGCCCGAGACGCCGCGTCCGAACGCGGCGCGCACGCCCACCGGTCAAAAGCTTCGTGACTTGCTGCAGAACGGTATCGCTGGTTTCGGAGCACTCGAGACGACGCCGCTCAGCACTCCCGCGGTAATCCCCGACGAGACCATCGTGCCCATCGAGTCGTTGCTGTATCGCGGCAAGGCCGCTCTCGCGCGCGCACGGGAGCTCAAGGCCGAGATGTTATCCGAGCGCGCCCCGCAGCGAGCGACGATCGAGGAGCTCTTCGACCTGCTCGAGCTCGCAGCCGCCGACTAGCTCCGTGCGCAAGCAATGGCGTAGTCTCCTCGGCGCTGTCGTGGGCGTCGGCTTCCTCGCGTGGGCGCTGCACGGCATCAGCTTCGACGAAGTGTGGCTGCACATCCGCCACGCGAATCCGTGGTATCTTCTGGCCTCGAGCGTCGCGGGCACACTGATTTTTCCGCTTCGCGCGCCTCGCTGGCGCATCATACTCTCGCCCGTGGCGGAGAAGGTGCCGCTCGGGATTCTGTGGCGCGCGATAGCGATCGGGATGATGGGAAACAACGTTCTGCCCGCGCGCGCCGGCGAGCTCGCGCGCGCCTTCGCGCTCTCGCGCGAGACGAAGCGCGTGCCCTTCTCGGCGGCTTTTGCATCGCTCGCGGTCGATCGAATCTTCGACGCGACGTGCGTGTTGCTCCTCATGGCGCTCGCGACACTCGATCCGTCGCTGCCCAAGGGCGAGACGTTCGGCGGCTACTCCATAGCGAAGGTCATCGGCAGCGGAGCGGGCCTCGCGCTGGTCGCGATCCTGGGGCTGTACCTGATCGTGTTCTTCACCGAGCACGCGATCCTCTTCTGGGAGTGGATGGCGCGGAAGATTGCGCCGCGATTCGAGGAGCGCGGACGCGCCACGCTGCTCGCCTTCGCATCGGGATTGGCGGTCCTGCGCGATCCCGCACGCTTCGTGTCCGCGATGGCCTGGGCGATCGGGATGTGGCTCATGAACGCGCTCGCGTTCTGGCTCGGCTTCAAGGCTGTGGGCATCGAGGTGTCGTACAGCGCGGCGCTCATGCTGCAAGGGTTGATCGCCATCGGCGTGGCGGTACCTGCGCTGCCGGGATTCTTCGGCGTATTCGAGAAGTTCGCGCAACTCGGACTGGGCATTTACGGAATCGATCGCACGCTGGCGACGAGCTGGGCGATCAGCTACCACATCCTGACGTTCCTTCCGATCACCGTCATCGGCATCTACTACTTCGTGACGCTCGGCCTCAAGCTCAGCGACATGAACGCGTCGTCGGAAGCAGCCATGGAAGAAGTGGCGGACGCGGGATGAGCGCGAAGGTCGCTCGCGTTGCGGCACAGGCGAAGCTCAATTTCGGGCTGCGCATTCTCGCACGCGAACGGGGCGGCTACCACGAGATCGAGACGCTGTACGCGCGCATCGCGCTCGCGGACACGGTGACGGTTCGGCCGCGCGACGAGGAGCGCTCGCTCGTGGTGCACGGGCTCGAGTCCGGCCCCGAGCTCGAGAATTTGGCCTATCTGGCCGCGGCAGCGTACAGCGAGGCGACCGAGTGGCCGCGAGGTTTCCAGATCGAGATCGAGAAGCGCATCCCGGTCGGGGGCGGGCTCGGGGGCGGGAGTGCGGATGCGGGTGCCGTGCTGCGCGCGCTCAACGCGCTCGCGCCGCATCCCGTGAGCGATGCCGAGCTTCTGCGCATCGCGCTCACGCTCGGTGCGGACGTGCCCTATCTCGCGAGCACGGAGCCATTCGCGCTCGCATGGGGCCGCGGCGAACGGATGCTGTCGCTACCGGCGCTGCCCGAACGCACGGTGCTGCTGGTGCTTCCGGGATTCGCGATCTCGACCGCGGAGGCGTATGGCTGGGTCTCGAGCGCGCGTGCGCTCGATGTGCCCGCGCCACGGCTCGTGACAGTTCCCGAGCTCACCTCGTGGGAAACGCTGCAGCCGCACGTCATCAATGACCTCGAGCCGGTGGTCTGCGAACGACACCCCGAGATCGCAGCAATCATTGCACACCTGCGTGCGGCAGGGGCGACGATCGCCGGAATGAGTGGCTCGGGTTCCACGCTGTTCGGCGTCGTTCCACTGTTCTCGGACACCGCGGCGCTCGCGAGCGCGCTGCCCGGCACCGTGGTGCCGACGCGCACGGTGACTCGCGTGGCGGCGGTCGAGCTGGTGGAGTGATTTGCCCCCGTCGACGTGGACCGAGTTCGGCGGCTATTGAGCAACCCTCGCTGTGCCGGTAGCTTAGGGTGCTCTGCTGCCCCTTCGTCCAACGGCAGGACAGCGGCCTTTGGAGCCGCGAATGGTGGTTCGAATCCACCAGGGGCAATGGACATGTGCGGCCGTTCCGGGTCGCGCGCCCGAACTGGACGCATTGACCTAACCTTCTCAATCTCTTACGTTTAACGGCTGCAATGGATGAGCTGAACGTTCCGCGGCGTGGGTTCAAGCTTCTCGCCGGCACGGCAAACCGTGCGCTTGCGGAAGAGATCTCGGCGTGTTTGGGAGTCGATCTCGGAAAGGTCACCGTGAGTCGCTTTTCGGACGGTGAGATTTTCGTACGAATCGACGAGAACATTCGTGGGCACGACGTATTCATCGTACAGCCCACGAACCCGCCAGCCGAAAACATCATGGAGCTGCTGCTGATTCTCGACGCGGTGCGCCGGGCGTCCGCAGCACGAGCGACGTGTGTGATGCCGTACTACGGCTACTCGCGGCAGGACCGAAAGGACCAACCGCGTGTGGCGATCGGCGCGAAGCTGATGGCGAATCTGATCGTGACGGCGGGCGCTGATCGCGTGCTCGGGATCGATTTTCACCAGCACGCGCTGCAGGGGTTCTTCGACATTCCGGTGGATCACCTGTACGCCGCGCCGGTGTTCGTCTCGCACTACCGCAAGAAGCAGCTGAAGGATCTCGTCGTCGTGGCGCCGGACGTCGGATCGGCGAAGATGGCGCGAGGGTTTGCGAAGCGGTTGAACGGAACGTTCGCGATCATCGACAAGCGGCGTCCACAGCCGAACGTCGCCGAGGTGTTGAACGTCGTTGGTGAAGTCGAAGGACGCGATTGTCTCATCCCCGACGACATGATCGACACGGCGGGAACGGTCAGCGAGGCGGCGCGAGCACTGAAGGGGCTGGGCGCGAAAGACATTTACGTGTGCGCGACGCACGCGCTGCTTTCGGGACCGGCGGCGGAGCGGCTACGCAATGCTCCGATCAAGGAAGTGACGGTGACGGATACCGTGGCGATTCCCGAGGAACATCGCTTTCCGCAACTGACGATCCTGTCGGTTGGAGAGCTGCTGGCGAAGGCGATCCGGTATACGCACAGCGACGAGTCGGTCAGCTCGCTGTTCGAGTAGCAGATTTCAGTTCGAGTAGAGGCGGCAAAGAAGGGGTGCGGCTCGAGATCCGTACCCGGTTGGTTCAACTGTCAATTACGCTCCCGAGAGAATCGATATGGCAACGGAAGTCCTGATAGCGCATCCGCGCACCGAAACCGGCAAGGGCGCCGCGCGCAAGCTGCGAGCCGCGAAGCAGGTTCCCGGTGTGGTGTACGGTCACAAGCGCGAGCCGCAATCACTCGCACTCGACGCGCGCGATCTCCAGAAGATGCTCGATCGCGTGAGCGCGGACACCACGGTGTTCGAGCTGCGCATCGATGGCGGCTCCGCGCGCACCCTGATCCGCGACATCCAGCGGCACCCGTTCAAGCGCGAGATCCTGCACATCGATTTCCAGGAGCTGGTGGCCGGCGAGCTGGTGACCGTCGACATCCCGCTCGTGCTCGTGGGCACGCCGGTCGGCGTGCGCCTCTCGGGCGGCATGCTCGATCAGGTGCTCCGCACGATCAACGTGGAGGTCGACCCGTCGAACATTCCGAATCACATCGATGTCGACGTCTCGAATCTCGATCTGCACCAGTCGATCCACGTGCGCGACCTGACGTTGCCGCCTGGCGTCGAGGTACTCGAGAACGAAGGTGAGACGATCTGCGTCGTCGCACCGCCGCGCGCCGAGGTGGAGGTTGCGCCTGCGGCGGAGACCGAGGAAGCGACGGCGGAGCCGGAAGTGATCCGCGCGAAGAAGGAAGAGGAAGAGGCGGAGCCTCCGAAGAAGTAAGTCGGTGTCGTACGGTGCGCTGCGCACGCGTGGCGCACCGTGTCTCACTGACCATCGAGTACGACGATGAAGGTCATTCTCGGGCTCGGAAATCCGGGCAAACAATACGAGCGCACGCGGCACAACGTCGGCTGGTGGGTTCTCGATCACCTCGCCGACGTTTGGCATTTCGGGAGCTGGAAGGCCGAGGGCCAGGCGCTCGTGGCGAATGGGCTGGTCGGCACGATAAAGGTGCGACTCGTCAAGCCGCAGACGTTCATGAACCTGAGCGGCGCCGTGCTCGCGACCTATCTCAAGCGCCCCTTCTGGTCGCCGAAGACGGACCTGCTCGTGATCGTCGACGATGTCGCCCTGCCGGTGGGCAGGTACCGACTGCGCGCGCAGGGGAGCGCAGGCGGACACAATGGGCTCAAGAGCGTCGAGCACCATGTGGGACATCGCGATTACGCTCGCCTCCGCATCGGAATTCAGCCGGTCGATCCGGAGCGACGGATCCACGATCTCGCCGATTATGTGCTGAGCCCTTTCGGGAAAATAGAGCGCGAAGAGATTCTCGCGCTCATGCCACGATTCACGGATGCCGCGGAGCTCTGGGTTCGCGATGGCATCGTGAAAGCAATGAACGCGCACAACACGAACGCGCACAACGGGAGCTAATGCTGAAGCTGGGAATCGTAGGTCTGCCGAACGTCGGAAAGTCGACGCTGTTCAACGCGCTCACGAGCGCGAAGGCGGAAGCGGCGAACTATCCATTCTGCACGGTCGAGCCGAACGTCGGCATCGTGGAGGTGCCGGACGAGCGGCTCGCGGGCCTCGCGAAGATCGTGAATCCCAAGCGCGTCGTGCCCGCCGTGGTGGAATTTGTCGACATTGCTGGGCTCGTGAAGGGCGCGGCGAGCGGCGAAGGGCTCGGCAACAAGTTCCTCGCCAACATCCGCGAGACCGATGCGATCGTGCACGTGGTGCGCTGTTTCGAGGATCCCGACGTGCTGCACGTCATGGGCGCGATCGACCCGGTGCGCGACCGGGAAGTGATCGAGATCGAGCTCGCGTTGGCTGATCTCGCGACGGTGGAGAAACGGCTCGACAAGGTGCGTCGCTCGGCCAAGTCGCACGACAAGGAGGCGCTCGCGGAGCTGCCCGCGGTCGAGGCGGCGTACGCCTCGTTGAGTGAGGGGCGCGGACTGTGGGAGGCGAAGCTGAGCGATGAGCAGCGCGCCGTGCTCGCGCCGCTCGCGCTGCTCACGGCGAAGCCCGTGCTCTACGCCGCCAACGTGAGCGACATCGAGCTCACGGGCGAAGAGGGCGCGCCGCTCAGGGCCCTGCGCGAGGCGGTGAAAAAGAGCGGCGAGCGCGCACAAGTGGTGCCCTTCTCCGCCAAGATCGAGGCGGAGCTTGCCGAGCTGCCGCCCGAGGAGCGCGGCGACTTTCTGGAGTCGCTCGGCCTCACGAGCGCGGGGCTCGACCGCCTCATTCGCGCGGGCTACGAGCTGCTCGGGCTGCGCACGTACTTCACGGCCGGCGAGCAGGAAGTGCGCGCCTGGACGATTCACGCGGGCGACACGGCGCCCAGGGCGGCGGGGGTGATCCACACGGACTTCGAGCGCGGCTTCATTCGCGCGGAGACGGTGAGTTACGGCGACTTCGTCTCGACGGGTGGATGGAAAGGCGGGAAGGAGAAGGGCGTGGTGCGCAGCGAGGGGAAGGAGTACGTGGTGGCGGATGGGGATGTGATGCTGTTTCGGTTCAACGTGTGACCCTGACGATCGAGAGATTGGCCCACGTGAGCGTGGTCGTCGACGTCGGCATCATCGTCGCCTGGGGCCTAGGGACTTTGCTGAAGAGCCAGCCACAAAAATTCGCGTGTCTGTGACGCCGTTCTCGCCGGCCGGGTGTACAGTAAGGCACACCTCCTGGGCTACATCTCCTGCGAGATGAGAGCGAGCATGTCCACTTCGATGTCTCGGGCATTTTCGACGCGATTTTCAGCGATGGGCTGCCTCGTCGCCCTGGGATGGATCGCAGGCAGTTGCAGCTCAGAGATTCTGACCGGGAAATGCACCGCTCCCGCGCCCAGGTCCGTCGTCGTCACGGTTCGCGATTCAGTGACTGGCAAGGCCGCCGCGGACAACGCGATCGGCACGCTCGTCGGCGCAGGAGTAAACGACACGCTGTTCCATGTCGACTCGCTCACGCTCGAGGGCGGCACTCTGCTCGGCACGTTCACCGTTCGCATCGACAAGCCGGGGTATCTCACCTGGATCGCGAACGATGTGATGGTCACTCAGAAAGGGCCGTGCGGGAACGTGCTGCCCGTGCAACTCACCGCTCGTCTTCAGCCGGCCACGCCGTGACTACGTGAGCCCGATCCGCTTCACCAGATCGTCGTAGCGAGCATCCTGGCGCAGCGGCTCGTATCCCGGGTCGAGCTTCAGATAGAGCAGCCCCGCCGAGCGCTCCTGATACGCGCGCTCGAGACACGCGAACGCCTTGTCGAGATCGCCCACCGCCGCGTACGCCGTGGAGATGATCTCCCCTCGCAGATACTGGCGGCGCGACTCCTCCTCCAAACGCCTGAGAATCTCGTCCGCTTCGTCGCGCTGCCCGAGCGCGGCGAGCGCGCGCACGATCATCGCGTCCCACGCTTTCGGTGCGCGCTCGAGCATCTGTCCGCGCCGGAACCACGTGAGTGCCTCCTCCGGGTCGCCCTTTCCCAGGTACGCCGCGCCAACATAGTGCTGCGCGCGATGACAGATCTCGTCCATCTCCATCGTGCGCTCGCCCTGCGCGATCGCCGCATCGTAGTCACGATCGAAGAGGAGAAAGCGCGCGAGCCATTCACTGTAGTGCACCGAGAGCGGATCGAGCACGAGCGCCTTGCGCATCGTGTCGATGGCATCGTGCAGGCGGCCGACCGCGGGCAGCATCGTCCCGTGTACATAGTGCGCCTCGGCGTAGTTCGGCGCGCTCACCACCGCGCGCGCGAGCTGCGCCTCCGCTTCCGCGAACTTCCACTCGTGCCAACCGAGCACCTTGCCGAGCGACGTCATCGCCTCGGCGAGCTCCGGCTCGCGCTGCAGCGCACGCTCCGCCGCTCCCTTCGCTCGCGGATAGGCATCATCGGGCGCAACCCAGTCGTCGGCGAGATTGCACCACGCGTCCGCAATTCCCGCGTACGCGCGCGCGAGCGCCGGATCCTGCAGCAATGCCTGCTGAAAGAGATCGAGCGATCGTCTCAGCGCAGGCTCCGAGAGCTTCGCGAAGAAGAAGCGCCCCTTCAGATAGAGCGTGTACGCCTCGAGGTTCTTCGTCGGAGCGACGACCTGTCCCTGCTCACCGCCGAGTCGGAGCGTGAGCGCCTCCACGATCGCGCGCGAGATGTCGTCCTGGACTGCGAACACATCCTCGAGCTGACGATCGTACGTCTCGTTCCACAGATGATACCCGCTCTCGACGTTGATCAGCTGCGCCGTGAGCCTGATCCTGTTGCCCACCTTGCGCACGCTGCCCTCGAGCACGGTCGTCACGCCCAGCTTGTCGCCGATCTCGCGAACGTCGACATCCTTTCCCTTGAAGGCGAATGAGCTGGTGCGCGACGCGACGTGGATGCCGGGCAGCTTGCCCAGCGCATTGATGATCTCCTCCGTCATCCCATCGGCGAAGTACTCGTTCTCCGGATCGGCGCTCATGTTCTTGAACGGAAGCACTGCGATCGCCTTCGTCGCGCGTTGAGCATCACTCGTCTTGCGGTGCGCACCCGTGGCGGTGCTCATCGCGATCCCGCGCAACACCTCGGCGAACTCGGCCGCCGTCGGGTATCGATCCACCGGCGTGCGCGCGAGAGCGCGAGAGACGGCGGCATCCACCGCCTCCGGCACGTCACGCGTGGTCCGCACTTTGGGGATCGGCGAGAGAAACCGCTTGGCGATGATCGCCTGCGCCGACACTCCGGTGAACGGCGGCTCTCCGGTGAGCATCTCGTAGAGGACGCAACCGAGCGAGTACAGGTCGCTCCGCCCATCGGTGGACCCTTCGCCCGCGGACTGTTCGGGACTCATGTACGCGGGCGTGCCGATCGCGAGCCCCGTCTGCGTGATCGAGCGCCCACTCGACGAGAGCACCTTGCCGATCCCGAAGTCCGCGACCATCGCGGCGCCATCGTGGAGAAGAATGTTTTCCGGCTTGATGTCGCGGTGCACGACGTTGTGTCTGTGCGCGTAATCGAGCGCGGACGCGACCTCGCGGGTGATCCGGAGTGCCTCCGCAAGCGACAGTTGGCGCTCCTTGTCGATCCGCTCGCGCAGTGATCGCCCCTCCATGCTGGGCATCACATAGAACAGAAGGCCCTCGGCCTCTCCCGAATCGAACACGGGAAGGATGTGTGGATGCGTGAGCCCGGCAGCGAGCTTTATCTCGAGCAGGAAGCGCTCGGCGCCGATCTCCGCGGAGACTTCGGGGCGCAACACCTTGAGCGCGACTTCGCGGTCGTGGCGGAGGTCGTGGGCGAGGAACACGACAGCCATTCCCCCCTCGCCAAGCTCGCGAGCGATCGAGTAACGGCCGGCGAGGGCGGGCTCCAGACGTGCTTGCAGTGTGGTCATCGCCGCCAAGATGCAGCAAATCTCGCCGAAGCGGCAGGTCGCGCCTCCGCCGCTCCCCGACGCGTACGGGTCGGCGTCGCACGCTACCTGCAGGTGCTCCTCCCACCAGTGGTCGCGCGAGCCGTCTCGGCAGTGGCTCCGACGGCCGAGTGCGCCAACCGGTGAGGAGAGGCTGTGGCGACTGAAAGCGAGGAGCGCGCGGAGGACTGGATCGTGTCCGAGCCACAGAACGGGGTCGTACGTGTCACGCACAAGCCGTCGCGGGAGACGTTCGAGATCACCGTCGCCGACGTTCGCGGCGCCAAGCCGGGTGACAACGCAGTTTGGGATGGCCGCCTCGACGACTATCTGAGAAAGCGCGCGATCAACATCGCCGCTCACCGCAAGCTGGCGCGTCTCGCGCAGTAGCGCGGTCGCACTCGGGCGAAATTCCGGAAATGCGTGCACGCCACGCGCACATCGCGAACCGCTCACGCCACGCGTCGTCCAAGGCATGAGTCATGCCCTCCCCCTGCGTGACTTAAACAACTGTCGCGACGGGTAAGGGACCGCACACGGCGTCAGGGCCGCAGCGGAGTCGACGACCGACAAAGCGGCGCGAGCGAGCGATGAGCTGAGTTCAGCGCAGGAGGCACAAACATCATGGCACGCCAGGAACCCGAGTTTCAAGCGAACGGCCGCCAAGGTGAACTGCAGGTGCAGCGCGCGGCCGACATGACGTCACGCGACACGGAAGTGCGAGACGTGCCGACACGAGACACCGCGATCCGCGAGCGATCGCTGGGCGAGCTTTTTCGGGACCTCAGCACCGAGACCAGCGAGCTAATGTCCAAGGAAATCGCGCTGGTAAAAGCCGAAGCGCGTCAGACGGGAACGACGCTGGCGAAGGACGGTGCGAAGATCGGCATGGCGTCCGGGCTGGCGCTCACCGGGGTTCTGGCACTCACCGCATTTCTGATCGCAGGGCTTGGCGATCTGCTGAATGGCAAATACTGGCTCTCGGCCCTGATCGTCGGAGTGGTCTTCCTCGCGATCGGTATGGGGCTCGTCAAGAGCGCGACGGCGGACATCAAGCGTCGGGGTCAGTCGGTGAGGAACACAGTCGATACGGTGAAAGACACCGGGACCTGGGCCAAGGAGGAGGCACGGCAGGTCAAGCAGGAGATCACCAAGTGATTGGGCTGTTCAGCCATACGGCACCATGACGATTCAGGAGGAGCGATGATCAGACAGGAATCCGGCCGCCTCGGAATGGACCAGAACGACGCATCCGACATGGGTTCGTCGCAGGGCGATTCCATGGGTGATGGCCAGGCACAACGGCAGGGCGGTTTCGTCGACACCGCAAAAGACAAGATTCAACAGTTGGCGAGCCAGGCGCGCAACACCGCCAGCGAGCAGGTCGAATCGCGCTTCTCCTCGGGAAAGACGCGGGCGACGCAAACGCTTGGCAGCGTCGCGCAGACGCTCCACTCATCGAGCCAGCAGCTTCGCGATCAGCAGCATGAAGGCATCAGCAAGTACGCCGATCAGGCTGCGAACAAGATCGAGGAGATCTCGCACTACCTCGAGAACGCATCACTCAACGACGTCGCGACGCGAGTCGAAGACTTCGCGCGTCGCGAGCCTGCGTTGTTCATCGGAGGCGCGGTGGCGCTGGGTTTTCTCGGCGCGCGCTTTCTGAAGAGCTCGCAGCGGAATCAAGAGGGAGACTCCTACACGCAGCGGGGTTACCAGGGACGCACACAGGCGAGTGGCCGCGAGCGAGGCAGCCAGGGAATGGGCGGTGCGTGGCAAGGCGGCGAGCGCGACGTCACGTCCACCTCGGGACGCGAGTGGACGACGGTGGGGGACGAGCGCCAGCGCAATGCCATCGACAGCGCCGCCGACAGAACGGGACGAGCCTGACTCATGACCGGGGCGTCGGGCGACACACTACACGCTCGACGCCGCGACACTCTGGAATCCGAGTAAAGGAGGAGCAATGACCGGGAGCTTTGACACGCCAACGTCGGGCAACGACCGATCATTCGGCGGTTCAGATAGAGACAGAATCAACGATGAGAACGAGACGGAGATCATTGCGGCTGACATTCGCATGACGCAGGAACGCCTCGGTGACACTGTCGAGGAAATCGGCGAGCGCTTCAATCCCACTCGATTGAAGGAAGAGCTCAAGCACGACATTCGTGACGCCACAATTGGAAAAGTCGAGAATATGGCACAGCAAACGGCAGAGATGATGTCCGACGCCCAACACACGATCGTGCAGTCGATCCGGGAGAATCCGATTCCGGTCGCGCTCGTGGGACTCGGACTTGGCTGGATGATTCTGAATGCGACCAGCCGCAACAAGCAGACGGGGTCTTCGCGCTCGCAGTACGACAATGGTCAGCGTTGGGGATCGGAGTCCCGGTACGGCGATCAACAGCGGAGGGGATGGAGCACGACGTTCGAGAGTCAGGATCGGGATTACGATCAGGACTATTATCAGCAGCAGGACTCGGGCGTCATGGATCGTGCGCGGTCGAAGGCGAGCGAAGTCGTGGATTCCGTGAAGGAGAAGACATCGGAGCTTGCCGAGCAAACGCAGCACGCGGCGAGCCGCGTTGCAGATCAGACACGCACCCAGACGCGTCGCGTCGAGCGGGCATTCCAGGATAGTCCGCTCGTGATCGGAGCGGCTGCGCTGGCGCTCGGCCTCGCCGCTGGCCTCGCGATTCCGTCAACGGAGAAGGAGGCCGAGCTCGTGGGCGACACCCGCGATCACCTGATGGACAAGGTGCGGGATGTGGCCGAGGACACGAAGTCCAAGGTGCAGCAGGTAGCGGAGCGAGTCATCGATCAGGCAGAGACGACCGCGAAGGACTCGGCGCACGAGGTCGGCCTGATGTCCTGAGTAGCGCTGCAGCGAGGGGAAGGCGATTGGTACCTCGCTGAAATGCTCGGATCGCAGGGCTGAAGGGCTGGAGAGTGTCGCACCGACATCTCCAGCCCTTTGCTGCGCCTGCCTTCGCTCAGCGAACTCGCGGTCCAGTTCGTAATACTCGTTGTGGGTCGCAGTCCGCTCCGCTCGGTCGAATGCGCCCGGAGTACTTCTCCTTATTTCCCTAATCGCAGGTCCGCCGTGATCCCGCACTTTCGTCGATCGATGCTTCTTCTCGTTGCCCTCGAGCTCACCGGCGCACTCGCCTTCAGCGCCTCCGCGCAGCAGCTCTCCAGCGGTCTGGATACAGCGAAATTCGACCACTCCGTTCGCCCGCAGGACGACTTCTATCGCTACGTGAACGGCGGATGGCTCAAGAGCGCACAGATTCCCGCGGACCAATCCAGCTGGAACGCATTCCAGGAGCTGCGAGAGGACAGTCGCAATGCCCTGCACCAGCTGTTCGAGGATGCGAGTAAGAGTCAGGCAAAGCCGCGCACTCCGGAGCGCCAGGTCGGAGATCTGTACGCCAGCTACATGGACAGCGCACGCGTCGAGCAGCTCGGCATCGCGCCTCTCGCGTCACGGCTTCGCTCGATCTCGCAGATGATCGTCAAGTCGCAGCTGCCCGCGGTATTTGCGCACTTTGCGCGACTCGGAGTCTACGGACCCATGGGAGTGTTCGTGGGCGCGGACGCAAAGCACTCCAACGACAACATCGTGCAGATCACGCAGTCCGGACTCGGACTGCCCGATCGTGACTACTATCTCAAGCAGGATCCGAAGATGTCGTCCGCGCGCGCCGCGTACGTTGCGTACATCACGCGCATGCTGACGCTCGCCAAGCAAGCGGATCCGGAGGGCGCAGCCAACCACATTCTCGCGCTCGAGACCGAGCTCGCGACGCCGCAGTGGGACAGGGCGCGTAATCGGGATCGCAACGCGACGTACAACAAGGTGACGATCGCCGAGCTGTCGGCGATGACGCCTTCGTTCAACTGGACGAGATACTTGACCGAGGGCGGGCTGTCCAAGGCGCGTGACGTGGTGATTCGACAGCCCGACTACGTGAAGGCTGTCGACTCGATCATCGCGAAGACTCCCGTCTCCACCTGGCGCGAGTATCTCACCTTTCATCTGCTGGATTCGTTCGCAGACGTGCTTCCTGCGTCCTTCGTGCAGGCGAGCTTCGAGTTCCATGGCAAGACACTGAGCGGCCAGGAGGAGCTAGCGACTCGATGGAAGCGGGCGGTGGACGGCACCGAATCGGATCTCGGTGAGGCTGCCGGCACGCTCTACATCTCCAAGTATTTCAAGCCCGAGGCGAAGGCACGGATGGATGCGCTGGTCAAGAACATCATCAACGCATACGCCGTGGGCATCGACAGCCTCGAATGGATGAGTCCCGAAACCAAGGCGCAGGCGAAGGAGAAGCTGGCTCACTTCAAGGTGAAGATCGGCGCCCCCGACAAGCCGCGGGATTATTCGTCGATCGTGATCAAGCGCAATGACCTGTTCGGCAACGAGCTTCGCTCTCGTGAGTTCCAGTACGAAGACATGGCGACACGACTCGGCAAGCCGGTGGACAAGGCGCGCTGGGGCATGACTGCGCCCACCGTCAATGCGCAGTACAACTCGATCGCGAACGACATCACCTTCCCGGCCGGCATTCTGCAGCCGCCATTCTTCAACGTGAATGCGGATGACGCCGTGAATTACGGCGCGATCGGCGCCGTCATCGGTCACGAGATCGGCCACGGTTTCGACGATCAAGGTCGGAAGTCCGATGGCGAAGGCAATCTCCGCGACTGGTGGACGTCCGCGGACGCGCAAGCCTACGAGGCGCGCACGTCGAAGCTCGGGGCGCAGTTCGATGCCATCAGTCCGATCGAGGGCATGCACATCAACGGCAAGCTGACAATGGGCGAGAACATCGGAGACCTGAGTGGGTTGGCGCAGGCCTACCGCGCCTACAAGATCTCTTTGCACGGGAAGGAGGCACCGGTCATCGACGGACTCACCGGCGATCAGCGTTTCTTCATGGGCTTTGCGCAGATCTGGCGCGGCAAGATTCGCGAGGACGCGCTGCGTCAACAACTGCTCACCAACCCCCACTCGCCGGGTGACTATCGCGCGTTCGTGCCACTGATCAACAACGATGCATTCGAATCGACGTTCAGTGTGCAGCCGGGCGACAAGATGTATCTCGCGCCTGCGGATCGAGTGAAGATCTGGTAGGAAGCCCGACGCGGTAGAGATCGCTCGGATGCGCACGGGAGCACGACCGACCGTCTCTCCCCTTGTGTGGCGATGGGAAGGAGTGTAGGCTCCTTCTCATCACTGCACGGCGGAGACGATGGCGGACATCGATGTTGGGCTCATGCGCGGCACGCTCGACCTGCTCATCCTCAAGGCGCTGACCTGGGGACCGCGGCACGGCTACGGGGTCGTCGATTGGATCGAGCAGGCGACGGGTGAGGCGCTGCTGGTCGGCGAGGGGACGCTGTACCCTGCCCTCCACCGGCTCGAGGCACAGGGATGGATCGAGGCGGAGTGGGGTCTCTCCGAGAACAATCGTCACGCGAAGTTCTACAAGCTCACCGCAACCGGTCGCGCGCAGCTGCGCACCGGATTGTCGGCGTGGCAGCAGTTCGTAGAGGCCGCCTCACGCGCGCTGCACACCAGCGCATCACCTCGCACCGCATGAACGACCGCGGTGCATGGACTCGCGTCTTCCGCATCGGCGTCGGTGCCAGACACATCGAGCGCGACGTCGATCAGGAGCTCGAGTTCCACATCGCCATGCGCGCGCAGAAGCTCGTCGCCGCGGGGCTCGGGCCGGACGCGGCGCGAGCGAGGGCGCTCGAGCGATTCGGAGACATGCGCAAGGTTCGCGACAGCTGCCTCGACATCGACCGTCAACGGGAACGCGCAATGCGACGCACCAATTACCTGAGCGATCTGCGACAGGACATTTCGTACGCACTTCGCTCCATGCGACACAATCCGGGGTTCACCGCGGTGGTGCTGCTCACACTCGCCCTCGGCATTGGCGCGAACACCTCGACGTTCACGCTCATCGATGCACTCGTGCTGCGCGCGCTCCCCGTGCCGCATCCCGAGCAGCTCGTCACGATCGGAAATCCGGCGCGTGTCGGCGGCGTGTCGGAGGGCACCCCGCGCAATGACGTCGCATCATATCCCGTGTACGCCGATGTGCGTGATCACAGCAGGCTGCTCTCCGGGATCTACGCATCGGGACGAACGAGCCGCCTGGACATGCTTGCAGATCCTGGGCAGAAGGAGCCCGAACACCCACGAGGGCGGTTCGTCTCGGGAAACTACTTTTCGGTGCTGCAGGTACCGGCAGCGCTGGGAAGAACCTTCTCGGCCGACGAGGACCGCTCGCCAGGCGCAGCTCCTGTCATCGTCATCAGCTACGCGTACTGGGTGAATCGATTCGCCGGTGCGCGCTCCATCATTGGCCGCTCGGTACTGCTGAATGGTGTGCCGCTGACCGTCATAGGCGTGGCCCCGCGCTGGTTTGCGGGAGACATCGTCGGGCAACGCATCGAGGTGTGGATCCCAGTCATGGAGCAACCCGCACTCATGCCGAACGCGCCCGCGCTCGCCAGGCGCGACATCAACTGGGTACTGATGCTGGGACGCCTCCGGCCCGGGGTGACGCTGGCGCAGGCCCGCAGCGAGCTGACGACGATCGAGAACAGGTCCCTCATCGATAACGCCCTGCCTACGGAGCGCGCAGCGGTCGAGAGGAACGTGCGCGAGACACCCCTGCAAGTGGAATCGGGAGCGAGGGGCTTTTCCTATTACCGGCAGCTGCTCGCGGCGCCGCTATTCATTTTGATGGCAGCGGTAAGCATCGTGCTGCTTATCGTCTGCGCGAATCTCGCCAACCTGATGCTCGCGCGAGCCGCGGCGCGTGGCCGCGAGATGAGTGTTCGGATGGCGCTCGGAGCCAACCGCGTCCGACTGGTGCAGCAGCTGCTCACGGAGAGCGTTCTGTTCGCGCTCGTTGGCGGCGCGCTCGGCGTTCTCCTCGCGGTCTGGGGAAGCTCCGCGCTCATTGCGCTGACCGGCGGCGCGCAGGTCGAAGCGAAGCTCGACGCGCGGGTGCTCCTCTTCACGGCTTCCATGTCGCTGGCGACTGCCGTCCTGTTCGGGCTCGTGCCCGCACTGCGCGCCACGCACGTCGAGCTCGCGACTGCGCTTCGCGCGCAAGGTCGCGGCGTATCGAACGCGGAACGCGGCACCGGTCGATTCGGGCTCGGCAAGATGCTAGTCGTCGCGCAAGTGGCGTTGTCGGTGCTGCTGCTCGTCGGTACCGGGATGCTCGTGCGCAGCATGGAACGGCTGCAGACCACGGACATCGGCGTCGCACGCGATCAGCTTCTTCTGGCCGAGATCGATGCGCAGCGCGCGGGCTACAAGGACGCGCGACTACTGACGCTCATGCGTAACCTGTTGGCGCGCGCGAGCGAGACACCCGGGGTGGTCTCCGCCACGCTTTCGGAGAACGGAATCTTCTCCGGAACGGAGTCGGGCACGAACGTACGCGTGGAGGGGTTCACGGCGCAGGCGGACGCGGACAGCAACATCGCCTATGATGACGTGGGGCCAAACTACTTCCACACGATCGGCGCGCGCATGATGGAGGGGCGCGACTTCGAAGCGCGCGACAACGAGTCGGGTGCCAAGGTGGCCGTCCTCAATCAGACCGCCGCCCGCTTCTTCTTTCCCCACTCCAGTCCATTGGGCTCGCACATCTCCACGGACAGTACGACGTACGAGATCGTTGGCGTTGTGTCCGACGTGGAGGAGCAGAGTCTGCGCGCCGAACCGAGCAGACGCCTTTACCTGTCCGCGTTTCAGATCCCCGAGACTCCCGGGAAGTTTTCGCTCGAGGTGCGCACCACGGCGAACCCGGCGAAACTGGGCGAGACGCTCCG
>Ga0182008_10000795_pt1 | contig 22102 bp, 21 predicted proteins | sample Sormic07211129_1_FD_120482 | JGI IMG/M metagenome (GOLD analysis project Ga0182008, IMG submission 120482) | Rhizosphere microbial communities from Sorghum bicolor, Mead, Nebraska, USA - 072115-129_1 metaG | ecosystem: Host-associated > Plants > Roots > Rhizosphere | place: USA: Nebraska...
CTGGTCGCGATGACCGGCGACGGCACCAACGACGCCCCCGCGCTGGCGCAGGCCGACGTGGCGGTGGCCATGGGCAGCGGCACGCAGGCCGCGAAGGAGGCCGGCAACATGGTCGACCTCGACTCCAACCCGACCAAGCTGCTCGAGGTGGTGGAGACCGGCAAGGCGCTCTTGATGACGCGCGGCTCGCTCACCACCTTCTCGATCGCCAACGACGTGGCCAAGTACTTCGCGATCATTCCCGCGATCTTCGTGAGCACCTACCCGCAGCTGGGCGCGCTCAACGTGATGCGGCTGGCGAGCCCCTCGTCGGCCATCCTGAGCGCGGTGATCTTCAATGCGCTGGTGATCGTGTTCCTGATCCCGCTGGCGCTCAAGGGCGTGCGCTACCGGCCCGTGGGAGCCGCCGCATTGCTGCGCCGCAACCTCGCGATCTACGGCCTGGGCGGCCTGCTCGTGCCCTTCATCGGCATCAAGCTGATCGACTGGCTGCTGGTCGCCATCCATCTCGTCTGAGGACACCTCCATCATGAAAAACATCCTTCGCCCCGCGCTGGTTCTCTTCGTCGCGCTCAGCGCGCTCACCGGCCTGCTCTATCCGCTGGCCGTGACCGGCGCCGCCCAGGCCGTGTTCCCCGACCAGGCCGCGGGCAGCCTGGTCGAGCGCGACGGCCAGGCCGTCGGTTCGCGGCTGATCGGCCAGAACTTCAGCGATCCGAAGCACTTCTGGGGCCGTCCCTCGGCCACCGCGCCCATGCCCTACAACGCCACCGCCTCGGGCGGCTCCAACCAGGGCCCGCTGAACCCGGCGCTGGTCGATGCGGTCAAGGGCCGCGTCGAGGCGCTGCGCGCGGCCGACCCGGGCCACACCGCATCGGTGCCGGTCGACCTGGTGACGGCTTCGGCCAGCGGCCTCGACCCCGAGATCAGCCCCGCGGCCGCGCTCTACCAGGTGCCGCGCATCGCGCGCCTGCGCCAGCTGCCGCTCGACCAGGTGACGGCGCTGGTGCATCGCCAGACCGAGGCGCCGCTGGCCGGCTTCCTGGGCGAGCCGCGGGTCAATGTGCTGGCGCTGAACCTGGCACTCGATGCGATGAAGTAAAACCCCGGCATGGACGATTCCCGCCCGGACCCCGACGCGCTGCTCGCGCAGATGCGCAGCGACGAAGCCCGCGCCCGCCGCGGGCGGCTGCGCATCTACTTCGGCGCCACCGCGGGCGTCGGCAAGACCTGGGCCATGCTCTCGGCCGCGCAGCGCGAGCGCGCCGCGGGCCGCGAGGTGCTGATCGGCGTGGTCGAGACCCACGGGCGCAGCGAGACCGCCGCGCTGCTCGACGGCCTCGAGCGGCTGCCGCTGCGCGACGTGGACTACCGCGGCCGCACGCTGGCCGAGTTCGATCTCGATGCGGCGCTGGCGCGCAAGCCCGCGGTGCTGCTGGTCGACGAGCTCGCGCACTCCAACGCACCGGGCTCGCGCCACGCCAAGCGCTGGCAGGACGTGCAGGAGCTGCTGGCAGCGGGCATCGAGGTCTGGTCGGCGCTCAACGTGCAGCACCTCGAGAGCCTCAACGGCACGGTCGGCACCATCACCGGCGTGCGGGTGCACGAGACCGTGCCCGACAGCGTGCTCGACGAGGCCGACGAGGTGGTGCTGGTCGACGTCACGCCCGACGAGCTCACGGCGCGGCTGGCGGCCGGCAAGGTCTACCTGCCGCAGCAGGCCGAGCGCGCCAAGCAGAATTTCTTCCGCAAGGGCAACCTGATCGCGCTGCGCGAGATCGCCCTGCGCCGCACCGCCGAGCATGTGGAGGACGACGTGCGCGGCTGGCGGGTCGAGCAGTCCGGCCCGGGCCGCAAGGGCAACGGCCTGCAGGCCTGGAACACCTCGGGCGCGATCCTGGCCTGCGTCGGCCCGCACGAGGGCGCGGCCCAGACGGTGCGCAGCGCCGCCCGGCTGGCCGGCCAGCTCAGCGTGCGCTGGTACGCGGCCTACGTCGAGACGCCGGCGCTGCAGCGGCTGCCCGCCGCGCAGCGCGACCGCGTGCTGGCGGTGCTCAAGCTGGCCGAGGAACTGGGCGCGGTGACCGCGGTGCTGACCGGCGACGACGTGGCGCAGGCGCTGGCCGCGCAGGCCCAGCGGCTCAACTGCGCCACGCTGGTGGTGGGGCGCGCCGAGCCGGCCACCGGCTGGCGGCGCTGGTGGCCGTCGCCCTCGCTGGCGCGCGAGCTGGCGCGCCGCGGGCCCACGCTCGACATCGTCGAGACGGCCCGTGCCGACAGCGCGCGCCGCCTGCCGCGCACGCCGCTGGGTGCGGCGCGCGAACTGGCCAACGGCGACGAGCGCTCCGACGACGATGCCGATCGGCCGCATGCGCGCTGGCCCGGCTATGTCTGGGCCGCGGCGATGGGCATCGCCGTCACGCTGGTCGCGACACCGCTGTCGGGCGTGCTCGAGCAGGTCAACATCGTGATGCTGTTCCTGCTCGGCGTGGTGGGCATCGCGATGCGCTTCGGCCGCGGGCCGGCGGCGCTGGCCGCGATGCTCAACGTGGCGGCCTTCGATTTCTTCTTCGTCTCGCCGCGGCTGTCGTTCGCGATCGGCGACGTGCAGTACGTCGTGACCTTCGCCGTGATGCTGGGCGTGGGCCTGCTGGTGGGCCAGCTCACCGCGGGCCTGCGCTTCGCGGCCAGCGTGTCGACCAGCCGCGAGCGCCGCGCGCAGTCGCTGTTCGAGCTCACGCGCGAGCTTTCGGCCGCGCTGCAGAGCGAGCAGGTGGTGGCGCTCGGCGCGGCGGCGGTGCAGGGCCATTTCGGCGGCCATGCGCTGGTGCTGGTGACCGATGCGGCCGACCGGTTGCAGCTGCCCGACAGCCCGCCGCCCGGCTTCGATGCCAGCGTGGCCGACTGGGCCTTCCGCCAGGGACAGCCGGCCGGCCTGGCCACCGCCACGCTGGCCGCCCAGCCCTGGCACTACGTGCCGCTGCAGGCGCCGATGCGGGTGCGCGGCGTGCTGGCGCTCGAGCCCGCGCAGCCGCGCTGGCTGCTGATCCCCGAGCAGGCGCAGCAGCTCGACACGCTGGCGCGCCAGATCGCGATCGCGCTGGAGCGCGTGCACTACGTCGAGGTCGCGCAGCAGGCGGTGGTCGAGATGGAGTCGGAGCGGCTGCGCAACACGCTGCTGGCCGCCATCTCGCACGACGTGCGCACGCCGCTGACCGCGCTCATCGGCCTGGCCGAGTCGCTGCAGACCGCCGACGCCGACACGCGCCAGCAGGCCACGCAGGCGATCGTCGGGCAGGCGCATGCGCTCAACGCGCTGGTCAACAACCTGCTCGACATGGCGCGGCTCGAAAGCGGCATCGCGGGCGGCGCGGTCAACCTGCGGCGCGACTGGCAGTCGGTGGAGGAGGTGGTGGGCTCGGCCATCCGCGCGGCCGCCTCGGCGCTGGGCGGGCGTGCCGTGCAGACCGCGCTGCCGCCCGAGCTGCCGCTGGTCGAGTTCGACGCGGTGCTGATGGAGCGCGTGCTGGTCAACCTGCTGGAGAACGCCGCCAAGTACGGTGCGCCGCCGATCGTGGTCGGCGCCCGCGCCGAGGCCCGCAGCCTGGTGCTGAGCGTGCGCGACCACGGCGCCGGCCTGCCGCTGGCGCTGCGCGGCCGCGAGCACCTGCTGTTCGACAAGTTCACCCGCGGCCAGGCCGAGTCGGCCACGCCCGGCGTGGGCCTGGGGCTGGCCATCTGCAAGGCCATCGTCTCCGCGCACGGCGGCGAGATCGCCGCCGCGAACGCGCCCGGAGGCGGCGCAGAATTCACCGTCACGCTGCCGCGCCGCGCGCCGCCGGACGTGCCGGACGCGCCGGTCGCATCCGAAGATCCCTTTCCTGCCTGAGCCCTGACATGCCTTCACCCATTGCCATCGTGATCGAAGACGAACCGCAGATCCGGCGTTTCGTGCGCGGCGCGCTCGAGGCCGAGGGCTGGCAGGTGCACGAGGTCGGCAGCCTGCGCGACGGCCTGGCGGCGGCCGGCACGCGCCAGCCCGACCTGGTGGTGCTGGACCTCGGGCTGCCCGACGGCGACGGGCTCTCGCTGATCCGCGACGTGCGCGGCTGGTCGGCGGTGCCGATCATCGTGCTGTCGGCGCGCGTCGACGAGGCCGACAAGATCGCGGCCCTCGATGCCGGCGCCGACGACTACCTGACCAAGCCCTTCGGCACCGGCGAGCTGCTGGCGCGGGTGCGCGCCAACCTGCGGCGCCCGCGCGCGGCGGCGGGCAGCACCGCCACGACGGAGGTCGGCGAGCCGGTGTTCCGCTTCGGCGAGATCGAGGTCGACCGGGCCGCGCGCCTGGTGCGCCGCGCGGGCGCCGAGGTGCACCTCACGCCCACCGAGTACCGGCTGCTGGGTGTGCTGGTGTCCAACGCCGGCCGCGTGCTCACGCAGCGGCAGCTGCTGCGCGAGGTCTGGGGGCCTTCGCATGCCGAGCAGAGCCACTACCTGCGCATCTACATGGGCCACCTGCGGCAGAAGCTCGAGGCCGACCCGGCGCAGCCGCGGCATCTGCTGACGGAGACCGCGGTGGGGTACCGGCTGGTGGTCTGAGGGCGGCGGCCGGATTTTTCGCCGCCGTTGCGGGCACTTTGTCACGCTTTGCGTGCGCGAAGCCGGCCCGGCGCGCATCCGGCACCGGGGGTCGTGCGTAAGTGGGTCATGCACCCCCTGTCGAAACCCCTCTCCCTGCTGCGGGCCGTCACGCCGTGGCCCCGCGCCGTGAAGGCGCTCGACATCCGGCCGGCGGTGCGCCACGCGCTGGCGACGGGCGGGCTGCAGGAGGCGGTGCGCCTCCTCAACACCCGCGTGCCGCACCGCTACACCGCCATCCACCGGCTTGTGATCGACCAGGTCGCCAGCCTGGCGATCCACGACCTCGAAGGCGGCGACGTCCGGGCGCTGCAGGTGCCCGTGGACCGGGGGCACAGCTTCTGCCAGTACGCGATCGCGGCCGGCTGCTTCGTCACCGAGAACTCGGCCGGCGATCCGCGCCTCGACGGCCATGCGGCGCAGGGGCGGATCGCGGCCTACCACGGCGTGGCGCTGGTCGACGACACCGGCCGCGCGTTCGGCGCGCTGTGCCATTTCGACCTGACACCGCGCTTCCTGAGCGCCGCGGCCTTCGAGGAGATGGGCCAGGCCGCCGTCGAGATCGCGGCCTACCTCGGCCAGTCCTGCGCCGCCCGGGTGCAGGCCGAGCTGTTCGAGGCCTGCTGAGCGGAAGCGGCGGGCCTCAGGGCGCGGCCTCGGCGCCGCGGCCGGCCACCGCGGCCGGCGGCACGCTGCGCGTGACCACCTCGGGCTCGGCGGACCGCCGGTCGCCGTCGTCCGCCGTCGGCTGGGGCGGCGGCGAGGCGATGTAGACGGTCCGGCTCGGGAAGGCGAACTGCACGCCCAGCCTGGCGAAGGCGCGCATCATCTCGAGGTTGAGCCGCTGCTGCTCGTCCATGTAGAGCCCGTAGTTGGGCGTGGTCACGAAATAGACCACCTCGAAGGTCAGCGCGCTCTCGCCGAAGGACTGGAAATGCACCCGGTCCAGGCGCAGCGCCTCGCGTGCCTCGATCAGCTGGCGCACGCTGCGTTGCACCGCCTCGATCTGCTCGGGCGTGGTGTCGTAGCTGAGGCCGAAGTTGAAAGCGATGCGCCGCTCCTGCATGCGGCGGTAGTTCTTCACCACCTGCTTGAGCAGGTCCGTGTTGCTGATCACGATCTCCTCGCCGCTGGTGCTGCGCAGGCGCGTGGTCTTCAGGCCGATGTGCTGCACCGTGCCCGAGATGCTGCCGACCCCGATCGCGTCGCCCACCTCGAAGGGCTTGTCGACCGCGATCGAGAGCGAGGCGAACAGGTCGCCCAGGATGTTCTGCACCGCCAGCGCGATGGCGATGCCGCCGACCCCCAGGCTGGCGACGAAGGCCGTGATGTTGACGCCCAGGTTCGACAGGATGGCCAGCAGCACGATCACCCACAGCACCGTGCGCAGGGCCCAGGACATCAGGGTCGAGGAGGCGCTGACCTGGGTCATGCCGGCCGAGGTGTGGCGGCTCACGTAGCGCCGCAGCGCGATGCCGATGGCCCTGTTGAGCCAGAGCCCGAACTGCAGCGCGAGCGTGAGGAACCACAGCTGGCCCACGCGGGTGCCCCAGCGCCCGCCCAGGTCCAGCATGCCGACGCCGATCAGCACCGCGGTCAGGACCAGGAACACGCGGTTGGTGTCGCCCAGCACCTCCACCAGCGTGTCGTCCACGTGGTTGTCGGTGCGCTCGGCGATCGCCTTCATGCGGCTGACGGCGTAGCGCAGCGCGAGGCTCATCACCAGGTAGGCGATCAGGGCCACCGCGATGCTCAAGGCCCAGTTCTGGACGGAAATGCCCCCGATCAGGAGCTCGCGAAAGGGTTCGGTCAGTGCGTTCATGGGGAAGAGGGGACGACAGGCTCGCCGGCAACGGAACAAGGGCCCGAGGCTCCCAGAGACGGGCCGCCGCGGGCGTAGGCCTGGCCCGACCCGGCTTGTGGGCGTGCGCTGCGTGCAGGACGGCAACCACGCCGCCGCGGCAGGGCGGCGACGCCGGGCAGGCTCTTCGTCCGACACGCTGACTGCACACCCGCCTCGCGGGCGGGGCCGGCGCGCTTTGCACCATGGCTGCATGCACGCCACCCCCATCGCTTCCGCTTCCGCGTCACCCCGGCCCCTGGCCGCTCCCGCCTTCGGCCGCCAGGCCTACGCATGCGCCGACGACCGCTACACCGCAGCGCTGCGCCTGGTGCCCACGGCGGCGCCCGCGCCGCCTCCCCTGCGCGAGGTCTACCAGCGCCTGATGAATTTCCACAGCGACCGCTCGCGGCACGGCCAGGAGGCGCTGCATTTCCTGCAAGGCGCGCTCGCCGCGGTGGCGGATGCGCCCGACGACCTGCCCGAGACGCCCGAAGGCCTGGTCGCCTGGATGCAGCAGGCGTCCGACCGGGCCACCGCCGCCTACGCCGAATACCTGGCACAGCGCAAGGCCGGGGCGCCGCGGCGCTATTTCTCCAACCGCACCCATGCGCTGTACTTCCTGCAGGCGGTCGCGCCCACCAAGCTGGTGGACGGCGCCTGGCTCTACGGCACGCTGCGGCATGCACGGGACCCGCGGCTCGCGGGGCTGGCGCAGACCTACCTCGAGGAACTGGGCAACGGCGACGACAGCAAGAACCATGTGCTGCTCTATCGCCAGCTCCTGCAGTCGCATGGCCTGGGCGAGGGCCAGCACCTGCCGGACGCGTACTTCCACCAGGGTGCGATCCAGCTGGCGCTCGGCCACAGCGCCCAGCAGATGCTGCCGGAGGTCATCGGCTTCAACCTGGGCTACGAGCAGCTGCCCTTGCACCTGCTCATCACGGCCTACGAGCTGAACGAGCTGGGCATCGACCCCTACTATTTCACCTTGCACGTGACGGTGGACAACGCCGACAGCGGCCATGCGCGCAAGGCCGTCGACGCGGTGTTCATGAACGCCGCGCGCTATCCCGATGCGGCCGCGTTCTGGCGCCGCGTGCGCAGCGGCTACCGGCTCAACGACCTGGGCGTGGGAACCACCGAAGCCATCCGCGGCTTCGACATCGACGCCGAGGTGATCCGCTTCTTCATGGACAAGAGCAAGGCCGGCGCGGGCGCGCATTCGGACTACTGCCGCATCGAGGGTCGGACGGTCAACGAGTGGCTGCAGAGCCCAACGCAGGTCGGCGCCTTCCTGCAGGCGCTCGAGCGCAAGGGCTGGATCGTGCGCGGCGCCGAGCCGCAACAGAGCCGTTTCTGGCAGCTGCTGGTCGGGGAGCGGGCCGAGATGTTCGGCGTCTTCAGCGACTACGAACTCCAGGCCATCCACGACTGGATGCGCGGGGCACCCAGTGCCGACGGCCGCGCCTTCGACGACAGTGCCGCGGGCGCGGCGCCGGTGCGCAGCTTCCGGGCGCAGCAGCGACTGCGCGGCGCGGGCCGCCCGGGGGTGCGGCCCGAGAGTGTCGCCGCGCGCATCGCGGGCGCACCACGCGCAGCCGGCGGCCTCGGCGACCTGTCACCCGAGACCCACTGGACCCCCGAAGGCCTCGCCACCACCCGGGTGCTGGTGGCCGACCTGCGCGGCCGCTGAGCCCGCGGCGGCGGGGCGCTCAGGTCCACCAGCGCGCGTCGGGCTTGCCCACGCGCAGCGCGCCGGCCCCGATCACCGCGATGGTCAGCGCGTTCAGCAAAAAGAAGGCCTGCAGCTCGAGCGACCAGCCGCCCATCTTCGACAGCGAGAAGAACTGGCCGGTGTGCACCAGCAGCAGCGCCACCAGCATGTTGAAGGCGATCACCAGCGCGGCCGGCCGGGCGAACAGGCCCAGCAGCACCAGCAGCGGAGCGACGAACTCGCCCAGGTACACGCCGTAGGCCAGCCAGTCGGGCAGCCCGGCGGCACCGACCATGCGGTGGATGCCGTCGGCGCCCTGGAAGACTTTCGACAGGCCGTGGAACAGCAGCAGCCCGCCGAGCGTGATGCGCAGCAGCAACTTGCCGAGATCGTCGTTGCGTGTGGCGGTCATCGGGGCTTACTGCGCGTTGACCGAAGGCGTGCCGGCGACGGCGTTGGCGCCACCCTGGACGCGCTGGACTTCGGCGGTGTAGACATCGCTGCCGCGCGCGCGCGTGTAGGCGGCCAGCTGCTGGGCGTAGCGCGGGCTGGCGCTGTCGGTGGTGTTGGCGATCGAGGCGCTCTCGAGGCCGGCGCGGCGCCACAGGTTCAGGTCGGCCACGACTTCGGCGCGGCTCAGCGTGCCGGCCGGGGTGCCGGCCGAGGCCAGCGAGCCGACCCATTGTTCGGCCGGGGCGCTGGGGGCGCGGGCGCTGCGCTGCAGCTCGGCCACGACGTCGGCGCGCTTGACGGCGCCGGTGGTGGCGAGCGGCGCGCCCACCCATTGTTCGGCCGGGACGGTCTGGGCGGAAGCGGCGCCGACCGTGGCGACCAGGGCGGCGAGGGCGAGGATGTGCTTGGCTTGCATGAGGAACTCCTGTTCGTGTCACCGCAGGGAACAGCAGTGACGAGGCCCTCAGTCTCTTCGCCGGCGCCGGATCGCGATGTGCGCCAGCGCACAGTTTTGCTCAGCTGGCCGGCACCGGCCGCGGCACATGCAGCACCTCGAGCGGCTCGCTGCGCCCGCGCAATTGCACCGTCTGCACCGCCTGCGTCGCGCTCAGCCGCTCGGCGATGCCCGCCTGTCGCGCGGCGAACAGCGAGATCACCAGCCGGGCGTCGGCCACCTTGGAGTGGTCCTGCAGCCGGCTGGCGGTGTTGACCACCTCGCCGACCGCGGTGAAGGTGGTGGTCTCGAGGTAGCCCACCTCGCCGACCGCGGTGCGGCCCGCGTGCAGGCCCATGCCGAAGTCCAGCCGGTGGCCGAACTGCGACTCGAAGCCGGTGCTCCAGGCGTCCATGCGTTCGCCGATCAGTTCGGCCGCCCGCACCGCCTGGCGGCAGGCGGTCGGCAGGTCGACCTCGAGGCCGAAGATCGCCATCACGCTGTCGCCGATGAACTGGTTGGGCACGCCGCCGCTCTCGCGCACCGCGGCGCCCACGGTCGCGAAGTAGCGCTCCAGCAGGTAGGCCAGGTCGAAGGGCCACTGGTTCTCCGACAGGCCCGACCAGCGCCGCAGGTCGACGAACAGGATCGCCACATCGCGCTCGCGGCCGAAATGGCCCGAGCGCTCGGTGGACGCGGGCGCGAACAGCGGCGTGACCGCGATGTCGCCGCGCGGGCGCAGCTGGCAGGCCAGGCGCACGTCGGCCGGCGCGCGCACCCGGTCCAGCGTGCGGCGCTCGTCGCGGCCCGGCGGCTCGAGGTGCGCGGGCGGGCCCTGCACCCGCACCCGGCAGGTCGAGCAGCGCGCGCGCCCGCCGCAGACCGACAGGTGCGCGATGCCGTGGGCGCGGCTGGCGTCGAGCACGCTCCAGCCGCGCGGCACGTGCACGCTGCGCTCGGGGTAGCGCAGCGTGATCGAGGCGCCGCCGGGCCGGCGCTCGCGGCGGCTGCGCAGCTGGCGCGCCGCGAACAGCGCGAGCAGCAGCAGGCCGTAGAAGACTTCGATGCGGCGCTCGGTCGCCTCGATGGCTTCGCCCTGCGCCGGCGTCGGCCCCTGGACCGCCATCGGGCCCGACCACTGCAGCTCGCGGCCCATGCTGAGGAAACCCGCGACCGCCAGCACCGGCAGCAGCACCGCCGCCACCAGCAGCCCGTGCGAATGCCGGCGGTAGCCCGGCTTCGCGCGCAAGGCCATGTGCACCCCCAGGCAGCCGTGCGCCCAGGCTACGGCCATCAGCGCGAACTGGCCGCCCGCGCCGGCGAAGCTCCACAGCGCGCCGACCACGCGGGCGTAGGAGGCGTCGAGCCCGAAGGCCTCGTAGGCCCAGCGCATCGCGCTCAGGTGCGAGGCCAGCAGCAGCGGCAGCGAGAAGCCCAGCAGCAGCCGCAGCGCGTCGAGGGGCTGCATGCGCAGGCTGCGGCGGTCCCAGACGCTCAGCAGGGCCAGCACGATGTGGGTGGTGGCCGCGCCGTAGAGTAGCAGCGTGCCGGGCGGGCTGCGCCAGAAGGCGTGCACGCCGTGCAGCACCGCTTCGGCAAAGGCCAGCGAGACCAGGCCCAGGGCGTGGTTCAACAGGTGTGCGCTGACATAGCCCATCAGGACCAGGCCGCTGATCCATCGCAGGTCGCGCCGCGTGGGCAGGGCGAAGCGGGGAGGGGAACGCAGGGGCATGAAGGGGCTCGAAGAGGGCCCCGAGCATAATCCGCGCGGCCCCGCGGCCGACCCTTCCATGACCTCAGCTGTCCTCCGTTCTTCCCTCGCGCTGCGCCGCGTCGCGCTGTTCGACGCGCTGCCCGACGACCGGCTCGACCGCATCGCGCAGGCCTGCCGCTGGCAGAGCGTGGAGGCCGACCATCCGCTGGTGCTGCGCGCGCAGGACCCCGGCGAGGTCTATTTCATCGTCTCGGGGGCCGTGCGCATCACCACCTACGCGGTCCAGGGCCGGCAGGTGACCTTCCGCGACTGCGGCGAGGGCGAGCTCTTCGGCGAGCTGGCCGCGATCGACGGCGGGCCGCGCTCGGCCGACGCCGTCACGCTGGCGCCCAGCGTGCTCGCCAGCCTCGCGCCGGCCGCCTTCCGCGCGCTGCTGCGCGAGGAGCCGCTGCTGGCCGAACGCGTGATGCTGCGCCTGGCCTCGCTGGTGCGCCAGCTGTCCGAACGCATCATCGACCTGAGCACGCTCGACGTGGCCGGGCGGCTGCACGCCGAACTGCTGCGCCTGGCGCAGGCCGCGGGCGTGGCGGACAACGCCGCGCGGCTGGAGCCGGCGCCCAAGCATGCCGCGCTGGCCAGCCAGATCAGCACCAACCGCGAGCAGGTGACGCGCGAACTCAACGCGCTGGTGCGCCGCGGCGTGCTGCACAAGGACGGCAAGGCGCTGGTCGTGGCCGACGTACGGCAGCTGGCCGACGCGCTGGCGCTGGTGCGCGGCGACCGCTAGGGCGAAGGCTCGCGCCGAATGGCCAGCTCGTTCCAGCCCGTGGCCGCATCGGGTGCGCGCGAGAAGTGCCAGTCGGGCAGCAGGCACAGCAGGATCTCGGCCGTGGTGCGCACGATGCAGCCGTAGCCCGCGTGGCCGCCCGTGACGCGCCCCTGCGCATCGGCCACGCTGAGGTGCAGGTGCCCGCCGTCGACGCCCAGGCTGCCCGACAGGGTCAGCAGTTCCATGTCGCCGGCCAGCGTGATGGCGTCGTCCGCGCCGGCCAGCCGGATGGCCGCGGTCCGCAGGCTGCCGATGCCCGCCACCACGAAGGCCGCATGCACGTCCGCGGCCGCGACCTGCGCCTCCAGCGCGCGCCGCAGGTCGTCGCCCGGCTGCAGCCGCAGCGGCAGGGGGCGCGGGGAGAAGTCCGGTGCGGTCGTCATGCGCGGATCATGCCAAAGCGGTGCGGCTCAGTCCGGCCTGGCCGGCGGCTCCAGCTTCGCGCGCAGCACGCCGTTGAGCTCGGCGCCGAAGATCAGCGTGGTCGCGCTGATGTAGAGGAAGACCAGCGTGGCCACCACGCCGGCGAAGCTGCCGTAGAGCAGCGCCAGCTTGCCGTCGGTGCGCAGCGTGTACGACAGCGTGGCGGCCGCGCCCACCCACAGGGCCGCGCCCAGCAGCGCACCGGGCAGCACGGTGTAGAGCCGCTGCCGGATGTCGGGCAGCCAGCCGTACATCAGCGCGTAGAGCAGCGCCAGCACCCCGAAGGCCGAGCCGTAGCGCACGCTGTTGCGCAGCCACAGCGACTCCTGCCCGGCCCCGAGGCTGGCCTCGAGCAGTTGCCACAGGGAGGGCACGATCACCACCGAGCTGAAGGTGGCGACCACGCCCAGGCCGACGATCGCGGTGAACAGGGTGACCTTGATGCGCGCCTTCCAGAAGGGCAGGCCGCGCTCGATGCCGTAGGCCCGGTTGAGCGCGCTGCGCACCGCCTGCATGCCCGAGGACGCGGTCCACAGCGTGGCCAGCACGCCGATGGTCAGCAGCGCCTGGTTGCGCTGGGCCAGCACCTGCCGGATCACCGGCTGCATCGCGTCGCGCACCACCTGCGGCGCATAGCCCATCACCCGGTCGGCCAGCGCCGCCGCATCGCCGGGCTGGCCGATGTAGCCGGCCGCGGCCGACACCAGGATCAGCAGCGGGAACATCGCCAGCACCGAGGAGAAGGCCAGGCTGCCCGCCTGGTTGGCGCTCTGGTGCAGGATGTAGTTGCGGATCGCCAGCAGCACCGTGCGCAGGCCGGGCGTGGCCAGCGCCCCGTCGCGCACGCGGCGCCAGAACTCGCCCAGGCCGCTCATGGGGCGCGTTGTCCGAGGAAGAGGGGGGCGGCGGGCATGAGGCAGACGAAGGAGGCCAGGGAAGCGGATAGCTTCGAGGCTATCGCGCGGGCCGCGGGACAGCAATCGCCCGATCCGCTGTAGGCACGGGTCCCGACGGGCATTTACGCCGCCTTTGCACCGCCCGCCCCAAGCTTTGCACCGTTTTGACGGGCCCGTGCCGACACTGGCTTCCTGTTCTTTTCCAAGCAGGACCCCCATGGCCTATGCCGCTTACCGGGAACCTCCCGGTGCCGCCTTCTCCCTCGCCTCCCCCGTGGGCGAGACGGTGTTCCAGGTGCTCGACGTCACCGTCGCCTCCGTCGATGCCTGCCGCGTGCGGCGGGCGCTGGCCGCGTGCCAGGGGGTGGGCGTGCTGCGCTGCGAGCCGCTGCTGCACAGCGGCGCCGCCTGGGCGACGGCCGCGCCGCGCGTGCGGCTGATGGTCCGGCTGCCCTTCGCGCGCTATGCCGAAGTGCTGCATTGCCTGCTCGACTGCGTGCCGGACGGCGAGATCGGTGCCCTGACCAGCTGGCGCGCCCACCTGAAGCGCTGCGGTGTGGCCCATGGCGGCTGAATGGCTGCGGGCGCTCTGCGCGCTCGGCACGGTCTTCATCCCGCTGGCCATCGCGGGCCTGGCCGTGCACTTCGGCGCGCGTCGTGCCGTGTCGGACACATCCTGCAACGTCGATCCGTTTCGTCCGGTCGCGCCCGGGCTTCCCACAGGGGAAAGTCCCAGCGCATTGACGCAAACGACGGAGACACTGAGATGGCCTACGAACTCGATGTTCGCAGCCCGCGCGACACGGGCTGGATCAACCTGGAAGAACCGCGCGAGGTCCGCTACTGGACGCAAACCTTCGCCGTGACCGAGACCCGCCTGCGCAGCGCCGTGTGCGCCGCCGGCGATTCGACGCAAGCCGTGTGCCGCTACCTGGGCATCCCGCGCGTGAGCCGGCAGGCGCCCGCGCTGCAGGAAGCCGACCAGATCTGAGCGGCCCGCGCCGCGCCCCGGTGAGGGCCGAACGGTAGACTGGCGCCCGACATGACAGCGCCAAACACTTCCGAACCCGTCCGACTCAACAAACGCATGGCCGAGCTCGGCATCTGCTCGCGCCGCGAGGCCGACGACTGGATCGCGCAGGGCTGGGTCCGGGTCAATGGCCAGCCGGCCGAGATGGGCGTGAAGGTCACGCCGGCCGACCGCGTCGAGGTCGACAAGCGGGCGCACGGCCAGCAGGCGCAGCAGGTCACGATCCTGCTGCACAAGCCCATGGGCTACGTGAGCGGCCAGGCCGAGGACGGCCACGAGCCCGCCGCGATGCTCATCAACCCGCGCACCCATTGGCGCGAGGACACCAGCACCCACCGTTTCTCGCCGCCGCAGCTGCGCGGGCTCGCGCCCGCCGGCCGGCTCGACATCGACTCGGTCGGCCTGCTGGTGCTCACCCAGGACGGCCGCGTGGCCCGCCAGCTGATCGGCGAGGACTCGGGCATCGAGAAGGAATACCTGGTGCGCGTGACCTGGTCGCCCCAGGCCGGCGCCACCGGCGGCCCGGGCGCGCACGGCGACGTCACGACCGATGTGCAGCGCGTGTTTCCGCCCGCGATGCTGGCCCGGCTGCGCCACGGCCTGAGCCTGGACGGCCAGCCGCTCAAGCCGGCGCGCGTCGACTGGCAGAACCCCGAGCAGCTGCGCTTCATCCTGACCGAAGGCAAGAAGCGGCAGATCCGCCGCATGTGCGAGCAGGTCGGCCTCAAGGTGGTGGGCCTGAAGCGCATCCGCATCGGCCGCGTGGTGCTGGGCAACCTGCCGGTGGGCCAGTGGCGCTACCTGGGCGCGCAGGAGAAGTTCTGAGGCCGGCGGGGGCTCTCAGGCTCCTCTAAGAATCGGCGCCTAGCCTTCGGCCTCTCACTGGAGATTCCGATGCGCACCTTGCTGGTCGAAGACGACGAGATGATCGGCCGCAGCCTGCGGCAGGCGCTCGAGGGCGCGGGCTGGTCGGTCGACTGGGTGCGCGACGGCGGCCTGGCGCAGAGCGCGCTGGACGACGGCGGCTATGCCTGCGTGCTGCTCGACCTGGGCCTGCCGGAGCGCGACGGCACCGACGTGCTGCGCCGCGCCCGGTCGCGCGGCGACGTGACGCCGATCGTGGTGCTGACCGCGCGCGGCGGCCTCGAGGACCGCATCGACGCGCTCGACCTGGGCGCCGACGACTACCTGCAGAAGCCCTTCGCCTTCCGCGAGCTCATGGCCCGCATGCGCGCCGTGGTGCGGCGGCGCGACGGCGCCGCGCAGTCGCTGGTCGGCACCCCCGCGCTGCAGCTGGACCTGGGCACGCGCGAGGTGCTGGTCGCGGGCGTGCGGGAGGCGCTCACCGCGCGCGAATTCGCGCTGCTGCACGCGCTGCTCGAGCGGCCCGGCGCGATCCTGTCGCGCGAGCAGCTCGAGCACCGCATCTACGGCTGGGGCGAGGAGGTCAGCAGCAACGCGGTCGACGTGCTGATCTACGGCATGCGGCGCAAGCTCGGCCCCGATGCGATCCGCAACGTGCGCGGCCTGGGTTGGCGGGTGGCGGCGGCATGACGGCCGAGACGACAGCACCGAACGCGCCCTCGCTGCGCCGTCGCCTGCTGCGCGGGCTGGTGGTGCTGCACCTGCTCGCCATGGCGGCGACCGCCGGCTATTCCTACCTGGCCTTCGGCCGGCTGGTCCATCACTTCCTCGACGAGCAGATGCAGCGGGTGGCGCTGTCGCAGGCGGCACACCCGATGGCCTCGGCGCTGGTGCCGTTGAGCATCGACGACGTGCAGCGCCATGGGGCGGTGGTGGTGCAGCTCTGGAGCCCGGACGGCACCCGCCTGATCGCGAGTTCGCTGCCGGCGCTCGCCTCGCCGCTGCGCCCGGACAGCGGCTTCGGCGAGGCGCGCACCGGCAACGACGAATCGGTGGCCTGGCGCGTCTACACCGCGCCGGCCGAGGACCCCGCGCTGCCGCGGGTGCAGGTGCTGCAGAGCGAGGCCTACCGCCAGGGCCGGGTGCTGCAGCGCGCGCTGCTCGAAGGCCTGCCGATCCTGCTGCTGCTGCCGGTGGCCTTCTGGATCCTGTGGGCCATCGTCTCGGGCGCCTCGCGTTCGCTGCGCGCCGTGGCACGCGACGTGGCGCGGCAGGACGAGCGCAGCCCCGCGGGCGTCTCGCCGGCGCGCGTGCCCGAGGAGATCGCGCCGCTGGTCGAGGCCTTCAACAGCCTGCTGGCGCGCACCCGCGGCGTGATGCAGACCCAGCGCCGCTTCGTGCAGGAGGCGGCGCACGAGCTGCGCACGCCGATGGCCGCGATCGGCCTGCAGATCGACAACCTGCGCGGCCACGTGCCGGCCGGCGAGGCGACAGAGCGCTTCGCCCAGCTCGAGGCCGGCGTGCTGCGTGCCCAGCACCTGATCGAGCAGCTGCTGCGCATGTCGCGCCAGGACGATGCGCAGGCGGACGGCGTCACCGAGCCGGTCAACATCGCCGTGCTGCTGCGCGACAGCGTGAGCCAGCTGATGCCGCTGGCCGACCAGCGCCGCATCGATGTCGGCTTCGACGGGCGGGCCTCGCTGGTGCTGGTGGCGTCCACCAGCGCGCTGCGCAGCCTGTTCGACAACCTGATCGACAACGCGCTGCGCTACACACCCGAAGGCGGCACGGTCGACGTGCGGCTGCACCGCGTGTCCGGCGGCACGGTGGTGGTGGACGTGGTGGACAGCGGGCCGGGCATTCCGCCCGACTGCATCGAGCGGGTGTTCGACCGCTTCTACCGGGTGGCCGGCACCGCCGCGGGCGGCAGCGGCCTGGGGCTGGCCATCGCGCAGGCCGCGGCGCGGCGGCACGGGCTGCGCATCGAGCTGCGCAACCGCTGCGACGAGGCGGCGCCCGACGCGGCGACCGGGCTGATCGCGCGCGTGCACATGCCGGCCTGAGGCGGCTTGCTCATTCAGGGCTCATTCTGGCGGCCTAGAGTGGGCGAAGGCCGACCGCGGGGCATTCCGCCTCGCGGCGCCGGTCCCTTCCATTCCTCCCTCAGGAGACAGCCATGACCGCATCCCTCACACGCCGCCTCGCCATCACCGCCTTCGTCACGCTCGCCGCCCTGGGCGCGGGCATGGCTTCGGCCGAGACGACCGACGGTTCGGACTTCCATCCGCTGCTGATGAATTCGCCGACCGATGCTCAGGTGCAGGCCGGCGCCATCGCCGCATCGCACCCCACCGGCACCGAATCGATCGGGCAGTCGACCGCGATGCCGATGCCGACGTCGAACGTGTCGCCCGACGAGGTCTACCGCGGCGCGGTGCAGGCGAGCCACCCGACCGGCACCGAGTCGATCGGCCAGTCGACCGCGATGCCGCGCGTGCAGTCGGCCACGGGCAGCTGAGCCGCCCCGGGCTTTACTCGTCCTTGAGCAGCGCGTTGTAGATCAGCGCGCCGATCACGGCGCCGGCGATCGGCGCCACCCAGAACAACCACAGTTCGGACACCGCGTACGACGGGCCGAACAGCGCCGGGCCGGTGCTGCGCGCCGGATTGACGGAAGTGTTGGTCACCGGGATCGAGATCAGGTGGATCAGCGTCAGGCACAGGCCGATCGCCAGGCCGCCGAAGCCGGCGGCCGCGCGCTTGGCCGTGGCGCCGAGGATCACGATCAGGAAGATCGCGGTGAGCACCACCTCGGTGATCAGCGCCGCCACCATGTTGAACTTGCCGGGCGAATGCTCGCCGTAGCCGTTGGTCGCGAAGCCGCCGAGTTCGGCGCCGGGCCGGCCGGTGGCGATCAGGTACAGCACACCGGCCGCCACGATCGCGCCCAGCACCTGTGCGATCACGTAGCCCGCGAGCTCCGAGGCCCTGAAGCGCCCGCCGACCACCAGGCCGACCGACACCGCGGGGTTGAAGTGGCCACCCGAGATCGGGCCCAGGGCATAGGCGCCGGTCACCACCGTGAGGCCGAAAGCCAGCGCGACCCCGGCAAAGCCGATGCCCAGCTCGGGAAAGGCCGCCGCGAGCACGGCGCTGCCGCAGCCGCCGAAAGTGAGCCAGAAGGTGCCGATGAACTCGGCCGACCACTTCTTGAAGGTGCTGTGTTCCATTTTTTTAACCCCGTTTTCGCTGTTGTTGAACCAAATGCGGGAAGGGCCTCCGCCCCGGCGCGGGCGGATTCTAGGAACGAAATGTAAGCTTTATTGGTTAACGTTTGTCACCGCGCTGGCATCTGTTCACGGATCGATGGGCTTTGTGCGGAACTGTCGCGACCTGGTGAGGAATGGTCATCGAGCTCAGTAGGTGATGGTCGCGGTGATGGTGTCGCTGTAGATGCCGGCTGGCACGTTCTGCCCGGACGGGACCCGCCCGTAGACCGTGCGGGTGTCGAGCGCGCCGGTGCCGCTGCCGGCCAGCGTGTCGCCCGCGCTCTGGCCCCAGGGGAGGCTGCGGCCGGTGTCGTGGTACAGGCCGTAGCGCACGTATGAATCGGTGCCGTCGATGCGCATGCGGCGGGTGCCGCTGTCGAAATACTTGCCGTTGTCCAGGCTCAATGTCCAGGGCGTGCCGCCCCGACACTGCACGCTCAGCGTGGTGCTGTTGTCATACACCGCCGCGATCGGGCCGGGGTGGGGGCCGAAGTCGAGGTCCGACCCTGTCAGCAGGGTGCAGCTGGGCGGGACCGAGGCCGACACGGTGAAGCCGAAGGGTCGGTTGGTGGCGCCTCCGGCGCCCCCGGTGGTGCAGGTGTCGGGGTAGGGCACGGGCACCACAGTGAGCGGTTCGTCGTAGCGATAGTCGAGCGCCGTGCTGAGGGCGTAGTCCGCGCTGTAGCTGCCGGCCCAGGCGGCCGATTGGCTTGGGGTGGCCGCGTAGACCGTGATGTTCTGGCTCTTGCCACCGGTCAGCAGCACGTCGTACTCCATGTCGAGCAGCACGGCGCCCGGGGTCCCGCCCCGGGTGCCCCAGATGTTGGTGCGCGCCGCCTCCTTGTAGATCTGGAAATTGAGCCCATGGCTGCCGCCGTCGGACATCGTGCGCGGTTGGGTGGCATTGCCGATCCCCAGGCACATGCGCACCTTGACCCGCGCCAGCAGGCCCAGCGAGATGGTGGTGTCGCAGCGCACGGCCAGGGTCGCGGTGGTGGTGCTCGGCGTCGCCGGGTCGGTGATGCTGCCGAAGGCCAGCGGGGTCATGCTGGCCGTGCAGGTGGTCATCGCCCTGGCGGTCGACGGTGCGCCAAGCGCCAGCAGCAGGACCAGCAGCGCGAGTGCGGACAGGGCGGCGCGATGCATCAGGGGCGTCTCTCCGTCAGGCAGGTCAAGGGGCCGATCCGCTGGATGCCCCCGGCCGTGGGCGGCAGTTCGAAGCGGAGTTCGCAGCCGGTGCCACCTTCGCGCAGCCGGACCCTCAGCCGATTGTGCGTCTGGAGATCGTCCAGGTACAACTCGCCGTCGTAGCCGACGATGGCCTGTGTGGCCGTTCCTCCGTCGCCGAGGGCCGTGGCCCGGCTGCCCATCGGCAGCGGCCTGCCCTGCGCGTCGTGAACCACCAGCAGGGCCGCGCGCACCGGATGCAGCGCGAAGTGCACCAGCGCGCCCGCGCGGTCGCTGGGAGTGACGTTCTGTTCGGTCTCGCGCACCCGCACGTCGGCCGGCAGGTCCATCGGGTCGATGCCGATCCGGTTGTACTGCCAGGCATTGAGCCGCGTCACGAGCAGCCGGCCATCGGCGCCGGTGGTGCCGACCACGCGGTTTTCCAGTTTCACCGGCACACCGACCAGCCCGTCGGTGCTGACCACCGCGAATCCGTCGCTGATGTCGCGCGTGGCGAACAGGCCGCCGTTCATCAGGACCAGTGCGCCACTTGCGCTCGCGTAGCCGTAGCTGCTGCCCGCGAAGCTGGCGGCGCCCACCCCAAGGCGGCCGTAGCGATTCAGCCAGCTGGCCTCGGCCTGGCCCCCAGGTTGCCCCGCGTCGTTGCGCAATTGGGTCCGCCAGCCCACGCCGCCCTCGCCCTGCACCGGGCTCGACACGTCGATGCTGCTGCCCGTCCGGCCGTAGGCGCGCTGCAGGGCCGCACTGGCGTAGAGGCCGTCGTCGAGGCGCCAGCTGGCGCCGAAGAACACCGCCAGGCTCCGACGGTCGTTCAGCTGCCGGGTGAGCGAGGCGCTGAGCGAGAGCCGACCGCCGAGCTGGCGCGACCAGGACACGCTCGCATAGCGCGCATCGTCGCCCTGCGGATAGGCCAGCCGCACGTAACTCAACGCCAGGTTGCCGATCGGCGCCAGGTCCAGGCCGGCGCTGGCGCGCTCGCTCAGGCGGGCCGGCGGCTGGCCGTAGCGTGAGGCGATGTCGCGGTACTCGCCTTGGGTGCGCTGCGTGTGCAGGTCGACGAACAGGCTGTTGCGGTTCCATTGGTAGCCCAGCGCCCATTGACGGCCACTGTCCGCGTGCAGCGCGCCATAGGCGGCCGAGGCGCGCAGCACGCCCGCCGTGCCTTCGGCGCCGAGCAACCACAGGCCGCCGAGGCCGCCGTTGCGCACGCCAGCCCCGGCCTCCGCGTGCGCCTCGAGCGTGGCGCGCTCGCTCCAGCCATGGCGCAGGCTGCTGCTCATGACCGTCGCGCTGTCGTAGGAGAAGGATTTCTGGCCGTAGTCGAGGCGCACCCGGCCGAGCGACGCCGACCAGTCGTTCAGCCCGGCGGCCAGCAGCTGCTGCGTGCCGTAGAAGGGCAGGGTCAGCGTGCGCGTGCGGCCGAAGGCGTCGCTGATCACGACCTGGGCCTGGCCGGCGCCCGTGATGCCCGGGCGGCTGTCGATCGCGAACGGCCCCGGTGGCACCTGGCCGCTGTACTGCTTGAGGCCGTTGACGAAGAGTTCGACCGTCGAGGGCACCGCGACCTCGCCGTAGAAGGCCGGCTGCGGCGTGGTGGCGCGGTAGGGCTGCAGGCCGAAGTCGCTGCCGATGCGCACGCCGCCCATGCGCAGCGCGCGACTCCAGTCGAGCGCGCCGCTCACGCTGTCACCGAGCTGCAGCGTCAGCAGGCGCTCGGGCCAGGCGAACTGCCATTGGGTGTCGAGCCGCACGGATTGGCTGTGCCAGGTATCGCCGCCCGGGCCCTCCGCGCGCAGCACGCGGTTGAGCATCGTCTGGCTCACGATGCCGGCACCGAAGCCGAACAGGCGTGTCTCGTGGGCTGCGTTCCACTGGCTGCCCCCGCGACCGTGCGAGGCATAGAGGTCATAGTTGAAGAGCGCTCCGGGCGCCGAGGGACTCAGTGCCGGTGCGCTGCTGCGTTGGGCGTCCAGCCGGGTCATGGGCAGCGACAGCAGGGCGATCGGTGCCTGCAATGCCACGCGTTGAAGTCGGCTGTCGAAGACGATGTCGACGCCCTGCAGTTCGCTCAGCGCGAGCAGCCGGTCGGCGGGTTGACCGTCCAGTGCGAAGCCGAGTTCGCGCAGGGTGCCCACGGTGGCGTGCAGGCGGCCGTCACGCAGCAAGAAGGGCTGCAACTGGGCGCTGGCGCGCTGGTTGAGCGTGACCTCGAGGTAGAGGGCGATTTCGGTTTCCGGCTTCTCCACCGTCGGCGCCGCGAAACAGCTCACGCACAGCCCCGCCAGCACGGCGACGATGGCGGTGCGCGGGAAGCCCATGCGCGACTGCGTCAGCGCGGGCCATGGGCCTGCGGCAGCGTGGCTTCGGGCGGCAGCAAGGCGCTTTCTTCCATGGCGCCGTTGATCCGCGCCTTGAAAGTGCCTCGGCGCGCGGCATCGGCCCCGCCCGGGGCGGCCACCGGCCAGCGCCTGACGGCGCCGGGGAGCACGTAGCCGGCCAGCCCCTGGCGCAGCACCAGTCGCTTGCCGGCGGCATCGACGAAGACGAGGTCGGCGAGCTGGACATGCCCGCTGCCGCGGTTCTCGAGCTGGAGCTGCGTCCGGCCGCCGTCGTCGACCAGGGTCGCGGCCAGTGCCGCCATCGGCGCGGGAGGGGTGGCCGGCGCGGCGCGGTCGGCATCGGACAGTGGACGCAGGAAGATCGGCAGCGAATAGCGCAGCACGAAATCGAGCCCCGGCCGTGGAGGCGCGTCGGCGGCCACCGAGACCGGCAGCTCGTCGACGATCACGCGGTAGCTGGCTTCGA
>Ga0182008_10000797_pt1 | contig 22049 bp, 20 predicted proteins | sample Sormic07211129_1_FD_120482 | JGI IMG/M metagenome (GOLD analysis project Ga0182008, IMG submission 120482) | Rhizosphere microbial communities from Sorghum bicolor, Mead, Nebraska, USA - 072115-129_1 metaG | ecosystem: Host-associated > Plants > Roots > Rhizosphere | place: USA: Nebraska...
TCACAAATTAAGCTGGTAGCAGAGTCTGCGGCGGATACCCGTACAGCAGATCAATTGTGGTCGCAACTGGACAGTTATATCAATCAGGACCCTTATCTGAACAAGAGAAGAGGACAGTATGCCGAAAGGAACGGGCTGGTTGGAACTATGGTTGGGACGATGGATATCCGTATTGCACAAGATTTGTTTGGAAACCTGGGCGGCAAGAAAAATTCCCTGCAATTCACTTTTGATATTTTCAATTTTGGAAATATGATCAATAAGACCTGGGGTGTACCTAAGTTTGCCAACAGAGCGAATGGATTGCTGAATTTTAAAGGTCTGGACGCAAATGGCCAGCCTACTTTCTCTTTCCCATATCTGAATGCAGGTAGTGCAACACCATTGGTGAATACTTTCTCCAATAGTATTGACGAAACTGCTAGGTGGAGAATGCAGATTGGTATTAAATACAAATTCAATTAAAACAAAAAGACAGTTTTTGCCTTACAAAGCCCGGATGATATTCATTCGGGCTTTGTGTTTTTTGGGGGGATTACAAAGTTTTTGACAACAGGAGTTTGAAAGGTAAATCGTCAGTTAACATAATTGATACCTTATTTTACAAATGAGTAGCTCCGTTGCTCCCGGTTCCGATAGCTTTGAATATTAATGAAACCTAACCATTGATTCAACTATTTAACTGCTGTTGGCGGAGCTGATCCTGTTTCCCTGCTCCTTTACTGACAGATCAGCCAAAACCAAATATATTATGAACTTAAAAATGATAATTATCGTTCTGGGGATTTCAATCGGACTGGGTTGTCAGATGAAGCCTGCTGATGAGGTGGTACTGGAAATCGGCGGCTATATGCTCAGATCGACCGAGTTAGATCATTTGACCGCGATTGATACCTATAAAGCACTTTCCCCTACGCAGTTACAGGACCGATTGCTGGAAGAAGGGAAAATATTAGCTTATGCGATAGATCAAAAATACGATACTATTACAATTTTGCAGAAGCAATTACATTATGCCAGCCGCTATTACGCTTCAAAAGTGAATGGTTATGTATGGAACAAAAAGGTCAAGCCCTTGCTGCACATTGGAGAAAATGACATTCAGAAAGTTTTTCTGGACCGATATCCTGATCATCATTCGAATGCCCGGGCAGATGATTACAGTAAGCAAAGGTCGGACATAAGGAAAGAGCTGTTGTCTAAAATGACTCAGAAATTCATCATCGAAAGTCAGCAGCGGATTTTAAAAGAAACAAAGTCAAAGATGAATGACAATGCTATAAAGGAGTTGGCGGTAAAATTTGATGCAGAAAGGCAAGATTGGCCAAACCTGAATAGAGCCTTGAGATTAATGGACTATGTCTTTGACAATAAGCACTACGTATTTACTGTCTCAGATTTTATAGAATTTGTACGCTCTCAGCCGTTTTTTTTCGGCTCCCTAAAAAAGCCAGAAGACTTAAAAGATATGATGAGGACATTTCTTATTGATAAATCCCTGTATGCTGAGGCTGTGGAGATGGGGATGGAAAAAGATCAAACATATCTTGCCTTTAAAAGCTATTACCAGCACCAACTGTTTTTACACCATTACCGGCGGGAACTCATTTATAGTAAAATTATCATACAGGAACAAGAGCTGGATGATTATTATCGTAACCATAGCAATGAGTTAAAAAATTTCCAATCAGCTAATATTAAAGTATTTAAATTCAGAGAGCTTTCCTCAGCACTTGAGTGTCAACAACGTATACTTTTATCCTATAAAAATCCTAATCTTCCAAAAGAAACCAAGCTAAACAACGGTAGCACCCCCCAACCGGAACTCCTAACTGTTCAGATGAGTGACACGAAAGTTCACCCCAATGTTATTGAGGCAATTTCTAAGCTCAGTGAAGGACAGCTGTCGGGACCAGTAGAGACAGATTCGGGGTACTGGATCTTCTACCTGTCGGTTAAAAAAGGAATAGCGCAGATTCCATATCAGTATGCTAAGGAGGGCATTCGAAAACTATTATACGAAAACAAGGTACAGCAGTTGTATACCAGCAATATTTCCAAGTTGGAAGGCATTTATCATATAAAACAAAATCGGCTAAAAGAGATACAATCAAACCACAATATCATCAGCTCATTACTCAACATTTTTAATCCAAAACTTTAAATTATGAAAAGAATTATTCTAGCTTGCTTTATACTTTTTGCAGGCATTTCAAGCAGTTTTGCCTATAACAACGGTGTAGGCGCTTTTGCTATGTCAGCTGATTCCCAATACGGGACAACGCCAGCCAATGTTACACAAATAGTGAACATTAATGCCAACTGTGAAATTTTTTATCAGACAACATGGACTCGGGGTGCTTGGGGAACAAGCACGTCTTCCGCATATGCTTATCTAAAAAATGGTGGATCAATGGTTGCTTATACAACCTACGACGGGACAGCTTCCGGGCCATCGAGCTCAACCTTTACCGGCTATTGGGGTACAATGGAGCTTACTATATCTTGCGGTACAAATACAATCGGTCTGGCGGAACTTCGATGGTGAGTTCGGAGTAATAGTTAACACTAAGTGTATTAAATATCATTTTGCTGATGGTATTGTGGTGATTGTAAAACATACAACACAACGTCTGTAGATATTATTTATGTTGTTCTATGCATCGATCTTTTTTGTTCGATATATTCTGAAGCCCTCATTTTGTACTTGTCCTTAAAGGCCTTCGAAAAATAGTTCGGATTGGTAAAACCGACATGATAAGCGATTTGTGCAATATTCATATCGCTTTTTTCCAACAAAAGCACCGCTTTTTCCAATTTAACTGTTCTGATAAATTCTACTGGAGTTAGGCCTGTAAGGTGGAGGATTTTCTTGTATAATGAAACCCGGCTCATGACCAGTTCCTGGCTTAATTTCTCTACAGACAGCTGGGAATTGTTGATGTTGTTTTCGATGTATAACAAAACGGCATTTAGAAATTTTTCATTCTCTGAGACAATTTCCATCGGCGCCGGCAATACTTGCATTTGTCTGCTATAGGTGTCTTTAAATGCCTTATTGAGCACTAGAAGGTTATTGATCTTTGCATAAAGCACAGCAAAGTTAAATGGTTTGGTCATATAGTCATTGGCTCCTGATGCCAAACCCTTTATCTGCCCATCTTCCCGATCTGAGGCGGTAAGAAGGATCAAAGGAATAAAATTCGTTCGTTTATCAGATTTCAATTTTCTGCCAAATTCTATGCCACCCATCACAGGCATGTTTACATCGGATATGATGAGGTCGGGATGGCTTGAAAGTGCCTTTTGCCAGCCCATCTTCCCATTCGATGCCTCATATATGCTGTAGTAAAGTCTAAGATTGTCTTTGAGGTAAAATCTGAAATCCTCGTCATCTTCGACGATCAGTATAGTAGGCCTGTTTTTTAGTACTGCACCCACGGAAATCGTTCCGGGTTCATGATATTCATCTGCAGAGGTTGGCCCTATAATTTCTTGAGGCTGAGTGCAGGGTGAAGAAAGAACAAAAGGAATGTTGACGATAAATCGGCTTCCCCGGCCTAATTCGCTCACCACAGAAATCTCACCGCCATGCATTTTGATGAACTCTTTGACGATGGACAAGCCAACGCCTGTGCCTTGGTTGAGTAAAGCAGGATCCATATCGGTTTGGAAAAACCTATCAAAAATGCGATCCTGTGATTCTTTCGATATACCAGTTCCTGAATCGGTGACAATAATGCTGATTGAATGCTCCTGATTGGACTTAACCTCACCTGAGGCCATCAGTTCAATATTAATTCTGCCTTCCTCAGGGGTAAATTTGAAAGCATTTGAAAGCAGGTTAAATAGGATTCTTTCCATCTTATCTGCATCAAATCTCGTGTAAAAAGATTCGATGTCCGAGTTGAAGTCAAAATCTATTTTTTTCCGCTCAGCAAGGTCAGCGAAAGACTCACACACTTCTCTGACGAATGAAATGAGCTCGCCTTCTGTTAAATGTAGACTAAGCTCCCGTTCCTCCATTTTCCGGAAATCCAGAAGTTGGTTTACCAGGTTCAGCAAACGCCTTCCATTTCTTTTAATGAGTTGAAGCTGACCTGATAACTGAGGCTCCTTAATTTTCTCTATCAAGCGCTCAACAGGATCTACAATCAGCGCAATTGGCGTGCGAAACTCGTGACTCAAATTGGTGAGGAATTTGATTTTCATCAGATCGAGCTCTCGCAAATATTCTGATTTTTTCCTTTCCTGCTGCAAGGCGAATTTTCTTTTCAGTTCCCTCAAACCCTGATCTCTGATATAAAGCAAGAACAACACAACACTGATGAGATAAAAGATAAAAGCAGGTGTACTTCGCCATAAAGGAGGCGAGACGATCACCTTGATACTCCTTCCATTTTTGTTCCAAACGCCATCATTGTTACTTGCCCTTACTTGTAAGGTATAGGTGCCTGGGTCCAGGTTTGTATAACAGGCAGTGTGATCATTGCCTGGATTAATCCAGTCTTTGTCGAAACCGTGTAATTTGTATTCATAGCTGTTTTGCTGGCCATTAGTATAATTAATAGCGACAAAACCAATTGAGAAATTTTGTTTGTATTGAAGTCGGATGGTTTCTTCCTGAAAAATTGGTTTTTCAATTGGGCCATTCTCAGATGGTAAAATCACTTGATTGTCCACTTTCAGATCAGTGAAGATCACTGTGGGAACGACGGCGTTATGTTTAAGTTTTGACGGGTCGGTGTAGTTAAACCCATCCTGTCCTCCAAAATACAGCATGCCATCAGAAGCAGATAATCCGGCACCCAATATGAAAGGGCTATTTTGAAGCCCGTTCTGATGGGTGAAGTGGGTAAATTTTCCGGTTTTCCTGTCAAAACGGCTAATGCCTTCATTAGTGCTAACCCAGATGTTGCCTTTTGAATCCTCTATAACCTTGTGGATAACCCCGTTGATAACACTTCTTTTTTCAGAGATTTGAATGAATTTCCGCGTTTTTTCATCGAAGCGATGAAGCCCCGCTCCATTAGTGCCTATCCAGATTTCACCTTTACTGTCTTTCAGGATGGAAAGGATATAATTGCTGGACAGGTTACTATTGCCCTCATTGTAAAAACTGAATTTTTCAGTGCTGGGATTCCATACAGATATACCTGAGCCAAAGGTTCCAATCCACATTCTGCCCATTTTATCCTCTTCAATCGTACGGATCACATTATTGGAGGGGAAATTTGGATTATCCATTTGATTCGAAGGGTTTATATATTTCTTTATCCGGTTTTCCTTTGGTAGATATATGTTAACACCCCCGCCGTTAGTTCCCATCCAAATATTCCCTTGACTATCTTCTTTTATGCAAAAAACCGCGTTGTGATTCAGGTCCATTGGTCCGGTTCCTTCTAAAAAATGTTTCACATTTCCGGTTGCAGGATCAAGAACAAATGCACCATGAAGAAAGGTGCCAATCCAAAGCTTATTTGTAATTGTCATTTCCAACCCCATGATGGCCAGATTGCTTAGTGTCCGACCTTCACCTGGAATAAGCGAGTAACGATCGATAACCCCACTGGCTGGGTGAAATAAATTTAATCCGCCACCATCCGTTCCAATAAATATGCCTTTTCCTTTATACTCAGCAAATGATGTCACAGTCGCAGCACTAAGGGCATGCTGGTCAAAAACGTTACTTTCCCTTAAGTTGAACAAGTTGAAGTTTTTATCATATTTATTAAGACCTCCTTGATAAGTCGCTAACCAGGAGATGCCGTCATTGTCAAAATAGATGCTACGGATTGATTTATTGGTTAAGCTGTTTCTATCCCGTTTGTCTGGCCTTGATTTACGGAATTGGCCTGTTTTAAGATTCAGAATATCTAAACCGTTCTCTGTTCCAATCCATAGTTTTTCCTCATTTTCGGGAGCAATGCTGTTGATGAGATTACTAGAGATGCTCTGCTGCTTCCCTGGAATATGTTTATAATTTTTAAAGCCTTTCTGGTCTGCCTGGAGCATACTCAGACCATTTTGTGTCCCAATCCAAATGCGTTTTTGTTTGTCTTCTGAAATGGTCGTAATGTAATTGTCTGCTAAACTGCTTTTATTATTTTCATGGTGTAAGAACTGTTGAAATCTGCCCGTCTTTTTAAGATAAACGTATAAGCCATTTTCGGATCCGATCCAGATGTTGTTTCTGCTATCTTTAATGGTATAGAGCAGGGGCTTTGCTCTCAATCCCTCAGGTAGTTGCTGGTAGGCTGGATGCTTGTTTAACAGGCGGCTTTTGGGGTTCAAAATGTAAAGCCCATTGTAAGAGGTAATCCAAATATTTCCTTCCAAGTCTTCGCAGATGGAGGTAATGGCTTTGCTCATACCTGTAACCTTGAAATTTTCAAAACAATCTTGTCTCCGATCATAGAGCTGGAGTGAGCCACCATTAGTCCCTATCCAAAGCCTTCCTGAACGATCTTCAAATAAAGTTTTAATATGGTTTACATTTAGGCTTTTATGGTTCTTATTGTCGTGTTTGTAAATTTTGAAGGTGGTTCCGTCAAAACGGTTCAATCCATCCTCAGTTGCAACCCACAGAAACCCATATCGATCTTTAAGGGTTAAACATACAGAATTGGAAGATAGCCCTTCTTTAGTGGTCAATCTGCTAAAGTTAATCTTGTTGTCTTGTGCTGTTGACTGGATCCAAAAGAATAACCCAGTCATAAGTGCTATGATTTTTTTAGGATTGATCTCCTTCATCGATTATATTTGGTTTTAATCTGAAATATCAGTTTGGAATCAAGTTGGGGAATATTGTTGTCTGTTATCTTCTGGTAATAGTTATTCTGTAATTATGTCGTTTATTTGAATTTGTTGCAGAACTGCAAGGTCGACAGTCAGGACTTTATAAGCTATCAGAAATGTTCAAAATGATATCAAAAATGTTTAATGGAATATCGGTGGATCTGGCTTAAAGGCAAAAGCTTCTGACCACGCGCTTGATTTCCAGTATATATCTCGGGGGATGTTGAAAAGCATCCCCCTTTTTTTATTACATTCGCTCCATGTCGTCACATCACATCGTAAAGGAAAAACAAGAACCAGCCTTGTATATTCATCAGCTGGGGGATTTTGATACCGAGTATCTTGGACAGCTGCTGGAATGGAGTCCGACGCTGATCGTTAATGCCAGCGAATATGAAAAGATCATCAGTCTGGGGCTGAAAGTTGACCTGGTCCTGAACGGAATAGATGGTACTTTTTCACAGGAGCATACCCGGACCATTATGGGGCCTGGAGACGATTTCAATACGGCACTGAATTACCTGATCTCTGAAAAGTATCCTGCGGTGAACGTCATTGCTGCGGAGAATAAGCTTAAGGATTTGCTATACTATGTACCGCTGATCAATATCGTGTTGTTTACCTCCACCCAAAAAGCCTATGCCATTAAGAGTGGCTTTAAAGTTTGGAAGCCAGCTGGAAGTATCTTTTTAATCGAAGTGCTGTCTTACTTTGAAACCAGTAATTTAAAGCAAAATGAGGATGAGACCTTTCAGGTGCTGCACGATGGATTTGTCGAATTTATTTTCGATACCGAATATTTAATCATCAGTGAAAAATTATGATCCTTTTAAGAAAAGCTAAAGAACAGGATATTCCCCTGATCCGGGAAATTGCAGCAATTACCTGGGGGCCTACCTATGTACCTATTATCGGCCAGGAACAGGTAGATTATATGCTGAAGAATATGTATAATGATGGCGTGCTGCTGGAACAGATGATGCAGGGACATGTCTTCCTGATTGCAGAGATTGGGAAAAAAGATATGGGTTTTGCAGGTTATTCTATTACAGACCATGACAATAAAGTCTATAAACTGCACAAATTGTATGTGCTTCCTGAAGCACATGGTAAAGGTGTAGGGAAATTTTTAATCAATGAAATTGTAAATGCCATCCGGGAAGCCGGTGGAAAAAAACTGCAACTGAATGTAAACCGTGAAAATAAAGCAAAGGATTTTTACGAGCGGGCAGGTTTCCAAATTAAAGAAACCGTTGACCTGGATATCGGCAACGGTTTCTTCATGAATGATTATGTGATGGAAATGGATATTTCCTAAGCCTTTATTGCTGTAATTTAGGGATTCGGGTAGGGGTATCCGTTCCCTTTACAATAGACATAGCGCTTTTTGCAATCGCCTTGATGGTCATCAGGATGTTCTCTGTATCCAGGCTTGAATACTCATCTTTTACCGTATGGTAAAGTTTATCGGTATCAATCTGATCTGTACTAATGGTATGAGCAGGAACACCTAAAGCAGCCAATGTCGCATTATCGCTTCTATAGAACAGGTTTTGCTGCGGATAGGGATCCGGGTGAAATGTAAAGGGTGATCCTGCCAGGTTTTTCTGAAGGATCTTTCCAAAATCAGATTTGTCGAAACCGGTAATGAAGGCCGAGTTCTTACCAAATTTGCTTTCTTTTCCAATCATTTCAATATTGAACATGGCCACCACTTCATCTGGGTTTAATTGCTGTGAAAAATAACGTGCACCAAAACCACCAATTTCTTCTGCTGTAAAAGCTACAAAGATCAGTGTGCGCTCATTGTTGTGTAGCTTTTTATAATATTTGGCAAGGGCAATCATTGCTGTAGTGCCAGAGGCATCATCATCTGCCCCATTTGCAATGCTGTCCTGATCCACCGCAGGTAATATGCCTAAGTGGTCATAGTGTCCTGAAAAGATCACCAGTTCTTTGGCTTTTGATTTTCCCGGGATCATGCCCGCAACGTTAAACAGGGGCATTTTATTAACGCTGTTTTTTAAGTTCACCTTAAAATTATTGGCTACAGTATCCTGATCGAGAACAAATACCAGGGCAGAGCTGCTTTCCTTAAGGTCTTTTTCATCCAGAACACTCCCTGATTCCAGGTAGGCTTTAATGCGTTTGAAAACATCTACAAATTTTACATCAACCAATACCAGCTGTTTCTTTTTATTGCGGATAATGGCACGGTATTGATCCATAAAGGGTTTTTCCGGATCCATTTTGATCCAGCCATCACTGTTGGTGTTGTCAAAGCTCAACGCCTCCGCATGATTTCCCACAACCACTACTTTTTCTGGTTCGATGGTTTTACCATCAACAGAAACTTCGGTTAAAGAGGGTTTAAGCTGGTATTTGTAAAAGGTCTGTCTATACCCGCTTGCTCCTTTAAGAGGTTGCAAACCAATCTTTTTAAACTCTCCTTCAATGAAAGTTGCGGCTTTATCGATGCCTGGGGTAAAAGTACCCCTGCCCTGCATATCGTCACTGCTGAGGGTTTTGATCAGCCCATCCACGTAATCTTTGGTAATGATCTTATCTATGTTCTGAGCCGCGGCAGAGCCGGTGATGCAGAAGGCGATAAAGAAATACAGTAGTCGTTTCATCATAGCATTTTATTCTTGTGTTCTTATCTGTTGTTTACGCCGCTCAATTTCGGTAGAAATTCTGGTTTCCTGTACCTGATCGGTTACTTCTGTTTCAAATTCCTTGTCTTTATCCGAACTGTGCATCTGTACTTCCTCCAGATTGGCTATAGCATAATCATAGGACCCACGTGCACTCATCATTTTTACAAATACCGGTAAACATTCAAAGAAAATGAAAAGTAATCCGATAAAAGTAACTGCAAGAGAGGTATTGAGGTCTCTGGTGCCATTGGGATTAAAGCTAAGCTGACCTAAGGCCCAGTTCCTGTCTGCAAAACCGGCGATATTGGTCAGGCTGTCCAGCTCTTTGCTGGTATATAATTTCTCGGTCATCAGGCCATCAAACTGTTTCCGGTCATCTACAAAATGCTCCAGTCTTTGTACATCCGCACTTAGGGTATCCAGGTTCTGTTCTCTTTGTTTCAATTCGGCTTCTTTACGTTTCGCATAAGGTCCATAGCCCATCACACCTGAGGTTTCAGTGGTCTTGTTTCCAAAGATCTCAAAGTTGAGTTTCTGACGGTCGGCTTTGATGCCGCTTTCCAGAGAATCCCTTTGCGCTTTGGCTTCCTTGAGCTTGCCGAGTTCAATCTTATATTTTTTATCAAAGGAACCGTTGAGGGTATCGATCTTGGAGCGTTGGTTGTTCATATAGCTCACTTTGAGGCGCTCTTTAATTTCTTTATCAAAGATTTTCAGTTCCAGCGGACGGGAAATCACCATCCCGATCATAATGGCCAGCAGGATTCTTGGCGTGGCTTGCAGCATCTGTTTGGCAGAGGAGGCATTCTTGTCAATGGAGGAAACGATATACCGGTCCATATTAAAAATGGCCAGCCCCCAGAGCAAGCCAAAGAATAAAGCGAACAATACCGCAGCGGTATCACCCTTGAATACAAAATACATAGCGTAACCACCAGACAGCGCCGCAAACAGACCTGTGAAAAAAATAGTGGCTCCTATGCCGATATATTTGTTGTGTTCTGTAGGGTGTTTCTCCAGGGTACCAATATGCACGCCGGAGCAAAACCAGAAGAAACGGCTGATCGAATTCATGATGAGGTCAAAATTTGTAAAGACTTACTATTAAACGCTTGCCATACAGAGTTGTTACAGCACAATTTCTAAAATATTTTGAAATTGTCACATTTTCCGGTGGGCAGATCTCATTTATTTTAAATGATTATCTTTGAGAAAAATTGAATACAATGAAGGAAGTTACTGTACAAGAACTTAAACAGAAAATAGACAATAAGGAAGATTTTCAGCTGATCGATGTCAGAGAGACTTTTGAATATGAAACCTCTAACCTGAACGGAGAAAATATTCCTCTTGGCGGATTGCTGATCGAAGTAGACAGAGTGGCTACAGGTAAACCTGTAATTATCCAATGCAGAAGCGGTAAAAGAAGTGCTGCTGCGGTGATGCAGTTGGAGCAATTACATGGTTTCACCAATCTTTACAATCTAAAAGGCGGTATTTTAGCCTGGCAGGAAGCTTTTGATCCGAACATGCCTGTATACTAGTATGAAGAAGAAAATTGCGCTAAATGTCTTCTATACTATAGGGATCATTGTGTCTGTACTGGGAATAAAATGGGGTTTTCAAAACCATAATTACCCGGCGGGCGGATTGTTCATCGCCACAACTATATTTTTTTTCTATTTGAAGATCAAACTGACCAAAGAGTTTCGTCAGGAGATCAAGAATCGAACAAATCAACCTTAATTCCTTCCAGGCCCAGGCCTGGAAGATCTTTTAACTGATATTTTCCTTGCTGTAATTCCGGGGCTGTAAAGGGATTGTTCCTGGTGAGCCATGGGCCATCCAGATCTGCCCAGTCACATAAGGGGGCCAGTGCCGCTGCAGCAAGAGAAGCACAGGAAGTCTCGCTCATACAGCCGATCAGAATTTTCATACCGTAACTTCTGGCTTTGAGGATCATTTGATGAGCCTCATACATTCCGGCACTTTTCATCAGTTTAATATTGATGCCATGGTAGGCTCCTTTAATCTGCTCCAGATCGGCCAGACGCTGCACAGCTTCATCGGCCAGAATGGGTATCGGGCTTCTGCCGGTCAGCCAGGCATTGCCCTCGGTATCGGCTTTATTCATAGGCTGTTCAATAAGTACAACACCCTGGTCATGGAGCCAGTAGATCATGTCTATGGCTTTCTTGCGGTTGTCCCAGCCCTGGTTGGCATCCACATACAAAGGCAGGTTGGTCAGACTTCTCACTGTGCTGATCAATTCTTTGTCATTGTCGCGGCCCAGTTTAACCTTAAGCACCTTAAATCCTGCAGCATCAGCTACCTTTTCCCGGATCACTTCAGGGCTGTCAATGCCGATGGTATAAGCAGTGACGGGCATTTTTTGCAGATCTGCCTCGTAAATCTGGTAGCAGGGTTTTTGTTGTAATTTTCCGTTCAGGTCGTTCAGGGCGATGTCTATTGCGGCTTTAATGGCGGGGTGCCCCGCTGCAAGGCTGTCCAGGTAAGCGATGATCTCTGGGAAATTAAAAGGGTAAGTAAGACAGCTCCAGTCTACTTTGGCCAGAAATGCTGTCGCAGACTCGTAGCTCTCTCCCATATAAGGGACCATGGAGGCTTCTCCATAACCTTCTGCCTGTTCATATCTGAGCCGGAGCAACAGCAGCGGAGTGCTGGTCCTCGAAAATTTAGCAATGGCAAAGGGATGTTTAAGGTCAAGATGATAGGAAATATAAGAGGCCTGCATAGGTTTTTTCAGTCGTTTGGTAATATCAGGGTTAAAAAATGAGCCGTTTAACGAATGTAAAAATAATATGCCTAATATTGTGCTTTCTTATGAACAGTTCAGTATACCAACCCTTTAAAAACTTTGATTTTAAGTATAAAAACTGCTTTTTGAGCGGTGATACTTTTAATTCGCCTGTACAAGAAGTAAATGTTTTGCCGGCCTGGCTTTTAGAGGTCGCGAATTACACCGGAGAGGAGCAGATCAAATTGCTTGATGAAAGTGTGCGGTCTTATAATGCCTTGAAGGTGCCTTGCAATACCGAAGTACTGGAGCATTTTATACAACCTCTGGAAGAAAAGGTTGCTGCGGCTTTTGCTAAAGGTTACCAGGGCGTATCTCAACTGGAAGAAAGAGAACTTTTCCAGTGGATTGGCAAGTTTATGTATGGTCTGATCTATATTGAAATGAATGCAGCCATCCGTTTGCAACAACTGAGTGGAGATGGATTGAACATGTCACAAGGGTTGATGCATAAATTTGGCAACCTGAACACCATGATCCAGAGCATCTACCTGGATGTGGTTTTTGAAGATTTTACCCCATGGTCTATCGTGGTGGTACCGCTGGAACAAACGGACCATTATTTTAGCTTCCGCGATGAGATCAATACCCTCACATTTTCTTTGAAACTGAAGGATTTTGGTATCATTGCCTGTTTGCAGGACAATGGAACCAATAAGAAATTTCACCAGGAGATTCTGGATTCTATCGACGGTAAAGCATTGTCAGAGCAGCAATACGAAGAGCTTTGCGCACGCTTCTTTTATTCTGCCTATCTGTTCAACCGATTGCCGGAATATGGAGTGATGCCGGTAGAGGGCACAATCTATATCGATGCGATGCCTTTGAAGGGGACCTTGAATAAACCACTTTTCGACGTTTGGCAGCACAAGACTTATGGTCAGGTGCTGGAAAATTTCTGGAAACCGTGGAACCTGACCTTATTTGAGATCATCAAAGACCCCACCGCTCCGGTAAGTTATTTCCATCCACCCTTTTTACCTGAGGTTTAACGAAAGGCCGATCCGGTACCGGTTAAGGCTGCAATGAAATGCGGGATAATTGTCGGTTCCAGGATAATGGTTACAATAACACCCGTAATGGCACCGAACAGATGGGCGTCATGGTTAATATTGTCTCTTGAGTTTCTGGACATGTACCAGCAATAGATCAGGTAAAGGATACCAAATAAAAATGCCCAGATCGGAATGGGTAAAGGGAAGATCATTAGGGTATCCAGGGGGTAATAAAGGATATAGCTGAACAGGACCGCGCTGATGGCACCCGAAGCCCCAAGGCTGTTGTACCAGAAATCATCTTTGTGTTTAATGACAGAAGGAAGGTCGCTAAGCACCAGGCCAAGGAAATATACCAGCGCAAATTGCCAGTGACCAATGGTGGCTTCCAGTTTAAAGGCAAAGAAGAAAAAGGTAAACATGTTGAAGATCAGGTGCATCCAGTTGGAGTGGATCAGCCCGCTGGTGATCAGAGTATAGACCTTGCTTCTTCTGTATACACTGTAGGGATGCAGCATGAATTTACCAAAGAGAATATGATCGTTAAAAGCGTAGATGCTGGTCACCAGGGTGAACACAAAAATAATGGAGGCAACCGGTGTATGGTTTAAGTATTCTATCATGTTATTTTAAGCTAATGGAAATATCGTTTTGTAGTCTTGCAATGGGGTATCGCAAATGTGTTTTTTCGTAATAATCAGAATTTTTATAGACAAATTCAAGCAGAGCATCTCCTTTTGCTGCTGGATCAGGATACTTAAGTTTTTCTTTGTCCAGTTTGGCCTTTAATTCAGGATCTTTTTCCAGAAGTTCTGCTGCGGTATCCTCAAAAACATAGGCCGAATAATGTTCTTTCTGTCCAAGTATGGAATCAAAGAAATTCCAGTTGAAGAAGGAGTCTGTAGCCTGCGGCTCCAGGGTTTCAACAATATAGCGGTTCTGGGGCTGATTTACGTAGACGATATAGTCGCCTTTGTAAAAAGCAAGCTGTTGCTGCCGGGTATACAGTTGTACATTGGAATGCAGGTAATGGCCTTCAAAAGGATGGCTGACGGTTTTGAAATCGGCAATATAATAAGATTCAACAGGCAGAACGGCATCCTCCCGAAGCTCCTTTATGACCACATTGTTTAGTTTAAGGAGCTCTATCACTTTGGTCCAGGCTTTGGGGATGATATAAGCCAGAGGTTTTTGAACCTTTACATCAGGCAGGAAATGGTTCCATTCCTTGATGTTGCGGGTATAAGGTTTATTGCGGTCATAATAAAGCCTTGGTGCTCCGCTGACCTGGCTGGGTTTATAGGCGGCCTCGTATCCTTTAAAGGGCAGCTCCTCGTATTTTTCTTTATCCAGCTTCCAGGTCAGGGTGAATTCTTTTTGTGTGGCAACGGCGAGGTCTGCTTTCTTCTTATTGCTGCCAATTTGCCGGGCATCCTTTACCACTAAGTCTATATAGGTTTCCAGAAGTTTATAGGTCGATTCTACCCGTTTGTCATAACTCTTGAGCATATGCGTCTCCGGCATAAAGCCAATGGTATTGTGCAGGGTAGTATAACCCGTAGAAAAGCGTGGTGTTTCCAGAAAGCCTTCAATGCCGGCATCAGGTGTTTCTTCCACAGAATTGACATAAGGAATAAGTTCAAATCCCTTTTGCGCCATTTGTGTATACAATGCAGGGAGCATAGAGCCGGTCATATAGGCCGAAAGTATAGGGTTCAGCTTATCTTTTTGCGTCGGGATGAGGGTCATGGTATACTGGTAGTCTGCGCCGTTGCTGGTATGTGTATCGACAAAGATTTCCGGTTGCCACAGGTTAAAGATCTGTTGAAAAGCGGCGGAATTTTTGGAGTCGGTTTTAATGAAATCCCGGTTGAGGTCATAGTTCCTGCTGTTGCCCCGGAAACCATAGGCAACAGGTCCGTTTTGATTGGCCCTGGAAGTGCTGGTTCGGTTATAGCTTCCGTCTATATTGTATAGAGGAATTATACAGATTACTGTATTTTCTGGGATTCTGTCATTTTTAAGCAGGTCTCTGGCCAGCATCATGCAGGCGTCTACGCCTTCAGGTTCTCCGGGATGGATGCCATTATTGATCAGAAAAATCCTTTTGTTGTTCTTCCGGATCTGGGCCGGATCGAAGACTTTGTCTCTGGATAAAACCAGCAAATGAAGGGGCTTTCCGAAATCCGTTGTGCCGTAGGTAAACAGTTTGGCCTGGGGGTAAATTGCGGCCAGTTTTTCATAATGTTCAATGACCTGTGAATAGGTAGCTGTTTCTTGCTTATGGCTAAGTTCGAAAGGTGTTTGCTGAGCGGAAGCTTTCATCATACTGAATAAAATAATAGGTAAGATCAGGACTCTCATTTAATAGCGGCGAAAGGTTTTTTTGGATAGTCCTATCGGGCCAAGATGATACCGGATTCCTATGCTAAAATAAGTGTATATGTCCGGTCTTCCATTGACCAGGCGGATGGTCGAATCATCATAGCCATCGAGGCCCTCTCCAAGGGTAATATTGGCCTGGTAGTTAAAATTTAATACGTAGCGATATGCTCCGTTTTGGTCTGCCAGGTAGAAATTGATCCCCAGGTTCAACGGCACCGTGATTTCCTTGCTTTGGTTTTCGCCTGGAAATACGTAAGAGTTGGCATCTGTGGTTCCATCCTGGTAGGGTTTGACCCGGACATTGCTTACTTTATTCTGGATCAGGCCCAGTCCGGCGCCGGCATATAGACCCTTTATCGCACTCAGAAATTCGCTGTGTTCATAGTCTGTCAGTGCGCCCAGATAGAGTTTTCCATTGGCAGTAACAGATTTATAGGTATTGATGAACTGGCGGTGATTAGGATCGGTTTGTTTGTCGCCACCATTGATCTGACCAGCCTGAACTTCCAGCCCCAGGCTGACAAAAGGCGTAAACAGATAATCTGCGGTTACATAGCCCGCCAGCCCGAAATCATGCTTTTTCAGATCGGCAAAAGATTGGGTAATTCCAGCTCCGCCTCCAACACTGATTTTATAAAAATTGGATTGTGCAAATACACTTAGGGAGAGCGAAAGGAATATAACCGTAAATATTGTTTTCAAGGGATGCCTTTTAAGTTAGTGTAATCTTTCTTTACCTTTGGAGCCTGTTTATATCTAATAAGCTTAAACAGACTTTATTCTTTAAAATTATGCTAAAATATCAAAATAAAACAGAATCACTGGCAGAACGCTTTAAGAAGTATGTGCAAATAGATACGCAGTCTGATCCGCAGTCAACCACCACACCCTCAACGGAAAAACAGAAAAACCTGGGCCGGGTGCTGGTAGAAGAGTTATTGGCGGCAGGCCTTGAAGATGCACACCTGGACGAACATGGTTATGTATATGCTACGATCCCTTCCAATACCGACAAAAAGGTGCCTGTAATCTGTTTTTGTTCGCATATGGATACTTCACCGGATTGCAGCGGCTTAAATGTAAAACCGATTATCCACCGCAATTATCAGGGACAAGATCTGATTTTACCGGATGATGAAACCATTATTCTGAAGTTGAAGGAGCACAAAGATCTGAAGAACCAGATTGGAAATGATATTATTACGGCCAGCGGTACGACCCTGTTGGGTGCAGATAATAAAGCTGGTGTGGCGGAGATCATGGAAGCTGCGGCTTTCCTGGTAGCCAACCCGGATATTAAGCACGGAACCATTAAAATTTTGTTTACACCTGATGAAGAAATTGGACGTGGTGTAGATAAGGTTGATCTGAAAAAACTCGGCGCAGATTTCGCTTATACCATTGACGGAGAAACCCTGGGTTCTATAGAAGACGAGACCTTTTCTGCAGACGGGGCCGTATTAACGGTTAATGGGGTAAGTTCTCACCCTGGTTTTGCCAAAGGAAAAATGGAAAGTGCTATCAAGATCCTTTGTGCGATTATTGATGCCTTGCCGAAAGACCGTTTAACACCAGAAGCGACCAGCAACAAAGAGGGTTTTATTCATCCGGTAACCATTCATGGAAACGTAGAACAAGCCCAGGCTAGTTTTATCCTTCGTGATTTTGACGATGCCCTGCTGGCGCAGCATGGAGAAACATTGAGGTCGGTTGCAGAAGAAGTGCTTAAATCTTATTCAAATTCTACTTTTGATTTAACCATCAAAGCGCAATACCGCAATATGAAAAGTGTATTGGACCAGTATCCTCAGGTTATTGAATACGGAACACTGGCCATTGAAAGAGCAGGGGTTGAACCAAAGAAACAAAGCATCAGGGGAGGAACAGATGGTTCCCGTTTATCATTGATGGGCTTGCCCTGTCCAAATATTTTTGCAGGCGAGCATGCTTTTCACGGTAAGCAGGAATGGGTTTCTGTGCAGGATATGGAAAAAGCGGTGCAAACGATCATTAATATTGCTGCGATCTGGGAAGAACGCGCATAAGCAGCCATTTTATGAGATGAAAAGGGTGATCCTATACCAGGGTCACCCTTTTTTTATGTTGCTTCGCGGCTAACTGGTGATTGGCCGGAGCTGGGCAAGGTACTGGTCATACTCGTCTTCCAGTACAATTTCGCATTGCCATCCTGCTTCTTTGGCCAGTTTCAACAACATCGCCTGGTCTACATACAGCCAGTTGAACCACTTTCCTTTTTGTTGTTTATATTCATATTGATAGGCTACTTCTCCATAGTATTTATTCTGCGGAAAGGCTATATCCTGGTAGAGATAGGCAATGTCAGAGCTGTCAAACAGCAATTGCCCGTCTTTTTTCAGCAGGGATTTGGACCATTGCAGGAAATCCTGTAAACCAGCAATACTTCCGGTGAGTCCAATGCCGTTCATGAGCAGGAGCAGGGTGTCAAATTGCTGTCCTTTGAGGGAGAAAAGGTCTTGCTGGAGTACCTGTTTCACGCCCTGTTGTTTCATAATGGCGGTGGCCTTTTCGGAAATGTCGAGTGCAGTGACCTCTAGCTTTTGCTGCTGGAGCCACAGGGCGTGACTGCCAGCCCCAGCTCCTGCATCGAGTACGGTGCCCCTGCACAATGCTAAGGCTTTCAGTTCGATTTCCGGCATCTCTTCAGGTCCCCGGAAAAAAATATCTACCGGCATTTCTTCCGGGGCATCGTAAGAATTGTGGAGCCAGAGGGTCTCTGTTGTTCCTTTTATAAACTGATCTTGCAGTGCTTCTCCAAAAATGTCCATCGGGCAAAGATACTAATGATCTATAAATTCGGAGCGGATCAGAGTTCTATCTCCCGGTGCAGCTGCGGGATCAGGACTTGTTTAAATCCATGGTCATTGAGCCGCTGTGCAAAGTGTTGCTGTACGGGGTACTCTCCATGTACCAGGAACAGTTGTTTAACTTTAGCAGGATCCTGACCGTCCAGAAAATGAAGTAAATCCTCATAATCTCCGTGTGCACTCATGGAACGGATGGATCTGACTTCGGCAATGACCTGGTATTCTTCCCGGAAGATATAGACCACTTTGTTTCCGGCCAGTAATTTCCCGCCTAAAGAGTTCGGCTCACAATAACCGACCATTAGAATGGTGTTTTTCTGGTTGCCGATGTTGTTGCGGATATGGTGTCTGACCCTTCCGCCTTCTGCCATTCCGGATGCGGATATGATGACACATGGACGGGGGTCGTTGTTCAGAGCCTTGGACTCTTCTACGGTTTCTATAAAACGGAGGCCTTTAAAACTGAATACGTCATGGTCTACTTTCATAACTTCTTTAACGCCATTGTTGTATACTTCGGGGTGGTCTTTCAGTACTTGTGTGGCTTTTTCAGAAAGCGGGCTGTCTACGTAGTAAGCTACGTCGGGCAGTTTATGCTTGAGCTCAAGACTGTTGAGTGCATATAGCAATTCCTGTGTACGGCCTACGCTGAAGGCTGGAATGATCACCTTGCCTTTTTTGATGTTGCAGGTTTGATTGATGATCTCATAGAGCATATTTTCTATGGGCTCAAGGTCTTTATGGAGGGAATCTCCATAGGTGGATTCCATAACGATATAATCTGCCTGTGCAAAATTCTGAGGGCTTTTCAGCAACAGGTCGCCATAGCGCCCCACGTCTCCGCTGAAAGTGAGTTTAGTGGTTTTTCCTTCGTCCTGCAGGGTAAGGTGTACGGCAGCACTGCCAAGAATGTGGCCGGCATCTGTTAACCTCAGGCTGATTTGGGAATTGATTTCAAAGTCTGTGTCATAGTCCACCACTTTAAATTGTCCGAGGGCTTTAACGACATCGTCTTCGGTATACAAGGGTTCTTCGATGGGCTGACCTTCCTTTCTCTTGCGGTTCAGGTATTCTGCATCCTGCATCTGGATTTTTGCCGAGTCCATCAACAGAATCCGGGTGAGGTCCATGGTTGCAGGTGTACAGTACACCGGGCCGGTAAAGCCTTCTGCAACGAGTCTGGGGAGCAAGCCGCAATGGTCTATGTGTGCATGGGAAAGTACCATGTAATTAACTTCTGATGGGGTAAAGCCGAAGTAACCGTTTAAATGGTCGGTTACTTCGCCCATGCCCTGAAACATTCCGCAATCCAATAGGATTTTGGTGTTGTTGCTTAAGGTAATAAGATGTTTACTACCTGTTACGACTCTCGCCGCGCCATGAAATGCGATCTTCATTGAGGAACTCTATGCGCGTACTTTAGAGATAGAATCTTTCACGGAGTCGGCTACATTGGCCAGTTTATCTTTTGAGGAATCAATAAGGTCAGCGAACCAATCTGTTACGCTTTCTTTTAAATCGTCTCCTTTATCGGTAGAAAGGATCAATGCTACTGCGGCGCCTAGTGCAGCTCCTGCCAGCAGGCCTGCAATTATTTTAGTTTCTTTTGTCATAATTTTAAATTCTAATTCGTTCGCTTAAGGTTAAACAAGTAACGTGGTTTTTAGTTTTACAGTCTAAGATAATAATTAGGGAGGTGAATTTTTTGGAAAATTCTGTACAGCTGCTTCAAGACTAACGATATCAGGCGGCTGAAGAAGCCGCAGATCTCTGAGGTCTTTCCGCAGCATACGAGAATTTTCCGTAGCAAATTGCAGAGGAGGGTGGTGACCAGGCATGGTGGAGAGGAGGGTGGAGGTAGGCCGGATATTCAGGGTAGATGTTTATGTTACAGTATAGTTATGGTAGTTTTTTGTTTTCAAAGGCCTTTATTGCATCTCCCAGTGTCTTGCCGGCATTGGTCTTTAGCCAAGCCATAAATTCTCGGTTCATTTTAAAATTGGTGCCAAAATGGGATTGAAAATAACGCCTGACGTTTTGGGTATTTTTATAATTAGCCGTAATGACGGTATTGTCGTTTAGTGGTTCGGAATGCCAATTGAACTTATTCATGTATGAAGTTAAGTAAAATGAAACAGGAAATTGAAAAATCACACAATAAGACTATTTATTGTGCCTTTGTCAGGATCTGAGGATAAAATATGAGATTTGGTTTTGGACGGGTTTTATAAAGCGTCGAACAGGTTATGCACCCAGAGAAAAAAATGGCGGTGTCTGGGAGAATGCCTTTGAGGTTTGCGAGCTTTTTCAGCTCGCCTAAGCTCAGCCAGCATTCGAGCAGATGCCGCCTTTTTTTTATTCTTTACCGGAGTTTTTTGCCTTTTAAATCCCTGCTTTTTGAATATCAATGGCTAAATGGAAAATCTGAACAAAAGATTTTGTAATTTCTTTTTATCTAAGCATTTGATAATTAAAAGATTTCTATCTATCTTTGCAGTCCCTAAATTTTAGGGGGCAATAAATAATTATTAACAAATTAAATACAAGCAAGTGAATACGTTAAGTTACAAAACTGTCTCGGCCAATGCAAAAACTGTTAACAAACAGTGGGTTGTTGTTGATGCGGAAGGCGAGATTTTGGGGCGCTTGTCATCGAAGATCGCAATGATCATCCGTGGTAAAAACAAGCCTGAGTACACCCCACACGTAGATTGCGGAGATAACGTTATCGTTATTAATGCAGACAAGGTAAAATTGACCGGAAACAAATTCAGTGAGAAAGAATACATTTCTTACACTGGTTATCCAGGTGGTCAACGTTTCATCTCTCCGAAAGAGTTAATGGCGAAACACCCTACACGTGTTATCGAGAAAGCTGTTCGTGGTATGTTACCTAAAACAAAATTGGGTGCTAAATTGTACACCAACCTTTTTGTTTATGCAGGTTCTGAGCATCCTCACCAGGCACAATCACCAAAAACCATTACACTTTAATTAAAGGAAGAAAGAAATGTCAGTTACTAATACTTCAGGAAGAAGAAAAACTGCTGTTGCACGTATCTATTTAAAAGAAGGCAACGGCACTATTACCGTAAATGGTAAAGATCACAAAGTATATTTCCCAACATTACCTTTACAATATATCGTTAACCAATCTTTAGAAGTTTCTGAAACAGTTGGTCAGTATGATATTACTGTAAACGTAGCGGGTGGAGGTGTTAAAGGCCAGGCAGAGGCTGTTCGTTTAGCTATTGCTAAAGCTATTGTTGAATTAGATGCTGAGAAAAAACCAGCATTACGCGCTAAAGGGTTAATGACCCGTGATATGCGTATGGTTGAGCGTAAGAAACCAGGACGTAAGAAAGCACGTAAGAAATTCCAATTCAGTAAACGTTAATCGTAAGGAGACAACACAATGGCAAGAACAACATATCAAGACTTATTGGATGCAGGTGTACACTTTGGTCACCTTACCCGTAAATGGAACCCAAAAATGGCGCCTTACATTTTCATGGAGCGCAATGGTATCCACATTATAGATTTAAATAAA
>Ga0182008_10000802_pt1 | contig 22013 bp, 23 predicted proteins | sample Sormic07211129_1_FD_120482 | JGI IMG/M metagenome (GOLD analysis project Ga0182008, IMG submission 120482) | Rhizosphere microbial communities from Sorghum bicolor, Mead, Nebraska, USA - 072115-129_1 metaG | ecosystem: Host-associated > Plants > Roots > Rhizosphere | place: USA: Nebraska...
CCGACCAACGGTCGGCACCTACCGTCTAACGCGTCCCGGGGGGACGCGTTAGACTGGCAATCTTTCTGCCTTCTGCCTGCGCATCATGTCCGAGCCTACTGCCGCCCCCATCGACGCCCTTCCGGAAACCCACGAAAAGCGGGATTTCATCCGTCAGATCGTCCGCGAGGACCTGGCCGCCGGCAAGCATGCCGCGATCAAGACGCGCTTCCCGCCCGAGCCCAACGGCTACCTGCACATCGGCCATGCCAAGTCGATCTGCCTGAACTTCGGCATCGCCGGTGAGTTCGCCGGCGTCTGCAACCTGCGCTTCGACGATACCAACCCGGCCAAGGAAGACCCCGAGTACGTGGCCGCCATCCAGGACGACGTGCGCTGGCTGGGCTTCACCTGGAACGAACTGCGGCATGCCTCCGATTACTTCGACGCCTACTATCTGGCCGCCGAAAAGCTGATCCGCGACGGCAAGGCCTATGTCTGCGACCTCTCGGCCGAGGAAGTGCGCGCCTACCGCGGCACCCTGACCGAACCCGGCCGCCCCTCGCCCTGGCGCGACCGCAGCGTGGACGAAAACCTGGACCTGTTCCGCCGCATGCGCGCCGGTGAGTTCCCCGACGGCGCGCGCACCGTGCGCGCCAGGATCGACATGGCCAGCGGCAACATCAACCTGCGCGATCCCGCGCTGTACCGCATCAAGCACGTCGAGCACCAGAACACCGGCAACGCCTGGCCGATCTACCCGATGTACGACTTCGCCCATGCCCTGGGCGATTCCATCGAAGGCATCACCCACTCGCTGTGCACCCTGGAATTCGAAGACCACCGCCCGCTGTACGACTGGTGCGTGGACAACGTCGACTTCGCCCATGACGATGCGCTGACCGCGCCGCTGGTCGAACGCGGCCTGCCGCGCGAAGCTGCCAAGCCGCGCCAGATCGAATTCTCGCGTTTGAACATCAACTACACCGTGATGAGCAAGCGCAAGCTGATGGCGCTGGTCACCGAACAGCTCGTCGATGGCTGGGAAGACCCGCGCATGCCGACCCTGCAGGGCCTGCGCCGCCGTGGCTACACCCCGGCCGCGATGCGCCTGTTCGCCGAACGCGTGGGCATCAGCAAGCAGAACTCGATGATCGACTTCAGCGTGCTCGAAGGCGCGCTGCGCGAAGACCTCGACAGCGCCGCGCCGCGCCGCATGGCCGTGGTCGACCCGGTCAAGCTGGTGCTGACCAACCTGGCGGAGGGCCACGCCGAAACGCTGACCTTCTCCAACCATCCCAAGGACGAGGCCTTCGGTACCCGCGAGGTGCCCTTCGCCCGCGAACTGTGGATCGAGCGCGAGGACTTCGCCGAGATTCCGCCCAAGGGCTGGAAGCGCCTGGTGCCGGGCGGCGAAGTGCGCCTGCGCGGCGCCGGCATCATCCGCTGCGATGAGGTGGTCAAGGACGCCGACGGCACCGTCACCGAACTGCGCGGCTGGCTGGACCCGGAATCGCGCCCGGGCATGGAAGGCGCCAACCGCAAGGTCAAGGGCACCATCCACTGGGTCAGCGCGGTGCACGCGGTGCCGGCCGAAATCCGCCTGTACGACCGCCTGTTCTCGGTGCCCAATCCGGACGACGAAACCGACGGCAAGACCTACCGCGATTACCTCAACCCCGACTCGCGCCGCACCGTCACCGGCTATGTCGAGCCGGCCGCCGCCACCGCCGCGCCGGAGCAGTCGTTCCAGTTCGAGCGCACCGGCTACTTCGTCGCCGACCGCCGCGACCATACCGCCACCACGCCGGTGTTCAACCGCAGCGTGACCCTGCGCGATACCTGGTCGGCGTAAGCCTGTCGGCCGGTGCCAGGCACCGGCCACTCCTGCTGCGCGGCCCCGCACCCGCGGTGCCGCGTCGCCACTCCCCACGCCAGCGGCGCATCCCCTGCGCCCCCAGCACCGTGGCCGCGTTCAGCGCGGACACGGCATCCCTACGCGCGGCCCGATACACTGCCGCTGCTCCATATTTGAAGAGGCCCACGCCCCGATGCTGTACGCGCAAGTCCACCTCACCCTGCCCGCCTGGATCCACGACCAGATCGACCTGGCCCGTGTGTATCCCGACGATGCCGCCAAGGTCGCCCTGGCGATCGAGCTGTCGCGCCTGAATGTCGAGGCGGAAACCGGCGGCCCGTTCGGCGCGGTGGTGTTCGGCCCGGACCATCGCGTCATCGCCGCCGGCGTCAACCGCGTGGTGCCGCACAGCACCTCGCTGGCCCATGCCGAGAACATGGCCTACATGCTGGCCCAGCAGCGCCTGCAGACCCCGCGGCTGAACGACGTGCTGAGCCCGATCACCCTGGCCACCTCGTCGCAGCCGTGCTGCCAGTGCTACGGCGCCACCATCTGGGCCGGCATCGACCGGCTGCTGATCGGGGCCAGTGCGCAGGACGTGGAAGAACTCACGGCGTTTGATGAAGGCCCGCTGCCGGCCGACTGGGTCGGTGAACTCAACAAGCGCGGCATCGAGGTGGTGCGCGACATTGAACGCGACGCCGCGCGCGCCGTGCTGCGCCAGTATGGGGAGATCAACGGTGCGCATTACTGACCGCTGCGCCTCGGGCGCGCTGCGATGAGCGGCCTGCTGTGTCTGTGCCGCCAGGGATTCGAGCCGGAACTGGCCGGTGAACTGTCCGAGCGCGCCGCCTATGCCGGCATCGCCGGCTACGCGCGCACCCAGCGCAATGACGGCTACGTGCTGTTCGCCACCGACGAAGGCGCCGCGCTGTCCAAGGCGCTGCCGTGGCGGTCGCTGATCTTCGCGCGCCAGAAGCTGGTGGTGCTGGCCGAACTGCGTGAGCTGGACCCCAGCGACCGCATCACCCCGATCATCGCCGCCCTGCAGGGGCAGCAGCGCTTCGGCGACATGTGGGTGGAACACCCCGACTCGGACGAAGGCAAGCCGCTGGCCGGCCTGGCCCGCGCGTTCGGCAATGCGCTGCGTCCGGCATTGCGCAAGGCCGGCCTGCTCACCGACAAGGCCAACACCGCGCTGCCGCGCGTGCACGTCGTGTTCGTCGATGGCCGCCATGCGTTCGTCTGCGTCAGCGACACCCGCGACAGCGCGCCGTGGGCGCTGGGCATTCCGCGCCTGAAGCTGCTGCCCGATGCTCCGTCGCGGTCGGCGTTGAAGCTGGACGAAGCCCTGCTCACCCTGCTCACCCCGGAAGAACGCGAACAGCTGGTCAAGCCGGGCATGCGCGCGGCCGACCTGGGCGCCGCGCCCGGCGGCTGGACGTGGGTGTTGACCCGCCAGCACGTCAAGGTGATCAGCGTGGACAACGGCCCGCTGCGCGAGCACGTGCTGGAGACCGGGCTGGTGGAACACCTGCGCGCCGATGGCTTCCACTGGCAGCCCGAAACACCGCTCGACTGGATGGTCTGCGACATGGTGGAACAGCCGCGCCGGGTGGCCGAGCGCATGGCCACCTGGTTCCGCGAGGGCTGGTGCAAGCATGCGATCTTCAACCTCAAGCTGCCGATGAAGAAGCGCTGGGACGAGACCCGCCTGTGCCTGGACCTGTTCCAGGAACAGGCGGGCAAGCCGCTGGTGGTGCGGGCCAAGCAGCTGTACCACGACCGTGAGGAAATCACGGTGCTGGCCTCGCCGCTGCGCTGATCAACGCGGTACCGCCGGGCATGGCCCGGCTCTTCCCGCCCACGTAACCCACGGAGTCTGCATGCGAACTCGCCCCACCCTGTTGCTGCTGTTGTGCCTGCTGCCTTCGCTCGCTTTGGCGCAGGCATACACGCCGTCGCCGGCGATCAGTGAACCGCTGCGCGAGGTCCCCGCCAGCGTACGCACGCAGTCGCTGTCCGAGGGCCGGGTGACTCATCAGGTGACCTTGGCCGCCCCGGCGGGCGAGGCAGCGGTGACGGTGCGCTCGGTGCAGCCGGTAAGCGTGGTGGGCCAGTACCGGTTCGCGTTCGCGACGCTGGACACCGATGGCGATGGCTTCATCAGCCGCGCCGAGGCGCAGGCCAACCCGGCGTTGGCCGATGAGTTCGGCGCCCTGGATGTAAAGCGGCGCGGCAAGCTGGACCGCGCCGACCTGGCCGGCTGGCTGACCGACTGAGGCAGCTGCGCCACCGCCACGTAGAGCCGGGCTCTGCCCGGCTGCGCACGGCCCAACGCATCGCCACCGTCACGTAGAGCCGGGCCCTGCCCGGCTGCGCACGGCCCAACGCATCGCCACCGCCACGTAGAGCCGGGCTCTGCCCGGCTGCGCACGGCCCAACGCATCGCCACCGCCACGTAGAGCCGGGCTCTGCCCGGCTGCGCGCGGCCCAACGCCTCGCCACCGCCGCGTAGAGCCGGGCTCTGCCCGGCTGCGCGGTCTCACACGCCGGCGGCGCGCTTCCAGAACATCGACACCAGCGGCGGCAGCTTGCCGGCACAGCCCAATACCCGGCCACGGGCCAGGGTGAGGTGCAGCTCGTCGTTGGAGAACACAGTGTTGATCGCATCGAAACTGTAGGCAGCCACGGTGTTCTCGCTGCGCCGCTCACGCGCCCAGCGCTGCAGCCGGTGCGGTGACATCCAGTCCTGGCGGCGCTGCTGCGCCTGCAGGACCAGTGTGCGCAGCGCGGCCACGTCGCGCAGGCCCAGGTTGACGCCCTGCCCTGCCAGCGGGTGCACCACGTGCGCCGCATCGCCCAAGGCCAGCACGCGCCCGGCCACGTAGCCGGTGGCCAGCTGGCGGCGCAGCGGGAAGGCCGCCCGTCGCGATGCCAGCGTCATCGCTCCCAGCCGCCCCGCAAACGCCTGGGTCAGCTCGCGCCCGAAGGCGGCCTCGTCCAGCGCCAGGACCCGCTCGGCCTCGGCATCGGGCAGGGTCCAGACAATCGAGCTGCGGCGGGCCCCGATCGGCAGCACCGCCAGCGGCCCGGTCACCAGGAAGCGCTGCCACGCGGTGGCTTCGTTGTCGTTTTCGCTGTCCACGTAAGCGACCACGCCACGCTGGCCATAGTCCTGGCGGCTGACCTCCAGCCCGGCCAGGCGGCGCAAGGTCGATTCGGCCCCGTCGGCGGCAATGGCCAAGGATGCTTCCAGCCGGCGGCCATCCTCCAGCCGCAGCCGCACGCCGTCGGCGTCCTGCTCCAGCGCTTCCACCCGCGCCGGGCAGCACACCTGCACGCCGGCCGCCGGCAGCGCCGCCCACAGGCGGTCCACCAGCAGGTCGTTCTCCACGATCCAGCCCAGCTGTTCGCGACCCAGGTGGTCGGCATCGAACCGCAGTTCATCGCCGCCGCCGGCGTCCCATACGCGCATGCGCCGGTAGGCACAGGCACGCGCCGCGGTGACGGCCGGCCATACCCCGAGCGCGGCCAGCAGGGCCGCGTTGTCCGGCGCAAACGCGTACACGCGCAGGTCCGGCTGTTGCGACTGCCACGGCGGCGGCTCGCGGCCTTCCACCAAGGTGACCTGCAGCCCCGTGTCGGCCAGCGCCAGCGCACAGGCCGCGCCGACCACGCCGCCGCCCACCACGATCACATCGCGCGCGCGCCGGCTCATGCGCCCGCTCCGCGGCACAGCGCCGGTACTTCGCCACGGAAGCCCATCGCCCCGCCCACCAGCATCGACTGCATCGGGGTGGCCTGCGCGGCCAGCAGCCCCAGGCTGCGCAGCGGCCGCATCAACGGCGCCGGATTGCTGGTCAGGCGGGCCAGCCCGCCGGAGAAGGCGATGGTCTGCGCGCGGTCTTCGGCGCGGCGCGCCACATGCGCCTGCAGCAGCGCGTCGCTGCCCGGGTCCTGCGCATCGGCCACCAGTTCGGCCAGGGTCAGCGCGTCGCGCAGGCCCAGGTTGAAGCCCTGTGCGCCCAACGGATGGATGGTCTGCGCGGCATTGCCCAGCAGCACCGCGCGCTCGCCCACCAACGCCTGGGCCAGTACCTGGATCAGCGGGTAGGCGCTGCGCGGGCCGCTTTCCAGCAGCCGCCCGGCGCGCCAGCCGATCGCGCCCTGCAGGCGCTGCAGCCAGGCCGCATCGTCCAGCGTCTGGACCGCTGCGGCCTGGTCACGGGCCACACAGTGCACCGCGCCAAAGTGGCGATCGCCGCGCGGCAACAGCGCGGTGGGGCCGGTGTCGGTGAAGCGCTCATAGGCCGTCCCGTCCGGCGCACGGGCGCCACGCACCCGCGACACGAACAGGGTCTGTTCGAAATCGTGCTCGTCCACGTCGATGCCCAGCGCCTCGCGCACGCCGCTGCGGGTGCCGTCGGCGCCCACCACCAGCCGTGCCAGCAGGCAGCGCTCGCCGCTGTCGTCGGCAATGAACACCTGGCGGTACCCGTCGACGGTGGCGCCCAGCCGCACGAAGCGTGCCGGGCGGTAACGGGTAAGGTGCGACAGCCCCTGCAGGCAGGTTTCCAGCGCGGTGCCGAACTCACGCGCCACCACCACCTGGCCGAACCACGGCCGCTGGTACTGCGCGGCGTCCATCTGCACCCGGCCGAAATCGCCGGCGCGGCTGACATGGATGCGGGTGATCGCACCGGGCGCGGTGCCCAGGCGCTGCATCACGCCCAACGCGGTGAGCGCGTTGACCGTGGCGGCGGCGAAGCTGAGGTTGCGCTGGTCGAATACCGTCGGCAGGGTGCCAGCCGGGGTGGCTTCCACCAGCCCGACGTCGCGCCCGGCGCGGTCCAGTGCAATGGCCAGGCTGGCACCGACCAGCCCGCCGCCCACGATCACTACGTCATGTCGTTCACTCATGCCGCCATGATAAGCGCTGGGCCGTTCCCGGCGCGTGCGGCGGCCTGCCGCAGCAGGCGCTAGAATGAATGCCTGACCCTTTCCCGTGGCTGCCATGTCCACCACCGCCCAACGCGCCTTCGTCCTGTCCGTGCTCGTACTGCTGATGGCCGCCACCCGGGTCAATCACTTCATGGCGATCCCGGATGCCTCCTGGGCCGTGTTCTTCATCGGCGGGTTCTACCTGCGCAGCTGGACCCGCTGGGCGTTCCCGCTGCTGATGGCGCTGGCCATCGTGATCGACATTCTGGTGATCCGCAGCAGCGGCCAGCAGTACCTGCAGCATTACTGCGTCTCGCCCGGCACCTGGATGCTGCTGCCGGCGTACTTTTCCATGTGGGCCGGCGGCCTGCTGCTGCGCCAGGGATACCACGGCGCCCAGTGGCTCACGCTGGGCAAGGCGGCCCTGCTGCTGGTGGCCGCGGTGGCGGTCTGCCACCTGTTCGCGCAGGGCGGGTTCTACTGGAGCAGCGACATGGTGGCCGAACCGACCGCCGCCGGCTGGCTGAAGAACTACGCCGACTGGTTCGTGCCCTACCTGCGTACCGCCGCGATCTATGTCGGCCTGGCCGCCGCCCTGCAGCTGACCACCGAACAGGTCGGCAAGCTGCTGCAGGCGCGCCACGACGTCCTGCGCTGAGCGATCGGCACGCATGGGCAACCGGCTTTCACGCATTTATACCCGCACCGGCGATGACGGCAGCACCGGGCTCGGCGATGGCAGCCGGGTACCCAAGGATGCCCAGCGGGTCAACGCCTACGGCACCGTCGACGAGGCCAACTCGGCGCTGGGCGTGCTGCTGGCGGTCGGCCTGCCCGACGACGTGCGGGCGCTGCTGACCACCGTGCAGCACCAGCTGTTCGATCTGGGCGGGGAGCTGTGCATTCCCGGCCACGCCGCCATCCAGGCGGCCGACATCGACGCCCTGGAGCGCCAGCTCGACCAGTACAACGCCGACCTGCCCGCCCTGAAGGACTTCATCCTGCCCGCCGGCGGCGAGGCGGCCGCACGCTGCCACCTGGCCCGCACCATCGTGCGCCGGGCCGAGCGCGAAACGGTGACCCTGGCGCGGCTGGAGCCGGTGCGCGCCGAAGCCATCGGCTACCTCAACCGCCTTTCCGACCTGTTGTTCGTGCTGGCCCGGGTGCTGGCCCGCGCCGACGGGCACGGCGAAGTGGTGTGGCGCCACGAACGCCGCCACGCCTGAGCCCTCCCGCCGCCCCACCGGAACCCCTGCCCGCATGCTGGTTTTTACCCACCCTGCCTGTCTGCAACACGATCCCGGCCGCGGCCACCCCGAATCCCCGCAGCGCCTGCAGGTGGTGCTCGATGCCCTGCTCGCCGCCTTCCCCGACCAGCTGGACTGGCGACAGGCGCCGCCGGCCAAGCTCGGCGAGCTGGCCCGCGTGCACGACAGCGAGCTGATCGACCTGGTGCTCAAGGCCCAGACCGAGCCGCTGCGCCAGATCGACATGGACACCCTGACCTCGCCCGGCTCGGCCAGCGCGGCCCTGCATGCCGCCGGCGCCGGCGTGGCCGCCGTGGACGCGGTGATGCTGGGCGATGACCCGGTCGCGTTCTGCGCGGTGCGCCCACCCGGCCACCACGCCACGGCCAGCACGGCGATGGGGTTCTGTCTGCTCAACAACATCGCGGTGGCCGCCGCCTATGCGCGCGACCGCTACGGCCTGGAACGCATCGCCATCGTCGATTTCGACGTGCACCACGGCAACGGCACCCAGGACATCTTCATCGCCGACCCCGGCGTGGCCTACTACAGCACTCACCAGGCCGGCCTGTTTCCCAACTCGGGGCTGCGTCGCGACCGTGGTGCCGGCAACCTGATGAACATCCTGCTGCCCCCGGGCAGCGGCGGGTTCCGCTTCCGCAACACCTGGGCCGATGAAATGCTGCCGGCCATCGACGATTTCCGCCCGCAGCTGCTGCTGATCTCGGCCGGTTTCGATGCGCATCTGCGCGATCCGCAGGCCGACCTGATGCTGGAAACCGACGATTTCGCCTGGATCACCGCCGAGCTGCGCGGGCTGGCCCGGCGTCATGGCGGTGGCCGGGTGGTGTCCATGCTGGAGGGCGGATACGACCTGCAGGCCTTGGCCGAATGCAGCGTGGCCCACGTCGGCCAGCTGCGCTGAGCACCTGCGCGGGTCGAGCCCGCGCATGAACCTGAACCCTTGGCCGGGCAAGGCCTTCATTGCCCCTATGCAAGGGATGGGGCAAGCTACGATCCGTTTTCCCCCGAATCCGACTCCCGCGTGCGCCGAGCCCTCCGCCTGCTGCCTCTCCCCCTGAGCATCGCCATCTGCCTGCCGGCCATGGCCGACGACAAACCGGTGAACTGGGGCCTGTGCCCGGCCACTGACGTGCTGCCCGTGTTCGACGATGCGCCCAAAGCCGACAAGGCCGCGGCCGCCACGCGCGACCAGCAGGACACCGACATCGAGGGCGACCAGCTGTTTGGCACGTCAACGGTGCCGCAGTACCAGGGCAACGTCGCGCTCAAGCGCGGCGACCAGTTCCTGGGCACCGACCACCTGAGCTTCGACACCGAAAGCGGCAACTACATCGCCGAGGGCAACGTCCGCTACCAGGACTCCTCGATCCGGATGGTGGCCAAGCGCGCCGAAGGCAACCAGGAAGCGGACACCCACAAGATCAGCGACATCCAGTACCAGCTGGTGGATCGCCGTGGCAACGGTGGCGCCGAATCGGTGGACCTGCAGGGTGCGGTCGGGCAGATGCACCGCTCCACCTACACCACCTGCGACCCGTCCCAGCCGGTCTGGAAGCTGTCGGCACCGCAGATCGAAGTGGACAACGACGAGGGCTTCGGCACCGCGCGCAACGCCGTGCTGCGGATCGGCAAGGTGCCGGTGCTGTGGGCACCGTACTTCAAGTTCCCGATCGACGACCGTCGCCAGACCGGCCTGCTGTACCCGCAGCTGGGCCTGTCCGGGCGCAACGGCTTCGATTACGCCCAGCCGATCTACTTCAACCTGGCGCCGAACTACGACGACACCCTGACCCCGCGCTACATGAGCAAGCGCGGGTTCATGCTCGACAACGAGTTCCGCTATCTGTACGACGGCGGGCGCGGCACGCTGCTGACCGCCTACCTGCCCAACGACAAGCTGCGCGACAAGGATCGCGGCCGGGTCGAGTTCGAGGGTTATCACAACCTCAACGCCAACTGGCAGGCGCGCGCGAATATCGCCTGGGTCAGCGACGAGCGGTATACCGAAGATTTCTCCAGCAAACTGCTGGGCGTGACCGCATCCAACCTGCAGAGCCAGGTGGGCATCTACGGCACCGGCGAGAACTGGACCGGCGGCCTGATGGCCGATTACTGGCAGCTCACCGACTACACCCTGACCGAAGATTCGCTGCCGTATGCGCGCCAGCCGCGCGCGTTCTTCAACTGGGACAAGCCGCTGCTGCCGTGGCTGGAAGCGGGCGTGTATACCGAAGCCGTGCGCTTCACCCACGACGACAACCGCCAAAAGATCATTGATGGCGACGGCGAGTACCTTCGCTCCGGCGTGGTTGATCCGCGTTTCAATGGCTCGCGTCTGGACGTCAAACCCTACGTCTCGCTGCCCTTCAGCGGGCCGTCGTGGTACGTGACTCCGACGCTGGCCTACCGCTACACCGCCTACGACCTCGAACAGGGCCTGGCCGACCAAGTACGCCGTCAGGCGCTTTCCGACGCGGGCATCGACCCGAATACGGCTACCCCGGACCAGCTGCGCGGCAACACCTCGCCCAGTCGCAGCCTGCCGGTGGCCAGCCTCGACGCGGGCATGTTCTTCGACCGCGAGACCACCATCGGTGGCACGTCGTTCCTGCACACCCTGGAGCCGCGCCTGTTCTACCTGCGCACGCCGTACCGCGACCAGAGCGAACTGCCGATCTTCGATACCCGCGACTTCACCTTCAGCTGGGGCCAACTGTTCCGCGACTCGCGCTATACCGGCGCCGACCGCCAGAACGATGCCAACCAGCTGACGATGGCGCTGAGCACCCGGTTCATCGACCAGACCACCGGTCGCGAGCGCTTCTCCGGCAGCATCGGCCAGATCCTGTACTTCGATGATTCGCGGGTCACCCTGCCGGGCCAGCAGTCCCAGGTCGAGCAGGGCAAGTCGGCGTGGATCGCCGATGCCAATTACGCCGTCAACGACCGCTGGACGCTGGGCGCCACCTACCAGTGGGATCCCAAGTACAAGCGGGAGGACCTGGCCAGCCTGCGGGCGCGGTATCTGATGTCCAACGATGGCGTCGTCAACCTGACCTACCGCTACCGCATCAACGCTGCAGCGCCGGTCACCGCGACCAAGGAAGAACGCACGCTGCTTGAACAGGTTGACCTGTCGTTCCTGTACCCGATCAGCCCGCGCTGGAGCCTGGTGGGGCGCTACTACTACTCCCTGGAAGACAAGAAGCCGCTGGAAATCATCGGTGGCGTGCAGTGGGACAGCTGCTGCCTGGCAGTTCGCGCCATCGCCCGCCGCTATGTGCGCAACCGCGAGGGCGAGCTGAACAATTCCTTCCAGATCGAGTTCGTGCTCAAGGGCCTGAGCTCCATCGGCCAGAACACGGACCGCACCTTGCGCCGTGCTATTCTCGGGTACTACCGAGACGACCTCTATCTCGTGCCGCCCAGCAACACCGGGGCCGACCGCGACGACTACGATCCGAATCAGATCCCATGACCAAGACCCTTCCCGTTCTACTCGCTTCCCTGCTGGCGGTGACCACCGTCTCAGCACCGCTGCAGGTGCTGGCCCAGCAGAGCCAGCCGCTGGACCGCATTGCCGCCATCGTCGATGAAGACGTGGTGCTGCAGAGCGAACTGGACCGCGCGATCCAGAACATCAAGGCGCAGTACGCCGGTCGTGAGAACCAGCTGCCGCCGGAAGACGTGCTGAGCCGGCAGGTGCTCGAACGCCTGGTGCTGGTCAAGCTGCAGGTGGCGCGCGCCCAGAGCAGCGGGATCAAGATCGGCGACCAGGAACTCAACCAGGCCCTGAACGCGATCGCCCAGCAGAACGGCTCCAACCTGGACGCCCTGCGCCAGCGCCTGGCCCGTGACGGCATCGACTTCAACGATTTCCGCAACTCGGTCCGCGATGAAATCACCGTGCAGCGCCTCCGCCAGAGTTTCGCGCAGAGCCGCATCAGCGTCAGCGAGGGTGAAGTGGATGCCGCGCTGAAGCAGCAGGCCTCGGTGGGCACCCAGTACCATCTGGCGCACATCCTAATCGGCCTGCCGGAAGCCGCCACCGCTGACCAGATCGCCACCGGCCAGAAGAAGGCCGATGGCGTCAAGGCGCTGCTGGACAAGGGCGAACTGGACTTCAACGCCGCTGCCGTCCGCTATTCCGACAGCCCCAACGCGCTGGAAGGCGGCGACCTGGGCTGGCGTTCGCTGGATGAAATCCCCAATGCGTTCGCGCAGATGATGGCGCAGATGAAGGCCGGCGACGTGGTCGGCCCGATCCGCGGCCCGAGCGGCTTCCAGCTGCTCAAGCTGGTGGAAGTGCGCGATGCCAGCGCCGCCGCCAGCGGCCAGACCATCACCGAATACCATGCCCGCCATATCCTGGTGCGCGTCACCGACCAGCAGGACAATGCCGCGGCCAAGGCCAAGATCGAAACGCTGCGCGCGCGCATTGCCGGCGGCGCCGATTTCCAGGCCGTGGCCAAGGAAGCGTCGGAGGACAACAACAGCAAGGGCCAGGGCGGCGATCTGGGCTGGTTCCCGGCCGATGCCTTCGGCCCGGACTTCGGCAAGCAGGTGGCGGGCGTGGAAGACGGCGGCGTGAGCCCGGCTTTCCGCACCGATGCCGGCTGGCACATCGTGCAGCGCGTTGCCACGCGCCAGACCGATGCCACCACCGACAACCAGCGTGCCCAGATCCGCGAGACCATCGGTCGCCGCAAGCTGGAAGAAGAGTACAACCGCTATCTGCAGGAACTGCGTGGCGAAGCCTACGTCAACCTGCGTACCGGCGCGGACGCCACCGGCACTACCACCACCACGCCGCCGCAGTCCTGAGGATGCCCCGATGATCCCGCAGCTCGCTCTGGTACCGGGCGAGCCCGCCGGGATCGGTCCGGAACTCTGCGTCCGCCTTGCCCAGCAGCCGCGCACCGAGTGCCGGCTGCTGGCCTTCGCCGACCCGGACACCCTGCACGCCGCTGCCGCGGCGCTGTCGCTGCCCCTGCAGCTCCTGCCTGAAGATGCTGTTCCCCGCCAGCCGGGCGATCTGCGCGTGCGCGCGGTGCGCAACGCCGTCGCCTCACGCTTCGGCCACGCCGATCCGGCCAATGCCGGGGCGGTGATCGGCGCGCTGCTGCAGGCCGGCCAGGCCTGCCTGGCCGGTGAACTGGACGGCGTGGTGACCGGCCCGGTGCACAAGGCGGTGATCAACCAGGGCGGCATCGCCTACAGCGGCACCACCGAACTGCTGGCCGACCAGGCCGGCGTGGAGGTGGTGATGATGCTCGCCAACGATATCGTGCGCGTGGCGCTGGCCACCACCCACTTGCCGCTGCGCGCGGTGGCCGATGCCATCACCGCCGAGGGCCTTGCGCGCACCTTGCACACCGTACACGCCGCCATGCAGCGCGACTTCGGCATCGTCGCGCCGCGCATCGCGGTGCTTGGCCTGAACCCGCATGCGGGGGAAGACGGCCACCTGGGGCGTGAAGAGCTGGACCTGATCATTCCCCTGCTGCAGCGCCTGCGCGACCAGGGTTTGGACCTGATCGGGCCGCTGCCGGCCGACACCGCGTTCCTGCCGGCCAAGCTGGCCGGCTTCGACGCCGTGCTGGCGATGTACCACGACCAGGGCCTGCCGGTGCTCAAGTACAGCGGCTTCGAACAGGCCGTCAACATCACCCTGGGCCTGCCCTACCCGCGGGTGGCCGTCGACCACGGCACAGCGCTGGACATGGCCGGCCGGGGCATCGCCGACCCTTCCAGCCTCCTCGCTGCCACCGCGCTGTGTGCCCGGCTGGCGCGGCAACGTAAGATGGTGCCATGACTTCCTCGTATTCCTCCTCGGCCGGCGGGTTCACCGCGCCGCCCAAAAAGCAGCTGGGCCAGCACTTCCTGGCCGATCGCAGCTACATCGACAAGATCGTGCTGGCGGTCAACCCGAAAGACGACGACCGCCTGGTCGAGATCGGCCCGGGCCAGGGTGCCATCACCCTGCCGCTGCTGCGCCGCCATCCGCGCCTGACCGTGATCGAGTTCGATCGCGACCTGATCGCGCCGCTGACCGCCGCCGCTGAACCGCTGGGCGAGCTGACCATCGTGCACCGCGACGTGCTCCAGGTGAACTTCACCGAGCTCGCCGGCGACGGCCAGATCCGGCTGGTGGGTAACCTGCCCTACAACATCTCCTCGCCGATCCTGTTCCACGCCATGGAGCACGCCGGCGTGATCCGCGACATGCACTTCATGCTGCAGAAGGAAGTGGTGGACCGCATGGCCGCCGGCCCGGGCAGCAAGGTCTACGGCCGCTTGAGCGTGATGCTGCAGGCGTGGTGCAAGGTCACCGCGCTGTTCGTGGTGCCGCCGGGCGCCTTCCGGCCGCCGCCGAAGGTGGACTCGGCCGTGGTGCGGCTGGTGCCGCGTGATCCGGACACGGTCGGCATCATTGACCGCAAGCGCTTCGCCGATGTGGTCCGGGCCGCCTTCGGGCAGCGTCGCAAGACCCTGCGCAACGCCTTGAACGGGGTGGTCACGCCCGAACAGTTCGAGGCCGCCGGCGTGCGTAGCGATGCCCGTGCCGAGCAGCTGGACGTGGCGCAGTTCATCGCCCTGGCCAACGTTCCGCAGGTGGCAGGCGACGACGCCCCGCAAGGCTGATCGCCCCGGCCTGTGTTGGACGCAGGTACGCAGACCCACTTGAAATCCCTGAAGGAGCGCGCCATCCCATGGCGCGCTCACCTCAAACTGCACGACATTCTCTAAACTGCCTGCATGAACGACGCTGCACACTATGCGATCTCGGTCGAGGTCGCTCCGCGCTTCCTCGACGACCAGTCCACGCCGGAGGACGGGCGCTACGCGTTCGCCTATACGATCCGCATCCACAACCATGGCCGCGTGGCCGCCCGCCTGGTGGCACGCCACTGGCGCATCACCGATGCCAACGGCCGCATCGAGCACGTGGATGGCGACGGGGTGATCGGCGAGCAGCCGCGGCTGCGCCCGGGTGAAGACTTCCGTTACACCTCCGGTGTCATGCTGGAAACGGAACACGGCACGATGCAGGGGCATTACGACATGGTGGCCGACGATGGCACCGAGTTCGCCGCCGCCATCGCGCCGTTCGTGTTGACCGTTCCGCGCACACTGCACTGATGGAGGCGCGCGCATGAGTGTATGGGCCATCGGCGACCTGCAGGGCTGCTACGACGTCACCCAGCGGTTGCTGGAGAAGATCCGCTTCGACCCGGCAGTGGACACCCTGTGGTTCTGCGGGGACCTGGTCAACCGCGGCGGGCAGTCGCTGGAAACCCTGCGCCTGGTCCATTCGCTGCGCGACAGCAGCGTGGTGGTGCTGGGCAACCATGACCTGAGTCTGCTGGCCGTGGGTGCCCGCACCGAGGAAGAGCAGCGCAAGGTCAACCCGGACCTGCTGCGTATCGTGCAGGCCGACGACCGCGACGTGCTGCTGGACTGGCTGCGCCTGCAGAAGCTGGCGCACGTGGACCGCGACCTGGGCTGGATGATGATCCACGCCGGGCTGGCCCCGAAATGGACCACCCAGCTGGCCGAGAAGCATGCCCGCGAAGTGGAGGTGCAGCTGCACGGCAGCGGCTACCGCAAGCTGTTCCGCAACATGTACGGCGACAAGCCCAGCTGGTCGCCCGGCCTGGCCGGGTACGATCGCTCGCGCGCGATCATCAACCTGTTCACACGCATGCGTTACTGCACGCCGCGTGGCCGCATCGGGATCGAGGACAAGGGCACGCCGGGGACGCAGGAACAGGGCTTGTACCCGTGGTTCGAAGTGCCGGGCCGCGCCGAGCGTGACCTGAAGATCGTGTGCGGGCACTGGTCCGCACTGGGCCTGACCATCACCCAGGGCGTGCATGCCATCGACACCGGCGCGGTGTGGGGCGGCAAGCTCACCGCGCTGCAGCTGGATACCGAGGAACTGCGCGTGGTGCAGGTACCGGGGCGCGACGTGCCCCGGCCCGTGTCGCCGCCGCGTCCGCCGGCACGGCGTCCGGCCGGCGATGGCGAGACGCAGGGCAACGGCCGCCCGCCGCGGCAGCCGCAGGGCCAGCGTCGCGAACGCGGTCCGCGTGGTCCATCGTCTCCGCGCCGCAACCCCGAACCGGCCGGCGACACCGGCGGAAGCACCCCGACCCCGGCATGATTGGCACGGGTCGGTGGCTGCGGGTGGGTCTGGCAGGACTGCTGGCCCTGGCCGGTATCGCCTGCCAGCGCAGCCCGACGCCAGCGGCCGGCGACACCGGTGCGCCGGTCGCCACGCCCGCCCCCGCCGCACGGCCACCGACGTTGCCCTCGCCGCCGCTGGTGGCCGCTGCGCGTAGCCAGATCGGGCAGACCGTGCGCTACGACCCGGCCTATGCCGTCCTGGGATATCCCGGTGGCGACGTCCCCATCGACGGCGGCGTGTGCACCGATGTGATCGTGCGCGCCCTGCGCACACAGGGCGTGGATCTGCAGCAACGTATCCACGAGGACATGCGCCGCGCCTTCAGCGCCTACCCGGCGCTGTGGGGGCTGTCGCGGCCGGACCGCAACATCGACCATCGCCGCGTGCCCAACCTGATGCGCTGGTTCGAGCGCCAGGGCTGGCAGCAACCGGCGTCGCGCCAGGCGGCCGACTTTGCCGCCGGGGACATCGTGGCCTGGAAGCTCAAGGGCAGCGGGCTTCTGCACGTAGGTATCGTCTCCGACCGACGACGCAGCGACGGCACCCCACTGATCCTGCACAACATCGCGCGCGGCACGCAGGAAGAAGACCTGCTGTTCGCCCACACCATCATCGGCCATTACCGGCCGCCAGCCTGAGCGCTGGCCACCGCAAGGACGCGCCCGTGCCCGAACAGGCTTCCATCACCCCCACGGCGTCATTGGCGAGCATGCAGGCCGCGTTCGACGCGCTGCTGGCGCCCACCGGGTTCCAACGCACGCGCAAGATGCTGTGGGTGCAGCGCCATGCGCATACCGCCAGCTTCGTGTTCCTGCAGCGCGAAGGCGCCGGCCGGGCAAGCATCGACACCTCGCTGGCGCCGGGCAGAGCCCGGCTCTACGATGCTGCCTTGCGGGCTGCTGATGCCAGCCGGGCAGAGCCCGGCTCTACGATGTTGCCTTGCGGGCTGCTGATGCCAGCCGGGCAGAGCCCGGCTCTACGATGCTGCCTTGCGGGCTGCTGATGCCAGCCGGGCAGAGCCCGGCTCTACGATGCTGCCTTGCGGGCTGCTGATGCCAGCCGGGTAGAACCCGGCTCTACGATGCTGCCTTGCGGGCTGCTGATGCCAGCCGGGCAGAGCCCGGCTCTACGATGTTGCCTTGCGGGCTGCTGATACCAGCCGGGCAGAGCCCGGCTCTACGGGCGTCGTATGTAATCCACGAAGTCGAACGCGGCCGAATGCCGTGCGTCGGCCGGGTGGTGCTCGCGTGCCACTTCCACCCACTGCGCCGGGTCCACCGGCGGGAAGTGGGTGTCGGCGGCCACCGTGGTGTCCACCCAGGTCAGGTGCAGGTCGGTGGCCTGGGCCAGCGTCAGGCGATACACCTCGCCTCCGCCGATCACGCACAGCTCATCGGCACCGCTGGCCGCGGCGAACGTCAGCGCGTCGTCTACCGAGGCCACCGCCTGCATGCCCTCGAACGGCACTTGGCCGCTGCGGGTGAGCACCAGGTTGGGGCGGCCCGGCAGCGCGCGACCGAGCGACTGCGCGGTCTTGCGCCCCATCAGGATCGGTTTGCCCAAAGTCAGCGCCTTGAAGCGCTTGAGGTCATCGGGCAGCTGCCACGGCAGCTGGTTGTCGTGGCCGATGCCGTGGCTGCGGTCCAGCGCGGCGATCAGCGACAGCCGGATCGCCGTCATACCGCGACCGGCGCCTTGATCGCCGGGTGGGGATCGTAGCCGTCGATGCGGATGTCATCGAACTGGAAGCCGAACAGGTCGGTGACCGCCGGGTTCAACCACAGCTGCGGCAGCGCGCGGGGCGTGCGCGACAGCTGCTCGCGCGCCTGGTCGACGTGGTTGGAATACAGGTGCGCGTCGCCCAGGGTATGCACGAAGTCGCCCACGCCCAGCCCGGTGGCCTGCGCCACCATATGGGTGAGCAGCGCGTAGCTGGCGATGTTGAATGGCACGCCCAGGAAGATGTCGCCGCTGCGCTGGTACAACTGGCAGCTGAGCTTGCCGTCCACCACGTAGAACTGGAACAGGTTGTGGCAGGGCATCAACGCCATCTGCGACAGCTCGCCCACGTTCCAGGCGCTGACCACCAGCCGCCGCGAATCGGGATTGCGTTTGATCTCCTCCACCAGCCACTGCATCTGGTCGATGCTGCCGCCATCGGCAGTGGCCCAGCTGCGCCACTGCTTGCCGTAGATCGGGCCGAGGTCGCCGTTGGCATCGGCCCACTCGTCCCAGATGCGCACCTGGTTGTCGGTAAGGTAGCCGATGTTGGTGTCGCCCTTCAGGAACCACAGCAGCTCATGGATGATCGACCGCAGGTGCAGCTTCTTGGTGGTGACCAGCGGAAAGCCGTCGCCCAGGTTGAAGCGCATCTGCCAGCCGAACACGCTGCGCGTGCCGGTGCCGGTGCGGTCCGACTTTTCGGTGCCGTTCTCCAGCACGTGCTGCAGCAGGTCCAGGTAGGGCTTCATGCCTTGGCCCCCGCGGTCTGCACCGGCAGCTGCGGCTGCAGCACCGGGGCGCGGCGCGACAGGGCCAGCAGCACCAGGCCGAAGGCGATCAGCGGCACGCACAGGATCTGGCCCTTGGTCAGCCAGCCGAAGGCGACGTACACGCCATTGTCGGGCATGCGTACGAACTCCACGGCGAAGCGGAAGATGCCGTACAACAGCGCGAACAGGCCGGCGATCACGTAGCGATGGCGCGGCGTGGCCGACACCGCCCACAGCACCAGGAACATCACCAGGCCTTCCAGCAGCGCTTCATACAGCTGCGAGGGATGGCGGGCGTAGGGGTTGAGCGCGCCGGTGGCGAACTGCTCCTTCAACGTGGCCAGGTCCAGCCCGTTCAACGGCGCCGGCAGGCCACTGGGAAACACCACGCCCCAGGTGCCGCCGGTGTACTTGCCCCACAGTTCGGCACCGATGAAGTTGCCGACGCGGCCGAAGCCCAGGCCCAACGGAACCAGCGGGGCCACGAAATCCAGAGTGTCGAACAGGTGCAGGCGGTGCTTGCGCGACCACCACCACGCGGCGAACAGCACGCCCAGCAGGCCGCCGTGGAAGCTCATGCCGCCATCCCATACCTTGAACAGCAGCAGCGGGTTGTGCAGGAAATCGCCCAGCGCATAGAACAGCATGTAGCCCACGCGCCCGCCCACCACCACGCCGAGCATGGCGTAGAACAGCAGGTCGGAGAATCCGTCGGCATTCACCCCCGGCAGGCGCCCGGCGGCGATCCGCTTGCGCCCCAGCCACCAGGCGGCGGTGAAGCCGAGCAGGTACATGATGCCGTACCAATGCACTTTGACCGGCCCAAGCGAGATGGCGATGGGGTCGATGTCGTGGAAATAGATCATGAAGGACGCCTTGCAGGGATGCAGATATTCTAGCGCCGCCCGGGAGCGGCCTCGCGGCGGCCCCGATCGCGCGACTGCCGGGCTTCAGCCCAGAATCTGCGGCGTGTTCGGCAGGCCGTCATCCTGTGACCCCGGAACAGGCGGATAGTGCCCGGCCAGCAGGTCCGATACTTCCCCGATGGCCAGCAGTACCGCGTCCTGCAACGCACCGTCGCGCAGGCGCTGCTGCATGTGGGCGCAGATGGCCGCCCATTGCGCCTCGCCCACCTTGCCGCGCAGGCCGCGGTCGGCGACCAGCTCGATGGCGTGGTCGGCCAGCAGCAGGTACACCAGCACGCCGTTGTTGTGTTCGGTATCCCAGGTGCGCAGCTGCGCGAAGGCATGCTCGGCGCGCTGGCGGGGGCTGACCCGCTGCCACAGCGCCTGCAGTGGCAGGTCCGCCTCCACCGCGAACATCACCTGACCACCGTGCCGGCGCTCGCCGGCGGTGATCGCGTCGGTGATCGCCTGCAGGCGTCCGGGCGGGAACGCGCGCCGCACCGAGGGGGAAAACAAATGACGAAGCCAGCGCATCACCAGCCTCCCGAGGCGCCACCGCCCCCTGAACGTCCACCGCCGCCGCCCCATCCGCCTCCACCGCCGCCGAAGCCACCGCCCCCACCGAATCCGCCTCCGCCCCAGCCGCCACCGCCGCCCCAGCCACCGCCGCGCGCGAACGCACCGGCCCGGCCGGACGACAGGCCGACGATCAGACCGATCAGCCCGGCCAGGCCGCTGGCCAGCCACAACGAGGTGAACAGGAAGGCGACCACCGCCGCGCCGCCGCCGCCCAGCAGCGCCCGCACCGGGCGCGGCAGCCAGCCGAGGATGGCGCGCAGGAAGCTGCCAACGAAGAAGCCGATCACCAGCGCGAAGGTCCAGCCGCCGCCGTCAGGATTGGGGCTGGCGCGGTGGGTACTGACCGGCGCCGGCAGGTCCTCGCCGTCGATCAGTTTGATCAGCGCCGCGCTGGCATCGGCCAGGCCGCCGGCGTAGTCGTTGGCGCGGAAGCGCGGGGCCAGGTATTCCTGGATGACGCGGTTGGCGATGGCGTCGGGGATCGCCCCTTCCAGCCCGTAACCGGGTTCGATGCGGACGCGGCGGTCATCCTTGGCCACCACCAGCAGCACGCCGTCGTCCACGCCCTTGCGGCCGATCTGCCATTGCTCGAACACCCGCTGGGTGTACTGCTCGATCGATTCGGGCGCGGTGCTGGGCACCATCAGGATCTGCAGTTGGCTGCCTTTGCGCTGCTGCAGGGCCAACGCCTGCGACTGCAGCGCCTGGACCTGGGCGGCATCCAGGGTGCCGGTGGTATCGACCACCGGCGAGGACAGCGGCGGGATCACCACGTCGGCCTGGGCAAGCGCCGGCCCGGCCAGGCAGAGCCCCGCCAGTACCAGGCCGCGCAGCAGGCGAAGGAGGTTCATCGGGTTACTGCGCCGGGGCCTGCTGCGGCTGCGGCTGCGGCTGCGGCGCGGGGGCCGGGGCCTGCGAACCGAACTTGACCGCCGGCGGCTGCGAGATCTGCGCTTCGTTGTCCACGGTGAAGTTCGGCTTGACCTGGTAGCCGAAGATCTTGGCGGTGATCAGCTGCGGGAACTGGCGCAGGAAGGTGTTGTAGTCCTGCACCATCTGGATGTAGCGGCCACGCGCCACCGTGATCCGGTTCTCGGTGCCTTCCAGCTGCGCCTGCAGGTCGCGGAAGCCCTGGTCGGACTTGAGGTTCGGATAGTTTTCGGTGACCACCAGCAGCCGCGACAGCGCGCTGCTCAGTTCGCCCTGGGCCTGCTGGAACTGCTTGAGCGACTCGGCATCGTCGGCGTTGACGTTGATCTGGCCCACCCGCGAACGCGCGTTGGTCACGTCGGTGAGCACCTGGCGTTCCTGGTTGGCATAGCCTTCCACGGTCTGCACCAGATTGGGAATCAGGTCGGCACGGCGCTTGTACTGGTTGAGCACCTCGGCCCAACCGGCCTTGACCTGCTCATCCTTCTGCTGGATGGCGTTGTAGCCGCAACCGGACAACAGGGCGGCCAGCATGGCCAGCAACAACAGGCGGGAGAACGATCGCATGGCCGGCTCCGGATCTCGATGGACGGGACCCGGAGCATGCCACGTTTGCGGTCAACCGGATGTGGGGGCCGGCGGGTTTGCCGGGCGCCCCACCTGCCGACCTGTAGTCGGCCCCCCTGTCACCAGTTACCGGCGCCCGGCACGTTGTGTGCCACGGCGCGGCGGCGCATCAGCAGGTTCAGCCATTCCACCAGCACCGAGAAGCCCATCGCCGCGTAGATGTAGGGCTTGGGCACGTGCACGCCCAGACCGTCCAGGATCAGCACCGCACCGATCAGCAGGATGAAGGCCAGGGCC
>Ga0182008_10000803_pt1 | contig 22008 bp, 25 predicted proteins | sample Sormic07211129_1_FD_120482 | JGI IMG/M metagenome (GOLD analysis project Ga0182008, IMG submission 120482) | Rhizosphere microbial communities from Sorghum bicolor, Mead, Nebraska, USA - 072115-129_1 metaG | ecosystem: Host-associated > Plants > Roots > Rhizosphere | place: USA: Nebraska...
AAGGGTGGCGACTGTGCGCGGGTTAGCAGACCAGGAATCAAGGAACCCGGCGCACCCGAAAGTGCCCCACGCACAGCCGCCATAATACGCACAAGCGGATGCTGACAGCATCGCTGGAACGGATGGTGGCTTTGCAGGCCCTGATAGTAAACGAGCTGCTAAACCCGGTCGCTGATTTTGCAGCGACTGGGGGAGGCTATCTGCGTGGGAGGAGTTGTACTAGTTCATCGATGGCGCGATATCTTGAAGGAAAATTCTGAGCGTTCATTTTGTCGAGCTTTCGAAACCCCAGAAATGACAAAACCCGCACTGGGCGGGTTCGGTTGATTCTGACGTGGTGGGCCGGGGTAATCTGAACTAGTCTACTAACCTATTGATTTTTATTATTAAATTTACTTTTTGATTTTCGTTGGAATACCAATTGGAATACCCCACGAGCATATGCATGGTCTGGCACGTCGCTTTTACGGCCTTGCTTCTCATTTATGATCTGGGGTGATCTTCCTGCCGCTTTCAGAACACAGGTTACGCTTGATAAGAAGATGAAGGTGGTGAATGGTAGAAACCGGCCATTGAGCTTGCAAGGTGTGTAGAGAATCCGGGGCGATTCAGTACTGGGTCCCCAGTCCGGTAGATCGGCCGTCATTTGCCAGCGTTCCAATCGATTGAAAACTGATTAATCAAATGGCTTTGTAGCTTTGGCTAATCTACGCAGTTACACATTGGTGAGGGGGCGAGGATTGCATCATGTCGAGGTATAAATTCTCCAGTACAGAACGATGGGCGATTTTTCTTGTGCATGGCATGAAGTGCTATCTGTGCAAAGTTCCGATCGACCTCAGCACGATGGTGGTCGACCATGTGCTGCCCGAGTACCTGCTCGATAGCCCCTCAGCTTGCAGCGCCGCTAAAGCGAAACTTGGCTTTCCCGCTTCGTTCGACCTGAATTCTTTTGAAAATTGGCTGCCCGCCTGCAGCGTGTGCAATGGAACAAAGTCATCGGTTCAGTTCGAGCCTTCTCCCCTGATTCAGGTACTCCTGCAAAAACTTGCCGCTAAGGCGGACGAGGCTCATAGGGTTAGCGCTGAGGTCGTTCGCGCTCGTCAAGTAGCCAACGCGCTCAATGTGTTGGAGCGAGCGCATGAGAGCGGCGTTTAGCTGGAGGGGGAAGCCCGTGAGCGATTGTCAGTTCTGTTGCAATTTGCTTCAGCGCGAGAGTTTGTGGGCAGCGGGCAGCCACTTCGTTTGACTCCTTCTTTTCAATTCGTGACCACGACGGTGAAGGATGCGCTGGGTTGGGGGGCCACACACTGGTCTCTGCCTCCTCGTGAAGTGGGTGAGCCCTCATTGGTTGTCCTGTTTCGGGCGGAGCGAGGCGAGTGCGTTGATTGCGGTCTGATCCAACGGGTGTTTCAGCCAATCAACCAGGAAGGGGGTAGTGATGCGATCTGCGCCGTATGCCTATCGCGCCTCGACTGGATGGACCCTGTAGCCTTGGGAGATTTGCCAACGCACTACCGGGAAATATGAGGCATCTTGATATCCGTTTTTATGCGCGACGATCAGTACAGCCAGCACGCCGCGATCATCACTTGAAACCGGGCAGAGGAGCTGCGGGTGTCAGGTCGATAGTGCTGCGCGTTCATTGTTGCGGCAGTTTTGTGAAAATAGGCCAGCGGTGGTGGACTCAGGAAAACTACGTCGGCGGGTTGGTTGTGACGATATAAACCCGCCGCTCTTCCGGCTCTCCATGATCAGGCACTTCAGACCATCCCCGTCTTCTATGTCAACCAGGGTGATGTCCGTTCGGCGTCCTTTTCCATGTACCGACCAACTAAGCCCATAGCCTGCTGAGGATGGTACTTGCCCCATCCTCAGCGCTCGATCGTTTTCCGGTACTCAGACTGCAGTAACTCTCTCGCAGCGGCCTGATCACTTTCTCCCGACGGGCGCCCACCTTGGTTTCGTCTGCATCCCAAAGCTGGGTGAAACTGACTGGCAGTCTTTCCGAGCCTTCAACGCTTTCTGTCTCGGGCTTCGCTCCTCCCTCGCAAATAGTGTCAAGTCGATGCCTCCAACTTACAGGTGATAGTGGCAAATTCATCTTTGCTTGGGATCCAATGTTAATATCGGCTTCCGGGCGATGACGCATCTTTTGCATGCGTTTGGCTTTGACGTATTTTTTTCTTACGTATATGGTTTGATTTTCTTACGGGCAGTGCGTGATGGATATCAAGACGCAAATCGAGACATTGCTGAGTAACTTTTGGGACAAGCGAGCGCAGGACATCATCGATGATCCTTTGTCGACCGATGAACTGGGTGCTCCTCTGGACTCCATCTCTGCTGTCGACGCTTTTGTCGGGATCGACAAGCTGGTCCAGCGTAAGCTGCCCGTCGAGCTGATCATTCGCCACGGGGGATACAACTCCAAGGTCCAGTTCATCACTGAAATTACCGATAAGGTTCTCCGCCATCTCAAGGAGCAGCCGAAATGAGTGATGTTATGTCGTCGGGAGGCAATGACTTCGGTAATCGCCTGCGGCAAGCCCGTGAATATGTAGGGCTTTCGCAAGAAGAAGTTGCGACGGCGCTAGGACTGTCTCGTCCGTCGATCACCAATATCGAACTGGGCGCCAGAAAGGTTGAGGCGGCGGAGCTTGGTAAGCTGGCCAAGCTGTACCGGCGGACACTTGACTACCTGTTGACAGGTGTCGAGCCAGCCCCGAACGGGCCGGAGCAACTGGCATTCCTAGCGCGGGCGGTGAAGGGCTTGTCGGAGAAAGATCTGGAAGAAGTGGCACGCTTTGCTGAATTTCTGAAGCAATCGTTGCCTAACCGCGGGGAGTAAGTCATGGCTGCACGCGACATCGCGGTGGCGACAGCCAAGGTGGCTGCCGAGGTCTTTGCGTCCTCTCGCGCCATGGAGCGCATCGAGCAGGACGGCTACACGCGCATCGATCCTTTTCGTATCGCTGCAGGCGAAGGCGTTTCGGTGTTGTTACGGCCCATGGATAAGCTGCTCGGGGCCTTCCTGCGTGAGGAGCGGCCGGGGATTCTGGTGAACTCTGCTCGCTCTGCCGGCCTTATTCACATGACCTGCGCCCATGAATTAGGCCACTACTTCATGGGACATCAGAGTGCGCTGGACGAAACCATAGACTACGGTGGCAAGGCCGTAGTGATGGAGCAGGAGGCTGAAACCTTCGGCTACCACCTGCTGGTTCCGAAGCCTTTGCTGAGCATCATCTGCAAGCGAAAAGGATGGAGCAGGACATCGCTGACCAATCCTCATGTGCTCTATCAGATGTCTCTTCGCTTGGGCGTCAGCTACTCTGCCGCGGCTTGGTCTTTGGTTCGGCACAATGTTCTGACGTATGACGTTGTTCAGGGGTTGTTGAAAATTCCGCCTGCCTCGATCAAGCAATCTTTGCTTCAGGGGTGTTTGCCGGACGCCACGAAGGATGTTTGGCTATTCGACGAAACCGATCAATCCTCGGTGCTGGAGCCGCGTCCGGAAGATCACTTGGTGGTGCGCCTGAAAAGCCACGCGTCCGCTGGCTATCTGTGGCAGGCAGATTCTGCGGAGCGGGTGGTCGAGCAAGGGTTCACGCTGGCTCCATTATCAGTTGCGCTACCTGTGGGGCCGCAGAGGGTGGTATTTGGAGCCGATTCCACGCTGGATTACTTGCTGTCAGCGAAGGAGGTGGATACCGAAGAATCTCATGCAGTAACGCTTTCCGAAGTGCGACCATGGATGGGCAAGCAGGCCGGCGACGCTTCATTCTATTCCAAGACGCATTTCGAGCCGATCGCAGAAGGGCTGAGCCGTGAATCGAAGGCCGCTTTGATTCGAGAGGTCGCTGGCTCGTGATCACCATCGAGTGTCTGGTTGACAGCTCTCCGGTCAGGGCAAGAAATCAGGGTAATCGTCCGACCTGCGTGGCTTTCGCGGTGACCGACTTGAATCGCCGCTTTGCTGATGATGACTTGGGACCTGAATATTTCTACCGTGCGACGATCCGGAGGATTCCCGGTTGGCAGCCCGGTGATGGGGTTCATGTCGCTGCTGCGGCTGAAGCGTCGCGGGCTGGTCATGCCCGGGAGACCGACTTTCCTTATCAGGTCGATGAGCCCGTTGTTCCTCTAGAGGCCTTACCTGACACCCTGGACTTGTTTGGTCACCCCATCCGCTTCTTCAACGCCGATGTAGACGAACTCATCATTCGCATGCGGATGGGAGTGCCTATTGGTCTAGCTCTGCGGCTCACCTATGAGTTCTATTTGCCTGTCAATGGAGTAATCACGTTCAGCAATTCGCTACTTCCCGGAGCGATGCAGCATGCAGTGGTGGCTGTCGGTTTAGGGCATGACGCCCAGGGCGAGACCTGGTTTTTGACCCGCAACAGTTGGGGGGAGGCGTGGGGCCAGAACGGACATGCTTGGATCCCGGTTGCATATATTGCTGCGCATGCTACATGCGCATTTGGAGTGGAACATGGCAGTCCTGATTCAGCGTGACCGAGTGGTATCCGCGTGGCAGGCCGCTGCCCGCCATCTGGTGACATGCCCAGATTACGTGGCTCGAAACTTGGTGTTAGAGATCACTTCGCCTGGGGTCCTGGAGGCGCAGGACAGAGATGTCATCGGCGCAGTCGATACCGCACTTCGCCAGCGCTGGTCGGGTCTCAGCGTGCAGACGGTAGCGGGCACCATTTTTCCGAACGAGATGTACCGCCGAGAAGGGCGCCCGGCGTTCTATGAGTCTTATCTGAACGCAATGGCTCGCGGGATGAAGAGCGGGACATGGGGCACCTACGCCTATCGAATGATGCGTAGAGTCAGTCGTGACGGCAAGACAGTCTTCAATCCACTGGAGGTTATCGTCCGCAAACTTCAGGCCTCCAAGACTGGACGCAGCTTCCAAGCGGTCTACGAGCTGGGTGTGGTGGATGTCGAATACGACATCCATGACGACGGATTCGGATTTGAGTTGCCGTTGTATGATCCTGCTGCCGATCGAAACAAACCGATGAATATGCCGTGCCTAAGCCATCTCAGTTTCAAGGTGACCGGCGACAAGCTGGATCTGACAGCGGTGTATCGGTCTCATTGGTACGGTCAGAGAGCTTTGGGTAATCTGATCGGGCTGAGCAACCTGCATAAGTTTGTCAGCGATGAGTCCGAATTCGAGAAAGGAGTTCTGACCTGCATCGCAACGCATGCCTATCTGGATGTGGAATCGCTGGGTGGTGCGAAGGCCGCTAAGCAGATGCTTGCGGCATTCCCTGACTAGAACAGCGAACCCTGTCGCTTCGAGCTAAACGTTTCCACTGGGATGTTGTATAGGGCACTCATTCCGTTGCGGAAGTCCTTGATACCGCCGTAGCTAGGGTGGCGAATGGCAATAACTTCGACATCGAAACGGCTTGCGTAGTTATAGGCATCTCCGCCAATGGCCACCACCCGGCGCACACCTAGCCACTTGATCAGTGTTTCGTTGAGCAGGTCTACCTTCTGCAGTTCGCGCGCGGTGAACTTGCGATTGGTGAATGGGTTGCCTGGCTCGTGCGGATGAAACGGGAAAACGTTCCATAGCAGCGGCGGAAGGGCGAGCGCTCTGAGTACTGACCAGATTTCGGAGGCGGTGCGCTCGACCACTGCAGGGCCGACCGTTGCCTGCTTGAAGCTAGAGCCCGGGTAGCGCTGCATCATTTCCGGCAGGTGAAATTCATCGGTGAGCGCAAGCCCAGTCCGCCGCCCGCCGCGATAGCCCAGATCTCGTCCCATCCAGATGGTGTCGACACCGATATCGGTCGCGGCCTTCAGATAGCCTCGCAGATTGCGCCGGCGGGCAGCGACAGCGTCGCTGCGGTCATGGACGGGGCACTTGTCAGCGTAGGGATTGAACACATTGTCCAATTGCAGTTCAGACAGGGCATTCACAAAGGCGGTAGGGTTCATGGCTGCTCTTTTTTTTCCAAAGGTTCAAAGTGCATGGTGTGCTCTTGCACGTTGATATGTACGGTTCCGCCTCTGTGCTCCTGCAATTCGCGGAAAACCTGAAATCCGGTCAGGATCGCTTTTTCCCACTGCCACAGCTTGCACGCCTCGACCTCGTAGCCTTCAACCATGCTTTCAATCTGTTTTAGCACGCTGTAATCCAGCGCGCCTGGGTTGGCATCGATATAAAACTTGCGGCTCTTAGCATGGTTGAAGATCCAGGTCGCGATGCCTTCCTCGATGATCATCGCACGGGCACCGTCTTCGTTCTCGTCTTTCTTAGGGTCAGACTTGCGCTTGCGTTTGAGCAGCGCGCGCAATACTGGCGACCAGCCTAAGAACGCAACGTAGGCAAGATGGAAAACGTCGTGGAAGCGGTAGTCGTCCGGCTCGTTGCTGTTATCTGTGAGCCGATCCCCAATGAATACCCCCTTCAGGCTCTGAACCACATAGCCGTTCTCCCGGGTGCCTCGCTCGTTGAACTCCATGGCCAATTCGGCGGGGAATTGTTCATGATCAGGGCACTTGAGATCAAACGCTGGGGGATAAACGGCTTCGTCATCCGGCCATCGGCTGAGGATTTTGTCGATGTTGCTCCGGGCCACGTCCTCAAATCTAAGATCGAAACTGGCGCAGGCTATGGCCAGCTCTGCCAAATGAATGCCGAGATTCAGGCTGCGGGCTGCGGGAGCCAAGGCGCGCATAGAGTTAAACGAAACCTCGGCTAGCACGCCTGCCCGGTTCGCCAATCTGGCGAGCTGAGTGGAGCGGTCGACATTGTCCGGGCTTCTGCGCATTTCCATGAGGCTGTCGATGTGCCGGAAAGTCACGGGCAGGATAGGAGGCTTCTCGCTTTCCCCAAACTCCGAACGCAGATAGGCGATGCAGCTTGCACCTATTTCATCCGGGCCGACATCGACGGATGCCGCGATGTTGATCAGATACCACAGTGCATCTCCCAGCTCCTCTGCAGCCAAGTCGTTGACGGAAGCTGCTAGACGGTCACGACCAACCTTTTTGACTGCGGAGAGTAGCCCTCCCACTTCACCGAAGTAGCCGAACTTCAGCTTCTGGTAACCGCCTTCATCCGTTTGAAACTGGTTGGTACCGCCAGCTTTCAGTCGGTATTGAGGGATCGACAGCGAGGGTAGTTGCGGTGTTGGTACCGGCATGGAAGCTCCCTTTCCATTGTCAGATGCCAGAGTGAGCATCTCGATGAGCTTGGATCATCTCGGATCGCATCTGCCTTGCGCAACTGACAATTTTCTCTCTATCAGCACCGTACGCACCCATTGCTAGTGCCCGCGTCCTGACAGACTTAGTTACATCATAGTGTGGATAGAGCGTCTTGGACTGGAACCAGCTGCGTCTCAAGCCGAGCTTATCGGCGAAGGCATGCAATTCTTCCAAAGAATCGGCGACCAGATGGCTCCATTCACGGCCACGCCACTTGATTCCCTCTGCATCAACATAGACCGCCATGGTCCTCGCCTTAAACAGAAAAGTGTGCAAATATTTTGCACACAGTTGGCAAAAAAACTCAATCGAAATGAATGCATCAGACCTCGGTAGAAGCATAAAAGCAGTACGTAGGCAGAGGGGTTTTACCCTGAAATACCTGCAAAAAAACACGGGAGTTCACTACACCCAGATCTCCAAGATGGAGCGGGGCGGTTGCAAATTGCTGAGTAAAAACTTGCTAACTATTTGCAATTTTTTGCACATTTCACATGCGCCGGATAGTCAGCTCGTCCCCTCCGAAAGCGTGGTCGACACGGTGCAGGCGATCATTCGCTCATGGCCGCAAAGTGAGGGGTTAATTCGTCATTTTCTGGAAGGGATTGAAATGGCACTTGAGGGTGGATGCCGTACTGACGGGCATGGCCAACGTCTTCCCTAGTTTTCACTGGGATACAACGCTGGCGTGATCCTTCGAATGCTACCGGTTAGATTAGCCCCAGGAAGCTGGTCGGCCTCTGCGGCCCCGATCGGTGATCTCCTTGAACCAGGCATCGATTTCGGCCCTGAAGTCTTTCGAAAACCCGTTCCGGTAGTTTCTCGAATGTGGGTAGAGATCGTCTCCTTCGAAGTCTCGTAGGTGTTCAGGAATCTCTACTGCGCTCGCCCCCCAGTAAATAAATTCTTCACCGATCAGAACGTTGTCCGAGCCGGTATCCCTGTTCAGGTTGTCCCGGTTCAATGCTCCTCCAGCGAAGCTGTGATGTGAGTCTTCTTGAATCCAGCCATCGCCGTCCCGACGGTAGATGTTATCTCCATAGGCCATGCTTTTGCTCGCACGCAGATTGGGTCGCTTGATTCTGAACGCTTCGTGCTCCCAGTATTCTTGAAAGGACATTTTCTGGGAGACTCGCATCGCGAAGATCATCCTGCCTTCTAGTTTCAGCGCTTTGCTGCCACAGCCAATGATGATGTCTCCTCTCTGGGCTCCCTCCCTGATTTGTGGTTTGCAGGTGCCCAGAGTACAGATGCCATGAAACGGGTTTGGCGCAAATCCGTAATCCCTCACGAGCTTGTAGGAGAATACTTTCGGTAGATCACTCATTGGCACTCGACCCGATCGATGTCGCGTTCTTCTCGTGGACTGCCGTCTGCGCGCTCCCAGACCGGTTCTCCCCCGATGACCTCATCCAGTCGCGGACTGTCGATCGTAAGTACGGAGTAGGCGTGTTCATCGAATACCTGAGGTAGTGACTCGACGTCTTCGGCGATGGCCACGATACGTGTGCCACGTGTTGCAGCATGTTCCGCGGCACCTTCCAAGCACTCATAGCCTTCCTCCGGGATCAGGAAAATGCTGATCACGGCGTTGTCAATGCAGCTCTGGATCTCATAGGAGACAGGCAGATCCGCCTGAGCAGCTTCAACTTCAGGTTGCTCGGCTCCGGTCATGCAGACCTCGAAACCTCTTTCGTTCAATTGTTGTGACACGGTCTGGGCTTTATGTTCGAGCCCTGTCGTGAAGACGATGCACGCCTTATCGCTCATCAGTGAAACTCCTCAACCGGGTGTGTGGGTAGTTGGACGGATTGAAGGGAACCGCTGTAGCCAGCGTTCCAAGACGCAATAGGCGGACGGCGGCTATTCATCGTCGTCATTGCCTTCGCGAAAGCTGATCGTGTGATTCTCGAAGTCCGCCATCACGTAGCCTTTTCGCTTATTAACGAGCTGTCGGAAGATGCTGAAGCCGTCCATGATCGCCTTCTCCCATTGCCACAGTGCGCACCAGGCAACCTCGTACCCCCTGACGAAATCCTGAATGGACTTCAGCAGGTCATAGTCGACGTGATCGACGGTCTCGAACAGCTCGCACTCAAGCCCGCGGCCAAAGATAAACGTGGCAACCCCTTCCTCGATGAGGATGGCCCGGGCGCCGTCTTGGTTTTCGTCAATTTCAGGAACGCATTTGCGCTTCAGGTGGAGGAGTGCGCGGAGCACCGGGGACCACCCCAGATGAACTGCAAACGCCAGGTGGAAGACATCGTGGAAGCGGTAGTCATCACGCTCCATTTTGTTGTCGGTTAGGCGATCGCCAATGATGATCTTGTTGCACTTCTGAATGACGTACTGCTTCTCGCCTGCAGTCTCTTCGGCAATGTAGAACTCCAGCCGTGGAGGGAATCGTTCATTCTTGGGCATCTCGGCATCAAAGCGCGACGGGTAGGTCGTCTCTGCCGGCCAACGACTGAAAGTCTTCTTGAGGTTTCCAAGCGCCGCGGCGCCCATGTCCACATCGGCTGAGTTCGCTGCGGCGACCAGTGCCCGGAATATCTCTACCATGTGAGCAGAAAGCTGGTCGCGGTTGCGCTTGAACGTGCCGATTTTGAAGTCATTGAGCAGATCGCCCACACAGCCGGCGAGCGCAAGGACCTGTGTGCTGAACGACTCTTCCGAAACCGTTTTGCCATCTCGACTCTGCAGGTCGGCAAAACCCAGGTTGGGATCCTCAGGCATCACGCTCTCCCAGTCCTCTAGGCCGCGAAACGCCTGTTGAGCGATCGTAGGAAGGTCGAGCTGGGCTCGCGTGGCCAGCGTTGAGAAATACCAGAGCGTGTCGCCAAGCTCCTCGAGGATGGTTGCGCTGTAGCGCTTAAAGGCTGCCCTATCTCGCTGCAGTTTCTTGAAGGCGCTCAACAGGCTGCCGACCTCACCGAAAAGCCCGAGAATCGTGAGCTCCAATCCGGCATCTGGCAGCTTGTCGGTCGTGTGCGCAATGCGCTGGTATGTGCTGATGCTAATCCGGTCGTCACGTATCTCTGATGGCAGGATGACGAATTGTTCAGGCCTCTTTGACGGGTCGAAAATTTCTTTCGATGAAGGTGAAGTCTGTGCGTCCATGCAGCCTCCGGCTGAACTGAGATCTCAGGCTCGACTGTCAGCGCCGTGAAGTCGATTTGATATCATCATGATGGATCCAATGTGAGCTATTCAAGTCCTGAGCTGGTGATTCGGACGGAGAGTCGTGCTGCTGACATACTCAGTTATAAAGACGTCGTTCATTCTCTTGCTTCAAGAGCGGATATCGCTTTATAGCCATTCGCTGGTGTCGGAGGGCATGCCCTCCGACCACTGAAGCTTGGCTGATTACGACTGGCGGTGCATCTGGATCTTGAAAGGCTTGCCAAACGGATCCGTTGCCTGAAGTACGACGATATCAGAGGAGACGAACTCTAGGCTGTATTCATCGGACATACCGCTAGGGTAGGCGTCGCTCAGTTCGGGGGTAGGTTTACCAGATAGCTTCTCTACCAGCTGTGGGGTGATGTCTATTCCCGCTACCTCGATGGATTTGGTAGTCGAGTGTATATTTTGCAATGTAATCGACATCCGCTCGCTGTCAGCAGTCCAGTTGCCGGCACCTATAACGTTGTAGCTGAATTTATAGCCTTGCTCCTTGATCTTGCCCTCTAGCGTGATGACGCCAGAAACGTTGTATTTCCCCTCATGAAATAAGTTGGTGCGACCTTTGAAATGCAGGGTGCCATCGGTTACCGGATAGGAGTAATCGCTGTCCCATCGACCGACGACATCCGGGTTGAAGTTGGTGAGCGGATGGAAGATAAAATATAGGGCGGCGATGCCCGCCGCGCTACTGAAGAAGGATGTGACGGAAGCCACGATTTTCATGACCGGTGACAGCTTTTTGAAACGCTCAATAACACGCATGAACAGAGTCCTTTTAAACATCGAAAGAGATCTAAGGGTATATAAAGGCTCAGTTGCTGAAGCCTTATTATTAGCGTGTCGGCAACGCTGTAAAATGCTGTAGACCAAAACGCTAATAGTTTTGTCTGTGGTAATGATTTAAAACTAAAAAATATCTAAGAGCCAGCACGAAAACCCGATGGTTTCGCTGTTCTAAGGGGCAGTGTCGTCGCAGCGGTTATCAACTAGGTAGGTCAGCCTACCCAAGGAGCGAAACGAGGGCAGGGACGTGCTCTACTGCGCGTCCGATCAGGCACAGTTCTCGGGTGCTCGGCTGGGCAACTTGTGCAGGGTTGACGTGCACGACGCAGGCACCGGCGCGACGCGCAATGATGGGAATCTCGGCGGCCGGGAGGACCACGCCCGACGTGCCGATAGACTGTAGGACATCGCATTCTTTCGCGGCTAGAACTGCGCTCTTCCAAGCTGCGGTCGGCAGATCTTCACCGAACCACACGACGCCTGGGCGAAGTTTTCCGTTACAGCGGGCGCAGCGTGGCGGCTCAATCCTAAGGCCCTAACTGGCGACCGGCTTTTCGAAGGGGAAGATAGCCGGGGTTCGATGGCAGGCGAAGCACTTTGGCTGCCCAAGGCTTCCATGCAGATGGATGACATTTGTTGAGCCGGCGCGCTCATGAAGATCGTCGATGTTCTGGGTAACGACAGTCACATCTCTGTATCTGGCCAACTGCGCGATGGCGAGATGTGCCGCATTCGGCGCAGCTGCTGCAACTTGGGCCCGTCGCCACAGGTACCAGCCCCAAATCAGCGCTGCGTCCTCGCGAATCGCGTTGGCGGTCTCCAGCTTTTCCGGATTATGACGCGCCCAGATGCCCGTCAACGGCTCGCGAAAGGTCGGTATGCCGCTTTCGGCCGAAATGCCAGCGCCGGTGAACACCACGATTCGCTTCGCGTTACCGACCAGTGTGGCGACTGCTTTGATCGTGCTGGCCATTTCCCCTCCACCAACGACAGCGCTCGGCTGAGCCGATAACAGGAAGGCGTCGGGGTTGTTCAATAAACGCCATATTCGATGCGATCCAGGTATTCATAGACCAGCTATAGCCGTGGTTATCCATGATAACGCTGCAGGGTGGTCGGTAATCCAGGCCCCGGGCGGGTTTGATGAACCATTCTGCGACCAGATCTGAGCTGCCGAGTACGTTTGTCGCCTTGATCAGAATCAGGTCTCGGCGTTCCAGATAAGCCTGATACTGCCTGCTAAGACATTCGGCGGTTGGAGAGAGGTTCGGACCGATTGACCAAAGGCCAGGCTAGAGTGGGGAGCTTGTGTCCATCATTACTACCTGTGAGTTGCAACGTTCAGCAGGCTCAGCATACAACGGTGATTAGGATCAGAGCAGTGCAAGCTGTCGTATGGGGCACCAGTCCAGCAGCATTTCGACGGTCTGTTCCATATTCCTGCGCGCTCAACAGGGTGATGACTCCGTGCACTCGTGCCGCTGGCTGGCGGGCCTCGGCATTCTTTAAGAGCTGCTTGGCCTAAGAATCGATTGACGTTTCAGAGCGTGCTCAATATCAAAGCTATTGATGGGATCGAGTTGAAGAGAGGTGGATTATGTCCTTCGAGTTCTGCACCTGCATCATCCACCTGAACTTATTCCGCGCTATTTGGCCGATCCTTTAATCAACTGCTGATCCGTACGAGCCTCACCCAGCCCCGTCTTAGTAAGGCCCTGCCTATCCTGCCTCGCGCCAAGCATGCGGCGGTCGGTTGCGCGCCCGAAGGGTGCGATTACTACGAGCTGCTTGCACTCGCGCCTCCTGATCAGCTCTCTGGCTGTATCGGTAAAAACTTGCTCAGCTTCCATTAGCACTTAACACGGGCCCACCCGAGGGAAGGGGCCGCTTTCTCTGTCGGCTACGAGTTTGCGTAGGGGGAGGCTGGAAGAGCTTGGCTTTTGAGGATGCAGTTAACGCGTTCTGAAACACCTAGAGTGACGCATAAGCTTGGCAGTCTAGCGCGGGAGGGCCTTTAATTTATTTTAGTTCGTGATGATTCAAGGCACACTCGTTCCATTCGCTTCGGGTGCCCTTCATCTGCGATGGCGGCATTTTTTCTATTCTTTGTATACGTAGGCCAAATGTGGCGAGTCTTGACGATTTCATAAACCCCACCGCTAACCAGCATTTCGTTTCACGATCCGAGCAGCGACTGAATTCCTGCTCAGCAGATTCGGGTGCCAAAAAGGCCGAAATCTATCGCTTTTCGATTGCCGATAGACAAACATCAACCATTCATTTGAAAGGAAAAACTCAGATCTGGAAAAACCTAGGGTTTCATGATCTGTTCACTTTCATGCGGACAGACGACAAAAAACGGTTGAATTTTGAGCGCTTGTTCGAACGTTACGAAGCTCCCTATCCTGAACAAGTGTCCAATTTGCTTACGATGATCAACGACGTTAGAGATCGTCTGGATACACAAAATCAAATCCGTTTGAGGGATGTAAAAGGATTCGATTTCGAGAAGTTTTTAGTCCATGTAAAAGTAATTTATACCTACAAAACAATGAACTGGCTGAGAAATCCTCACAAAATCAAGGAAGTGTTGAAGCAGTTTGATACCTTTTTAGATCACTCCCTAGATAAGCCTGGCGCGTTTGCGCTGTATCTAGCGTTGGCCGAAAAAAATCCCGCTGAAGAGGCGTACATCTGCAAGACATACGGCGTTTCGTCGAGGGAGTACCAACAGTGGATCCGGTTATTGCTAATGTTTCTCTACGTTGATAGTGAGGATGAGGCGTCTAAGCTGGACGGTTTTATTAATGAGTTTTTTATAGCCCCAGAATTCTCTACGACTGTATTCGTCGCCGTGTTCGATGAGCATTGTGCGTTACTCACAGATACTGGGGTAGTTAAAGATTCTGGGAATGGACCGCTCACTTACATGAACGTATCCAAGAATTGCATTATTGCACTTGAGCACGCGCTTGTTGATGTCACGTTGGACAGGCTGATGAGAGAAAAAGGCTTTGATGAAAGTGTACGAGAAAAAGTCAGGGCTAAGGTAGCTACGGAGGTGAATGCGATCTTTATGGTAAACAGCTACGATATTCTTGGTGGATATAACCAGATTTGCGTCAAGGCGGCTGCGTTAGAAGTCTTTTGTGCAACACCGGGAGTCCATGGTGTGAAAGTTCTAACATCCGATCAGGATAGAAAGTAGACAGCTGCTTCGTTGGTAAGCAGCTGCCTTGCGAGGACAAGGCGGTGCATCTGCAGGAAGAGGGGGCGGTTCCCTGAAAGGTGCCGCCCGCTAGGTCGACGAAGGCCCAAATTGTTCAGACATGCCCACATGCCCAGCTAGGTTGCACCGGAGCACAGCACCCATAACACGCCGTTGAGCATCGGACGATCGCCGCGATTCGGCATCCAAGTCTCCGGTGAGTAAAAGGGCGACTTGAGTTTAACTCCATCCAAAGTCAGCAAACCGCGCGTATACAGAGAGAGTGAAGCGTTATAGATCAACGCGGAAAAAGATTTCTAACTCGAACTATTATGCTTAAGCCTGGCCAGTCCCATGTTTAATGTGGCCGGAATTTCCCCCGATTGCCCACAAGATGTTGGCGCTGATTGAAAACTGGTCTGGCCAATTCCTAGCTTGACCCTGCTGAGCTAACTAATCCTAATTAACTGTTTAAAACGGCAGCTTGGCATTGTTCAGTGAACTCACTTTCTAAATCATGCGCGTAATACAGCGCATCTAACCAGAAAACCCCACCATGGGGCGTCTTATCAGCTAACGATTTAACATCGTTGCCGCTGAGCTTCGGCAAGTGCAAATTTATGATCTCAAAAGCGAAAGATACGGATGCCATCGCTCTATGCGCTTTGTGGGACTCCATTGCCCCTACAAGGCCTCTAGGTAGACGCTTGCGCAGCGGCAGCTTATATCGCGTCTTAGCACTAAAAGCCAATTCAGAATAAATCCAAGGAGAAAGCGTGCGATCTCCTTTAGCGAACCCTTCATGCCCTTTGATACTTACGGAGTTGTGGGTATTGAAAAATATGAAACACTCCGTTGCATCAATCATTCGATGTAGCTCCTCATTCAACATTAAAAACAGAGAAGCCGCCACTTCATTACATTTATCGTAGGAGAAGTTAGTGATTCCATCCACATCTTCCTTATCTGAGTAATGAGCATTGATTTTCAATAGCAGATCACCCACATAGCCCCACACACAGGAGTCCACGAAGACTTTGACGCCTCGTTTTTCCAGAGAAAGCGCAAACTCAATAGCTTCACGCTCATCGCGATGGGAATGCGACAAGAATACATGGGCGTCCTGCTGTGGGAAGATTTTTTTAGCGAGTTGCTTCGCATCAATCACGTCTTTGTTATCAATCTGCCCTATAACATAGTCAGCTAGGTCATTGACCACCGCGTCACGGGCCTGTTTGCGATAATCATCAATCGCCGCGTTGCTGATCATCTCGAACGGCTTATAGTGCTCAATTTCAAAACCCAGATACATATTGCCCTCAGCTCTTTTTAACTAGAATCCGATCTTTGCCTATAAAATTTCAACTTAGCTCCGCAACCATGATTGCAGCGACACGGCTGAATTCGTCCGTTGTGAGTACACCATCCAGAGTTCATTTGCGTGGCCCTCAAGCTTTCCCCAAATTATTCTTGGGTACAAGCCCATGTACTCCCAGGATGACCAGCTATCAACACCTGCAGAATCAGAGGCACCAAAAATGGCGATTTTGTGGATTCCCTTTTTTCCATCGGCGACGCCTAGCTCCCAAGGAACCCATCGGCTATCTTTGCTATTGGGACTCGTCAGGAGCACGAACCGTTTGCACTCGACAATCCTCTTCTTTAACAACTCCGCCGTCTCTTCCGATGTGTGACTCGGCATTGCCGGGTCTACCTCATCGATATAAGGGACGCCCCCATGACTAGCGATAACCTCAATAGCCCCCTCCACCAATTCCTCATCTTTACTGGAATGAGAGATAAATGTCAGGTTGTGCACTGATGAAGTCAAAGACTTCGTGAAATGCCGGCCCTGAGGGGCATTGGCAGCAATATTTTTTAGTTCGGTTCTGGTGACGTTACGAGCCATTTTACTCAGCCGTTAACCGCTAATTGATTGTTCCTGAGGTCGGGTTCAGACATCTACCGAGACGGATCATTTACGAAAGCCCAAAAATCCGAGCGCCCTTCAGATGCATCCTCTACATACAACCGCTGGTCCAGTTGGTTGACCAAAGGATACAAACCTAAGTATTCCTGCCCATCGAATCCGGAGCTCACTGTATCTACGAGGGGAAGGATAGCGACCCCACCGTCCTTGTAACCGTCGAAATAACCCAACTCCCAAGGCATCCATTTGGACTGACCTGATCGATCAGTCGCGATATAGACTAGACTTGAGCAGTTGCGCATGCGCTGACGCAAGCGCTCCGCCGTTTTCTTGTCAACATGCTCGCGATCTAGCTCTGCATCTTCAACCCAATCAATGTAAACGCTGTGTCCCTGCTCTTTGAGCAGCATGGCCACGCCTACTACCAGATCCTGATCCAGCATCGAATGGGACAAAAACACATCGAACCGCTCATCCGAGTAGGACTCTAGTCCCGCAACTTGATCGAGCATATTTTCCGAGCGGCGCGCAGCAGCCTTTGCCTGCTCCTTAGTAACAAAAGCCATGTATACCTCTTAGAAGAATGAGAGAGTGTGCTTACGCGCACTCTTTGATAGCCGTCTCGATCCAGGTAGGCAGATTTGCTTTGATGACCCCGTACGCGTCATTTGAACTCGGGTCGTACACCTTAGGTGTATAGACCGTTCCGTTGGCCCGCTTCAGAGTCAAGGAGCTGAAGGGATTAGTTCCGTATACCCCGATACCAGCATTCGGGCATTTGAGGTTATGGATGCGAACACCTAGCACTGGAATACCCAGCTCCCAAGCCCTCATGATTTCGTATCGCACCCACTTACGGCTCGCTGTTTCCGCTCCGATCAACACCACCAGGCAGGTCTTGCGCTGGAGATTCTCGGTGATCCAACGCTTAACGCCCTCATCAGAGCGCTTGATTTCTTCCCAGCGGTTTGGGCTGACCGGCTCATCCCCGTCGATAACACCCATGTTACGTATCTGCTGGACGCGCAACACGTCCTGGCCAAAATGGAAGCTGTAAAAAACGTTACGTTTCATGGATCACGCCCCCTCCAATTTCTTAACGATCCTGAGTACTATGTTCTCGATAGCTTTGGCGTCAGTCGAGCTTTCGTTTAGTTTTTTCAACTCGTCGGTCAGCCAAAGATCTTCAGGCACATAGCTACCGGGATCGGCAATCACTTTATCGGCCAGTTCTTTCGCCATATAGCCCGTTGCTCCAATTGGTACTGGAACAACGCCTTGGGCAACAGCGATGTCGAATTCCTTTTGGACTCCTCCGGCGTTTTCGATGCCGTTTTGGCCAACCTTATTGCCAAAGACAAATAGCGCGATGCCTGACAGCGAGATCATGCGTTCGCGGTACTGTTGCCATAGCACGCCCAAATCTTGGCCCTGCGATGCCACCTGGGGAAACGGCCGCATGACCAACTGATCTTCTGAGTACTTCTCTGGATTTGAGTAGACAGCATCCAAGGCACCGTTGATAACGGCGCTTCCCACGCCCCATCCAAACCCATTGACTACGCGGTAGCCGGCCCGAATTAGGCTGGATGAGAGTGTGTGGATGAAGTTCAGCGCATCATTTTTGTCCCAGTCACCGTATTCTTCCGCGCTGCCCGCAATGAAGATGGTTTTCTTGAGGAACTGCTCCTCAATCGCCCTCAGAATTTTGGGAATGTCTTTGTAATCTTCTACCAGGAGCGTTTGGATTCCAAATCGCTTTAGGTCTCGAATGTGCAATTCCTGCTTGCGCTGGCGGTACCGTACCGCCTCATCGTCTTCGTTTTCATACGGTGTGGAGGGTTCACGGCGCAGGAAGCAGTAATGCTCACGCCGCGCATGCGGTGGCACGTGTAGTCGACTCAGTACGTAATCAAGGTTCGGATCGGTGAAGCTGAAGCCGATGAAGAGGAAGGTCTTGGAGATCAAATCACCGCTCAAAGCCGTGACAAAGGCCTCGTGCGTCTTGTAGTACTGTTCGTATTGAGATTTATAGAGTATCGCCTCTGTGGGAGACAGGGCATCTCCGTGCATTTTGTAAACCACGGCATCCCGCTTGGGTCGCGTGGTCAAGAGGTCGGAAACCTGGTGCTTAACGTCTGGAACACGCTGGTTCTTACGCAGCGTATCTTCAATGAGTTGGTCGTAGTTGGTCGTCCAGTATGTTCTGATCGGCAAGCGGGCCAGAATTTGATGCGATTGCGTCGGCTCCGCATGCTCGGAGAACTCGTCAATGATGCGACGCGCTAATCCACCTGATCCGCTGCGCTCGTTAACGTGAAACTGGGCAAGCGAGACAAGGTCGTGCTCCTTGTCAACCGAAAGCCCTAGCTCTTCCGCCACCTCTCGCATCAGCTCTGGCCAGTTCACGTAGCCGCTATCCCGAGAAAGCCCAGCCCCTGCAAAGACTGCGGCAACCCCTTCATTCAAATCCCGGACGTACCGGCGAATAAAAATTTCAATTTCTGCTGAAAACTTTTTCCGCATACAAGCGTCTTCCTTAGACACGCGCCAGCAAATAATCTGCGGCGGTCTAATCAACGCGGCGCAGCCTAGAGCCACTGAACGGCTCACTAACTAACGCTACGCTAGTATCTGGGAATATCGCTGCACGACTAAAGTCGCCTTGAAATTTTCTGGAAATAGGATCCAAAAAAAATAAATGTCGTAGTATAAATAGGATCAGACCGTCTCCGAGTTATGGATTTAAAATGGAGTAATCTTGCGAAACTACCATTCTCCAGTGGAGCTATTTATCTAGCTTTCTACAAGTGGCGGGTGATCATCTAACAGGGTGGGGTCGACACGAGTCTTCGAGCAGCAAATCAGACGAAACTTAGAAGATTTGAGATGGTGGCATGCCCCGCAGCTCAGCCACAGCCTATTGGCGAGGAAGTGGTTTCCGCATCTGTCAGGCCAAGCTGCTCACTACTAGAAAGGGCACCTTCTTCCGCTAACCGGAAAGCCTGAGCCGCGATGTGTAACCAAAGAGATTTGGGCACTGTCCTTTGGCACTAGGTTTGGTAGCTCAGAGAAATAGTAGACCCGGCGTTCTCGTGAATGGGGCAGCTACGTGATCCCGTATTCGCCACAGTGGTAGAAGAGAGGATGAAATAACAGCATCAGGGCCGATATTTTAGGCGCTGATGCTCGTCCGCTAGTCAGTTCGCGCATGCTAGCTCACTCCAGGAAGGCTAGAGTGGAATCATTCCGGTAAGTAAGAACGATTAAGGTTGAACTTACTAGCATGAGCAACGTAAGCTAGCGGGTGGTTCACCCCAATGTCGCGGTGCTCCCGAACAAGGGAGACCGTGTTGTAAATGGCTGTAGCGAGAGTAATAGCTCCTGCCGCATAGTTCCGCGCCCCCCCATTCTCATCGAAGCCTACTCCGGTACCTAATAAAGGTAACAGCGAGGTAAAAAAGATGCTCCCAAAAGCGGGTCTCATTGCATCCTCGATTTGCTTCACCTCTTGTTTACAACGCATGATGAAGTTATTGGTACTTTCCAGCCGCAATTCTGTGTCCAGAATGCCCGCTATCTGAATGCAATGCTCTTCCACAGTCTGACGAAACCTAGGTAACAGGTGGCCATGTTTTTCTTTGAAAAAAAGTAACTGATCAACTGTTACCCCTCCAGCCGGGGCTGGAAGTATGTTATTCAGTACCACTTGTCGCGCTTTGTCTACGTGACGGGAGCGATTGTATGAAGGTGGCGCATATTGGCGCTTTGAAAATGCTCTGCCATCAGTCACAGGCACTGCGTCAACTCGTTCCATTGCTCCCAGGCAGGCTGCGAGATAAAACATGAACTGATCAGCCACATCCTCCCTAACATCATACCAGCCGCAATTTACCTCGTAAGCGAGCCTCTCTCTGGAGAGAAATTGAGGCACATCTTCAAGTTTTTCAGCGTGAATTCGCTTGAAACCCAGATTAGGAGCATCCCGGCCCGGCAACATTCCCAGGCGCAATCTCTCGTCCACGTAAGATATAAAATTTTCCGAGAAATTCCGGCATTCGTATAAGTGCTCTGAAGGTATAACGGGCCGTACAAGCCCTTCTGACAAAAGGCCTTGCATGAAATAGCTCACTTCTTCAGGCCCCTCTAGGTGAGCTATGGGCATGATGGTAGCTAACCCGTCCCAATACAATAGAGCCCTCGCGCTCCACGCATCCTGCGGTAAATCAATCGATGGGAAATATAGTGCATTACTGTTCATTTAACAAAATCCTTTTGATTTGAGAAACCCATTAGAGACGGTACTGAATTTACACTGCTTTCTCGAGCTGATTCCGTTGAATTTGCGCAAGGCGCGTTGGATTTACTGCCGTGGTCCGTGTCCGGTGCATCTCTTGAAGGCTATGCGGAAGTTGTGGGTGTCGATGAATCTCACTTCATAAGTCACTCCTTCAATGGTCAAGCGTGAGTTATTAAGCAGTTCGAGTGCGCGATTCTTCCGAACGTGATCAAGTACGCTCTGATAGGGCTGCCCTTGGTCGGTCAAGCGCTGGCGTAGGGGGGGATCACTCAAACACGCTCATTGAGACCCTCGCTTCCCAATCAACCCGCTTTGATGCCTGAGTCTGTAATTGACGTTTAAGATTTGCTTTTCCCGCCAAACCCTTCGATCAAGCGATCTTTGATCGCGCTGATCGGAGGGTTCACTCGCTTTTTTTCTCGAAGCCTCCGCGTTCCACCCTCCCATTTTCAAATTTGATTAACGCCACGCTTGCTTTCACCCGTCAGTAATTCCGCGCGATCCTGTCGGGCGCAACGCTATTCAGTGTATGTGCGAATCTTTTCGTTGGGCATGGGTGTAGGTGTGGCGACAGCGGCGACGCCGGCGACAACCCACGTAGAGTGTGGCCTGGGGAATGGCGACAGAAGTGGCGACAGTCGCCACTTTCTCAGCGCATTGACCGTGATGCTTGACCGCCTTTTCGTGTGGGTATAAAAATTGGCGCACGGATCGCTGTCGTTGACAGCACCAGCCCAGGTAGCCAGAACCTTGAAGGCTACGCCACTCGCGTGGTGGTTCTTCCCCAAGTGCGATTAGCGTCCGGTGGCTCGCACGGTCACTCCCCAAGAGTGATGGATGCCTACTCGACCAATCTGCCCATGCGGCAGACGATGGACCTACCTCGCTGCATTGCAACAACCTCACCTCTTGGCACACTTCGCTGCGCCAGACCTCGCCCGTCTCTTTCTTCAGGAAAGAGACGGGCGCTCGTAGCACTGCTGCAAGCCACGTCGTACAAGGTATTGCCGCAACTCTCCTCGTGACAATCGGCCTGACAAATCCGATTCGTCGCCATCCACAACGACACAGGCACCGGTGCCGCAGCCTATGGAAAGGCTGCACCTGACTGACAGTCAGGCATGCCCCAGGTGTCGATGTTGTTGCTTTCTCTCACCCAGGATCTCCAGGTGCCGAACTCGTCAGTCGGCACAGCCTCCACCCGCCCGCATCTTTGAATGCGTCTAAGGAGGCCTGATTCATGGGGTTATGCCCTTGCTCCCGGTCGTAAGGAGCCGTTCGTTCCGCGTCAGTGAACACCTCACAGGCCGCAGGGGCCTTGATCCCTGATAACACTCAACAGCCGTGGCGGGACTACGTGAG
>Ga0182008_10000807_pt1 | contig 21917 bp, 15 predicted proteins | sample Sormic07211129_1_FD_120482 | JGI IMG/M metagenome (GOLD analysis project Ga0182008, IMG submission 120482) | Rhizosphere microbial communities from Sorghum bicolor, Mead, Nebraska, USA - 072115-129_1 metaG | ecosystem: Host-associated > Plants > Roots > Rhizosphere | place: USA: Nebraska...
CAGACCCTGACCCACGAAATCGGCCACACCCTGGGCCTGGCCCACCCTGGCGACTACAACGCCGGGAACGGCAACCCGAGCTACAACGACGCGTCCTACGGACAGGACACGCGCGGCTACAGCGTCATGAGTTACTGGAGCGAAAGCAACACCAACCAGAACTTCAGCAAAGGCGGGGTAGAAGCCTATGCCTCCGGCCCGCTGATCGACGACATTGCCGCGATCCAGAAGCTCTATGGCGCCAACTACAGCACCCGTGCCGGCGATACCACCTACGGCTTCAACTCCAACACCGGGCGTGATTTCCTCAGCGCCAGTTCCAACGCCGACAAACTGGTGTTCTCGGTATGGGACGGTGGCGGTAACGACACCCTGGACTTCTCCGGTTTTACCCAAAACCAGAAGATCAACCTCAATGAAACCTCGTTCTCCGACGTTGGCGGCCTGGTGGGCAACGTGTCCATCGCCAAGGGCGTGACTGTCGAGAATGCGTTCGGTGGCTCGGGCAACGACCTGATCATCGGCAACAACGCGGCCAACCTCATCAAAGGTGGGGCCGGCAACGACCTGATCTACGGTGGTGGCGGCGCGGACCAGCTGTGGGGCGGCGCAGGCAGCGACACCTTTGTGTTCGGCGCCAGTTCCGATTCCAGGCCTGGCGCTGCGGACAAGATCTTTGACTTCGCCTCCGGCTCGGACAAGATCGACCTCAGCGGCATCACCAAAGGCGCGGGCCTGACCTTTGTCAATGCGTTCACCGGGCATGCCGGCGACGCGGTGCTGAGCTACGCGGCGGGCACCAACCTGGGTACTCTGGCGGTCGACTTCTCCGGGCACGGCGTGGCGGATTTCCTCGTCACCACCGTCGGCCAGGCAGCGGCCAGCGACATCGTGGCGTGATGCACGGGCGCGGCGTTTCGGCGCCGCGCCTCCGGAGGAAGCGTAACGATGCAGCGTTTTGTTACTTTGATCGCCTGCGCTGTGCAGGTGATGTTCGTGTCGGCAGGAGCCCACGCAATGGCGAGCAGTCTTGTTTTACCCACGCATGCCCAGTTGGCCGGCCATTGGCAATTGCGCCAGCAGGACCGGATATGCGCCTTGGACCTGTTGGAACAGGCCGGCGCCCTTGGCGGCGATGTGGCCTGTGTGACGCAGTGGCTGGGGGACAAGCCCCTGAGTTGGTCGCCGACACCGGACGGCATCTGGCTGATGAATGCCGAAGGCACCGGAATTACCCATTTGAACCGCCAGGCAAAAGACCGTTACGAAGGTAAAACGCCAAACGGCTCAGTGGTGATATTGCAACGTAAACCTTAGTTGCAGTTATAACGCTATAACCGGAACTTATTAGTTGGCCGTACGCCTGCGCAGGGAGCGGGTCAACTCGTGCATGCAGTTTGATTCAAGGAAGATCAGAAGATATGGCAAAGCCCCATGCCGTGGCGCCGTTATTCAAAGCGCTGGGTGAATATAAGAGCATCCTGATCAGCATCGGCTGTTTTACCGCGTTGATTAACCTGCTGATGCTGGTGCCGTCGATTTATATGCTGCAAGTGTATGACCGCGTGCTGTCCTCCCAGAATGAAACCACTCTGGTGATGTTGACGCTGATGGTCGTCGGCTTCTTCGCGTTTATCGGCACCCTGGAAGTGATCCGCAGTTTTATCGTGATCCGTATTGGCAGCCAATTAGAGCGACGGTTCAACTTGCGCGTGTATAAAGCAGCGTTCGAACGCAACCTGCAACGCGGCCAGGGACATGCCGGTCAATCCCTGGGGGATTTGACCCATATCCGCCAATTCATCACCGGACCCGCGCTGTTCGCGTTTTTCGATGCGCCATGGTTTCCCATTTACCTGTTCGTGATTTTCCTGTTCAACGTGTGGCTGGGGGTGCTGGCCAGCGCCGGTGCGCTGCTGTTGATCGGCCTGGCCTGCCTGAACGAATACCTGACCAAAAAACCCTTGGGCGAGGCCAGCGGCTTCTCTCAGCAATCGACCCAACTGGCTACCAGCCATTTGCACAACGCCGAAACCATCCAGGCCATGGGCATGCTGGGCGCGCTGCGTCACCGTTGGTTCGCCGTGCACGCGCAATTCCTGGGCCTGCAGAACAGTGCCAGCGATACCGGTTCGGTGATCACTTCCCTGAGCAAATCCCTGCGCCTGTGCCTGCAATCGCTGGTGCTGGGCCTGGGCGCGCTGTTGGTGATTCGAGGCGACATGACCGCCGGCATGATGATCGCCGGTTCCATTCTGATGGGCCGGGTGCTCAGCCCCATCGACCAGTTGATTGCGGTATGGAAGCAATGGAGTTCGGCCAAGCTGGCGTATCGGCGCCTGGACGAGTTGCTGCGCGAATTTCCGCCTGAGGTCGAGCAGATGGCCTTGCCGGCGCCCAAGGGGCAGGTGAGTTTCGAGCAGGTCAGCGCCGGCCCGCCGGGCAAACGCAATCCGATCCTGCATCACGTCAGTTTCACCCTCGGTGCCGGGGAGGTGCTGGGCGTGCTCGGTGCGTCGGGTTCCGGCAAATCGACCCTGGCCCGCGTGCTGGTGGGCGTGTGGCCGACCCTGGCCGGCACGGTGCGCCTGGACGGTGCGGATATCCATCGCTGGGACCGTGACGACCTTGGCCCGTATATCGGCTATTTGCCCCAGGATATCGAATTGTTCAGCGGCAGCATCGCCGACAACATCGCGCGCTTTCGCGAGGCCGACCCCGAGCAGGTGGTGCGTGCCGCACAACAGGCCGGTGTGCACGAGCTGATCCTGCGCTTGCCCCAGGGCTACGACACCGTGCTGGGCGACAACGGCGGCGGCTTGTCCGGCGGGCAAAAACAGCGCGTGGCCCTGGCGCGTGCCTTGTACGGCGGACCCCGGCTGATCGTGCTGGACGAACCCAATTCCAACCTCGACACCGTCGGCGAAGCGGCGCTGGCCAGCGCCATCATGCAAATGAAGGTACAGGGCAGCAGCGTGGTGCTGGTCACCCATCGCTCATCGGCGTTGGCCCAGGCCGACAAATTGCTGGTGCTCAACGAAGGGCGCCTGCAGGCGTTCGGCCCGAGCCAGGACGTGCTGCGCGCGTTGTCCGGGCAACAGGAAGCGCCGAAGGAAAAACCCGGCGTCAGTTTCAGTCGTCAATACCAGGCCGGAAGGAATCCAGGCGCATGAGCGGCATCACTCTAGAACAACGCGACGCACGTTTCTTTGTGCGCATGGGCTGGTTGCTGACGGTTGTCGGCGCCGGTGGTTTTTTCCTGTGGGCCAGCCTGGCGCCACTGGACCAGGGCATTCCGGTGCAGGGAACGGTGGTGGTATCCGGTAAACGCAAGGCCGTGCAAACCCTCAGCCCCGGTGTGGTCAGCCGGATCCTGGTGCGCGAGGGCGAGACCGTCAAACAAGGCCAGCCGCTGTTTCGCCTTGACCAGACCCAGAGCCAGGCTGACGTGCAGTCGTTGCAGGCCCAATACCGAATGGCCTGGGCCAGTGTGGCGCGCTGGCAGAGCGAGCGCGATAACCTGCCAGGCATAACATTCCCGCCCGAGCTGAGCGCCAACCCCGACCCGGCCCTGGCGCTGGTGCTGGAAGGTCAGCGTCAACTGTTCAGCAGCCGCCGCGAAGCGTTTGCCCGCGAGCAGGCCGGCATTCGCGCCAATATCGACGGAGCCGTGGCGCAACTGGGCGGCATGCGCCGCGCGCGCAGCGACCTGACCGCCCAGGCACAGTCCCTGCGCGATCAATTGAGCAACCTGCAACCCCTGGCCGATAACGGCTACATCCCGCGTAACCGCTTGATGGAGTACCAACGACAGTTGTCCCAGGTACAACAGGACCTGGCGCAGAACAGCGGCGAAAGCGGCCGGGTGGAGCAGGGCATTGTTGAGTCGCGCCTCAAGCTGCAACAGCACCGCGAGGAATATCAGAAGGAAGTGCGCAGCCAGCTGGCCGACGCGCAATTGCGCAGCCTCACCCTGGAGCAGCAACTGACGTCCGCCGGTTTTGACCTGCAACACAGTGAAATCATCGCGCCGGCCGATGGCATCGCGGTGAATCTTGGCGTACACACCGAAGGCGCCGTGGTGCGTGCCGGCGAAACGCTGCTGGAAATCGTGCCCCAGGGCACGCGCCTGGAGGTGGAAGGGCACTTGCCCGTGCACCTGGTGGACAAAGTCGGCGCGCACTTGCCGGTGGACATCCTGTTCACCGCTTTCAACCAGAGCCGCACCCCGCGGGTGCCGGGGGAGGTCAGCCTGATCTCGGCCGACCAGATGCTCGATGAAAAAACCGGCGCCCCCTATTACGTGCTGCGCACCAGCGTAAGCGATGCGGCCCTGGAAAAACTCAACGGCCTGGTGATCAAGCCCGGCATGCCCGCCGAGATGTTCGTGCGCACCGGCGAGCGCTCGCTGCTCAACTACCTGTTCAAGCCATTGCTCGATCGTGCGGGCTCGGCGTTGACCGAGGAATGAGCATGAGAACGGTGTTGATCGCTCTGCTCTTGACCTGCGCCAACGCCCAGGCGGCCATGGGTCCATTCGATGTCTACGAGCAGGCTCTGCGCAACGACCCGGTCTTCCTGGGTGCAATCAAGGAGCGTGACGCCGGCCTGGAGAATCGCACCATCGGCCGCGCCGGGCTGCTGCCGCGCCTGTCTTATAACTACAACAAGGGGCGCAACAACTCCCAGGCCACGTTGCCCGACGGGCGCGGCGGCAATTATCACGACGACCGCAACTACAACAGCTACGGCTCGACCTTCAGCCTGCAACAGCCGCTGTTCGACTACGAGGCCTACGCCAACTACCGCAAGGGCGTGGCCCAAGCGCTGTTCGCCGATGAAAATTTCCGCGACAAAAGCCAGGCTTTGCTGGTGCGGGTGCTGACCTACTACACCCAGGCGCTGTTCGCTCAGGACCAGATCGACATCGCGCGAGCCAAGAAGAAGGCCTTCGAACAGCAGTTCCAGCAGAACCAGCACCTGTTCCAGCAAGGCGAAGGCACCCGTACCGACATCCTGGAAGCCGAATCGCGCTATGAGCTGGCCACAGCCGAGGAGATCCAGGCACTGGACGAGCAGGACGCCTCACTGCGCGAGCTGGGCGCGCTGATCGGTGTACAGAGCGTCAACATTCACGATCTGGCGCCGCTGAACCAAGGGTTCGCGGCCTTCACCCTGACGCCGGCCAATTACGACACCTGGCATGAACTGGCGATCAGCAATAACCCGTTGCTGGCGTCCCAGCGCCAGGCGCTGGAAGTGGCGCGTTACGAGGTGGAACGCAACCGCGCCGGGCACCTGCCCAAGATCACGGCCTATGCCAGTTCGCGCCAGCAGGAGTCCGACAGCGGCAACACCTACAACCAACGCTACGACACCAACACCATCGGTGTGGAGGTCAGCGTGCCGTTGTATGCCGGTGGCGCCGTTTCGGCGTCGACGCGCCAGGCCAGTCGCGCAATGGAACAGGCTGAATACGAGCTGGAAGGCAAGACCCGCGAAACCCTGATCGAACTGCGTCGTCAGTTCAGCGCGTGCCTGTCGGGCGTGAGCAAGCTGCGCGCCTACCAGAAGGCCTTGGCGTCGGCCGAGGCCCTGGTGGTGTCGACCAAGCAAAGCATCCTCGGTGGCGAACGGGTCAACCTCGACGCGCTGAACGCCGAGCAGCAGCTCTACAGCACGCGCCGCGACCTGGCCCAGGCGCGCTACGACTACCTGATGGCCTGGACCAAATTGCACTACTACGCGGGAAACTTGCGTGACACCGACCTGGCCAAAGTCGACGAGGCCTTCGGCCCTGTGAACCCACGCCCATAACAATAAGGACACCGTTTGATGAGCACCGATTCCTTGCGTTTCAAACCCTTCACCGCCGGTTCGCTGCTACTGCTGTCCATGACGGCCCAGGCGCAGTACCTGGAGGCCGGCCAGCCCGGCAACCCGGCCAGTTGGCGCTCGGCCGAGTACCTGAGCGACTGGGGCCTGGACCGCATGCGCGCCAACGAAGCCTACGCCGCCGGCATCGATGGCACTGGGGTGCGGATCGGCGCGCTGGACTCGGGCTTCGATGCCAGCCACCCGGAAGCCGACAAAGCGCGATTCCATCCGGTCATCGCCACGGGCAATTACGTCGATGGCAGCCCGTTCAGCACCACCGGCGCGCTGAATCCCAACAACGACTCCCACGGCACCCATGTCACCGGCACCTTGGGCGCGGCGCGCGATGGCGTGGGCATGCACGGCGTGGCGTACAACGCCCAGGTCTATGTGGGCAACACCAACGCCAATGACAGCTTCCTGTTCGGCCCGACGCCCGACCCCAAGTACTTCAAGGCGGTGTACAGCGCCCTGGTGGATTCCGGCGTGCGCGCGATCAATAACAGCTGGGGCAGCCAACCCAAGGATGTCAGCTACCAGACCCTCGGCGACCTGCATGCGGCCTACGCCCAGCACTACAACCGCAGCACTTGGCTGGACGCAGCCGCGGACGTCGCCAAGGCCGGCGTGATCAATGTGTTCAGCGCCGGCAACAGCGGTTACGCGAACGCCAGCGTGCGCTCGGCGCTGCCGTATTTTCAGCCGGAGCTGGAAGGGCACTGGTTGGCCGTCTCGGGGCTGGATAAAGCCAATAACCAGAAATACAACAAGTGCGGAATCGCCAAGTACTGGTGTATTTCCACGCCGGGCGCGCTGATCAACAGCACCATTCCCGACGGTGGCTACGGGGTCAAATCCGGCACATCGATGTCGGCGCCCCATGCCACCGGCGCCCTGGCGCTGGTGATGCAACGCTACCCCTATATGACCAATGAACAGGCGTTGCAGGTGCTGTTGACCACCGCCACCCAGCTCGACGGCTCGATCACCCAGGCGCCCAACACCACGGTCGGCTGGGGCGTGCCGGATCTCGGCCAGGCGATGCACGGACCGGGGCAATTACTCGGGGTGATGGACGTCAACCTGGCGGCCGGGCAGGCCGATATGTGGAGTAACGGTATCAGCGACCAGGCGCTGATCCAGCGCCAGGCCGAAGACCGCGCCGAACATGCCGCCTGGCAGCAGACACTGATCGATAAAGGCTGGCAGAACGGCGTGAGTGCCGGCGCCAGCCAGCAGGACCAGACCGACTACGCGGTCGGCAACGCCCGTGATCAGGCCGCCGCGACGCGTATCTATCAGGGCAGCCTGATCAAATCCGGCGCCGGCAGCCTGGTGCTCAGCGGCGACAGCACCTATCGCGGCGCGACCACCGTCAACGGTGGCCTGCTGGCGGTAAACGGCGCACTGGCCTCGGCCGTCAGCGTGAACGACAGCGGCACTCTCGGCGGCTCGGGGCGTATTGGCGCGCTGACGGTCAATCGCGGTGGCCGTGTAGCGCCGGGTAATTCCGTAGGCACCCTGCAGGTGGCCGGCGACGTCACGCTGGGTGCCGGCTCCACCTATGCCGTGGAGCTGACGCCCGGCGGCAGCGACCGCATCGTGGCCGGCGGCAAGGCACGGCTCGACGGCGGCACGGTGACGCTGGCGCTGGAGAACAGCCCGACGCTGCTCAGCGGTGCGCAGGCGCAGAGCTTGATCGGTCGCCAGTACACCATCCTGCAGGCCGCCGGCGGTGTCGAAGGCCAGTTCGGCCAGGTGCTGCCCAATTATCTGTTTTTGGGCGGCAGCCTCGATTACGCCGCTGGCGGTGTGCAACTTGCGGTGGTGCGTAACGACGCCACGTTTGCCAGCGTCGGCGCAACGCGCAACCAGCGCAGTGCGGCCAGCGCCGCCGAGCAATTGGGCGCGGGTAACGCGGTGTACGAAAGCCTTGTGCGTGCCGAGTCCCTGACGGCTGCGCAACAGGGGCTGCAGCAGCTGTCGGGCGAGGTCTACCCGGCAATCGGCGCGATGCTGATCAACGACACGCTGCAGTTGCGCGATGCCGTGGGCGAACGGCTGCGCCATGTACCGACCAACGGCGAGCGCAACCTGTGGTTCAAGGCGCTGGGCGCCTGGGGCAAAAGCGACGCACGCAGCGAAACGGCGGGCGCGACCACCTCCCTTGGCGGGTTGCTGGCCGGTGTGGACGGCGCGCTGGACGAGCAGACCCGTGTCGGCCTGGTCGCCGGCTACAGCGACAGTTCCCTGAGCCTGGGCAGCGGCACGCATTCATCGGCCGCCATCGACAGCTACCACTTCGGCGCCTATATCGGGCGAGAGTGGGGCAACTGGCGAGTAACGGGCGGCGGCGCCTACAGCTGGCATCGCGGCGATGTGAAGCGTGACCTGCAATACGGCGACGTCAGCGGCAGGCAGAAGGCCAAGCTGCAAGCGCGCACGGCCCAGCTGTTCACCGAAGCGGCGTATCGCATTGAGTTGCAACCGCTGGCGCTGGAACCGTTCGCCAATCTGGCCTATGTGCATCTGGACAGCGATGGCGTGCACGAAAAAGGCGATGCCGCCGCCCTGCAACGCGGCAGCGACCAACGTGACGCCGTGCTCGGCACCCTGGGCGCGCGCGTGTTGAAAACCGTTGCGCTCAATGACCATCAGCAGCTGGAACTCTCCGGTTCGCTGGGCTGGCAACACAGCCTTACCGCCGTCGAATCCGAAGAGCACCTGGCGTTTGATGCGGGCGGACCTTCGTTCGCCGTGCGCAGTTCGCCGCTGTTACGCGATGCCGCGCTGGTGGGCGTGCAGGCCAGCCTCGCGCTGAGTGCATCGACGCGGGTCAACCTGGATTACCACGGCCAGTTGGCCGGGCGTGAGAACACCCAGGGCGTGGGCCTGAGTTTGAACTGGCAGTTCTGAAGCGATTTACACACGTGAAATAAAAAAACTAAGGAAGGTCACCGTGAACATACGCAAATCAGGGGTCATCACCGCCGTACTGGCCAGCCTGGGAACGGCCCAGGCCGCGCCCTACGTGGAGACCGGCAAGCTGGGCGACGCCGCCAGTTGGCGCAGCAACGAGTTCAAGGCCGACTGGGGCTTGGGCGCGGTACATGCCGACACCGCCTATGCCGCCGGTTACACGGGCAAAGGCGTCAAACTGGGCATCTTCGACCAGCCGGTGTACGCCCAGCACCCGGAATTCGCCAGCCCCGGCAAAGTCGTGACGATTGTCACCGAGGGCATTCGCCAATACACCGACCCTTATATCCCGGTTAAAGCCGGCGATGCGTTTCGCTATGACGGCACCCCATCCCTGGGCTCCAACGGCAAACTGGGCAACCACGGCACCCACGTCGGCGGAATTGCCGCCGGCAACCGTGACGGCGGGCCGATGCACGGCGTGGCGTTCAATGCGCAGATCATCAGTGCCGAAAACGGCGACCCGGGGCCGGAGGACGGGATCATCCTGGGCAACGACGGCGCGGTCTACAAGGCCGGCTGGGACGCCCTGGTGGCCAGCGGCGCACGCATTATCAACAACAGTTGGGGTATCGGCATCGGCGACCAATACGCCAAGGGCGGTCGCGATCCGGCGTTCCCCAACTTCACCGTCAACGAAGCGCGGGCGCAGTTCGACACCATCCGGCCGATCCTCGGCACCCTGGGCGGCGGTGCCTATGACGGTGCGATCAATGCCGCGCGCAGCGGGGTGCTGACCATCTTCGCTGCCGGCAACGATTACAACCGCAACAATCCGGACGCGATCTCGGGGCTGGCGTACTTTGTGCCGGACATCGCGCCCAACTGGCTGTCCGTGGCCGCGCTGCAGCAGAACCCGGATACCAGCAGCGCCAACCCGTATGTGATCAGCACGTTTTCGTCGCGCTGCGGTTATGCGGCGAGTTTCTGCGTGTCCGCACCGGGTACCAAAATCTACAGTTCGGTGATCAATGGCACCAGCCTGGAGAACCTCACCACCGACTACGCCAATTTCAACGGCACCTCCATGGCCGCGCCCCACGTGGCCGGCAGCGCGGCGGTGTTGATGGAACGCTTCCCGTACATGAGCGGCGACCAGATCTCCACGCTGTTGAAAACCACCGCCACTGATCTGGGCGCGCCGGGCATCGACTCGCTGTATGGCTGGGGCATGATCAACCTGGGCAAGGCGGTGAACGGGCCGGGGATGTTCATTACCGCCGAGGATATTCCTGCCGAATTCCGTATCGACGGGGCGTATGGCAGCGGTCAATTTGTTGCGGACCTGCCGGGGATCGGCGCGGTGGTGGACGCCGGCAAACCGACCCAGCGCGTATGCACCGACGTGCACTGCGGGCTGGATGTGTGGAGCAACGACATTGCCGGGCATGGTGGCCTGACCAAGCAGGGTATCGGTGCCCTGGTGCTGACCGGCACCAACACGTACAGCGGCCCGACCCTGGTGAATCAGGGGCTGCTGGCGATCAACGGTTCGGTGACATCGGCTGTGACCGTTGGCCAGAGCGGTGTGCTCGGCGGCTCCGGTCGCGTCGGTTCGCTGCTGGCGACTCGCGGCGGCACGGTGGCGCCTGGCAATTCCATCGGTACGCTGAATGTGGCCGGTGACGTGACCTTTGAGCCCGGCTCGACCTATGCGGTGGAACTGTCACCTACCAGCAGCGACCGCATCGTGGCCGGCGGTACCGCCACCCTCAACGGCGGCACTGTGACCCTGGCCCTGGAAAACAGCCCGACCTTGCTCAGCGCGGCGCAGGCGCAAAGCCTGATCGGTCGCCAATACAACATCCTGCAGGCCGCCGGCGGTATCAATGGCAGTTTTGCTGCGGTACTGCCCGACTACCTGTTTATCGGCGGCACCCTGGACTATGCGGCCTCGGGCGTGCAACTGGACGTGGTGCGCAACGCCAACAGCTTCGCCAGTGCCGCCGCCACCGATAACCAGCGCGCCGTGGCTTCCGCCGCCGAGCGACTGGGAGCGGGCAATGCGGTGTATGAAAGCCTGCTGACCGCGCCGAATGCCGCTTCGGCGCAGGACGCGTTCCAACAGTTGTCCGGTGAAATCTACCCGGCGTTGCAGACGGCATTGCTCAATGACAGCCGCTACCTGCGCGAAGCCGTGGGCGAGCGCCTGCAGAACGGTGAGATGGGCACCGCCAGCCAGACTGTCGACAGCCGGGGCAATGTGTGGGTCAAGGCATTGGGGGCGTGGGGCAAGACCGACAGCCGCAGCGACACCGCGGGCTACACCACCTCCATCGGCGGCATGCTCGCCGGCGTCGACGGCGCGCTGGATGACGACACTCGCGTGGGTTTGGTCGCCGGCTACAGCGACACCTCGCTCAATATGGGCAGCGGCACCCACTCGCGGGCTGCGGTCGACAGCTACCACTTCGGTGCGTACGCCGGGCATGAAATCGGTGCCTGGCGCCTGAGCGGCGGCGCCACCTACAGCTGGCATCGCGCCGATGTGAAGCGCGACCTGCAATACGGTGAAGTGGCCGGCAAGCAGAAAGCCAAAGTCGATGCGCGCAGCACCCAGGTGTTCGGCGAAGCGGCTTACCGCGTCAACCTGCAACCCCTGGCGCTGGAGCCCTTCGCCAACCTGGCCTATGTGCACCTGGACACCGATGGCGTCACCGAAAAAGGCGACGCCGCCGCGCTGAAAACCCGCGACGACCGTCGTGACGTGGTGCTCAGCACCCTGGGCATGCGTGCCCTGAAAACCTTCAACGTCAATGACCACCAGACACTTGAGGTATCCGGCACCTTGGGCTGGCAGCACAACCTGAGCAGCGTGGATGCCGAACAGCACCTGGCCTTTGCCTCGGGCGGCCCGTCGTTCGCCGTGGAAAGTGCGCCAATGGCCCGTGATGCGGCGTTGGTGGGCGCTCGCGTGAGCCTGGCGTTGAGCAAGGAGGCGCGGGTGAATTTTGACTACAACGGTCTGCTGGCGAGCAAGGACAAAGTGCATGGCGTGGGCTTGAGCCTCGACTGGGCGTTCTGAGCCGAGAGCGGGTTTGCTGTGGCAAGCCCGCTCACTACCGGGACAAGCGTTTAGAGGGTGATGGACGTTCTCGATAAATTTAACAACAAGAGAGGCAATATCATGGGTGTGTTTGATTATAAGAACCTTGGAGCCGAGGGCTCCAAAGCGTTGTTTGCCGATGCCATGGCGATCACGTTGTACACCTACCACAACCTGGATAACGGCTTTGCCGTCGGCTACCAGCACAACGGCCTGGGCGTCGGCTTGCCGGCAACGCTGGTCGGCGCAGTGCTCGGCAGTACCGATTCCCAGGGCGTGATCCCAGGCATTCCCTGGAACCCGGATTCAGAGAAGGCCGCGCTCGAAGCGGTACAGAAAGCCGGCTGGACGCCCATCAGCGCCAGCACCCTTGGGTATGCCGGCAAAGTCGACGCGCGGGGAACGTTCTTCGGCGAAAAGGCCGGTTACACCACGGCGCAGGTCGAGGTCCTGGGTAAGTACGATGGCGCGGGGCAGTTGCAGGAAATCGGCATCGGCTTTCGCGGCACGTCCGGCCCAAGGGAGAAGCTGGTCACCGACTCTATCGGCGACTTGGTCCACGACCTGCTCGCGGCGCTGGGCCCCAGGGACTACGCGAAGAACTACGCGGGAGAGGCATTCGGTGGCCTGCTCAAGAGCGTCGCCGAGTACGCGGCGGCCCACGGCCTGAGCGGCAAGGACGTGGTGGTCAGCGGCCATAGCCTCGGTGGGCTGGCAGTCAACAGCATGGCCGATTTGAGCGATGCGAAGTGGTCCGGGTTCTACAAGGATGCCAACTACCTGGCCTACGCCTCACCCACCCAGAGCGCCGGCGATAAAGTGCTCAATGTCGGCTACGAAAACGACCCGGTGTTCCGCGCCCTGGACGGCTCGTCCGCCACCCTGTCGACACTCGGCGTGCACGATAAGCCCCACGAGTCGACCACCGATAACATCGTCAGCTTCAACGACCACTACGCCTCGACCTTATGGAATGTGCTGCCGTTTTCAATCGCCAATCTGCCGACCTGGGTCTCCCACTTACCCACCGGCTACGGCGATGGCATGGGGCGCATTCTTGAGTCCGGGTTCTATGCGCAGATGAACCGGGACTCGACGATTATCGTCGCCAACCTGTCCGACCCGGCACGGGCGACCACTTGGGTGCAGGACCTGAACCGCAACGCCGAACCGCATAAGGGCGATACCTTCATCATCGGCAGCCATGGCGATGACCTGATCCAGGGTGGCAAAGGCGCGGACTTTATCGAAGGCGGCAAGGGCAATGACACGATCCGCGACAGCAGCGGGCATAACACCTTTTTGTTCAGCGGGCAGTTTGGCCAGGATCGGATTATCGGTTATCAGGCCACGGACAAGCTGGTGTTCCAGAACGTGGCGAGCAGTGGGGATTACCGTGATCACGCCAAGGTGGTAGGTGCCGATACGGTGATCAGCTTTGGTGGGGACTCGGTGACGTTGGTGGGGGTTAGCGGGATGCTGGGGGAGGGGGTTGTGATCGGGTAAAGGGGCAGGGAGGGGGATGTTGTCGGTTGGCCGCTATCGCAGGCTAGCCGAACCGTCGCACCGCCCCTCCCGCAGGTTTTGGCAGTGGTTCAGTCTTCTTTGCGGACGGTGGCGACTTCATCGGCCTTGACGCGGATGCGCTTGCCGGCGATGTCGGTGAATTCGTAGAACCCGTCGGCGGTCTTGGTTTTCGGCGAATCCTTGGTCAAATACTGCGTGCCGTTTTGCAGCGTCACAACGGTTTGTGTGGAGCAGCCGGCCAATACCAGAAAAGTGAGTGCAACCAGCGGTAGACCCAAATTCTTCATGTTCATAACCCTTACCTTTCACCTTGAAAAACCCCGCGTCACAGGCAGCGGGGCATAAAATGTTACGCCATTGGCTTTCCCATCTGATCACTTTTATACAAAAAGTTGCGTGCGCCATTTATCTATTACTGATTGCAACACGGCTTTGACGGCGTCACTCTGTATGCATAACCAGTATTTGATCCTTGCGCGCCATGCCCAGCCCTCTCGACGACCCCCTTTATTACCTGCATAACTTCCGTCAGGTCCTGCACTGGCTGGGGCAGCGCTATGCCGACCTGCTCGATGCGGACGAACAGCATTTCATTCAGCAATTCGACAGGTTGCCCCAGGCGTCCCAGGCCTTGCTGGTGCGCATGGTCATGCGCAAAGGCGTGCACTTTCGCGCGGGCAAGCTCAACTACGTAGAGATTGGCTGCCCGCTCGCGGCCGCCAGGCCGTTGTTGGCGTTGGGTTGGGTTGACGCGCACAGTCTATTGGCCTTCGAAGCGCTGTTCGCTTTGCTGCAGAAGAGTGAGCTGCTGGCGACGTTCAAACCCTGGATCGAGCAACCCAAAGGCAACAAAGCCGACTGGCTGGAGGGGTTGGCCGCTCGGTTTACCCAGCCGCGCAGCTTCGCGCACTGGTGCCCTGAGCTTGGCGATTCGCTGTACAGCCTCACCGTGATGGAGCTATGTGACCGCCTGCGCTTGATGTTTTTTGGCAACCTGCACCAGGACTGGTCCGAATTCGTGCTGGCGGATCTGGGCATCTACACCTATGAAAAAGTTGAGTTCTGCGCCGAATCCCGTGGCCTGCGCAGCCGTGACGACGTGCATGGCTTTCTGTTCCTGCACCAGTGCCAGCAAGCGTTTGAAAGCGGCGAGGCACTGGATGCGATATTGGCCCGTGTCGCCAGCCTGGGCACCGACAACCCATGGCTGGAAAAACGTCGGGCCAAACTGTTGTTTCAGATAGGCCAATATTGCGAGCGCAGCGCCGAATTGGAGCTGGCGCAGCAGATCTATCGCGCGTGTACCTACCCCGGCGCGCGCGCGCGTTTGATCCGCGTGCTGGAGCGTCAGGAGGATTACGCCCAGGCGTTGGCCCTGGCCAGCGTCGCGCAACAGGCGCCCGAAAGCGCTGCCGAGCAGCAGCACCTGCTGCGCGTAGTGCCGCGCCTGCGACGCAAACTCGGTGAGCCGGCGCTGCCCAAACCCAGGGCTCGCCCCGTTACACGCCTGGATCTGGACCTGGCAGTGCCCGACGCGCTGATGTCGGTGGAATACTGCGTGCAGGCCCATCTCAGCGCGCCGGACGCGCCGGTGCATTACGTGGAAAACGGCCTGATCAACTCGCTGTTCGGCCTGCTGTGCTGGGAAGTCATTTTCGCGCCGTTACCGGGGGCGTTTTTCCATCCGTTCCAGCGCGGGCCGGTGGACCTGCACAGCGAAGATTTCCACCAACGCCGCGCGCCGCTGTTCGCCGCGTGTTTCGAGCAGCTGCAGGATGAGCGCTACAAGACCACCATCCGCCAGCGTTACCGCGATAAATGGGGTATCCAGTCACCGTTCGTGTTCTGGAACCTGCTCAACGAAGAGCTGTTGGAACAGGCCCTCGAATGCCTGCCTGCCACCCACCTGTGCCGCTGGTTCGAACGGCTGTTGCTGGACATCCGAGCCAATCGCACGGGCATGCCCGACCTGATCCAGTTCTGGCCCGCGCAAAAGACCTACCGCATGATCGAGGTCAAGGGCCCCGGCGATCGCCTCCAAGACAACCAACTGCGCTGGCTGGAATTCTGTGCTCAATACCAGATGCCCGTCACGGTCTGCTACGTGCGCTGGGCGGAGCAAACCGCTTGAGTTACAGCGTGGCGGTACGCGCCCTGTGTGAGTTCACCGCCAAGGTCGGCGACCTGGACCTGCGTTTTACGCCATCGCCCAGCGCTCAGGAAGGCATCGCCGGCCACCGCACCGTTGCGTCGCGCCGTAGTCCGCACTACCAGAACGAAGTGGCCCTGGAAGGCGAGTACCAGCAACTCAAGGTGCGGGGCAGGGCGGACGGCTACGACCCGGACCGCAATCGCCTGGAAGAAGTCAAAACCTACCGAGGCGACCTTGAGGCCCAACCGGCCAACCACCGCCAGCTGCACTGGGCTCAGGTCAAAGTGTATGGCTGGCTGATGTGCCAGAAGCTGGGCCTGACGCAGATTGATCTGGCGCTGGTCTACTTCGATATCGTCGGCGAGGGCGAGACGCTGCTCAGTCAGCGCTTCGAGGCCGAAGCGCTGCACCTGTTCTTCAACGCGCAATGTGCACGCTTCCTCCATTGGGCACAGCAGGAAATGCAGCACCGCGAAGCGCGTAACCGCACCGCGCAGACCCTGGCGTTCCCCCACGCCGACTTTCGCCCGGGCCAGCGCGCATTGGCCGAATCGGTCTACAAGGCGGTCAGTACCGGCCGTTGCCTGATGGCCCAGGCACCGACGGGCATCGGCAAGACCATCGGCACGATTTTTCCGCTGCTCAAGGCTCTGGCTCCGCAGCAACTGGACAAGGTGTTCTTTCTGACCGCCAAGACCCCTGGCCGCAAACTGGCCCTGGATGCGACCCAGGTGCTGTTTACCCATAGCCCCGACCTGCAATTACGCGTGCTGGAACTGGTGGCGCGGGACAAGGCCTGTGAACACCTGGATAAAGCCTGCCACGGCGAGTCCTGCCCCTTGGCCAGAGGGTTTTACGACCGCTTGCCCGCCGCTCGTCTGGCTGCGTCCCGCCTACGCCTGCTCGACCAGCGCGGTGTGCGCGAGGTGGCCCTGGCTCACGACGTCTGCCCGTATTACCTGAGCCAGGAAATGGCGCGTTGGGCTGACGTGGTGGTAGCGGACTACAACTATTATTTTGACGTCGGCGCCATGTTGTTCGGGCTGGCCCAGCTCAACCAATGGCGCGCCGCGGTGCTGGTGGATGAAGCCCATAACCTGGTGGAGCGCGCGCGTGGAATGTACAGCGCCAGCCTTGATCAGTACCGCCTCAAGACTTTGCGCGACTGCGCACCCGAGGCCCTGAAAAAACCCTTGCAGCGCCTGAACCGCGAGTGGAACGCGCTGCATAAGGCGCTAGTGGCGCCGTATCAGGCGTATGACGCCAGGCCCGACAAGCTGTTGAACGCCCTGAGCCTGTGTGCCAGCGCCATGGGCGATCATTTCAATGAGCATCCCGAGGCGCTGGCGGGTGACCTGCAGGCCTTTTACTTTGACGTGCTGCAATTTGGCAAAGTGGCCGAGCTGTTCAACGAGCACTTTATTTTCGACATCACTAAACGGTCCTTGGGCGGCAAACGCAGCAGCTCGACCCTGTGCCTGCGCAATGTAGTACCGGCCGAGTTCATCCGCCCACGGTTGACCGCTGCCCGCAGCAGCGTGCTGTTTTCCGCGACCTTGAGCCCACGTCATTACTACGCCGACTTGTTGGGCTTGCCTGCGGATACGGCGTGGATCGACGTGGCGTCACCGTTCAAGGCCGAGCAACTGCAGGTTCGCATTGTCGATGAAATCTCGACCCGATTTGCGCACCGCGAGGCTTCACTTGAACCCATCGTCGAGTTGATCGCCCGGCAATTCGCGCGCGCACCCGGCAATTACCTGGCGTTTTTTTCCAGCTTCGATTATCTGCAGCAAGTGGCGCAGTGTCTGCTCGAGCGGCACCCGCACATCACGCTGTGGCAGCAGTCACGCGGCATGTCCGAGGCCGAGCGCCAGGGCTTTCTCGACCAGTTCACCGAACACAGCCAAGGGGTTGGCTTCGCCGTGCTCGGCGGCGCCTTTGGCGAGGGCATTGACTTGCCTGGCGCGCGGTTGATCGGCGCGTTTATCGCCACCCTGGGCTTGCCGCAATTGAACCCGATCAACGAAGAGATGAAGCGGCGCATGAGTGCGATTTTCGGCGCGGGTTACGACTACACCTACTTGTATCCAGGCCTGCAGAAGGTCGTGCAGGCGGCCGGCAGGGTTATCCGCAGCCAGCAGGACGAAGGTGTGGTGATGTTGATCGACGACCGTTTCGGCGAGGCGCGTGTGCGGTCATTGCTGCCGAGCTGGTGGGCGATATCTTCATAAGAACACCTCCAACGACAGCGCCGCGTTCAAGCACCTGATGCACTGATCACCTCGCCATTATCGCGAGCGAACCCCTGCGTGATCACACCACTTCAAGGTACGAACGGTGGATTGCCCGCGCCAATTCGCGCACGGTGTCGATGAAATCCGTCAACCTGCTGTGCAGGCCGTCCTCAAGAATTTCGTCGATCCCGGTGTAGCGCAACCGCGCCTCAAACTCCGCCGCCAGCCGTTGCGCCGTGCGCCCGTAGCTGCCTGGCAGGTCCGCCAGGATCTGGCTCAGTTCCTCGATGCAGGCGTGCAACGAACGCGGTACGTCGCTGCGTAACAACAGCAACTCCGAGACCGAGCGGGCATTCAGCGCATTGGGGTACAGCTGCGTGTACGCCTCAAAAGACGACAACGCACGGAGCAGGGCGCTCCACTGGTAGTACCCGCGCGCCGACAGATCGCTGACCTCTTCGGACTCTTCGCCAAACATCTCATAGCGCGCATCCAGCAGGCGCAACGTGTTGTCTGCGCGCTCGACAAAGGTGCCCAGGCGAATGAGACGATAGGCGTCGTTGCGCATGATGGTGCCTGAGGTTGCGCCGCGAAACAGGTGCGAACGCTGCTTGACCCAGTCACAGAAATGGCTGATGCCGTGTCGGGCCAGGCCGCCGGCGGCGATGCTGCGCATTTCCAACCAGGTGGCGTTGAGGTTTTCCCACATGTCGGCAGTGATACGCCCGCGTACCGCATGGGCATTGCCGCGCGCGGCCCGGAGGCAGTTGTAGATACTGGCCGGGTTTTCCTCGTCGAGCGCGAAGAAGTGCAGCATGCGCTCGGCATCCAGTTGACTGTGGCGTTCCAGATAGCTGTCCAGCGTGCCGCTGCTGAGCAACGACATGGCCAGTTCGTCCAGGCCGTCGCTGCGCCCGGCCTGGGGCATCAATGACAGCGAATAACTGACTTCGAGCATGCGCGCCAGGTTCTCGGCGCGCTCCAGGTAGCGCGACATCCAGTACAGGTCTGCGGCGGTTCTACTTAACATGATTCAGCCCTCCACCACCCATGTGTCCTTGGTTCCGCCGCCTTGCGACGAGTTGACGATCAACGAACCTTCCTTGAGGGCGACGCGGGTAAGCCCGCCCGGCACCAGGCGAGTCTCCTTGCCGGACAGCACGAACGGCCGCAGGTCGATATGCCTGGGAGCGATGCCATTTTCGACAAAGGTCGGGCAGGTCGACAGGCTCAGGGTCGGTTGGGCGATGTAAGCATGCGGGCGAGCCTTGATGCGCTGGCGGAAATCCTCGATCTCAGCAGCGGTGGACGCCGGGCCGACCAGCATGCCGTAGCCGCCGGAGCCCTGGGTCTCCTTGACCACCAGTTGCTCAAGGTTGGCCAGCACGTGGGACAGCTCCGCCGGTTTGCGGCACTGAAAGGTCGGCACGTTCTGCAGCACCGGTTCTTCTTCCAGGTAAAAACGGATCATGTCGGGCACATACGGGTAGATAGACTTGTCATCGGCAACGCCGGTACCGATAGCATTGGCGAGCACCACATTACCGGCGCAATAGGCCGCAACCAGGCCAGGTACGCCAAGCATTGATTCGGGGTTGAACGCCTGCGGGTCGAGGAACGCATCGTCGATGCGTCGGTAGATCACGTCGACAGCCTTGGGCCCGTCGGTGGTGCGCATGAACACCTTGAGGTCATGCACGAACAAGTCGGCGCCTTCTACCAGCTCAACCCCCATTTCCCGCGCGAGAAAGGCATGTTCGAAAAACGCGCTGTTGAAGCGGCCAGGGGTGAGCACCACCACGTTGGGGTTGTCCAGGCGGCTGGAACTCTTGAGGGTCTTGAGCAAAAGGTTGGGGTAATGATCCACCGGGGCGATACGCTGCCTGGCGAACACTTCCGGGAACAACCGCATCATCATCTTGCGGTCTTCGAGCATGTAGCTCACGCCGCTGGGCGTGCGCAGGTTGTCTTCCAGCACGTAATAAGTGCCATCGCCATCGCGAACCAGGTCGACACCGGAGATGTGCGAGTAGATATCGCGGTGCAGGTCCAGGCCGACCATCGCCTTCTGGTAACCCTCGTTGCCCAGTACCTGCTCCGCCGGAATAATACCGGCCTTGATGATGCGCTGATCGTGGTAGATATCGGCGAGAAACAGGTTCAGCGCGTTGACGCGCTGGATACACCCGCGTTCGATCATGCTCCACTCAACCGCGGGAATGCTGCGGGGGATGATGTCGAAGGGGATCAGGCGCTCGGTGTCCTGCTCGTCGCCGTACAGAGTGAACGTGATCCCGGCGCGGTGAAACAGCAGATCGGCTTCACGACGACGCTGGGCCAGCAGTTCCGGCGGCGTATTGGCCAGCCAGCGGGAGAAATCCTGATAGTGCGCACGGCACACGCCGTTTGCATCATTCATTTCATCAAAGAAAGATCGAGCCATTCCAGTACCTTGTCAGTGCCCGTGGCTAAGCAAGCGGCACTGCCGTTTTAAAAAACGCATGTTTTTATGAGCCCGTGGCGTACAGCGGCAGCGGGCCTGGACCTTACTTTCCGAGGATGTAGGCTCTGGGTGGGGTAGTTACCAATGCTCCTGTTTGCAAACAGATGAATCCATAAAGCAATGCCTGTGCCGAAACCCCTCTGTCCGCCTGCCGCCCGCCCCGTAGTGAGCGAGCTTGATCGCGTCGAAGCCCCCCATCCACCCACCCACACCCCAACTCGGTGCAAGCCGACTCACCCGGAAAAAACGCGCACCACTCCAGTGCACAACAAACTTGAACTCCCTACCCACCCCTTTCGTCTAACTAGGCCTATACACCCCGTGGACCACCCCCGTGCCCAGAATTATCTCCCCCGATACCCCGGAAACGGCGTTGACCGACCACAGCGAACACAACGCCAAGATCTTCGGCTCGCCCAAGGACCGCCTGGACTTCTACCGTCGCGAGATCCAGTACGAAACGTCCATCCTGGCCAACCGTACCGACGCCTACCTCACCGCCCAATCGTTCCTGGTCATCGCCTTCGTGTCCGGCATGGGCAATCTCAACCCCGAGTGGGGCAAGCTGTTCACCCTGATCGTGCCGCTGTTCCTGGCACTGCTGGGCATCCTCAGCTCGCTCAATGCCTGGCCAGGCATTCGCGCCGCGTACGACATCATCGATCACTGGCACTTCAAGCAGAGCCAATTGCTGCACAGCGAGCCGGTAATGGGCCTGGCCTATGACGAGTCGCCGCTGTTTTCCGAGCGCGAGTCTTCCCATAAGGGCTATCGCAAATCCCTGCTGTTTTCCGTGCGGACACCGTGGATTTTCATGGTGTTCTGGATTCTGCTGGGGGCCTATGCGTTCTACATCCAAGTGGATAACCCTGGCTCGTAAGCAATTTGAACTTCAACGCCGCTCACGGAACCTTAGCTTTACGCAGCACGTGATTTTCCTGATAACTGCGAAGAGGTGAGCCATGAGTGACAGCAACGATCCCCAAGTCAGCGGCCGTAACGATCCCGCCATCGACGGTGGCGAACCCGCCCCGGCCACGGGTGCCGACGCGCCCAAAGACACCGATGCTCCCACCGATCCGAAGGCCAGGGACAACGACTTCAGCCCCGACTTCAAGCCGGAACCGGAGCACAAGCCCGACACCGACGCCGATATCGATACTCAGGGCGGCTAAAGGAGACAGTCATGTCAAAAGAACTGGAAGAAGAACTCAACGATCCAGGCAATGAAGATCCCGGCTCACTGATGGACGATGCCGAGGTGCCTTTGAACGATCTGGACGATGCCGCCGACGTCGGCAACACCGAACTGACGGACCCTGCGCCTTAAGCCCGCGCAGGGTTTTTTCGTTCATACCAGGCCAGCATGGGCTGGGTACTCAGCCCATGAACCACGATGCTCAATGCAATGACCGAGACTGTCAGGTTTACCGCCACCGCGCTGCTCGTACCCACCAACCCATGGTTGAGCGCATAGAACAGGTAGTAAATACTGCCGATCCCGCGGATCCCGAACCAGCCCATCAGGCCTCGCTGGCGCACATCGATCAGCCGGCCCCACGGCATCGCCAGTACGCTCAGTGGCCGCACCACACA
>Ga0182008_10000809_pt1 | contig 21867 bp, 20 predicted proteins | sample Sormic07211129_1_FD_120482 | JGI IMG/M metagenome (GOLD analysis project Ga0182008, IMG submission 120482) | Rhizosphere microbial communities from Sorghum bicolor, Mead, Nebraska, USA - 072115-129_1 metaG | ecosystem: Host-associated > Plants > Roots > Rhizosphere | place: USA: Nebraska...
CATGCGAGCCCCAAGCCCTACGGAGCATCGGGGGATGCACATGAACAGCGTTCCGCAGCACCTGCTGAGCGAGGACCGCCAGGAGTACGAGCGGGTCCTCGATGAGGCGCTGCGCTCCGCCCCTACCCGCCCGGAGCTGGCCACCGTCGGTCAGCGGCTCAACCCCGAACAGCTGCGCACCATGGCGCTGAACGCCACCGCACTCATCACGGTGGCCGCCGCGACCGAGTACCAGCACTATGTGAAGGTCCGTGAGGAACTGCGCCACCCGGCGTCGTCCACCCCCGCCTCCGCCAGCGAATCCGGCTTCTCGGAGCCGGGCACGGGCGCGCTGGGGCTCGCGGCCACCCTCGGCGAGAGCGTCGAACCGGCCGGTGCGGGCGCCGTCGCCGTCGCCGCCGTCCTCGCGCCCGTCCTCGCCGGAACAGCCGCGGCGATCTTCCTGCTCGTCGGCTACATCATCAGGTCCGTCGCCCCCAAACAGGTGTTCGGCAAAACGATGGTCACGGCGGGCTGGGTGTTCGGCGCCATGACCGCGGTCGCGATCGTGGCCGCCTGTGTGGGACTCCTGCTCACCGCCCTGCGCAACCGGCCGGCCCTGGAGTCCGGCCCGTACGGCGAACTGAACGGCGAGGTGGTCCGGGCCAGGGAAGCCTGGCGCGAGGCGCTCCTGGAGCGCGGTGTCCTGCCGTTCCTGCGGGAGGCACTGGCCGACCCCGGCACCGCCGAGGCACTGCACAGCCCGACGCCCTCGGCACCGACCGGCCGTATGCCGCACCTCGGCTACGACCGGCCGGGCTTCACCAGCCCGGACGACGGCCCGGCCCGCGGCCCGCGGCCGAGCTTCTCCAGCCCGGACTACACCAGCCCGGACTTCGGAGGGCCGGAACACCAGCCGGAGTAGGGCTCGGCTTGCGCACTCCGCCACGGGCCCCTTCGGGGCGGCTCCCCTGGCGGAGCGCAAGCCGAACGCCTGGGCGTCCAGACGCCCGGGCGCCCGAGGCCGGTCCGCGTCCGGCAGGCACCGCGTTGTTGGCCGCCGCTGCGGCCTGCCGCCGTGGCCTGCTTCCGCGGCTGAGCCGTACGTTCTCTTGCTCCTCTCCCGGCTTCCGCCGTGGTCGCGGCGCCCTGCCATCCCGCGCCGGTATGGCTGCGCGGGTCCGAACGAGTGGACTCGCCGGTACATGATCGGAACGTCGGCCTGTGCGACAAGTCGCAATGGTGATGTTGCCCTCCGAGTCCCTGACCGGAAGAGGCCCCTCGACATGCGACCCACCCCCTACCGCCGGCTGCTCGCCGCACTGCTGTTCGTGGCGTGCGCCCTGGTCTCCATGGCATCCGCTCCCGCCGCGGCCGTCCGGACCGCGGGCGTCGACCGGCACATTCGGCACGACTACCCGCCGGGCGGGCTCGGCCCCGAGGTGACCGCCCGGCTGGACCGGGCGATCGAGGACGTCCGGCAGCAGGCCGGCATCCCCGGGGTCGTCGTCGGACTGTGGATGCCGGGCAAGGGAAGCTATGTCCGCGCGACGGGGGTCGCCGACAAGGTCACCCGTCGGCCGATGACCCCGGACGTCTTCCTGCGGATCGGCAGCGAGACCAAGACCTTCACGGTCACCGCGCTGCTCGAACTCGTCGACGACCATCGGATCCGGCTGGACGACCCCATCTCCCGCTATGTCCGCGGGGTGCCGAACGGTCGCCGGATCACCCTGCGCCAACTCGCCGAGATGCGCAGCGGCCTGTTCCCCTACACCGCCGATCCGGACTTCGTCCATGACCTGTTGAGCGACCCGCAGCGCTCCTTCACCCCGCGCGAAGTGCTGGCGTACGGCTTCAGGCACAAGAACACCTTCGCGCCGGGCGCGCAGTTCCAGTACTCCAACACCAATCTCGTCCTGCTCGGCCTGGTGGTCGAGAAGGTCAGCGGTCAGCGGCTCGCCGACTTCATCGACGAGCGGGTACTGGGACCGGCCCGGCTGCACCACACGCTCCTCCCGCAGGGACCGGAGTTCCCCGAGCCGCATCCGCGCGGCTACACCAACCAGACGCTTACCGGCGCGGTCGCCGACTCCACGGACTGGAACCCCAGTTGGGCCTGGGCCGCCGGGGCGATGATCTCCGACCTCCACGACCTGCGTCGCTGGGCGCGGATCGTCGCCACCGGAACACTGCTCAGCCCCGAGACCCAGGCACAGCGGCTCAAGACGCTGCCGACCGGTTTCCCCGGCACCAGTTACGGCCTGGGCATCTTCGAGACCAGCGGGTGGATCGGGCACAACGGCTCCATCCCTGGCTACGAGACGGTGACTGTGTATCTCCCTTCTCAGAAAGCGACATTGGTCGTCATGATCAACACGGACATCAGCAGTCAGGGCCAGGAGCCGTCCACCCTCCTCGCCCGCGCGATCACTCAGATCGTGACCCCGAACAACGTGTACGACGGCGCGGCCACCGCGGGCTAGGCCGTATTGGGTGAGCTCAGATCAGCTCAGCTCAGGTCCCGGGCGGGGCCGGTGCTGGTGGGACGCCGTTCCGGAGACCGAAGTCTCCTGGAACGGCGCTCACTTGTGCGCCCGGCGCCGACCGGCCCGTCGCTGACCAGCCGGTCGCTCGCGGACCGGCCGCCGACGGATCACTCGTTGCGGATCGGTTGTCGGCGGCGAATCAGTCGGCGATCGGCAGATACACCCGGTTGCCGCTCGCCGCGAACTCCTTCGACTTCTGGGCCATGCCGTCCTCGATCTCCTCCCGGCTTCCGCCGTGTTCGCGCCGGATGTCCTGGGAGATCTTCATGGAGCAGAACTTCGGCCCGCACATCGAGCAGAAGTGGGCGGTCTTGGCCGGCTCCGCGGGGAGGGTCTCGTCGTGGAACTCCCGTGCCGTGTCGGGGTCCAGGGCGAGGTTGAACTGGTCCTCCCACCGGAACTCGAACCGGGCGTCGGACAGCGCGTCGTCCCAGTCCTGCGCGCCCGGATGGCCCTTGGCGAGGTCGGCCGCGTGGGCGGCGATCTTGTAGGTGATGACGCCGGTCTTGACGTCGTCCCGGTTGGGCAGGCCCAGGTGCTCCTTGGGCGTGACGTAGCAGAGCATCGCCGTGCCCCACCAGGCGATCATCGCGGCGCCGATACCGGACGTGATGTGGTCGTACGCGGGCGCGACGTCCGTGGTCAGCGGGCCGAGCGTATAGAACGGGGCTTCATCGCAGATCTCCTGCTGAAGGTCGATGTTCTCCTTGATCTTGTGCATCGGGACATGTCCCGGGCCCTCGATCATCGTCTGTACGTGGAAACGCTTGGCGATCGTGTTGAGTTCCCCGAGCGTCCTCAACTCCGCGAACTGCGCCTCGTCATTGGCGTCCGCGATCGAACCGGGCCTCAGACCGTCGCCGAGGGAGTACGTCACGTCGTAGGCGGCGAGGATCTCGCAGAGCTCCTCGAAGTTCTCGTAGAGGAAGCTCTCCTTGTGGTGCGCGAGGCACCAGGCCGCCATGATCGAGCCGCCGCGCGAGACGATGCCCGTCTTGCGGTTGGCGGTGAGCGGCACGAACGGCAGGCGGACACCCGCGTGGACGGTCATGTAGTCCACACCCTGCTCGGCCTGCTCGATGACCGTGTCCTTGTAGATCTCCCAGGTCAGCTCCTCCGCACGGCCGTCGACCTTCTCCAGGGCCTGGTAGAGGGGCACCGTGCCGATGGGGACGGGGGAGTTGCGCAGCACCCATTCACGGGTGGTGTGGATGTTGCGGCCGGTGGACAGGTCCATGACCGTGTCGGCGCCCCAGCGGGTCGCCCAGGTCATCTTCTCGACCTCCTCCTCGATGGAGGACGTCACCGCGGAGTTGCCGATGTTGGCGTTCACCTTCACCAGGAACCGCTTGCCGATGATCATCGGCTCGATCTCCGGGTGGTTGACGTTCGCCGGCAGCACCGCGCGGCCCGCCGCGATCTCCTCGCGTACGACTTCCGGCGCGACGTTCTCCCGTAGGGCCACGAACTCCATCTCGGGAGTGATCTCGCCCCTGCGCGCGTACGCCAGTTGCGTCACCGCCCCGCCGTTACGGCTCCGGCGCGGCAGGCGAGGCCTACCGGGGAAGACCGCGTCGAGATTGCGCAGGTTGCCGCCGCGCGGAGAGGTGTGCTTGATGCCGTCGTCCTCCGGACGGACGGGACGGCCCGTGTACTCCTCGGTGTCCCCGCGGGCGATGATCCAGTTCTCCCGCAACGGAGCGAGGCCCCGGCGGACATCCGTCTCCGCGAGGGGATCGGTGTACGGGCCCGAGGTGTCATAGAGCGTGACCGACTGCCCATTGGTGAGATGCACCTGGCGGACCGGCACCCGCAGGTCGGGGCGCGAACCCTCGACATACGCCTTGTGCCAGCCGATGGACTTCCCGGCCTCGACGTTCTGAGTCGAGGCAGGCGTGCGTGCGTCCTTGATGGTCATGAGACCTACTCCCTACGCCGGCATTACCCGGTAACAGGTTCAGCGGTCGACGCAGCCGCTTCCGTCCGTCGATGTTCCATCTTCCGTGGCGAACATCACCCGACTTCGATGATGTTCCACGTGAAACATCGCTGGGACGGAGGTCAGCGCCCTCTCAGCCCGGTGCTCCGAGCTCCCGCGTGTGCAAAAGCGGCTCCACGCTAGCGTCAATTCGGGCGCGGTGAACAGAGGGCCCCTGTCGTTCTTGCGATGATCGAGCGGTGACCACCACGCGCCAGCCCCCGTATCCGCCTCCGGAGCCGCCCCGCCGACCCGGCCCCGGAGGCGGTGACGGCCGTGCTCCCGGCGCAGGCTACGAGCACGGGCACAGTTACGGGCACACCTACGAATACGGCGGCGGGCAGGAGCCAATGGGCCCGGAGCACACGGGTCCCACGCACGTCGGGCCCGGGTACGTCGGCCCTGGGCCAGTGGGTCCTGGGCAAGTCGCCCATGCCCACGGAGAGCACGCCGAGGGAGAGCACGGGCACGGAGACCACGGGCACGGAGATGGACACGGCCCTGAGACGCGCGGCCCTCAGGGGCACAACGGTCATGGGCACGGCTCCGGCGGTGGACACGGTCACAGCCACAGCCATGGCCCGGCGGCCCCCGTCTCCAAGCATCTGCGCAAGGTCATCGCGGCGATCCTCATCCCGTTCGCCGCGGCCGTGGTGGTCGGGCTCGTCGTGCTGTGGCCCGGTGGCGCCCCGGCCCATCAGCGCACCGGTGTGGGCTTCGACCGGCAGACCCAGCAGGCGACCGTCACCAAGGTCGTGAGCGTGAGCTGCAAGTCCGTCAACGCCTCCGGCGGAAGCTCGGTGGGCGACACATCCGCCGGCGACAGCTCCTCCACCCAGAAACAGGCAGACAGCACCTGCAAGAAGGCGACGGTCCGCGTCGACAGCGGCAAGGACAAGGGCCGTACGTTCATCGAGATCGTGCAGCCCGACCAGTCCCGGCAGCTGCACGAGGGCGAGAAGGTCGTGGCCGCCTACGAGCCCTCGGCCCCCAGGGACCTGCAGTACTCGGTCACCGACGTCAACCGGCGCTTCCCGATGGCCCTGCTCGCCGGCATCTTCGCGGTCGCCGTCGTGATCGTCGGACGGATGCGGGGCGTCATGGCCCTCGTCGCGCTCGCGATCAGCTTCCTGATCCTCAACTTCTTCATCCTGCCCGCGATCCTTCAGGGATCGAATCCGCTTCTCGTGGCGGTGATCGGGTCGAGCGCCATCATGCTGATCGCCCTCTACATGTGCCACGGCCTGTCGGCGCGGACCTCCGTGGCGGTCCTGGGCACGTTGATCTCGCTGGTGCTGATCGGTGTGCTCGGCTCGCTGTTCATCGGCTGGGCCGCGCTCACCGGCAACACCGACGACAACACCGGTCTCATCCACGGCCTGTATCCGTCGATCGACATGAGCGGTCTGCTGCTCGCGGGCGTCATCATCGGCTCGCTCGGTGTCCTCGACGATGTGACGGTCACGCAGACGTCGGCGGTCTGGGAGCTGCACGAGGCGAATCCGTCCACGGGCTGGCGCGGTCTGTACCGGGCGGGCATCCGCATCGGCCGCGACCACATCGCGTCCGTCGTCAACACCCTGGTCCTCGCCTACGCGGGCGCCGCGCTGCCGTTGCTGCTGCTCTTCTCCATCGCGCAGAGCGGCGTGGGCACGGTCGCCAACAGCGAGCTGGTCGCGGAGGAGATCGTCCGCACTCTGGTGGGCTCGATCGGCCTGGTCGCCTCGGTACCGGTCACGACGCTGCTCGCTGCCCTGGTGGTCTCCGCGGACCGTCCTGGACAGGGGGAGGCCACTGCCGTGGCTGGAGCGGCGACGGCGACGACTGGAGCGCATGGAGGGCCTGGAGCGGCGCCCGGCCCCGGCGCGGCAACTGCTTCAACTCCGACGCGCACGGGGAAGGGCCGCCGCCGGAAGCACTGAGTGCTGCGGGCTGCCCGTGTTGCTGGCTCCTGGTGAGCCTGATGGGCCTGAATGGCCTCAACGGCCTGGTGGCCTCCCTCCAGGCGGACCTGGCTGAACCGTGCGTCCCGGCAGGACTGGCGCTATCGGTGCGTCCTGGCGGACTACTGGCATCGGCGCCCTGGCGCGCGTGGTGATGTCTGGTGCGTCAACGGCGGGCCTGACGGGCACTGGCAGGCCCTGGCGAGGCCTCGCCCGCAAGGCCGCCGGCAAGGCCCCTCTGCCGACTCCTGGCAACTCCTGGCGACTCCCGACAGCCCTTGCGCCTCCTGGCCCACCCCCGCCCGACACCTCGGAAGCCTCGGACGAAGCGTTCCTGCACCCCTCCCCACACCGCGCTGAAGCGTTACGTCACCCACTGCCGTGCCGCATGGATCAGCCCGCGCTCTGTTCCTCCGCGAGAATCCGGTCAAGGGCCTCGTCGAGATGGGCGTCGAAGTCGCCGAGCGCGCCTTCCTGGCCGAGCGGCACCAGTTTGTCGGTGCGGTCGAGGAAGGCGATGAGGGGCGCCGTCGACGAGCGGAACAGCGCCTGGTCGCGGCCGACCTGCAGCCGGATCAGGACCTCGCCCAGTGAGTCCGGGTCGACGGGCGAGACCCGTACATCCCCGTCCCCGGACGGCCGACCGACCCCGTCGATCATCAGCTCCCGGCCGAACGCCCAGGTCACCGGGGCATCGCCGGGCAGGTGGAAAGTCAGCCGTACGGCGTAGGGATCACAGGTCTCGTAACGCAGCTCGACCGGAATACGGAACGAGAGCTCCTCGGACACGAGAAAGCTCATCATGACCTCTGCCTCTACGGACTCGGACTCGCGCATCGCCTACCCCGTCATCTGAAGCCACTTGGCTGGGAATCATCCCCCTGACACTGATGAAATATTGCTGAAAGTACTCAACAGATCACAAGGAGTGAGTTTTCAGATACTGATAGAGATCGCGAGAGTCCCCAGCAGGCGTCCGATCTCGCTCTGCAGCTGCCGCGCCGCCGACTCCAGCCGTTCGGCCTGATGGGACGGTAGAGAAATGGCCATCGTCACGGCCGTCGTCCCCACGGTGATGGGGATTGCCGCGCAGACCGTCCCCAGCGCGTACTCCTGCCGCTCCATCACCGGGTCCATCCGCCGCGCCCGCTCCAGCCGCCGCAGCAGGGCGTGGCTGTCACGCACCGTGTACGGGGTGATGGACTGCACCGGATAGCGCTCCAGATGATCGCGACGGGCGTCCTCGTCCAGCTGCGACAGCAGACACTGCCCGATGGCGTGCGCGTGGGCGGTCTCGCGGAAGTCGGCCCACTCCTCGACCGCGGGATTGCCCGGGGTGTCGGAGACGCACATGACCTCGATCTCGCCGTCCTGGTAGACGGCGTAGTACACGGGCACGCCGATCGCGTCACGGAAACCCGCGAGCGCGTCGACCATCGTGCTGCGACGTTTCTGCCGGGCTCCGCTGCTGCCCAGCCGCTCGGCCGCGTCACCAAGGAAGAACAGGCCCTTGTCCCGGCGCAGATAGCCCTCGTGCACGAGGGTGCGCAGCAGGTGGTAGGCGGTGGGCAATGCCAGCCCGGTCTCCCGGGCGAGCTGTTTGGCGGGGGCTCCGTGCGGGTGGTCCGCGACGCGCTCCAGCAGCCGCATCGCCCGCTGGACGGAGCCGATGAGGGTCGCGGAGTGGGGCTGCTCGGGAAGGGGTTCGTGGTGCGGCCCGGTGGTGGGTGCGGCCGGTCGGCGCGGGACGGGGGCGGCGGCCTGCGATGTCGGCGGTGCCGTCGCGCGGTCCTGTGTCGCGGGGCCCGGCTGTACGGGGGGCCTGATGTGTTCCGGGGGTGGGTCGGTGGCCTGGGGGGTGGTGGAGGGCGAGTGGGGGACGGCTGGTGCGGTGTCTACCGTGACCAAGGGGCACTCCCGAAGCGCGAGGGGGCAGCCCGTGCGGTGGGGAACACGGGGAGGGGGTGTACGCCGCTCACGGGGTCGTCCCCGCGACGAGTTCCGGACTCTATTCGCCCGCCACCGCCTGCGGACGGCCTGCCCGGAAAACTTCCCTCCCCCGAGGGAACCGGTGATTCCTGTTACCGGTCACCTCTCTCCCGCGTACCTCACCAGTCGCTGCGCGACGAGGAGCTCGAGGTGAACTTCCGTACGACGTAGATCAGTCCACCGACCAGGGCGACGAAGACCAGCGCCTTGAAGAGCAGTCCGATGATGACGTGGAGAACGGTCATTATCAGCCCGCCGAACACGACCAGGGCGATGACCGGCACGGCGATCCACTTCACCCACCAGGGCAGTCCCGAAAAGATCTCTCCCATTGCTCTCGTCCTTACCTCTCCGCCCGTTGTTCCGGGTCCGTCGACGACCCGGGCCTGTGATGCCGGATCCTTCTGATGTCCTGCACTCGATGCTAGGGGCGGCAGGGGGGCGAACGGGGGCCTCGCGGCCCTTGTCCTCCCCTGATCGAACCCCTAGGGAACCCCGAGGCGACGCGTCAGCTTTCCGGCGGAGAGAACACCACCAGGACCCGCAGGTCCTCGCTGATGTGGTGGAACTTGTGGGCGACGCCGGCCGGTACGTAGACCACGCTGCCCCGCGCCACCTGGGTCGTCTCCAGACCGACGGTGATCGCGGCCCGGCCGCTCACAACGAAGTAGACCTCGTCCTGATTGTGCGGCTTCTGCGGATCATGCTCTCCGGCATCGAGCGCGTAGAGCCCGACCGACATGTTCCGCTCGCGCAGAAACTGCAGGTAGGCGCCGTCGTTGGCGGCGCGTTCCGCCTCCAGTTCATCCAACCGGAATGCCTTCATCGCAGTTGTCGCCCTCGTCCCACTGCTCGTAGCCGATCTCTTCTGCCACGATCAGACACATGAAGAATTTCGTAGTCAAGACGATCGCCAACGCGGGTGCCCTGGCGGTCGCCGTATGGCTGCTCGACAAGATCACCCTGACCGGCAGCAGCACCGGCAAGAAGGCCTGGACGCTCATCGTCGTCGCCCTGGTCTTCGGCCTGGTGAACTTCCTGGTCAAGCCCATTCTGCAGGTGTTGACCTTCCCTCTGTTCATCCTGACGCTCGGCCTGTTCACGCTGGTGGTGAACGCGCTGATGCTGCTGTTGACCTCGTGGCTGGCCGACAAGCTGAACCTGAGCTTCCATGTCGAGGGCTTCTGGACCGCGGTCCTGGGCGGCCTGATCATCTCGATCGTGTCCTGGGCTCTGCACGTCGTGCTGCCCGACGAGGACTGAGCAGGCGATGGCGTACCGCGTCTGCTTCGTCTGCACGGGCAACATCTGCCGTTCCCCGATGGCGGAGTCCGTCTTCCGGGCCCGGATCGAGGAAGCCGGGCTCGACGGCCTGGTCGAGGTCGACAGCGCCGGCACCGGCGGCTGGCACGAGGGCGACGGCGCCGACCCGCGCACCGTCTCCGTCCTGGAGGAGAACGGCTACGGAAGCGGCCACACCGCTCGTCGGTTCCGGCCGTCCTGGTTCTCCCGCCTCGACCTGGTCATCGCCCTCGACACCGGCCACCTCAGGGCCCTGCGCCGCCTCGCCCCCACCCCCGAGGACGCGGCGAAGGTGCGACTGCTTCGTTCCTACGACACCGCCGCCGGCGACGATCTCGACGTACCGGACCCGTACTACGGGGGCATGGACGGCTTCGAGGAGTGCCTTGAGATGGTGGAGGCGGCGAGCGACGGGCTGCTCGCCGCGGTACGCGAGCAGGTGGAGGTAGAGGCGGTATGACTGATTCCGGTGCGGCGGGGTTCCCGGCCGGCGAGGGCACGCGCGCGGTGCGGGCGGGGCTGCCCGAGCCGGTGAAGCACGAACCGACCCTGCCGGGACCGGCCTTCGCCGCCCACTACCACCTCCCGGGCGACCCGACCGGGTCGTACACCTACGGCCGGGACGAGAACCCCACCTGGACGCTCCTGGAGCGCGCCATCGGCGAGCTGGAAGCGCCCGGCCGCCACGACGTGGAGACCCTCGTCTTCGCCTCCGGGATGGCCGCCATCTCCTCGGTGCTCTTCTCCCACCTGCGCGCCGGGGACGTGGTCGTGCTGCCCAGCGACGGCTATCAGGCGCTGCCCCTGGTGCGCGCGCAGCTGGAGGCGTACGACATCGAGGTGCGCACCGCGCCCACGGCGGACGACGCCCAGCTGGACGTTCTCGACGGCGCGAAGCTGCTGCTGATCGAGACCCCGTCCAATCCCGGGCTCGACGTCTGCGACATCATGCGCCTCGCCGAGGCGGCACACGCGCGTGGTGCTCTGGTCGCCGTCGACAACACCCTGGCCACGCCCCTGGGGCAGCGCCCGCTGGAGCTGGGCGCCGACTTCGCCGTGGCCAGCGGCACCAAACAGCTGACCGGGCACGGGGACGTCCTGCTCGGATACGTCGTCGGCCGCGACACCGAGGCCATGGCCGCCGTACGCCGGTGGCGGAAGATCGTCGGTGCGATCCCGGGGCCCATGGAGGCCTGGCTCGCACATCGTTCGATCGCCACGCTCCAGCTGCGCGTCGACCGGCAGTGCTCCACGGCCCTCACGCTCGCCGAAGCGCTGCGCGCGCGGCCCGAGGTGAGCGGACTGCGTTATCCGGGGCTGCCCGAGGACCCTTCGCACAAGGTGGCCGCGCGGCAGATGCGCCGCTACGGGTGCGTGGTGTCCTTCACGCTGCCCACGCGCGCGCGTGCCGAGGGTTTTCTCGACGCGTTGCGCATCGTCGACGACGCGACGAGCTTCGGCGGGGTGCGCTCGACGGCCGAGCGGCGCGGTCGCTGGGGAGGGGACGCGGTGCCGGAGGGCTTCATTCGCTTCTCCGTCGGCGCCGAGGACCCGGAGGATCTGGTGACGGATGTGCTCCGTGCGCTGGAGGAGTCGGCGCGGTGACGGTCTTACCCGCGTCCCGCAGGCGTCTGACTACGTACGACGGACGGTCCGAGCCTCCCCCCTCGTGGCTCGGACCGTCCTCGGTTCCGCGCGCGAAGAACCGCGCGAACAAGGCTAGTTGACTCTGTGTCAGTGTCCAATCACAGTAGCGACAGAGACCTATCGACTTATTTATAGTTGGGCCCCCTGCCTGGAGGCCGGGGACAGAGGCGGGGAAGGGGAGGGGCTGCCATGGATCTGGCCTTGCTGCGCACTTTTGTGACGGTGCACCGGGCCGGCTCCTTCACCCGCGCCGCCGCGCTGCTCGGTCTGTCCCAGCCGGCCGTGACCTCGCAGATCCGCACGCTGGAACGGCAGTTGGGCCGACCTCTGTTCCTGCGGCAGGCCCGCGGAGTGACCCCGACGACCATCGGGGACGAACTCGCGCACAAGGCGGCCCCCCACCTCGACGCCCTGGTGGAGATCGCCGAGACGGGCCTCGACGACGAGTCCTCCTTACGGACGCTTCATCTCGCAGGGCCCCCCGAGTTCACCGCGGAACGCGCGTTGCCCGCCCTCACCGAGCTGACCGGCGAGGACGGCCAGGGCTTCGCACTGCGCGCCTCCTTCGGGACCGCCGAGGAGACTCTGGAGGGACTCGCCGCCGGACATCATGATCTGGCCATCAGTACGGCCCGTCCACGCGGCGCCCTGCTCACGGCGACTCCGCTCTGCGACGAGGAGCATGTCCTGGTCGCCTCTCCGGCCAGGGCCGAGCAGATCGGCCCTGTGAAGCCGCACCGCAAGGGAGGGCCGGCCCTGGAGGACGTCCCCGTGATCGAGGTGCACGAATCGCTGCCCTTCGTCTCACGCTACTGGGCCTCGGTCTTCGACTCCCGCCGGGCCACTCCCGGCATCGTCGTCGTCCCCGATCTGAGGGCGGTCCTGGCCTGCGCCGTCGCGGGCGCGGGGCTCGCGGTCCTGCCGCGCTATCTGTGTACGACGGCCCTGAAACGAGGAGAGGTGGTGGCTCTGCACGATCCCGCGGTGCCGCCCCTGCGCACGTACTTCCTGGTCGTCCGCACCGGCACTCTCGCGATGCCGCACATCGCGCGGGCGCACGAGTGGCTGCTGCGGGCCGCGAGCGACTGGTGCTGACCTGGTCTTTTCGCCCGCTCTCTCGATGGTCACGGGGTGAGCTCGGCCAGTGACCCCTCGCGATGTTTCACGTGGAACCATCCGGGCCACATTCCACCCATGACCGTCCGACCCGTGGTCAAGCGCACCGCCCGTGCCGTCCTGCTCGACGGCAATGACCTGATCCTGATCAAGCGCACCAAGCCCGGTGTCGATCCCTACTGGGTCACCCCCGGTGGCGGGGTCGAGCCCGGGGACACGACCGTCGTCGATGCCCTGCACCGCGAGGTGTACGAGGAGCTCGGCGCCAAGATCACCGATGTGGTCCCCTGCTTCGTCGACACCGTGGAGCACATCGGTGAGGACGGCGGCGCGACCGGAGTGAAGGTGCAGCACTTCTTCGTCTGCCGTCTGGAGTCCATGGACCCCTCGCTGCGGCACGGCCCCGAGGTGGACGAGCCCGCCGGAGAGTACGAGATCGTGCGGGTGCCGTTCACCCGCGTAGGGATCGCCTCCGTCCATCTGGTGCCGCTGTCGCTGCGGCACTACCTGGACGGCAACATCGAGGGTGTACGTGCCATGCACGCGCCGGATCTGGGCTGAGACGCCGGTCAGCCACCGGCCGCGACCAGCTCCTCCACGGAGTCGTGCCGTACCCGCTCCGCCGGGATGCCCATGGCTCTCAGGACGTCCACACCGCTGCGGATCATGCCGGGCGGGCCCGACAGATAGGCCTCGTACCCGTGCCACAGGCCGTACTGGCGTATCGCGTCCGGGAGTTGGACATGTGCGTGCTGGTCTATGACGGCACGGACCGAGAGCCATGCGTGGGACTGCTGGAGTCTGAGCAGGGTGTCGATGTCGTAGAGCTCATGCTCGGTGCGGGCGCCGTAGAACACCTCGACCGGGCGCCGCCCGCCGTGCTCGGCGACATCCTCGACCAGCGCCCTGATCGGCGCTATGCCGGTGCCACCGCCCAGGCACAGCAGACCGCTGTCGGTGGTGTGGTCCACGGTCATGGAACCGGCCGGCGGGCCCAGCCGGATGACGTCGCCGGGGCGGGCGCGGTGCACCAGGGCATTCGAGACCCAGCCCGCGGGCACGGCCTTCACATGGAACGTCAGCAGGCCGTCGGAGCGGGGTGCCGAGGCGAACGAGTAGTGCCGCCATATTCGGGGCCACCACGGCGTCTCCAGGCTCGTGTACTGCCCGGCGAGGAACGGGTAGGGCTGGCCGGGGCGCACGGTGACGACCGCGACGTCCCGGGTCCTGAGGTCGTGCGCGACGATCTCCGCGTACCACCAGGCGGGAGCCCGAAGCTCGTCCGCCGCCGCAGCGTCGATCATCACCTGGGAGATCGTCGTGTACACCCGCACCCAGGCCGCCTCCGTCTCGGCGTCCCAGGTGTCGGCGTACTTGTTCAGCGCGCCGATGAGGCACTCGCCCACAGCCGGATAGTGCTCGGCACGGGTGCCGTACTTGCGGTGACCGCGGCCGAGGTTCTGCAGGTAGTCCACGAGCACCGGGGTGTTGTCGATGTGCTCGGCGGCCGTGAGCAGGGCCTTGAGCAGCCGGTCCCGCTGGGTGCCCATGGCCGGCGGGAACATCGGGCGCAGCTCGGGATGGCGGACGAAGAGCAGGGCGTAGAAGTACGAGGTGACCTTGTCGGCGACCGGCCCGACCTCAGCCATGGTCCGGCGGACGAAAAGGGCGTCGGGTGCCGCGCTCCGGGTCCGGTCCGGGATGAAGCGCTGAGGGCGGTGCTCGGGCTGTGTCATGGACGAGGCGGGCCTCTGGAGGGGGACGGTGGGAGGCGGTAGGACCGGCTCGGCGGACGCTGTGGCGGGCGCGGACGGTCCGGCGGGTGAGGCGCGCCCGGCCGCCACTCGCCCACTGCCCGGTGGCTGCGTCTGGGCGGCGGACCAGCCGCTCCCGCCGCCGGTAGTGCCGTTGTCGGCCGACCCGGTAGTCGGAGCGTCCATGGTGTGCCGCCTCGAACATCTTTCGGTCGGTCTGCACTTCCTCGGTCGGAAGGGGCCTGCTTTCCCCCGCAGACGGCTTGCTTCCCCCTTGTGCAGTCCCGACACGAACCGGAGTCGACCCTACCGGCCTACACCATGATCACAATTCCACCCCCATTTCTTCACGAACGCGGCAGGGCGAACCACGCATTCCTTCAACTAAAGGGCGTGGCGCACGAATTCATAGGCTTCCCACAGATCCCCGCCGATGTACGAGTGTGTCGCGAGACCGGACAGATGGCCGTCCGCATTGACCGCGACGGAGACCGGCACCGCACCGAACAGGTCCTTGTCCGACAGTGAGTCCCCGTAGGCGACACAGTCGGCCCGCGCCACCCCGAACTGGCGGCACAGCCGGTCGGCGATATCGACCTTGGCCGCCGCGGTGAGCACTCCGGCCGGATCCACGGGCTCGGTGAAGGGCACGGCCGGGAAGACCGACCCATGGGCGGCGTGCGCGCCCCAGTCGATGAGTCTCTCCACGAAGAAGGACGGTGAGAGCGAGACGACGGCGCAGAACTCACCACGCTCACGGATCTCCGCCCAGACTTCCCGAATACGTTCCAACCAGGGGGCCGCTTCGAAAGCCGCCGTCACATGCGCGTCGGTGAGCTCCGCCCAAAGAGCGTGCACCCGGGTCGCATACTCCGGAGGATCGATCAGTCCGGCCGAGATCGCCTCGTCGAGCGCCACCGTCTCGGCTTCCAGCCCCAGCTGCCGTGAGATTTCCACGGGCGAGGAAGTACCCCGCAGCAACGTCCCGTCCAGGTCGAAGAGATGAAGTCTCGCCATGGGACCCGAGGCTAATCGGACAGATGGCAGCCCTGTGATCAGCTCACCGAATGCTCACCCTGGAACCGTGTTTCACGTGAAACAACGGGCAGATGTCGGCACCCTGTGCTGTCGGCCACGACATGGCCAAAAGCTCCCGCGTCCTGCCGGAAAGAGGTGGACGCCGAGGGTCCCGGTCGGACAGCCTGACCTGCGTGCCGACCTCTTCCCTCTCCGCTCTTCCCATCCGCCGTCTGACGCTTCGCGATCTCACCGCCTGCGCCGACTTGTCCGAAGACCGGGGGTGGCCACGCGAGGAGCACAAATGGGCCTTCCTCCTCGCGGCAGGGAAGGGATACGGCATCGATGACCCCGACGGCGGTCTCGTCACCGCCTGTGTCGTCACCGAATACGGACCGCAGGACCGTCCCGACCTCGCGGCCATCGGCATGGTGCTGGTCGCCGAACGGCATGCTCGCCAGGGCGTAGGACGGCGCCTGATGCAGCACATCGTCTCGACGATGGGCACGACCCCGCTCACCCTGCACGCGACCCCGTACGGCCGTCCGCTCTACGAGGAGCTCGGCTTCAAGGCCACCGGCCGCGCCGAGATGCTGTGCGGGCACGTTGTTTCCGGCGGCCCGGAGCTCGGGGTCGTCACCCGGGCGGCGACCGCGGAGGACCTCACAGCGATCCTGCGGCTCGACGAGGAGGTGTTCGGCGCCGACCGCACGCACATCGTCGCCCGGCTTCCCGCCTTCGCCGACCAGCTACAGATCGCCGAGGAGGACGGCCGGCTGACCGGCTACGCGGCCGCCTGGCCCAACATGGGGACACATGTCGTCGGCCCACTGATCGCCCGGGACACGACGACGGCCCAGGCCCTCATCACCTCGCTCGCCGCCCGCACCGACCATCCTCTGCGCACCGACATCGACGTGCGCCACGAGGAGCTTCTGGCCTGGGTGAAGGAACGGGGGCTGGCCTCGGTCGCCTTCAACACGGTCATGACGTACGGCGTCCCGGAGCTGCCCGGCGACTGGACAAGGCGATTCGCCCCCGTGACGGTGGCGGCGGGCTGAAGCGGCCCACTTCACGCGTGAGCGGGGTGCCGGGCAGGGGAAACCTCGCGAGTAGGGTTCCGGGCATGGGAGATCTGGAGATACGGTCCGCCACCGCCGAGGACGTCCCCGCGATCGTCGCGATGCTCGCCGACGACCCTCTCGGCGCCCAACGCGAGTCACCGGACGACCTGGCTCCCTATCTCGCCGCCCTGGAACGCCTGAGGGCCGATCCGAATCAGCATCTGGTCGTCGCCGTGCGCGAGGGCCGGGTCGTCGGCACGCTTCAGCTCACGATCATTCCTGGACTCGCCCGCCAGGGCGCCACCCGGTCGATCATCGAAGCCGTCCGCGTCCACGCGGACGAGCGCGGCAGCGGTCTGGGCACACAGTTCATCCGGTGGGCCATCGAGAAATCCCGCCAGGAGAACTGCCGGTTGGTCCAGCTCACCTCCGACAACACCCGCACGGACGCCCACCGTTTCTACGAGCGGCTCGGTTTCACGGCCTCACACGTGGGGTTCAAGCTCCAGCTGTGACACCACACGGGCGAAGCGCCGTGTTGCACGTGAAACACGGCACCCGCACCGCCCTCGGTGGGCTAGCCGATCCCCCGCCACCCGTCCGGGTCCACCCCACCGGGCACGTAAGCCTCCTCGTCGTACGGCTGACGCGTGAACACGAACGACCCGAGGTCCAGATGGCTCACCGTCCCGTCCGGCCGTCGTACGGCCTTCAGGGGCTCTCCGGCGTAGTAGCCCTCCAGTCCCGTCCAGGTGCCGTCGCCGTTCGCCCTGAACCGCGAGCGGCGACCGGTACCGGACAGCGGTTCCAGCGAGATGAGCCCGTCGGCCGTCAGCCGCAGGGCGAAGGCGTAGGTGCCCCAGTACCACTGGCCGGCCAACTCCAGTACGTCCGGGTCGACTTCAGTCATCGGGCGCCATGGTTCCGGGATGCGGGGCTCGGCCTCGGCGACGATGCGGACGAGGTCGGCGCCAAGGGTGGACAGCAGCGGGCCCGACGTGCAGTTGGCCAGAACGACGGCGGCGACATCGTCCTCGACGCTGATGGTGAGGTTCGCCAGAAAGCCCGGCAGCGATCCCGAATGGCCCACCAGCAGCCGGCCGTGCCGCTGCTGGATCTGCATCCCGAGGCCGTAGGAGACGCCCTCCATGACGTCGGCGGCCTCGACCGGCGCCGCCGGTGTCCGCATCTCCCGCACGGACTCGGCACTCAGCACCCGGTCGTCCCCCTGCGCCAGGAAGACCGCGAACCTCGCCAAGTCCCCTGTGGTCGACCAGAGTTGACCGGCGGGAGCCATCCGTCCGAGGTCCTCGGAGGGCTCGGGCAGTAGGACGTCGGCCCAGGGGTGCACGGCCCAGCCGCCCGCGTGCGGCATCCGCGGGTGGCCGCTGGTGCTCTCCAGACCCAGGGGTTCGAGCACCTCACGCCGGAGCACCTCCTCCCACGGCGCCCCGCGCAGCTTCTCGACGAGTGCCCCCAGCATGGTGTAGCCGGGGTTGGAGTAGTGGAAGCGACGGCCCACCGGATGCCGTAGCGGCTGTTCGCCCAGGACGTCGGCTAGTTCGGGACGCAAGGAGCCCGGTGTGCGCTCCCACCAGGGCGCCGGCGACTCGGCCGCCAACCCTCCCGTGTGCGCGAGGAGGTCCACGATGGTGGCCTCCCCCGCACCGGTGCCCGGCAGATGCTTCTCCAGCGGATCACCGAGGTCGAGCAGCCCCTCGTCACGCAGCCGCAGCACCAGAACGGCGGTGAAGGTCTTGGTGATCGAGCCGATCCGGTACTGCACGTTCTCGTCCGGTCCGTGCCCGTCGACCGACGTCCGCGCGCCGTGCCACACGGCCTGCCCGCCCCGTACGACAGCCGCGACCAGCGACGGCGCCCGCCCTTCGGCCTGGGCCACGGCGATCCTGTGCACCAGCGCCCGACGTGTGCCGGGGAGCAGCTCTTCCTGAGAAGTCGTCATGGCCCCAGTCCATCCCGTGGGACGGGTGGGAGTCGAGCTCATTTGTACCCGGGCGGGACGGTCAGGTCTGCGCCATGTCGACGAATCGCGAGTAGTGGCCCTGGAAGGCGACGGTGATCGTGGCCGTGGGGCCGTTACGGTGCTTGCCCACGATGATGTCCGCCTCACCCGCGCGCGGCGACTCCTTCTCGTAGGCGTCCTCGCGGTGCAGCAGGATGACCATGTCGGCGTCCTGCTCGATGGAGCCGGACTCACGCAGGTCGGACACCATCGGCTTCTTGTCGGTGCGCTGCTCAGGACCACGGTTGAGCTGCGAGAGCGCGATCACCGGGACCTCCAGCTCCTTGGCCAGCAGCTTGAGGTTACGGGACATGTCCGAGACTTCCTGCTGACGGCTCTCGGACCGCTTGGAGCCGCCGGCCTGCATCAGTTGCAGATAGTCGATGATCACGAGCTTGATGTCATTGCGCTGCTTCAGCCGACGGCACTTCGCGCGGATCTCCATCATCGACAGGTTCGGCGAGTCGTCGATGTAGAGCGGTGCGGACGACACCTCGGGCATCCGGCGTGCCAGACGGGTCCAGTCCTCGTCCGTCATGGTGCCGGAACGCATGTGGTGCAGGGCCACCCGCGCCTCGGCGGACAGCAGACGCATCGCGATCTCGTTGCGCCCCATTTCGAGGGAGAAGATAACGCTCGGCAGGTTGTGCTTGATCGACGCGGCCCGTGCGAAGTCGAGTGCGAGTGTGGACTTGCCCATGGCGGGACGGGCCGCGATGACGATCATCTGCCCCGGGTGCAGGCCGTTGGTGAGCGAGTCGAGATCGGTGAACCCAGTGGGCACACCGGTCATCTCGCCGCTGCGGGAGCCGATCGCCTCGATCTCGTCGAGCGCGCCCTCCATGATGTCGCCGAGCGGGAGGTAGTCCTCGCTGGTGCGCTGCTCGGTGACCGCGTAGATCTCGGCCTGGGCGCGGTTGACGATCTCGTCGACGTCGTCGTCGGCCGCGTATCCCATCTGTGTGATGCGGGTGCCGGCCTCGACCAGACGGCGCAGGACCGCGCGCTCGTGCACGATCTCGGCGTAGTACTCGGCGTTGGCAGCCGTCGGCACCGTCTGGACGAGGGTGTGCAGATACGATGCGCCGCCGACCTTGTTGATCTCGCCGCGTTTGGTGAGCTCGGCGGCGATCGTGATGGGGTCGGCCGGCTCGCCCTTGGCGTAGACGTCGAGGATCGCCTGGAAGATCGTCTCGTGGGCCGGCTTGTAGAAGTCGTGGCCCTTGATGACCTCGACGACGTCGGCGATGGCGTCCTTGGACAGGAGCATGCCGCCGAGAACGGACTGCTCGGCATCGAGGTCCTGCGGCGGTACCCGCTCGAAGGCGGTGCCCCCGCCGTCCCATGCGCCGTTCTCCCGGCCGCGGTCGTGTTGTTCGTCACGGCCCCGGCCACCGTCACCACGTCGGCGGGAGGCAGGCAGACGATCGCTGGGTCCGCTGTCGGCCCACGGGTCGTCCAAGGGCTCGGAAATACTCACCGAGCCACCTCCTCCCGTCCGCCGAGCGGACCTAGCCGTGCCCATAGTTCTACGGCACGGCACTGACAAATGAGAGGCCCAACTCCGGTTCTGGCGCGTCGGTTTTGGGAGGGTTTCCCGGCCGAGGCGAGGAGTGGGCGCCGGACCACCGTAGGCCTGCGGGCACCGTCAGCCAATCTGGTTATCCACAGGCCATGTGGACGACGGCCCGGATGCTGTGGAGAACTCCGCAAAACCTGTGCACGACCCGGTGGACAGCCCTGTGAACAAGCCTGACCTCCAGTCGCGAGAAGGCCTCTGAGCTGCAGCTTTACCATCCACCGGCTGTGCAGAAGAAAAACTTCCCCAGTCGGATCAAGATCACATCGAACGCCGCGCGAAAGAGCACACAGAGAGACGAGAGGTAAGGGCCACAAAAGCTTTACATCTCTTACCTGTGGACGATTAGATTGGTGCACATGACACAGGCTCCCGCGACCCCCAGGGCCGCCCGGCGGCAGCACGATCGAGAGATCGTCGCGTTGGCCGTCCCGGCCTTCGGCGCACTCGTCGCCGAGCCCCTCTTCGTCATGGCCGACAGCGCCATCGTCGGCCATCTCGGCACAGCCCAACTCGCGGGCCTCGGGGTCGCCTCGGCGCTCCTCACGACCGCCGTCAGCGTCTTCGTCTTCCTCGCCTACGCCACCACGGCCGCGGTCGCTCGACGCGTGGGCGCCGGCGATCTCCAGGCCGCCATCCGACAGGGCATGGACGGCATCTGGCTCGCGCTGCTGCTCGGAGCCGCCGTCATCGCCGCCGTCCTGCCCACGGCACCGTCCCTGGTGGAACTCTTCGGCGCCTCCGACACCGCCGCCCCCTATGCGACGACCTACCTGCGCATCTCCGCCTTCGGTATCCCGGCCATGCTCGTCGTCCTCGCCTCGACCGGAGTACTGCGCGGCCTGCAGGACACCAGGACACCGCTCTACGTCGCCGTCGCCGGGTTCGTCGCCAACGGTGTCCTCAACGCGGGCCTCGTCTACGGCGCCGGCCTCGGCATCGCCGGCTCCGCGTGGGGCACGGTCATCGCACAGTGCGGCATGGCGGCCGTCTATCTGGTGGTGGTCGTCCGAGGAGCCCGCAGACACGGCGCCTCCCTGCGCCCCGATGCCTCCGGGATCAGGGCCTCCGCCCAGGCCGGTGTACCCCTTCTGGTCCGCACACTGTCGCTCCGGGCGATTCTGCTGATCGCCACCGCCGTAGCCGCCCGCCTCGGCGACTCCGACATCGCGGCCCACCAGATCATCCTGTCCCTGTGGAGCCTGCTCGCCTTCGCACTCGACGCCATCGCCATCGCCGGACAGGCGATCATCGGACGGTATCTCGGCGCCGGTGACGGCCAAGGTGCGCGAGACGCGTGCCGTCGGATGGTGGAGTGGGGCATTGCGGTCGGTCTGGTCCTGGGCATCCTCGTCATCGCGACGCGGCCGGTGTTTCTGCCCTTGTTCACCAGTGACCCCGTGGTGAAGGACACGGCTCTCCCCGCCCTGTTGATCGTGGCCCTCTCCCAACCGATCAGCGGTGTCGTCTTCGTTCTGGACGGCGTCCTGATGGGCGCGGGCGACGGCCCCTACCTCGCCGGCGCCATGGTCCTCACCCTGGCCGTCTTCACGCCGGTGGCTCTCCTCGTCCCGGTGCTCGGTGGCGGTCTGACCGCACTGTGGGGAGCGATGACACTGATGATGACGGTCCGCCTGCTCACCCTCTGGCTGCGCGCCCGATCGGGACGCTGGATCGTCACTGGCTCGTCCCGCTGACGTTTCACGTGAAACAAGCCGTCCGTCCGGCGAAGCGGCGGAGCGGACAGAGCCACGGAGCGGACGAAGCCGAGGGAGACAGGAGAGGGGCCGCACCTCGAAAGGCGGCGGCCCCTCTCACAACTGCTCAGATCGAGCGCAGCGTCACGCGGCGACAACCTCGATGTTGACCTTGGCGGCAACCTCGGGGTGCAGACGCACGGACGTCTCGTGGGCGCCCAGCGTCTTGA
>Ga0182008_10000811_pt1 | contig 21798 bp, 19 predicted proteins | sample Sormic07211129_1_FD_120482 | JGI IMG/M metagenome (GOLD analysis project Ga0182008, IMG submission 120482) | Rhizosphere microbial communities from Sorghum bicolor, Mead, Nebraska, USA - 072115-129_1 metaG | ecosystem: Host-associated > Plants > Roots > Rhizosphere | place: USA: Nebraska...
CATGGATGTTCGACAGGTGCAGCTCGATCAGCGGAGCGTCGATCAACTTCAGGGCATCCAGTACGGGAATCGAGTGAAACGAAAGACCGGCCGGGTTGATGATCACGGCAGCGCCCTGTTCGAAGGCTTCTTGAATCCAGTCGACCATCACGCCTTCGTGATTGGTCTGGCGAAAGTCGCAGACCAGGTCAAGTTCCTCGGCCAGTTGTTCACTGCGTTGACGAATCTGATCGAGCGTGGTGTGACCGTAGATGTGCGGCTCACGACGACCTAGCAGGTTCAAGTTCGGGCCATTAAGGATGAAGACGGTGCGGTTCATGGTCGTCCTGTTGCGTTATTTGGAGAGAAGGGCTGAAGCACGAGAGTCGACGGCGTCGTCTTCAGCGACGGCGTTGAGGTCGATGCCGCGGGTTTCCGGACCGATGACGATCATTGCCAGCGAGATCAGGTTGATCACGGCGCACAGCGTCACCAGAGGCCATGGCGAGTTGTTCGACTGGCTCATTAGCCACACGGCGATCATTGGCATCGGACCACCGATCACCAGGTTAGCGCCGGTGTAGGCCAGTGCCGAGCCCGAATAGCGGACCTGGGTCGGGAATGCTTCGGCGAAAGCCACCGGTTGAATGCCGCTTTGAAACTGGGTGAAGCCCAGAAACAGCCCCATGATTGCCATGATGGCGGCGACGTTCAGGGTGTTGAGGATTGGAAAATAGACGAACAGGATCAGCAGGGTCATGCACGAACCGAACGCCAGAGCCTTTTTACGGCCCCATCGATCCGACAGATAGCCACCGGCCAGCGCACCGAAAATGGCACAAATGTTAGCCACCATCAGCGACATGAAACCGGTGGACTGGCTGAAGCCCAGATGTTTGGTCAGGTAGCTGAGGGAGAAAATCACGATCAGATAGAACAGCGCAGCGGGCGAGCAGAAGAACAGCATCAAACGCAGGATGGTTTTGTAGTGGCTGCCCACTGCGGATTTGAGCGGACTTTTTTCCTGCTTGACCGGGGTCTTTTTCAAAGCAACAAAGGCGGGGGTTTCATCGACTTTCAAACGAATGTAGATCGCGACCACCACCAGTACGAAGCTCATCAGGAAGGGGATTCGCCAGCCAAAGCTTTCGAACTGTTCGCTTGAAAGCGTCGCAGCCAGGCCCATCAACACACCGTTGGCCAATATCTGGCTCAACGGTGAGCACAAACCGAGCATGCCGGAGTAACGCCCGCGGCGGTCGGGGGACGCGTGCTCCAGCGCCATCAGTTGCGCACCGGTAGACTCACCGCCCAGCGCAAAGCCCTGAATAATCCGCAGCAGCACCAGCATGATCGGCGCCCAGATTCCCACCTGGCCATAGGTGGGTAACAACCCCATCAGTACCGAAGCCAGACCCATTAAGGTCACGGTGGCCAGCATCAGGTTGCGACGGCCCAGTTTGTCGCCCAGGTAACCACAGGTAATGGCACCCAAAGGTCGAGCGGCCAGGCCGACGCCGAATGTTGCCAGCGAGGCGAGTAGGCCGGCCGTTGGCTCCATGGCCGGGAAAAACAGTTTTGGCAGGATGGTCGCCGACACGGCGCCATACAGGGTGAAGTCAAACCATTCCAGGGCGGTGCCAATGGTCGCGGCGGTCACCGCTTTGCGAGGCATGCGCGAATCATGAGTCTCGTGACTGGTTGTGCTCATTGAGGTGCTCGTCATTGTTTTTATGGTTACGGGGTACCCATACGATTCCGTTCGAGCTCAGGCGCGAGCAGGAAACGTCGAAGTGGGTAGACATTAGCGCATCCCCCCTACAGAATAATTATCGAAATCACGACAAATAGATAAGCCAGCCTTATGGGTGAGATTCATGGAATTGCGTCATCTGAAAGCTTTTGTCGTCGCGGCCGACTTGCAGCACTTCAGCCGGGCGGCTGAACAACTGGGCATTGCGCAACCGGCGTTGAGCCAATTAATGCGCACGCTTGAGTCGGAGCTGGGCCTGGCACTGTTTCGTCGGGAAAACCGCGGCGTTGCGTTGACCGCCGCTGGCGAGGCTTTCTTGCCGCATGCGCGTCAGTCCATCGAGTCCAGTGAACTGGCGACTGCCGCTGCGCGCCGTGCCCGGCGCGGTGAAGTTGGCGAGATAAACATCGGTTTTCACTCGGCGTTGTTCGAGGCCAATCTGCCGCGACTGTTGCGGCATTACTTCAGCACGTTCCCGGAAGTCAAAGTGTCGCTGGTGGACGCGGGGATCCGCGCGCAGTTCGATATGTTGCTGGATCATAAACTCGACCTGGCTTTTGCCAGGGTGTTTAAAGATCACTTGCCGGATCGTCTGCGTACCCATCATTTCAGTCTGTCCAGGCTCGTCCTGATGATCCCGGATAACCATGAACTTTCGGACAGTTTCAGCGGAGACCTGGCCACTCTGCGCCACGAGAAATTTGTGTTTTTGCAGGATAGCGCCGGCATTGGCCTGACCTCACACACCCTCCAGGCATGCCGGCAAAACCAACTGCACCCCGAAAACATCATGTATGTACCGTCACTGATGAGCATTCCCGGTTTGGTGGCTGCCGGCATCGGCCTGAGCATTGTGCCGGAAACGATGAGCCGGTTGACCATGCCGGGCATTCGGATCGTGCCGCTGTCTCAACCGGAAATGGTCAGTGAGCTGTCACTCATTTCACGTATTGATGAGCGTTCCAGTGCGGTGCTGCACTTTATTGAAGAAGCCCATGGGTGGGGATGAACGCCGTGCGTTCGAGCCAAAGCATGTTCGGTATCCTGGCTTCATTCCGGTCACGAACCTGACGGCCGCTCGCCAATGATCAAGCCGCGAATGGCGTTGATCGCTCGTTCGCGGGCGCTTTGCAGCATTTGTGGAGACAGCAGCGGCGGCTGCAGAGGGCCTTGTGACAAGGGCATCACGCCGAGTGCGAGGTGCGCCTGTTCGAATTGGCGTTCCCGCCTGATCAAGCCGCCCGACACGAGTTTGAAATAGAACCTGCTGAATCCCTCCTGCTGCTTGGGCGTGCCACGCACCCCCGTTGTCCGGTCAATCACTCCCAGGCGCTGTTCCAGTGCGTGGCGAAGTCGGGCTTTGCGGTTGCGTTGGATCGGCAACGGAAAAACCGCGACCGGGCGTCCGGTCATGCAAGCTTCCGTCAGCATCGAAAGGCTGTCGCCGGTGACGATAAAACCATCGGCCAGGGCCAGAAACGCAGGATAAGGATTGTCTTGGGTCTCACCGAATCGATACGACCAGCATGGAACGTCAATGACCGACAGCAAGGTATTGGTGGTCGTTGCGGATGAGCGCGGGCTGGTCGATAACAAAATCGAGCCCCCCATGGCTTTGACCGCTGCATTGGCTTCAACACCGAGTCGTTGCACTGCCTGCGTGTCCATGCAGTAGGGAGAGGCGCTGGCTCCCACGAGTACGGCGATCCAAGGGCGCGGCAGTGAAGCGAAACGCTGTCGCCATTGCTCCAGTTGCGCCTGATCGAGAGCACGCGGGTTCATGTATGGCGCAGGGAGGTCGACAACGTTATCCGCCAGGGCCAACCCATATTGCGGGGTGGAAAGGACCAGGTCGAATCGCCACAACGGAACCTGGGCACGTCCCACATGCACCAGTTGTGTCGTGCCTTTGGAGCGATGTTTGATCCATTGGGCAATCTGGGCGCTGCGTCGCCCCGAACTGAAGACCAGGTCTGGCCAAGGTGCGTTCAGGCCAGGAATTGGCCGTCTGGGCAGCTTGCTTCCCAGCAGGGCGTCGAGCAGATAAGAACGCGGTGGAATGGTGATCCGTTTGCATTCGTAAGGCCAACCCAAGGCGTCCGCCATGGCAATCAGCTGCGCATTGTCACCGGCATGATTGCTCAGCAGCACCCATACCTTAGGACTTTCGGCGGTCTTGAGCCGCAGCGCATAGTCAGCGACGAAGCGCTGCGTGTGCCCCTTTTCATCGACGCAGTCGAGCTGCCAGCACCGATCGGGATAACGCCGCGCGATGCGTCGCAGAAGCCGGCGCCAACCGCTGACAGAACTGATCATCGAGCCATTGCCACTGAGCCTGGCCTTGACGTAGAGCATTCGCGTGGCCAGTGCGAACAGGCGATCCACGACCCAGGGCAGGTCTTCCGGCGCCAGCTTTTCAAGATCATGCGCAGCGATGAAATCCTGAGCAGGTAAATCGACCTGGCGCAGCTGTTCCACATCGAGTTGCCGAACAGCAGGGCCGAATGCCGGCGTTTGTTGCCACGGCCCGATCAGCCCGAACTTCGCACACTGCAGGTTACGGCTGCGCAGCATGACATCCTCTGGCATCAGCGCCGGTTGTGCAGTGGCTTCGCGCTTGAGCTGGAAGAATCGCGGACTGGGTTCGGCTGCCGTGTAGAGCTCATACCCGGTTGCGTCTGCCGCTTCTTCAAGGCTGAGGAAAATTTCGGCATAGGGATGGATTTGATAGCTGTATTGGGCAGGCAGCGGTCGCCAGGGTTGTAGATGCAGCGTCGTGTAATGCAACAACCGGGATTCGCCGTGTTTGTATTCCAGGTCCCGGGCGTGCCAGATGGCATCCAGTATTCCGAAGTTCCCCGGAATGTCTGACGCAGCTGCATGCAGCTTTTTCTTACTGATCGTGGTGGCTGCTTTCATATTCCAGCAACGCTGCATCCGCTCGCAATCGATGAGCATGACTGCCGTTTCTCTGGGCGCGAGCGCCAGATAGCCGTGTTCACCCATCGGTTGGTCGAACAGCTCGGCCGGGTCGGCGGTGTAGAGCTGATCGACGTCGTTGTACAACGCGCGGCCGTGGCGCCCGGCCAGGTCCGGAATAGCGAAGCGATAATTGGTGAAACCGGTACGCCAGCCGGTCTGATCGAAACCGGGCAGGCCAGTCATGCGGTAAATTTCGTAGCGCCGATCCGGGTTTCGCACTTGCGCCAGCGCAAAGACAAAAATGCGTTCGGCACGGTACTGCGCAGGCTCGGTCCCAAGGAATATACGCACGGCGGGGGCTTGCGGTGCGCCGGCCCTGGCCGCCAGGACTATCGGCTCGATGCGGGGAATCGCCACGGGTTGCCCACTGTTCGTTTCGACGATGGGGTCGAGGGTGTCAATGCTTGAGGATGGCTGTACTGAACCCTCCAAGCGCATGGGCGTTTCCTCCGAAAATTGGTTTTCAGAAGCATAGAGCGAAAATCCGAGGCGTCGAGAATAAAACTTCGTCGCGATACTGATTGAATTGAGCCGATGGGCGGGCGTCCTCAGTCCAATCATTGATCTAGTCTACCAAGCACGCCCTCACTGATCGAAGGGTGCTAGTGGTTCAGATCCTGGACTTGGGGAGCCTGGAAATATGGGGTTATTCGAACAACGCACCCGTACAACCGCAATTATTTTGAGTGCCGGACAAGGACGACGGCTACTTCCATATACAGCGAATTCTCCCAAATGCCTGATCGAAGTCGGCGGGCTGCGGGTCATTGAATGGCAGATTGATGCGTTGTTGGCTGCCGGAATAAGCCGGATCACCGCCGTGATTGGCTACGGGGCAGGCCAGGTTGAACAGGTTCTGAACGAGCGCTATGGGCCGGGCGTCATCTCGACGATCTACAATCCGTTCTTCGAGGTCGCCGACAATCTGGCCAGTTGCTGGATGGCTCGCCATGTCATGCATGATGATTTCATCTTGCTCAATGGCGATACGTTGTTCGAACAGCCGGTGCTGGAGAGGCTGCTGGAGGCGCCTGTCAGACCGATTACACTCGCGATCGACAAGAAGTCGGCTTATGACAGCGACGATATGAAGATCCAGCTCGCCGGTGAACGGATCAGTGCTGTCAGCAAGCAGATTGCGCTCGATAAGGTCGACGGGGAATCCATCGGCATGATGCATTTCCAGGCGGGCGGAGGACCGTTGTTTCGCAATGCGCTGGAAGAAAGTATGCGCCGTCCCGAAGCCCTGCAAATGTGGTACTTGAGCATTATCAATTACCTCGCAGCGACGACAGGGCAGGTGTTCGCCCAATCCATCGAAGGACTGGACTGGAATGAGCTGGACTTTCCCGCCGACCTCCAGGCTGCGCAGGCAATGGTCGAGTTTTGGGCGGGCCGCAAATATGGCACGGCCTTCTCCCTCGCTGAGGAAGCGAAGGAGAGTTCCTGACGGTGACGCAACCCCGTTAATTTGCGCTCGCAACCCCGGGCAACAGACAGTCGCAGCGAATTTCTTCGCAGCGCTCGAATGCGCTTTGCAAGGAAGAGTATTCCCAGCGCTCAACGTTAACTTGCCTTGTCAGTTTATCCAGATGGATTCGATTGAATGAGTTAGGGGCATTGCCACGCAGGCGTGACGAGAGCGTGGTGCCGGCCTGCACCCCCCAGATTTCCTTGGACAGCCCGGCATATTGCGTGCTGAGTGCCAGCACATAGGGCAGATGGATATGCCCTCCCATCACCACATCGAGCCCCGACGAAGCCCAACGCTCCAGTGCAGCCCGTGCACCGATCTGCAAATTGCGCCGGTCGGACGCGACGATAGCGCCGAACGGTTGATGAGCGACAACGATGCGCAACTTTTGCCGATCGCACCTCTGCAGTCGCTCAGCCACTTCCTCGACTTGTCGGGCAGTGACCTTGCCTGCCTTGCGCCGTGAAGGATGCGTTGTGTTCAAGCCGATGATCAATGCATCGTCATTTTCGAAAATGGGTGCCAGATTGCTGTCGATGTACCGGTGATAATTCCCATAGGGTGAAAACACGCGCGCGAGCAGGTTGTACAGGGGGATATCGTGATTGCCGGGAATCGTCAGCACCTGAGGTATTCCGTAATCCTTGATGCGCTGGATGAATGCCTGCGCCGAGGCGAACTGAGCGCGTCTGGCGCGTTGCGTAATGTCCCCTGAAAACAGCACCAGGTCGGCGCCATGCGCCTTGACGTGGGATTCAAAGGCTTGCACGACGAGGGGCAGTTCCGTGCCGAAATGCGTGTCGGAGATATGCAGAAGACTGGTCATCGTTGTTGGAAATCCTCTGTGCCGATGCGTGCTGGGTGCTTACTGAGGGACCCGTGGGCGTCGCTATGGTTCAAGACCACGCTCCCAGGCACGGTGGTTGCGGCGCGCGTCCTGAATGAACGGCGACCAGCGAATCAGCCGGAGCACAATCCTGTTGAGCAACGTACCCCGCGCATTGAGCGGTCGTTCGACGTCGAGAAACAGAACCACGCGAGTCCCGGTCGTATCGTTCCAGACTTGATGCCGGTAGGTGTCATCGAATATCAGGCATTTGCCACTTTCCCAATGGCGGATCTGATCGCCGACCTGGATTCGGCAGCTCTCCCGGGGCTCAGGCACCACCAGCCCCAGGTGCACGCGCAGCAGCCCGTTGTAAGGGCCTCGGTGCAGGGGAATATGTTTGCCCGGTGCCAGGATCGAAAAGAACGCGGTAAACATGCCCGGTATGGCTTCGACGATTCTCGTGGTGTCAGGGCAGCGGGCGCAGTTCTTGTCCATCTTGTAGCCATAGCCGTAGAGGAAATAAGTTTTCCACTTGTCGTCCTGGGTAATGTTGCGTTGATCTTTAGAAATGTCTTGAAAATTGGGCAACCGGTCGCGGTCATCCAGGACGACTTCGAGCTCCTTGAGAATGCTTGGCCAGTTCGCTTCCAGCTCCGTCACCCAGGCAAACTGTCGGGGCTCGAAGAAAGGGCTGTCGCCCACCGTGGAGTTTCGCAGGATGGTCTTTTCCAGGCGCTTGATGATCCACAAACCGAGCGCCACGCTGGGGCGATGTTTGCGCTTGGTGGGTGGGGTGCTGACGCGTACGTTGTCTCTATCCATGGTCGCCCTCTGTTGTTCGAGTCGGCAAGGCGCATTTCTTAGCGTAACCGGCGGCTTTTGAGCAGGCGCCAGAGCAGGGGCCAGCCAAAGACCAGTGGAAAACGACGCAACCGATGAGTCACGACGATGGGCTCACCCAAGTGACGCTCCAGCTTCCAGACAAGGTAGTCGACACCGTTTTCGAAGGTAAAAAACGATTTGACCAAGCGTGCCACGTTCAAGGTTCGTCCCTGAATCCGCCGCAACTTCCACAGTCGCTCATGACGGCGGCGTGCTGCCGGCGGACAGAGGTTGCGATAGCGATCCGTTGCGTGCGCACAGACGGCCATTTGCTTCACCGCAGGCGCTGCGGCTTGAGTGATGCGCGAGTAATAATTCATGTCATGCCTGACCAGCTGCCTGGGCCGATCGGCTGATTCCGGGCGCAACTCGGTCCGGTATGTCAGCGACAGGGATTGTTCCCAAAGCGTAAAACTGTCGAATTGATCCGGTAAATGAGCGATGCAGCGTCCCAGCAGCGTCATCACCGCTTGAGCCAACGCAAAGTGGATACGCCTTTGCGTTTCCCCGTCCTTGAAATAAACCAGTCGGCACGGTTGGGCGAAACGGCCCCAGAGGTAGCTTTGGAACCACGAACGAGTGCCTGTCTCGAAGTCCTGCAGCGAGAGAATGGCGCATTTTGCGTGGAGCATCCGGCCATCGGGCGTTGCAGCGCTGATGACGACTACCGTAGGCGGAAGCCATGCATTGGCCAGTTGTTGCAAGCGTTTGGGATGAGCATGCGCGTAACTGTCAACCAGCGCATACAAATCGACCATGCCATCACTCAGATCGCCATTGCGCAGACAAGAACCGTAGACCAGCAACCCAACCAATGCACCGCCCAGGCGTGCATGCACGGCCTGGGCGATCCCGTCCAGATCAGCGGGCATCGGCTGCGTGCATTGCGCCCTGACCTGTTCGAGCAAGGCCACGGGCGGCGGTAGGCAATCAAAGGCTCGCATCGGCTCTCAGGGGTCCTAAAAGGTCATGAAGCGGATCGGGGCCGTGGCGGCCAGGGTGATCGTGCCTTGTGCTGGAAAAATTTCACCGTCGAGCACGTATTCGTCAGCGCCACCGAGATCCATCCGGGTGAAATTGTGGCTGAAGTAGCCATCTTGCTCCTTGATCAGCGAGACGGCCCGGCCCCAGAGCAAGAGCGGCAGGACCAGGGCCAGGCGCCGGGGCCGATGCGCGATGGCGGTCAGATGTATGGGCTGCGGTTCGGTGCCCCAATAGGGCCTGCTTCCGGCAAGAAGACGGTCCAGGGTGGTGGCAAACACCACCAGCCAGTCACGTTCCCAGACACCACGATGAGTGCCCAGGCGGGCGGGCAACGCGCAAAACAGGTCGTGTGGCAGGTTGTGCAGCGCAGAAAACAGCATTCGACCCAAGGCCAGTGTCGGCCCCAGCGCCCCGGGTACGCGCTTGGGCCGCAGCGCTCGATGGTAGTAACGCACGCCGTTCACGACTGCGCCGATGCCAAAGAACATTCCGAATTGCGCCGCATGTTGCAACTCGCTATCAACGCGAAGCGCAGCACGCGATACGACTTTTGCGGCGGTTGCATCGCCGGCGAGCCAGGCGGATAAGCCCGTCAAGGCCTTTTCGGCGCTCAGGCGCGCCCCCAGATCGATCGCGCTCATATTGGTGGTGCCACCCGGAATGACCAGTACGGTTGGCAGGCACGCAGGTTCTTGGCTCAGCAGAAAGGAGATCGCGGCTTGCAAGGTCCCATCGCCACCCACAACGACCAGCAGGTCACTCTCCTGGAGCTGGAAGTCGCACACGGCATCGGCGATCTCATCGGCCGAGGTGGCTTCGAGCACAAAGGCGCCGGGGACGTCGCGGGCGAGCAGACGAAACCTGGGCAAGGCACGTCGCAGGGTGCCGCTGCAAGGGTTGAGCAAGATGCCGATTTTCTGCGGCCGCGGACAAGCGTCACGCATCATTGAGACCCGAGCGCGGCGCAAACATCCGCACGATCAAGCGGTCGCGCTCGGCGGCCATGTCGATTCGGCTGAGCCAGGGCTGCGGCGGGTGGCCCCGGTGTTTCAAGACAATGGCGGACACTGTGCGAACCCCCAGCACCAGTGTCGAAACACAGGTCCAGACGGCCACCCAAATCAATCCCGTGTCATGGGCATCCACCGCCCACAAGCAGGTCAGTATCAGTAGATTGGGATTACGCCGCGCAGTGACAAGCCTGTTGAGCGAGTCGAACGGGCGCCACAGAAACATTGAAAAGGGCGCGGCGAACTTGAACGCACCTTCGCACAACCGACCTGCGACATAGCCCAGGAAAATGGCCCAGAGCACGGGGTTGAGCGGTATGTCCGAGTCCCAGGTCGCCGCATAGCCCATTCCCCAGGCGATATACCAGAGCGGCGGGTGAATCAGGTCCAGGCCATGGTCGAAAATATTGCCGAAGCGGGTGGAGGTGACAGTGACGCGTGCCAGTTTGCCGTCGACCGTATCGAGAAACGTCATCAGCCAGCCGGCCACCAGGCCCGCACCGAAATGCCCGTGCCAGAACAGCACACCCGCCAGAATGGCCAGCACATAGCTGGCTGCCGTGACCTGGTTGGGGCTGAGCCCAAGCCGCACGCACCAGACGGTGGCCCAGCGCGCCGGGACGGGCCAGATCGCTCGGGTTATGAAGTCGGTGACACCTTTGTAGGATCCGTTGAACAGCGACTTTTCAAGGTGCGCTTGATTGCTGTCGGTGATTTGCGCGACCCACGGAGGATCGAACTTGCGCAGTTGGGTCTGCATGGCGGTGGCCACGGTAGCGGGAACCACTTTACGCAATGCGGCGACGGCGTCGGTATCCAGGCTGGGCAGGTGCGCGAGTCGCTCCACGCTGGCATGGGCGGCGACGATGGCGCCGGTCTTGGGGTCTTGCAGGGCGACCTCAGGCGTTTTCAACAACCCCCGCAATACCCGATCATCGTAAAGGTAATCTTCGCGCAGCAGCACGACCTCGCCTTGTGCCGGCAATGGCTCGCCTGCATCGCAGAGGTGGGCGTCGGGAAACTTTGCGAGCATACGGCCCACTCGTTCTCTGGAGGTGAGGCCCCACAGACGCACCGGGCTGCTACAGATCAGGTATACGAGAGTCTTCATTGTTCAGCGCCCTGTTCATTGAAATAGCGTGGGCAGTCTCAGCGACTGCCCCGGTCCATGTAACCCACCATCCCGATCGCCACCGCGAGCAAGACCAGTGCCGGCCCCAAGGTAGTGATCAGTGTGTTCATCTTTAGCAGAAGACCAAGGTTTACGATGATCTGATTACTTACATAGACCATTAACCCGACCAGCGCACCCAACGCCAGCCGCGCCCCCAGGTTGGGCGAGCGCGGTTGTGCGAAGGCAAACGGGATGGCGAACAGGATCATCGCCAGGGTCAGGATCGGCCGCCCGAGTTTTTGCCACATCGCCATTTCATATTGCGCCGAGGGCTGGCCCGAGCCTTTGAGGTAGGCGATGTAACGATAGAGTTGGCGCACGGACAGGCTTTCAGTCGGCAGGGTAATGTCGCCCAGTCGCGCTCCGCCAAAAATCGAATGCCAAACCATATGATCGAGTTGCTGTGTCGTTTCGGTGCCCTGATCCCACTGTTTGACCTGGACGTTGTTCAAACGCCATTGGCCTGCGTCCTGTATGTCCGCCGACTCTGCAAAGAGGTAGGACACCAGTGAGCGGTCGTTGTCGAACCGGAAGATTTCGATATTGACCGGCAGCCGTTTGTGCTGAAGATTGCCCACCCGCACGATTTGGTCGTCCTGGCGAGCCCAGACGCTTCCCTGGTCGTTGCTGGCCTGAGCACCGGCGGACATGGCTTCGTTGCGCAACTCCAGGCCATTTTGCTGCAGGGGAGAGGCCACCCATTCATCCAGCGCCGCCCATGCCAACGCCAGCGCGAGCCCGGCCAGCGTCGCCGTGAACCCGATGCGGGCAATCGACAGGCCAGTGGCGCGCATGACAGTCAGTTCCCGGGTGGCGGCCAACTGCCCGAGCGCGGCAATGCCGCCGAGCAGGGCGATGAACGGGCCAAGCTCGACGATACGACGGGGCAGGGTCATGAAGACGACTTCGATGGCCTGGCTCAATCGGTAGCCGTCAGCAGTCACATCATCGAGTTCGCCCACCAGGTCGAGGGTGGTGAACAATGGCAGCAACAGCGCTGCGGCAGCGGCGAAACCGAAGAACACATGACGGGTGATGTAGCGATCGAGGATTTCATCGCAGGCCGAACCGAAAGAGTGCCAGATCCCGCGCCAGGAAAATCAGCAGCGCCAGACTCATCAACAGCGGCACGATCCACAACCCCGGGTACAGGGGCAAGGTGCTGTTGCCCACCATTGTCTTGCAGATGTCCGCTGCGTAATAAATCAGGGCGAACGCGGCTGTTACGGGCAGCAGGGTGGCGAATCGTCCCTGTCTGGGCCGGGTGCGGCTCAACGGAATGGCGAGTAATGCAAGGATGGTCGCGCTCACGCCCCGCGTCTGGCGCCACTGCAGTTCGGCCTTGTCCAACGGTGCGCTGGAAGCCTCCAGCACCTGGTTGGGAGCCGCCTTGCGCGTGCCTTCGGCAGCCCTTTCGATGGGCAGCAAGTGCAGCCGCATGTGCTCGAATTTTTCTGAAATATCCTTTGAGGTGCTGTGCTTGAGCAAGTAGGAATGGCCTTGCGTCAGTTCCACGACCGGATCGTCTGGATCGGGATCCAGAATGCGCGCTTGTGCGGAACGAAACACACGGGTTTTCGAGTCGCCCGGGTCATAGATCAGTACATCGTGGAGCCGGCCATCGGTGCGATCGATCCGCTCTGCCAGAATCATCCTGCCGTTTTCGTTATTCAGGTTGAAGCGTTGCGCTTGCAGATGATTGACGTCCAGATCTGTTCGCGACTGCTGTTCCAGTACATAGGCCTGCGTATAGGCCCAGGGGCGCCCGTAAAGCGAGAGCATGGCCACCGCCAGCGAGATCGGTATTGCCAATAACAGGACAGCCCGATAGATGCGCAGTGGGTTTGCCCCCGAGGCCGATATCGCAATGATTTCGGAATCGTGGCACAGGCGCCCGACCGCCAGGGTCACCGAGGCATACAACGCCACCGGCACCAGCATTTCCAGCGCAATCAGTACCTTGTAGAACACCATTTGCAGCACGGCCTGCAAAGCGAGGGTTCCCTGTACCGCGTCAGACAGGTAGCGCTCTGCGGAATAACTGGCAAAGATGAACACCAGGATGCTGACCATCACCAACACCGGTCGACGGATCTCGGCGATCACATAGCGTTCGATCAGAAACATAATCCGGACCCTGCCAACGCTCGCGAAACCGCGGAGCGTTGCCATCCAGATCCATCAGGAACCGCTCGGTATCGACTGATTTTTCTGCGCATGAAACCGCTCCACCATTTGATAATCCAGCGGCGAATCGACATCGATAGCGGCCTCCGCAAAGGGCATGATCACCGCGCCGATACTCACCCCCAACTTGCTGGAAAGCTGTTGTAGCGCTTGTTCCAGGGTCAACCGGCCCATCAGGTAGCGCAAAACGCCTGTAAAGCCCAGCGCACCGGCAATGACGCGTCGAGGGTTTTTGCGGTCCTGTTCGACCCGTTGCCAGAAGCTGGCGAGCCGGCGGGCGTCCTCGGTCATGAACGCAAACAAATTGCTGCCGCAATACGGGCCGCCGCGCAGCCGGATGCCGGTGCGCCGGGTGCCTGGAAAGCGCGCCAGAACCGTGTCCAGGGGCGTCACCGCCACCACAAAATCATGCCCCCCCGAGGCCGCGTGCTGTAGAAAGTAGTCGACCATCTCCCGGCAAAGCAGTGCGTGGTCCGCGGTTGTCACCAACACCGGTCTGTCTGCGGGCTGAAGCGCCAGGGCTTGTGCGGCGCTAACACTGGGCGAGTTGGCGGGTTCCAGCCAACCGACACCGGCGCTGTCGAGCAGTTGCGTCATTGAGGCATCTTGCGCGAGTAAGTTTTGCGCAGGACCTACCAGTACGATTCGATCAATCCACTCGCTGTCCTGCAACGCCCCGACCACCCGACAGACCATGGGTATCCCGGCCACCGGCACCAAGGCCTTGCAGCTGGTCCCGGCCATTGCGGCAACCGGATCGGCCGAGCCCCTGTCCGCTGCCAGCACCAGCGCAGTGAATTGTTTCGCCTCAGATGTGCTTTTCATAGATCCGGTAGCGCTTGTAAGGGGTGGCACCGATCTGGACGAGGATTTTGCGCATCACCGCGTTTGACTCCAGGATCCAGGACATCTCCAACGCTTCAATGCCCCGTTTGACGAAGGGTGGCTTGAGCGCTTCGATCAACAGCAGGGCGAGTGTTGGTCCCAAGCGGCTGAACTGGTAACGCTGCTTGACGCCCATCAGGGGCACGCGTGCGGTGCGCGTGCCCTTGCCATAAAGCCGCCACAACAGCCGCAGCCAGCCAAAGGGCAGCAATTGTCCTTTGAGAGAGGCGATCGCCTCGTTGATGTTAGGGATGGCCACGATAAAAGCGCAGGGGTCGCCATCGACTTCAGCGATGTACAACAGGTCTTTGGGGACCAACAACCTCAACTGGCTGCCAAGCTCGAAAAATTCGGATTCGGTGAAAGGTACAAACCCCCAATTACGGCTCCAGGCGTCATTGAATATTTCACGCAGGATGCGCATGTCGCGCCGGAACTGACGGGTGTCCAGAGGCCTGACCACCACGCGCTTTCGCTCGCGCGCCATCATCGCCGACAAGGCCGGCGGAAAGTGCAATTGGTCGGTGCGCATCCAGTAGGCCAGCAGGTCCGTGGCTTGCCGATAGCCGATGGCGGTGAGCCTTTGATCATAGTAGGGCTGTCCGTGTCCCATCATCGCAGAGGGGGGATGATCGAATCCTTCCACCAATAACCCGCTTTCCTGGTTAATGGTCAGATTGAACGGTCCGGTGATACGCGCGGCGCCACGTTCGCGCAACCAGGCCTCAGCTGCCGCGAACAGGCTGTCGACTACGGCCGGGTCATCCACGGCTTCAAACATCCCGAAGTGCCCGGAATCATTGCCGTGCAATTGCCGGTGAAGGCTGTCGATCTGTGCCGTGATACGCCCCACGACTTCCGTTCCCGACCAGGCCAGCCACGCCTGCCACGTTAAATGGGACGACGCCGGGTTCTTTTTGGAAAGGAGTTCCTGGCGCTCGTAATGGATCGGCTCGATCCAGCAAGGATCGTTGCGATAAAGAGTGCCGGGGAAGCTAATGAATGTCTTGAGTTCCAAACGTGTAAGGACGGGTCGCGTAATGATTGGCAACTTCTTATTGATCATCGTTGGCCCAAAAGTCGGTAGCAGTTGAACTAGCTTCTCTTCGGATTTGCCGTCAGAGCGTAGCTGAACTTTTGGCGTCGGGCGCGCGTGATCTAAATATTGGCGTGAATGCGCCTCTAAGGCTTAAATACCCTGTACTTTTCGATGGCTGTCGCATTTGAGAACGAGGTGCTACAGCTACATGCGATGTTCGCCGGTCGTCGCTCATCCGGGAAAAAATTTGCGATCACCCAGATGCCGATTAGTATTGCGTTAGGCTTTGTAAATACTTGAAAAAGCCGAAAGATCTTCTGCGAGCCGGTTATCCCTGGAGCTTGGACTCCATGGAAACGGCAACGGGGCAGTAAAACGACAAGTGTTTTACTGGCGCAGGGGGTCGACCCGCTATTTGACTTATCCTTACTCGGGCTAAATGGATGGGTGTTTCCTTATGTCTGCAACCGTTGCAAAACAGGCACTCACTCAACGTCTCGCGGACTTTTCCACGCTAGTGGAAGCACTCGATTATGCCGCGTCTGGTCAGACCGGGATGAACTTCTACGACAGGCATTGCCACTTGATTGCTGCGGTTGAATACGCTGAGCTCAAAAGCAATGCTGTCGCGCTGGCTAAACGTCTACTTGGGCTCAAGTTGAAGAAGGGTGATCGGGTCGCACTCATCGCCGATACGCACCAAAGCTTTATCGAGTCGTTTTTCGCTTGCCAATACGCGGGCCTGATCGCCGTTCCTCTTTTGGTGCCATCCAGTTTGGGAAGCCATCATTCCTACGTGGAAAAGCTGAAAGGACTGTTCGCCAATTGCACGCCGGCAGCCGTCCTCGGACAGGAGGAATGGCTTCCCTATGCACGGGAAGCGCTGGGGACCTCGCTTCAGGCGTTTGTCGGGACTGTCCAGCAATTGAGCGATTTACCGCCCGTGCAGACGCTTCCCCGCGTGTTGCCGGAGGACATCGCCTACCTGCAATACACATCCGGCAGTACCCGATTTCCTCGTGGCGTGATTATTACCCAGCGTGCGGTGATGGCCAACATCAGAGGCATCGTCGTGAGCGGTATCGGCGTTCGTCCGGGGGACCGATGTGCGTCATGGCTGCCCTTTTATCATGACATGGGGCTGGTGGGCTTTGTCCTGGCGCCCATGGCGGCACAATTGACAGTCGACTACTTGCACACCCGGGATTTCGCCACGCGACCCGGGCAATGGCTCAAACTGATAAGCCAGAATCGGGTGAATGTTTCGGTTGCCCCGCCGTTTGGCTATGACCTCTGCACCCGGCGAGTCCGGGACCCGGAAAAAACCGTATTGGATCTCTCCTGCTGGCGTGTCGCGGGGATTGGGGCAGAGCCCATTCGGGCATCGGTGTTACGCCGTTTCGCGGATTGTTTTCTCGACACGGGATTCAATGCGGCTGCATTCACGCCTTGCTACGGTCTGGCGGAGAGCACCCTGGCCGTCTGCTTCGCCCGCCGCGGGGCAGGGGTGCTGGTGGATCATGTCGCTCGCCAGGCATTGGAACATCAGCTCAAGGCGCAGAAATGTGCTGCCGATGATCCGGGAAGCTGTGCGTTTACCAATTGTGGTGCGCCATTGCCAGGGCATCGCGTGGAAATTCGCAACGCGGCGGGGCGGGTGGTCGCAGAGCGCGAGGTAGGCCAGATATTCGTCTGGGGGCCCAGCGTCATGTCGGGTTATTTCAATGATCCCCAAAATACCCAGGCAGCCTTGAAAGATGGCTGGCTCGACACCGGTGACCTGGGCTATCTGTCCGGGGGCGAGCTGCATATCACTGGCCGGCGCAAGGATTTGCTCATAGTCCGGGGCCGAAACATCTGGCCGCAGGATATCGAATACCTGGTGGAGTCCGAACCCGATCTGAGGCCTGGCGATGCCATCGTGTTTGTCGTGCCCGGCGATGATGAGCCTCAGGTCGTGGTCCAGGTTCAATGCCGGGTCCGTGAGCCGGAAATCCGCGAGCAATTGGTCCGGACTCTGCTGGCCAAGATCATCAGTGAGTTCGGCCTTGCTGCCGACGTACACCTTGTGCCACCTCATTCATTGCCACGAACCTCTTCGGGCAAACCCTCTCGCGCCGAAGCCCTCGAACGGTTCATGGCCCAGGCCAACGCTGTTCTTCCCTGTCCGGCACTGGAGACGACGTGAGCGCTCGCGTGGTTGCGCTGACTGGCGCCACTGGCTTCATCGGCAGCGTCCTGCGCGAACGACTTGTTGCCCGAGGCGTGGAGGTACGAGCGTTGGCTCGCTCCGGGAGCGGTACGGCAGAGGATGGAACGAAGTGGATCAAGGGAACACTGGAAGATGAGCCGGCCCTTGCCGAGCTTACCCGGGGCGCAGATGCGGTTATTCACTGCGCAGGCAAGGTCAGGGGCCGGGCTGCCCGGGATTTCGACTCGGTCAACGTGCAGGGCAGCAAACACTTGATGGAGGCGACACGCCTTAACGGCAGTTGCGAGCGTTTTCTGCTGATCTCGTCCCTTGCGGCGCGCCATCCGACATTGTCCTGGTACGCCGCTTCCAAATTCGAAGGTGAACGCCAGGTAAAGGCCGCTGCCGGAGCGATTCCCGTGTGTATTTTCAGGCCGACCGCCGTATACGGTCCCGGCGACCGCGAGTTGCGTCCGCTGTTCGACTGGCTCTTGCGCGGCTGGCTGGTAACCCTCGGTCGAGACGATTCACAGTTCAGCTTTCTGCATGTGGACGATTTGGTCAGTGCCGTCATGCAGTGGTTGGACGCACCTGTCGTGCAATCGCAGACCTTTGAGTTGTGTGATGGCCAGGTGCAAGGGTACGACTGGGCAAGCCTGGCCGGCATCGCTTGCGATATCCGCCATGCGCCGGTACGGCAAGCCGCAGTGCCTGCCGGGGTACTGAAAGGCCTTGCACGAGCGAACCTGGTGCTGTCCCGGTTCACCCGCCGGGCACCCATGCTGACCCCCGGCAAAGTCAATGAACTGATGCACCCGGACTGGACCTGCAGCAATGCGCGCATCAGCGCGTCATTGGGCTGGGAGCCGCAGATACTGTTAAGGCAAGCGTTGCGCAATCACATGTTCTGAGCGGGCAAAGAGCCACTGAACTCAAGGAAACCCACGATGATCACACAAGAAGCGATACTCGAACGGGTGATAATGCTCATCGGGCGGCTTGCACCTCCCGGGACGCCAATCTACCCGGATACCGATTTGGCCCAGGACCTGGGGATGGAGTCGATAAAGGTAATGGACATGCTGATGGAGCTGGAGGACGAATTCGACATCTCGATCCACCTCAACATCCTGATGGATGTGCGAACGCCTGCACAGCTGTCCCACGCGATTCTCAACTTGATGGAGCATGCCGATGGGACTGTTTGACAAGTTCGGCAAACTGGCGGCGGAACGCGCCAGCCTCTCGGATTCGCATCCTTTTGGAATTCGCATCGACGAGATGTACTCCCCGACAGAGGGCAGTATCCAGGGGAAGAGAGTCATACTGGCGGGCACCAATAATTATCTCGGGCTGACATTCGATCCCGACGGCATCAAGGCGGCGCAGCGCTCGCTGGAGCTGGAAGGGACCGGCACCACCGGTTCTCGTATGGCCAATGGCAGTTACGCCGGGCACAGCGCGTTGGAGGAGGAACTTGTCGATTTTCTCGGGCGGCGTTCCGTCATTGTGTTCTCCACAGGCTATGTCGCCAATCTGGGTGTCATCGGGACCCTGGCGAGCGCGCGCGAGGTGGTATTGCTTGACGCCGATTGCCACGCGAGCATCTACGACGCTTGCAAGCTGGGTGGTGCAGAGATCATCCGCTTTCGCCATAACGATGTCGCTGATCTGGAGCGGCGCATGGTCCGGCTCGGCGACCGCGCGCGCGAAGCGATTATCCTGGTGGAAGGCATCTACAGCATGCTGGGTGATCAGGCTCCGCTCAGAGAAATAGTCGAGGTCAAGCGTCGTCTCGGAGGTTACCTGCTGGTAGACGAGGCGCATTCCTTCGGTGTGCTGGGTGCCAAGGGGCGAGGGCTGGCCGAAGAGTTGGGGGTGGACTCGGAAGTCGACATTCTGTTGGGCACGTTCAGCAAGAGCCTGGGCGCGGTCGGTGGCTTCGCTGCTTGTCACGATGCGCAAATGGACCTGCTTCGCTACGCCAGCAGGCCCTATATCTTTACCGCTTCACCCGCGCCCTCGGCCATTGCCTCCGTGAGGTCAGCGCTCAAGGCCATCAAGGAACGTCCGGAGCTGCGGCGTCAGCTGTGGACGAATGCCCGGCGGCTTTATCAGGGGTTGGCAGAGTCAGGCTACCAATTGGGGCCACAAGCCAGTCCGGTGATTGCCGTGATGCTGAAGTCGCCACACGAGGGGCTGGCCTTCTGGCGGGCGCTGATAGAGAAGGGCGTCTATGTCAATCTGGTCCTGCCTCCAGCGACGCCCGGTGCCGTCACCCTGATACGTTGCAGCGTCAGCGCGGCCCATACACCCGAGCAAATAGACCAGATCATCGAGGCCTTCGCGTCATTGCGTAGCCCGGTGGACCTCGTCACAGTGGGCGCTTGAACAGTGTCGCGAGCTGTCGGTGAGCTAATCTTTACCTACGTCATAGTGAACGACACTCATGCGGATTATTTTTGCCTTTGGCCGCTCTTATCCGGCCCGTACCGTCCTGATGCTCCTGAGTTTGCTGCTGGCAGGGGTGGTCGAAAGCGTCAGCCTGAGCACAATGCTGCCACTGATATCGGCGGTGCTTGAAGACCAGCCGCATTCAAAGCTGGCGGTTCAGGTCTTCGCCGTCATGGACACGCTCGGCCTTGAGCCCTCGATCCCCAACATGCTGGTGATTATTGTCGTGGGCATGACGCTGAGTAACCTGCTGATATTGCTGGGCAATCGGCAGGTTGGCTACACGGTGGCACATGTGGCGACCGACCTGCGCATCGACCTGATCAAAGCCTCTCTGGGCAGTCGCTGGGAATATTATCTGCGCCAGCCTGCCGGGGCACTGGCCAACGCCGTGGCAACGGAAGCCTACCGCGCTTCCACCGCTTATGAGCATGCGGCCAATATGCTGGCGCTGGGCATCCAGGCAGCGGCCTATGCAATCATTGCGCTTTTCGTCTCCTGGCAGGCAGCGTTCCTCTCATTGCTGATCGGTTTTGTCCTGCTGGTGGCCGTGCGGGGACTGGTCAAGACGTCACGTCGCGTGGGCAAAAGCCAGACCCGCTTGATGCGTGAGCTGCTGGTCTACCTGACGGATACGCTGGCTTCGGTTAAACCGCTCAAGGCCATGGCCCGGGATGACATTGCCGATTCCTTGCTGCGCGGTCACGCCGGCGAGCTCAACACCGCATTGGAGCGCGAAGTGATGAGCCGCGAAACATTGCGGGCCTTGCAGGAACCCATGCTGGCAATCCTTGCCGCCGCGGGACTCTACGCCGGGCTTGTCATCGGCGGACTGCCGCTGTCTTCGGTGATGGTGCTCATATTCGTGGTGGTGCGCATGCTGGGATTGCTGCACAAAGCGCAACAGCGCTATCACCGGATGGCCGCGCAAGAGAGCGCCTATTGGGCCATCAACGAAGCAATCGACAATGCCGTGGCCGATGCCGAGCCGGTTGGAGGGAACTGCGTTCCTGCCTTGAAGCGCCATATCGTTTTTGAAAACATCAGCTTTGGCTACGGCGGACGGCAAGTGCTCGACGGCGTGTCGATGAGTTTTCCGGTCGGTTCATTCACCACCATGATCGGTCCTTCCGGTGCAGGGAAAACCACCGTGCTCGACCTGATCTGTTCGCTGCTCGCGCCTCAATCCGGACGCATCAGGGTAGACGACTGTGACTTGCACGACCTGGACCGGAGGGCCTGGCGGCGGATGATCGGCTACGTTACACAGGAAACCTTGCTGCTGCACGACAGCATTCTGGCAAACGTCACCTTGGGGGACAGGTCGTTGAATGCCGACGATGCAGAGCGTGCGCTACGTCAGGCCGGCGCGTGGCAATTTGTGCAGGAATGTCCAGGCGGGCTGCAATCGATCGTCGGCGAGCGAGGTGCCAAACTGTCCGGCGGCCAGAGGCAGCGTATCGTCATCGCACGTGCCTTGGCCCATCGCCCCAAGCTTCTGATTCTGGACGAAGCAACCAGCGCGCTCGATCCGGAATCGGAGACCGAAATATGCCAGGTACTGAAAAGCCTGACCCCCGGCATAACCGTCATCGCGGTGTCCCATCGGCCCGCCATGATCCGCATTGCAGACCAGATTCTTGAAGTGCGCGAGGGCAGGGTGTTGCCAGTACCCAATGCCGCCGATCGTGATGGCACAATCACGCAAGAAGCGAAAGCCTGAGGTGCCGTCATGCCACTACGATGCCGGGACTCCAGGCACATCCATATTGATTTTGCGCCAGGCGGCTTCGGAAAAACTGTAAACCGAAAAGGCGATCAAGCCCAAAGCCATCACCATCAGAATCACGCTTCCCGCTGGCAGATTCTGCAGAGCATCAAGCGCTTCCTTCATGCCCGGGGGATCCTTGACTTGATAACGTGAGCCGCCGATTACCAGCAACACCGCTATCTCGATAAACACGACGCCTCGGGC